>JAABUO010000050.1_pt1 | contig 341405 bp, 359 predicted proteins | sample 5559291 | NCBI WGS metagenome assembly JAABUO01 (sample SAMN10711878, study PRJNA513372) | rock metagenome | isolation source: Antarctica rocks | place: Antarctica: Victoria Land, Finger Mt sud | reverse complement strand
TCGCGCTGGCAGGTCCGCACCTTCGGCTCCCTTCAGCCTCCACACCCCCGCCTCCAATCAAAGTTGACAAGCACCAATCTCACTCTCACTTCTCAACATGCGCACAACAAAGCCGAAGAAGGCTGTCTCAATTGAGTGGCTCGAACAGCATATTCTACCTCAGCTCGATGACACTCTCAGGCAGGATCTTGAGGCTCTGCTCGATGAATTGAAGCAGCTGCCGACTTCTGTGAGCTATGATGGCTTTTGACTATTAATTATCATCCGTTGTATCGATGGCTGATATCAATCCCAAGCTTCCGGCCAGCAGTCTTGATCTGAAAGATGTCATTCAGATATTTGACTTGAGATACAACCAGCTCTTTGATGCGTGAGCGCTAGCGGATAATGAACTATGCGAAATATCTGCCCTTCTAGGTATTATATATCCTGGGTTGATCTGATTGATACTAATTTTCTGCAGTCGCTATCAAGAATGAGTATCTGTTTGTCACAGAAGGGTCGTTGGCAAATGAAGCTCTCGCGCGGTCACAGATTCATGACATTCTCATCATCTGTATCGACGAAGAGAAGCGACTTGCTCTTCGGAAGTATAACCAACCTAACGCGACGTCGTCAACGCAATTACTTGCTCGTTCTACAACTCCGTCTTCCGATTCAGCTTCTCTTCTCTTGCGATTCGAAATCAAGCTCAATCGCCTTGTGACTTATCGAAAGGAAAAGCGCGTACTGCAGAGTATTGCAGACTATTCGCTCTGGTATGACAAAGACGAACCTATGGGGACGAATTTGATTCTTATCGAGGCGAAAAGAGAAGGCATGCTCTCTATGGCGAATGGTCAACTAGTAGCATATATGGGCAAGTAATTCATCGTGTTTTCTTCGACTTATATCACTGTATTGTTATTGATTTACGTACAGGTATTGTGCATCGCACAAGAGAGAGTCAAGGCAAGCAGAACAAGCTTGTGTATGGGCTAAGCACAGACGGCAACGAGTTTCAATTTTGGCGTCTGGATAACTCAAGCGAGGTGAGTAATTGAATCAACTTCTTCCTATCGAGTAGTGGTTTGCTAAATCAATTTATCAGCTCACACGTAGCCGCAAGCTAGATTGGAAAGGTGGCGACGGCTCAAGGATTGTCTCATACTTACGCCTTGTCATACGGTCGGCGATTCTTTCCTCGCCATCCACCACCCCCATCAAAGACAAAGAGAGGCGGGACGTGAGCCTAAACACGTTTCGCGACCCCGAGAAAACCCAGAGCTTCGATTACGGTAATAAAAGGTTTAATCTCCCTGAGCTAGGCGATGATGTCGATGATGATGATGACAATATGGACATCGTTGACCTATCATCGTTGAATAGCAGTCTACACAGATAGGGAATCATAGCCGACATACAAGGAGTCAGAACAGGTTCCCTCGATAGCCCCCTCTGCTCCTTTAGTGCTCCCTCTTGCTCCCTCAGTGCTCCCTTGCTGCGCCCCCTGCTCCCTCGATGCTCCCTCTAAAGCGGCCCTGCTCCCGTTCCCGAACCAAAATGGCAATCTTCAATCCTAAGTTCGGGGTGTATATAATATATATATAGACACCAATATCCAAACCCTATACCGCGCCATCTGCTAACCGACGCGCTCCATCTCAGCGACACCAAACCCATCTCTCGACCCGACTTCGCCCTTGGCAAACCTCCGTTCCTGCGTCGTTACAAAGCCCCTTTTCTGGTAGTAGCCCTCGCTTTTCTCTTTCATTGTTGTGAGCATCAGGACGATTTTTCGGTCCTGTCCTTGTCCTCCTTCTTGCTTTTCCCCGGCTGGTGGGGCGGGTGAAGGACAAGGAAAGACGCGGCGTTTGATTTCTTGGACGACGGTATCGATAAGGGTGGTGGCGAGACCACGGTTCCGGTAGGCGAGGTCAACGACCATGATGAGGATTTCCCATTGCGGGACGTTGTTGGGTAAGTGGTTGGAGGTGCTCACCGAGGGGGTGGATCGGGTTTTGCGTTTGAAAAGTCGGTTGGTTTCGCTTCCTACGGCACATTCACCTGCGTCTTCTTTCCAGGGTTTGGCACTCGCTGTCGCGATTGGCCTCTTCTCCGGCTCACCCTTGGTATAAGCATTGGAAGCAAATACAACAATAGTAAATCCGTCCTCTCCCACCTCTTCAACGAGTTGCTGCGGGTTGCCTAGGCGGATGAGATCCCCGGGAAGGTGTTCGACCGAGCCGACAGTGTGGGAGCCGGCGAATGCGGCGTTGATAAGGTGGTATATGGGGTCGAGGTAAGGAGAGGAAAGGAGGCTGGAGGGTGAAAAGAGAGTTGTCGTGAGATCTCCGAGGGAAGAGGAAGGGTGAGTCGAAGGAAAGGGCGATGGCGGGAGATTGGTCACGGTGGGAGTGATGATGCTGGCGTAGGAAGATGGGGCCGCCATAGGGAATAGACAGGAACGCCTTCAGGAAGGGATAGGATGGTTATGTTCCAGTAGATATGCGATCAGTATGAAAAACCTTCATCATGACCAAAAGATCGCCCAGCGACTTTAGGCTCGTGCTGATCGTATGCCGCCAGTCGTTGGTTCCAATTTAGACCGTTGGTAGTCCGGTATCGGCATGAGCTGCCTTTTTCGTCATAACGTCATCGGATATCCCCCAGTGCAGTGTTTCCTAGCGCTTACCACTCCCTCTTCCTGGTGCTTCCATGTTGATATCAAAGCTTCGATAGGACTCTCCCTCCGCCACGTTCCCAAGCTTCAACCCTCCTTTTTTCTTCCTCTTGTCTCCTGTTCCGATCCTGTAATTCTCTTTCCTCCCGTCGATCGCTCCCCTCAGCATTATCAAGAAAAGCGACCGTTTCCCTCCACATCTCCGCCTTCAACCTCCCATAAACCCCGCTCTTTCCCCTTTCCGCCAGTCCCATTTCTCCCACAAAAGCCAGCACCTCGTCCACGCCCCCCAAACCATCCACAATGCCCTCCTTGAGCGCTTCTAACGCGTTGAACCTCTTGGACTCCAAGACCATGGTACGGTAGGTATTAGGGCTGGGGAGCTTGGTTCGGAAGATGGAGGCCATGGGGAGTTTGAGAGGAGCGCCGAAATCGAGCTCGTTGAGGCAGAGGAAGCCGCGGTGGGGGTTCATAATGCGGTAATCGTGCATCATTGCGGTCATGAAGCCGGCGGCGAAGGCGTGGCCATTCATGAGGGCAATGGTGGGCATGGGGTAGCTATTCCACGGCGAGCTTGTCAACACCACAAAGAAAAGTGCGGATGGAAGTCGAGACGTCAATGCAAGGAGAAGAACCTACGTCAACAGCCTCCGCCAAAGCGGGTACAAACTATCGGCAAAGAAACCCTTCGTCTTCATCGCAGATTCATAGTCCAATCCGTTGCTGTAAAACTTCATGATCCCAGACGTAGTCACCACCACACCTTTTGGAAAGCGATGATCCAGGATATCAAGGGCAAGAAGCATTGACTTGCAAAAGGCCGGAAGAAGCCTGTTATCTGGTGGAGATTGGAAAGTGAGGAGGTAAGTGCTAGGAGCGTGCTGGGTGCAAATGATGCTGCCTTTGGGCTCAATGGGCACGCTGAAGAGGGCTGGTATGGGAGCCATGATCGGGTTCGGTGGTAGAGATAAGTGGAAGAGTGATGGAAGCGTTTATGTGAAAGAGTAATACATATGGAGCGGAGACTGATCCGCGAAGTAAGCAATGCCGAGATAAGGCTAGCCGTATCCAAGGATTGGCACAGTTTGCATGAGAAGAGTTCTCTTGCTGCTCTATCCATCAGACTTGCAGAAAGTGCCGCATGCTGGGGTGGGATGAGTGAAGTACCTTATATACCATAACTATGTACCATCTACATTATTTTAAATTTAAATACATGAGTAAAAGGAGTCCCTTTCTAACCCCCAAACGTAAATACCGGTTAATATATAGACAAAGATTTGAAAGATGCGGTGGATAGCAACAGCCCAGAGTCGCCCTACTCTCGCCGTATAGACATTAAGTGCATTAAAGATCCTCGTGAAATCATCCGAGAGCCCCTCAAACAAGGTCAAGCAAACGCCCTATCCCACTGCGATGCACAGGAGAAGAGAAAGATAGTATGTGGCAGAATGGAAATAGTCGGTGAAACAGAAACAGAAACAGACCAATGAGTGTCCGCTTCTTAAACGCCCAAACGAAAACGATAATGCATACGAACCAAACCATCGGGAAACCAGAATCCATCAGTTGGCAACCACTATGTTTCCCAAATTCTTTCTCTGCCCCCCCATTCCCTTATCACTGCCCATACTCCAGAATTTAGTCAGTCTGTGCCTTAGACCTGGCTTCTTCTCGCTTTGCTCTGCTGCCCTTGGGGTTTCCAGATTGGTGACGGATGGATTGGTGGCAGCAGACATGGTCGTACTAGGTCTACTGAGCGACTGCTGGTGTTGGCCCGAGACGGCAAGATGTGTCGATCTCTCGGAAGCGACAATGGCTCCCTTCTTCATCTTCTCTTGCACTGCTCTCTTCATGTCTTTTTGTCGCTGTCGTTCATCGGACTGGCTGAGCGTCCGCTCTATCCCATCATCATCGATGATCGTTGCTTCCACATGCGGCTTCTTCTCGGCAGCTTTACGACCACCCCGCATAAGCAAGGCAACGTGCGTGGGCTGCTTCTTCTCCTTGTACTGATCTAAACCAGGCAATGCAGGTAACGCACGGTTCAGGTTCGGTCCCTTGTCGCCGGCACCGGTTGCTTCTTCCCGTTCTGGTTTCGCACTACGGAAAGAACTCCAGCTTCCCTTTCTCCTCAAATCTTTGGGGCGCCATGAGAACTTGGACCCATTCCCACTCTTGACACTGCTAGAGCGGCTCTGGGTCCTCGATAAACCGCCTTCCCTTCCAGACCGCATACTGTCCATACTAGCCTTTGGTCGAATGTATCCTACAATCCCGTCTCTCACACTGCCGGCTATGCTGCCGGCTCGGCTCAACGGCCGTTCAGAGGGCTCATACTGCCTGGTCTGCACCGACCTCGTACTCCCCGGCCTCCCTGCGTCGCCACTCTTGTCATACTCGGCACGGCGACGAGCGAGTTCGTGCACCATCCACGCTTTGGCCGTAGCGTCTGCAAGCGAGGCGGACGTTCCGTCTTGGAGGACCTGTTCCGAAACGCGCTTATTCATGTACGAGGCTCTCTTTTCATCGCCAGGCGTCAACGCTATCGAGGTTAATCCGGTGGAAATTGGACGACCACGGTCATCATACGTCGTGTTGGTGCGGGATGTCGAAGCGCTCGTGTCAGCCGACGGACCGTTGTAGTCTATACAAGCAGCAGCCGAAGTTTTCGGTCGGGTGTCCAGAGAGGCACGAACATGAGCAAGAGGATCGTCGGCTTCCTTGCGCTTGCTTCGACCACCCGCAGACAGTTTGGTGTGAGTCGGTTCGAGAGGTTCGAAAGGAAAGGACGGCAGCTTGGCCATGTTATCCCTGGCTGCGTGGGTTGGAACATACGGAGCGATTTTGGGGGTCGGTTGGCGAGGCTCATCCCGGCGGCGAGCAGTTGAGTGATGTTCCTTTCTAGCAGCACGAGCCTGCTCGGCCGCTTTCTTTGCCTTGTATTCCTCATACTTTCTCAGTGTCTCCTGGTGAGCCGGTAAGTCTTCGTCCTCATCCGCCGAAGGATTGGTTTCCCCGATTATGACGGCGCATGCGCGGTGGAGCTCTGCTTCGATCTCTGGCGAAAAGGTTGGACGTTCCATTTCGGACGGGGTTGGGCTGTACGGTGGTGACTCTAATCCATCAAATTCCTGTGTTTCCTCTGCTGTTGTGGACGACAGCCTCTGGGTGAATGTCAGCCTTTTGTATGACTGCATGTTTCATATACATGCGACGGACTGGTCCGAAGCTTCTGGAGGGGTACACGGTAGCCACTTACCAGTCGTAACGACGAGAGAGAGAATTTTCGCTTCATGATGGGGCAGCCTGACGGTAAGTCGCACAATTGAGTGCTTCCAATCAATATTCGGGCAGCAGTGTGTTGGTTGGTTTCCAAAGAAAGAGATGCTGCGGAATTTTCGTGGCTGTCTCTGCGCCTCTCGAGTCCTGCTTTAGGCGAAGCAGCAGGGAAGCTTGAAGTGCCTAGGCCGTGGGTTGTTGGTACATATCGGGTTCTTGCGGCGGTGGGGGGCAATTGCTGATGGACAAGACTTTGATTCTTTCCAGAGACGAAGCAGGTACGATGGGTTGGCGAAGGCGTATATTCGCTAGAATAGAATATATTATGAGTGAAATCCAATTCTATTGATGTCGGTTCAGGAGAGATGAGTATTTCACTACGGAGGACGGTTAGTTAGGTGGTTAGCTAGTACATACAATACTCGTCGGATTCCCTGCGAGCCATGGCCCATGGGCGGCGGCGTTAGTTCGTTGAGCGAGGAGATTGATCTCTAAGCCGCCATCTGCCATCTTCCCTGCCTGCAACCAATCAAACCAAATCACCCCTCAATCCATCCTTCCCCCCTGTCGCCCACTACTCCGTATGTACAATGTATACCGCGATACCCAATGGTCCAGCTAGGGTCAGGATTGTATTAAACATGTTTATTGCTTAACCAAATTAGGATAGTCAATAAACGTGTTTAATACACGTTTATTGAAGCAGGTATTAAACACAGGGGTATATATAAATAGCATCAATTATTTGGGTGCTCCATTGCCACCTCACCGTCGACGATGCTATTCAGAAACTCCTCCAGCACCTCATCGTTTGAAGGATTTAGCCTAGCCATAGCAACTTCCTTCTGCAGCAGTCTATCTTCCATATTCAAAAGCTTCTCCTCATCAATTTTAATGCCCTGTGTATAGCGAAGATTCTGCTGACGAGTGACTTCGAACGTCATTTGACGGTGACAGTATAAGCACTTCACTGCAGGGACGATTCGGTTTGGCAGGATTATGCTCTGAAAGGCATCAATAACAGCCTGATTGCGAGGTTTGCCACCGCGTTGAGGCGGCATGGCTGGTAGGAAGGTCTATCTATTGCTGGCGACAGCTAGGTCAAACCCCCCGAGCTAAACCAGCTGGGTTTAGCTTGCTTATATAATATAAAACCAATAAACAAACATGAATAAACCGCTAAGAGGTATTAAACACGTTTATTGTAGAATAAACGGTTTTTTCCTGACCCTAGGTCCAGCCCATGAAGATGCGTCCCAAGCGCGTGCCACCGTCAACATCCGTCTGCCATTACCCCGGATGCTGCGCCCAATGACATCCATGACAGGGCGTGCGGGACATGGATCGCGTAAAGTGGGAAACAAAGTGGAAACACCCCTGGGTGCCGCAGGTTAGTGCAGAAGGGCAAGAACGGAGTCTTTGGTCCATGCACGGGAAAGAGAGCAAGGGTGATATGAATTGCTTCTGTTCGAGCCTCGAGGGGGGGGGTTCATAGAATCGACGCACCCCTTGTAAAGGTAATTAACTGGTCCAAGTGTCATGATCAGATCTACAGAGTACAGACGCATGTACGAGTACATATTTATCGACATGGCACCGAAATAAACTGATTCTTTGCACCCACACCCCCCCCCCCCCCTGCCCTAAGACCCCGCCGTCGCGCATGCCATGACTATTCTGAGCCAGCGGGTCTAGGATCCTGAAACAGCCCGAACAAAGCCTCTTTTCCAGAACACTTTCAAAAACAGTTTAAAAAAAAAAACTCTAGATGGGTTCACATGTATGTACAGTACAAGCTGGGAAAAGGTCCCCATTCAGCTTTTGCAAATTGCCGCTTGTTGCGTGTTTCAGCACCTTGATTTTATAGTGCAGTCGAACTGTAAGATATGGCTGTCGTATAGAACGGTGTTTGCGTATACAAGATGGTTCTACACAAGTCTAGTCCAGCAGAGATCGTAGAAAACTGCTGTCTTATATCTCAATGAATTCGGTAGAACGTGGAAAAGCCAGATCAATGCTGTGTGCACGTGGAGCAACAATCGTGGCTGAAAAACTCTCAATGCTACTAAAACACATTCGAAGCGCCGGCGGGCACGAAATGGATATCGAACACGACACGCTCATCCTAAAGCTTCCTGGAATGCACCCGTTGTACGCCATCTGATGCCTGCTGGTACAGTAGTATATCCTCTCCCACATGCCATCTTTCCCTTCTATCCGCCTTACTGCATCCTCCTGGGCCTCTTGGTGTCCGGGTGAGAGCGATCGACCGGCATCTCCTCTCCGCCCCGGCCTCTCTTCCTCCCAATGCTCCCACCGTCCCTTCTCTCCCTCTCGTCCCGTCTATCAAGTTGCGCCCCATGCCTCTCGTTTGCTGCCCAATCATTCATAGATCGTCGATCAGAGTCCGCACGCCTCTCACGACCCGGATCGTCTCGTGTTGGTCTTCTCATGTCCCTCTCATTCGGATGTTCGCCGCCTCGTGGCCGTTCCCTCAAGTTTTCTCTGCGTGGTGGCCGCTCCTCTTCCCGCGGCGGCATGGGAGGCTCTGGTGGCTTGTCTCTGCTATGCGAGCCATTGCCGCGGTGCCTCTCGGATCGCCGCTCACCTTCCCGCATATGATCGTGTGCCCCTTCCCTTCTGCCATCTCTGCCGTAGCCCCCGTCGTCTTCGCCGTGTTGCGGAGTAGGTGGCCCACTGGATCTCCCAGCGAACAGATCTGCTCGGGTGGGAGGAAATGGATCCGGTCGAGCCCCAGAAGGTGTAGGTGGTCCAGAATGCGAAGCCGGCGGGCCGATATTGTTGGCACGACCACCTCTGCCACGGATGCTCGCGCCTTGACCTGAGCGCTCAGGGCCATTTGGCGTGCCTGCTTGCTGGAGCATATTTTGAAGACCGGCAAAGCGCTTGTCTCCTCGGTTCCTTTCGTTCGCAAACGCTGGCCCTGTTGGAGGCCCACGGCTTCCTGGCGAAGGGGCCATGGGACTCGGCAGTTGGCTGTTTGATCCACGAGGGCCAGTCGGTACTGGGACTGCGACTGGTGGAAGATTAGGTCTTGGTGCACGACCAGTGTTCTGATCGTGGGAGCTGTTAGTACTGAGAGCATTCCCAGGCCCTTGAATGGCTTTAAGGCGATCCGGATGGATGCCTGCGGTATCGGGAGTTTCAGTTACTGGTGTCAGTGGCGCTGATGGTTGTACATAGTCGGACCGCGGGAAAGGCGCCGAATTACGCGTGGGGCCACGGTTTGGTGGGCCACGGTTTGAAGCAGGACCTGTGGGAGCCTGCTTTTCTTGGACGTCTGTACTTGAAATTGAGTTGTGAGAAGCAACATGAGGTTGCGGCGCGCTGACATTTCGACTAGCTCCCCGGATGGAGGGCGCATGATGTCCATTTGACATCCTGGAGCTAGAGGATACATCAGGGCCTGGATTAAGCCGACCGTATTGCTCTGACTGTCGATTGTTGTGGCTTGATTCATGATTCAGCCGCCCATGGTTTGGATCGTGGGCTGGCAAGGCCGCAGATGCAATCTTATTTAATTCTCCGAATCTATCATTCTGGCCTACTCCGCTTGGGCGATCGGTCCGAGGACCGGTTGGGAGATGTGAATCATCACATCGCAAGGGATGAGAATTGGTCAAATCAACGGCCCCACGACGTGCATCGGGGGGTGGACGCCCATCGCGGTGGGTGTCTTGACGTGTCTGACGGCGATCATCAACTCTCGATGGAGATGGCCCACGAGAACTCCGCTCAGTACCAGGATAATTCTCATGCCGCTCAAGGCGGCGGTCGGAATGGCGACTACTAGAAGGCGTTCGATCAAGATCCTGGTTTCCCTGAATAAGAGCAACTCGATCTGGATGTTGAGGGATAGTGGATCGCGGTGGAGCCATTGCAGTCTCTCTGCTAAATGGACCCTGAGTGTCGGAATTCCTTGCACTATTATGTTCCTCGGGGTATGGTCTATCCCTGTGAGGTCGCTCGGGTCTATCCTGCGACAACGGTCGCGGATCTCGAGAGTGCGATAGACCATGCCCGTTGTCAAATCCAGGTCGACCTGATAGGTCCTTCTCCCCTTTCCACCCTGGGTCAACGCGACCTCGATCCCCAATGTTGTGTCTTTCATTAGAGCGCTCGTAACCTCGGGGATATGACCCAGAAGCATGGCGCTCGGGCACTTTATCGCGCAGTATATCCCCAGGTTTATCAACACGACCGCGTTCGGGGAATCGCGAATCTCGTCCATGATCACGTAAAGTCGGGTCATTGGGCCTTTCGGGCATTCGATGCTCCGTGGGTCTGACTGGGAGCGCTTCAGGGCGACTAGGGAGGGTATGCGGCAGGCGGCCATTAACAGAATCAGATACACTTCTACTTACTTCTGGCCGAGGAGGGATGGGAGAGTGGCTGATTGGGACCGATAGAGCAGGTTTTGTGTCTGGTCCTTGTAATTTTGTTTGCGTGGTTATTGGCATTTGAAGAGATTCAGATTGGGTTGTTTCTTGGCTCGGGATATTAGGTATCGGGTCTGGCGGAGCAGCAGGTTGCATCGATGTGGAAGCTTGTTCGGTAGCATCTACCAAGATCGGTTGGACATGGTGTTCTGCAATACTCGGGACTGTTCCCTTTATTGCTGTATCGGACATCTTCGCATCTTCAATCTCGCCATCTTCAACTTCGAGCCTTCCTGATGTAGTCTTTGCGGACTTTAGAGGGCCGTTGATACTGTAAGACTCCGAATCAGTGACACGTCATAGCTAGTCTGGCTAATTGACTAACCTTGGTCGAGGGCTTGGTTGAAATTCGGGGGCCTTAGGGTTCAAGTTCTTTGTTGAATCACTCTCAGGTTGCGGAGTTGCTGGTTTGGCAGAACCGGTACGGCCAGTGGTACCATTCGGAACAGCTTCGCTCTGCTAGACGTTAGCAAAAATTATACTGCTCATTCGTTTCAAATACATACGCATTGGAAAGCTTGCGGGATTACCCAATCTTTTTCTCGTCGTTTGAGGTTGCCCAACAAGGAAGTCGCTGCAATCTTCAAATCGTCCCTTGATTCCGACCTGCTAAGCTCGGTGATACTAGTAACCTGGCTTTGGCCCATCCAGTTCACAGCCGGGAAATGCTGATGTACTGCTTTGAGGATATTGATCGCATTGCGGATATGCATGTACTCGCTGCTGCTGATGCAGGTCTTCAAAGCAGTGTTCAGATTCCGATGCCATTTGTATACTACCCGTCGAAATTCTTCGTAGTCCCAAAAAAGAAGAATTGACTTTTCATTTGTCATCTTTCTACAAAAGCCAGGCAGATCCTTCTTTGTACCAAAAGCCTCCTTTTCATAGACGGTCCTGTCAGAATGCCATTTAGCAAGGTCTTTGAGAACCTCATTCAGAAAGCGACCAAAGTTCTCTGCCTCCTTAGCTGTGCAGAGAAACAGCATAGACGTCAATCTCTTCTCTTTGAACAGCTGATCGAGGACACCCATGGTTCGGAAGTTGGTGGCTCCTGAGGAATGCAAGAACTTCAGCATCTTAAACGTGTACATTGCATCTACCGGAGAAATGAGGATTCGAGGGAAGAAGCAACGCTCGATTAGAGCTATATTCAATGCATCCCACTTGCCCCAGGACCCCGAGAACCAGTGCTCTTTTTCCTTTCCAAGGCGTGATCTGTTCTGTTGATAGACTTGGACATGATCTTTGAGTTCTGCACGCAAGCGATCCTGTAGATCGTTGATAGCCTTCTTCTCTCGGTCCTTCTTCTGCGTGCCTAGAATACTGATGTCTGATCGATCACTGTTGATCGTCAGGATTTTTTTCTTTTGCCGGTTAATCTCGTCCTCGTAGCTTTGGGTTGGAACAAGCATGTCACGGAGTGAGAGTTGCCAGAATGTGACATAAAAGGGCCGACTCAAGATTTCCCAAGTCTTGTCCGGAAGTGCAGGGCGGATTTCGTCCATAATGTTCCGGAGGACAGGATGCCATGGCTCGTTCGTGACATCACTTTGAGTGGTAATTGGTGGAGGTGCAGTATCTGTAGCCGTTGCTACATCTTTCATCTCTACATCAACACCGTCGCTACATGAAACCCCATTTACCAGCGGCATTGATGCGCTGCCTTGAGCCTCCTCGAGCATTCCTGTGGCTTCTCTCAAATTTGCATCAACATCCGAAACACAATTTTCTAGTTTTGGCACGAGGTCATCGGTTACTTCCCTCGCTGGAGACTTCCTCTGGTCAAGATTCTGCTTCGAATTGCTTGCGTCGTACTCTACCATTGCCGCAGAAATACTAGGGCGACTGATCCAGAAAGCGACACTGGGTTCAACGCCAAAGTCATTGATTAGTTGCGAAACGCCTGGCACCAGAGAATTGAAATCTCTGATCGACAAATTACTTCGCAGGAGGTCTAGGTACTGTGTCAGGATACGGTGGAGCTCATCGAACAGGTTGCCCAGTAATTTAACATGAGCGTCCTCCTCTGGGATCTTGAAGATACATGTTTGTCGTTCATGAGCAATGGATATCAGGATCTGACCAGCTAGTTTCGGCTCTGTAAGAGATTTGACAAGCCGCCTAGCAGTGATTTTTGATTCATGCCGCCTATCAAGCAGTTGCAACATCGTCTGGGACTGCAAGAGGTCACCACCAGCCATTGACAGGACCTGGGCGTCGTTGAAAAGTGTCTCTGATACAATCCCGGCCATGGAATTGGTAATCTCTCCCAAAATAATGAGGTCTGTTGAATTGCCGATACGAAGCTGTTCTGCGACGTATTGAAGGATTGGTGCGGGATTCATGACTGAATATCGCTTGAAGACTCTTCCAGCAAACAAGGACAGCGTAGCTAACCACCTACTTGTTAGCATCCCGTCTGCCTGAACTCTAGTTCTTCCTCGCCCACCAAGAGAGCTCATCAAAGACCAAGTCAGCACATCGTAACCAAGGTATGTAAAATATCGTGCACATTCGACGACTGTTTCTACTAGATTGTCGTACGACTCAATTTGCGCAAGAGCTACCTGGAAGACGATTCCTGGAGATGCGTAGGCTACCTTTGCCAGAGCTCGCGCCATTGGCTTGACGCTAGTCTTGCTGATACGTTTGAGAACGTCCCTGGTCTCAGCTCTTGCTAGATCAAATGCCACCTTCATGTCTGGTAGGCGAGAAGTTTGCCCCAAGTACCATTCGGCATAGATAGAGTATCGAGTAGTCGTGGAGAAGTTCTTGATGAGCTCGAATACTTCATTCACGACGCCAGGATTGCACTTCGTCAGACTGAGAGCGGGAACAATTAATCGTTTCGATAGATCGATCCACCGAGACATGTTCGTTTCGGAAGGGTTCGTAGCCAAAGAGTGACTTCCTATCCGGGACAACTTGAGTAGCAGCGCGGTATCCTGCCCAATTTTGACCCCAGTATAATTGAGTAAAGTGGAGCACAATAGGAAGACATCATCGACAGATTGACACACGGGGACATTATCGGCCCAGTCATCCCAGTAGAACCGATAGTCGATACTCTCGTTCGTGTCGTCCTTGTCTAATTGTGCCCATCGCATGATTTTGCGTGGTGGTGTATCAGCGAACTTAATTTGACTTTTGGCTGCACCTGATTGGTCGGGATCCGGAATCTTCTGTTGTTCTCGCAGGTCGGCACGTTCAGTGAGCGGACGTAATGGCTCGTATACTTTGCTGATGCAGTGGTGTAAAATGCGATGGATGTGTTCCGGAAGATCTGGAAAGGCGTCTGGGAGCCATGGAAAGCGACCAAGCATGTAAAGTGACTCTGGGATGGCACCAATGCAGAGAAGGCTCTTCAATAATTGAACCTTTTGGTCTGCTGGTTCTGGAAGCTCTTCTTTTTCTTCCGGCGGCACTGGGGCGGGGGTCGATTCTTTGGCGGTATCTACCTTCAGAAAGTTGTTACGAGCGGCTTCAAGCGCTCGTACCTTTTCTGCTTCTCTTGACCTCTCGATTTCTCGCAACTTACCTGGCGGAGTGTCGTCTACCAAAGCTGGCGCAGTCATCAAAGCATTCATAGTGCCACCCCCTGGCCGGTTAAGCTTCTCTCTTTCGGCTTTCTCCTTCATCTTCTCCATCCTAACGGCTTCCATGGCTTCGTCGGCAGGCCAGAGATGAGGATACAGGTCTCGCAGTGAGATGAAACCAACTTTGATAAGCAGGGCCGCCAGATATATCAGGTTGACAGGAAGGACATCAGTAGGATCCCGCGCAGAAGAGCTGTAGAACCGCAATTTGAAACCAAGTACCTGCGCAGCAACTTTATTGCCGGGAGGCGGTAGTGTACCGGTAGCTTCGATCCATTTCTGGTCTTCGTCAGATTGGGGCAAAGCGGAGGCATTCTTATTGGCGGTCACAGCCACTTCAGCTTCGGCCCTTCGACCACCAATTTCAAAAAACGCTGCCATACCGATTTCCTTTGTTCTCTTCCAGAAAAGCTTGTCCCGTTCGTCCCTCGTTCTGGCAAGTTCTTCCCGTCCTTCGTCACTGATGGGTCGACCTGAGGAACCTGGCAAGGCCCATTTTGGTAAAGCAGTTGGCGCTAGACCGTTCATAGCTCCCCTGAAGGTCCTGTCTTGCGGCCACCAGGAGCTTGCCCGGAGGTATTTGACAAAGAACCGATATTGCTTGACTAACACAGCCGCAAATACATCGAGTGTAACGTCAAGAACTCTTCCCACGTCCAAGTCATAGGCGCCGATCATGCCCTTGACCCGTTCAAACGTTTCCTCGACGACTTCACTGGTTAATGGTTCGCTACTGCTAGTCGTGAAGAGTTCTGTGACGAGTTTCGAATATCCTTCCGTCTCTTCCCGTAGGAGATTGTAATTCGATTGGCGATACAGCAGATTTGTTTGCTGGCGAATTCCCACTCTCACGAACGTATTACGGATCATTCCAAGGCTTTCCAATAGAGTACTATCCAACTCGCACCGCATAAGGTGCGGAGACGCGCCTGTTGCTAAGACCAAGGATTGCAATACCGCATTCGATCCAGCCAACTCCGTTATAATCGAAATACAATCCAGAAATAGTGAGTTCGCATCAAAGGAGGAGTGGTCGACTATAGCATTAGGAGAGCCACGACTCGAAGCATCTCGCTCAAGGATCTCTCTGATGAGGGAGCCAGCATCTGTAGGTTCCAACCGCTTATCGATACCTGACCTTACCACCTCTTGAAAAAGAAGCCCAAGAACCAAGGGGTCCTTATCAGTGCAAGCCTGTACACCACAGTCCACAACAGCTTTTCGCCCCTTGTCAGCCCAAGTGTACAACCGCTCGTCAATAACGTAATCATAATGATATTGCGGTAGTGATAGCTGGTTTTGTGATGAGCTAGAAATCGATGGGGCGTTGGTAGCGGAAGTGGGTACGGTGTTTCCAGCAGGAGATGGCTGAGGTGCAGGTTCCGGAGCAGGTTCGACTTGAGTCGCCGCTGGCGCAGGGGGAGAAGACATGTGCTTGAGCGGAGGGTTTGTAGGTCTGGATTGAACCGGGTTGGCGTTTGAGCTGTTCATAGGACTGCGTTGAGGCCCGCCTCCACGCCCGCCTCGACTTCCTCGTCGTCGCGCCCCGCCGCGCAGATCATATTGTTCCCTATTGAAGCTGTTTTGCTGCGGCGACGGACTTTGCTGGGCAAGATTCAAGCTCTCAGGGCGGTGGGGTGAAGGTCTGGACGCATTCTGCCTATCATCATTGGAGAAATTCCGATCCCCTCGCTTTCGCTTCCCTCCACCACCTGGAGCCATTAGCTCAGGCCCACGCGGGCTCTTCAGCTAGCCGCTTTATATATGATCCCACTGCGCATCTATATCTGGTGTTATCGTTTAGAGTCGGGCGTTGTAGCTGGGCGTAAGGATATCGAGCTTGAAACAAAGGTGAGGATATGCTGGTCTGATTGCTTAGGTTTCCGAGAAATTGTACAAGGTGCCGGGTGTACGGGGAGTATACTAAGTGTTGTCCATTATCTTTTGCTACTAAGGTAGATACCTACATACTGTATTCACGCAGCGAACAACAATGGAAGGTATCGTGAGGCTGGCTCGTTTTAGCGTCAATATTTCATTTGATGCTCGTTGTCTCATTCTCTACCCAATCACAGCACTAGTGTTTTATGCGTCATCCGTGACGCTACAGTAAGGCTAAGCTAAAGTAAAGTACGGTACCTACCTAAGGTATACCTTCATACTTCAACAACTACCTCAGAGAACTCCCTTTTGACGACCATGTGGTAACCCAGCTTATCCAATTTCTGGGGATTCCCTCCCACAGAAAGGCCACTCATCATGACTCCAAAGGTCTTTGTGTAAGCGCTACAACTGATATAATAAAGAAGCCAGCTAAGAGTCATCGTCAGAACCGGAGCCACTGGGTATATTGGTGGAGATGCTCTCTATCGCCTTGTGCAAGCGCATCCCGATTATGACATTACTTGTCTCGTGCGCAACAGCGACAAAGGTGCCCAGATAGCCAGTCAATACTTGCGCGTAAGACTTGTCTATGGCGATTTAGACAGTGCAGAACTGTTGGATGAAGAGGCTCAGAAGGCAGACATTATTCTGCGTAAGGCTCTATAGCCATTCCCGAGGAATCCAGCAACAGGAGAATTTGACGCTTTTCAGATTGTGCCAACGCCGATCATGAAGGAGCCGCAAGGACACTAGGCACAGGGCTCACTGCTAATTCGCAAGACAAGCCAGGCTACTTGATCCATACATCTGGTACTGGTATATTAGCTTTTGCTGATTTGGAGCGTAACATATTTGGCGAAGCTTCTTCTAAGATCTACGACGACTGGGAAGGGGTTGGAGAGATCACTGCCCTACCAGACCACGCTCCTCACCACAATGTCGATAAGATCATTCTTGATGTAGGAACAAAGGACCCATCAAAAGTTAAGACTGCAATTGTCTGCCCGCCATGTATATATGGGACAGGACGTGGTCCAGGAAATCAGAGGAGTATTCAAATCCCTGACTTAGTGAAGTGTACACTGGAGACAAAGGTAGGCATCCAGGTTGGGGAAGGGAAATCGTACTGGAATAATGTGCATGTAAACGATTTAAGCGATTGCTATCTCAAGCTTATTGAGGCTGCAGTTGATGGTGGTGGAAAAGCAACTTGGGGCAAAGACGGGTACTACTTCACTGAGAACGGGGAGCATGCTTGGGGAGATGTAGCCAAGGCGATAGCCACAGCTTCTCATGAACAGGGCTTTATTCCTGCAGATGATGTGGTTGCTATGTCTGGCGATGATGCAAACCAGCTCAGATCGTATGGTGCCCTGCTATGGGGATCCAACTCAAGAGGTAGAGCTCTACGGGCTCGAAAACTACTAGGATGGTCGCCAAAAGGTAACGCTATCAACGACGAGATACCGGAGGCTGTCAGTATCGAAGCGAAGACACTGGGACTTGTACAAGGTCATGCTTCTAAGGTTTCTGGCTGAGTGAGTGCTTCTCGTCATTCCACATGGCAGTACCTACTACAATAGCGTGTGCATATCAAGAGCTTGATTCAAATGCCGAATGCATTCTCATATAACATCACGGCCTCGTAAAATCATTCTCCATCTTCCACATACTTTGCTGATTTCTTCAACTTCCTGCAGTCGAAGGCCCGCTCGAATTGATTAACTGTTCATTTCCAATATAGGAGCCTGACCTTACTGCCTAGATCCCAACCTGGAAGTCCTTCCGCTTATTTCGACAATCCCTGGCTTCAGGCTTTTGATATCACCCTGAAATAACCGCAAAGACTTTGCAAATACCTCGCGGCCGTAGTCAAACAAAGGCGCATTCTGGGGTAAAACTTAGGCCATGTATCGATTCGAATGCGTCGGAGAGCTTCGAGTCACCAGTATGGCCTAGTAGGGTAAAAATGTAAGGCAATGCTAGACGTAACCAAGGAGGGAGCTTGTCGTATGTGCTGTGGTGTTCTTCTGGTTATTCGACTCCATTGCGGGGCCAGCTTCTGTCGAACTTTTCCGATATTCTCTCTCATCAAAGTATGTGTTGTTGAGGCGGCGTAACGTTGAGTTACTTTTGATGCCACTCTCAATCATTCACTTGAATGCCAATGACGCATCTGCGTTCATCGTCTGAAACCTCGCCACGTTTACAATCCTAATTGCCTCGACTTTCTTCACAAACACCATCAATATCAAGGCGCCGGTTCAGCTACTGTGATGTAAGTCACTACCTCGGCCATAATCAACACCTTGCTGTCGTCTTTCCGCAAGCTCGTAATATTACCCCGGCACTATATACAATTGTGTTAACAACAGTGGTATCAGAGTTTGCACTTTTACAAGCAATCATGGAGTCTTATACACCACCTCAAGCTCGCGGACAGTGGCCTACTTCAAATACTGCAACTCAGCAGCGTCCTTCAATCTGGAACAAGCCGAACGATTCAATGAACTTATCACCGTCACATGCTCCTCGCTACGCTCCAACTCCTGCCATGCCGCAGACTCCATCCAAAGCTCAGTCCTGGCGAGTCGTTGGCTCACCCACTCCATCTGTAAATGCACTCCCAAGTCCTAGGGTCTCTCCTGAGGCTGCACCTTCTGTCAAGCATCTCACTTGCTACTTCTGGAAAGCGCACGGAAAATGCAAGCACAGCGATGAGGACTGTTTGTACGCTCATTACTTCACCGGGCAGATAGCCGATCCACCAGTGCAAGTTGAGCCTGGACGTCAGTCAATTCCTTACTCTGTCTCTGACATTGATACTGACTGGCAATGTCCAGGCCCCGCTGTTGCAGGAAGAAACGCAATGACTGCACGTCCGGTCTACGAGAACTGGCGTGACCAGCATGGTAATCTTGGTGTGGGTCCGAATATGCCCTCCATCATGCAGACTCGGATGTTGAACCCGGTTGGAAGCTTCCATGATATGGCCGCAGTACAGGCTGCTCAATACAACGGACAGCATTCAAAGGAGCACTACCTGCCTCCCAATGATATCCAGCACGAACAAGTCCCCATGTCGCCAAACTTTGTTCACAAGCCCAGTACCCACCATCAGCGTTCGCATTCAGATGCTTCCGATGTCAGCTACGAACGCATCACTGGCAGCCTTTGCGCCCTAGCTGGAGACTTGTACAGTGTCGTCGACAAGAGCCATGATACTTACGCTCAAGCTGTGGTCACTCTACATGCACAGTGCGAGTCTCTCCTTAAGCAGGCCCAAAATTTGTATCGCGAGATCGATCCTAAACCCAAAGCTTGCATCGAAACTCTCGTTAGTGCCGTATCAGCAATCATGCCCTTGATCGACCAGCAGAAAGTGATGGCCGCAGAGACTGAGGATGCCAAACAGGGTATAATCGAGAACATGAAGGGTGCAGGTTTAGGCTACATGGCGCGCTCCTGGCAGACGGCTCCGAGTGATTCTAGCGGGACTAACTAAGCTTATTGTACATTCTTCGACTTACTGAACGCCCAAGGCTCGGTGGTATAATCGCTGAGTTGGCAAGGCAGCTCAGGGTACATATGGTTGGAAAAGTCTAGGTGTACGAAAGGATATACATATGTACATGAGCTACGGGCCACTCTAGTTTCAGAAACTATATAGCCCCCAGCTCTTTGAGCTTAGCAATCATACCATCCACGTTCTCTACCTTTCCTCCTCCTATTCGTGGTGGTGGTTCTATAATGTCGAGTCAGCCCAGTTCTGTCGACGAATGTACGCCGATCTCCGGTTATAAACCCTTTCCACACCCCAAGCCCATAGAACATGAAGTAGCCACTTACCCTCCACTTTTAATATCTTCAACCTCCTCCTTCCTTCCACACCCCAGTCCTCTAACTTCCCCTTCTTCATCTCCTTCTTCTTTGCCTTCATAATATTCGGCAAACTCGCATACCTCGGTTCATTCAGCCTCAAATCCGTCGTCACCACCATCGGCAACTTTCCCCTCAGCGTCTCCACGCCCCCATCCACCTCCCTTATAACCTTTACATTATCGCTCCCCTCCTCAAACTCAATCTTAGACGCTTGGGTAGCTTGCGACCAGTTCAACAACCCCGCGAGCATCTGTCCCGTTTGGTTCGAATCGTCGTCAATGGACTGTTTGCCCAAGATCACGAAATTCGAGCCTTCCTTCTCCACAACTTTCTGAAGCAATTTCGCAACGCCCAGGGGCTCTAAATCCCCTTCCCCATCCTTGGATTCGACCTCAACATGGATGCTGCGGTCCGCGCCCATCGCCATGGCTGTCCGCAATACATCGACGCATTTTGCAGGGCCGGCGCTAATGGCGAGGATGTCAGTGACTTTCGGGCCGGATTTGGCTTCGCGGAGGCGGACGGCGGCTTCAAGGGAGATTTCGTCAAAGGGGTTGAGGGAATGTTTGACGCCGACGGTTTCGATGCCGGTGTGGGATTTGTTGACGCGGGGTTTGATCTGTGGGGAAGGTTGTTAGTGGGGGGCGGGCCTGTGAGGAGTGGGGCGCTGTGGGGGGAAGGGTTAAACAAGAGTGGGATGGACTGAAAAGACAACGTACCGCATAGTCAATCACCCGTTTTACAGGAACTAGGATCTTTAGAGCCGTTGACATGCTTCTGAGCGGTGCAGAGGAAGATTCAAAAAGAGACGGCTGGGGCGTTTACAGATTCCGGGTCATGCCGAGGTGCATTGGCTCAGGTAGGGCAGGATAAACGCGGGACGAACTACTCACCTAAAGGTATTGGATTCTAAATATTTTTACTTTAAACATATGTATATATGTTGTGAATTGGAAGGATGGCCGAGTTATGGCGTGGTAAATATCTCCGCCGCGTCTACCAACCAACCTTTACTAACAATCTCCAGCGACGCGAGCTCTCCCTAAAGGTGGCCCATAATAAGTTCCAAACCTTTTACATCGAAGAAGTGGGAGAGAGAGGCTGTCTCTGATGTTCGTTCCACAGTCGAACCATCACGCTAGCTTACCAACAACCACGCCGCGGGAAACTTGTTCAGAAGCACCTGCCCAACCTCCGCAGAACACTTCCGCCACGAGGTTAACGCAGTCTGCGGATGGTTTTAGGATCCAAGCACAGACGCTGGTCGTGGCCGGCATGCCTTTCTCACGGCTGCAGATTTACTTCCTTCTGTCGATACCCTTGATGTTGATCGCGGTCTACGGCTACAGCAGCTAACCTTGAGGAAATTCCTCGAGACTGTGACGGAGGATGTTGATGATCTTTCCACTTTTATCATTAACGATCTTGCCACTTTCATGATTGTTCTATGACTTCCGTCCAAGACAACCTGTGATCATTAAAAACGATCGACTGTTCAAATGCGCTGTACTTGATGCGCTCAATAGCTGGAAACTACACGCCTGCTTTTGGATCCGGAAGCGTATCAATGACATCCAGTCCATACAACCATTCATATTCAGCCATCGCCAGCATTCCAACTGGGTATACAGGCATTCATGCGTCTTCATCCGCTCCACCAGGCCAGAACACTTCCCAGCTTCCAGTGGCTTAAACTAACATCCAGCTCCAAACAGCTCAACCCACAGAAGTAAGACTTTTTCCATGAAAAAGATCACGAACCGACCCTCATAGAGTGTTTCGATCACTTAATGCAAGCTTTTGTCTTTCCCAGAGCCATCAACGGAAAAACAAGCTGGAAGAATTAGCACGAGTCAAAATGTTGAATTTCCCCCTTTAATCACTAGATTTCTCTCTCTACGCGTTCAGACTTTGAACAGCTATCTACTTGACTTACTCGAATTTCTAAGTCACCCACTCGAATTTTCAACGACACCAGTGTGTCTTTCATCACCTCAACATGTTAATTGGAAATCCGACTCATCTTATAAAACACGCTTCTATATACAGGACTACAGGGTTTCGCCTTACAATCTATTACAGAACAGCGCATCGTCATCTCACAATGAGTCACTGTTACGTGTATGCGATCATCCAGTTGTCTTGGATATATGTTAGTCATTGTGCATGTATCCGAAATATTTGGAGAGACTGGTGTTTCCCTCATGGAGCTGACGGTGTGTATGGTTCGAAGTAGACGTTGTCAGCCCTCGATGCCCCTCGTCAACACATTCAGAAGCATCTTCGATATCTCCTGGCTCAAAACTCTGGAAGTCGGTCAATTGAAAATTCCACATAATGGTCTGTGAGGGGTACCTTGATGAAAGCTGAACTCCTGTCGATAGATGTGCAAATGAAATATATTACCTACTTGACAGCTACTCATACTGTGGCAACGATCGAGATGTCGTGTATGGTTGGTTTAGGGCAACCTGGATACTCTAACGAGAACCAATCGTGCCGTACTAGCAGCGCTCGCATCTCAAATGAATATGCTAAATGAATATCGAATCTCTTGAATATTTATAAGTTATTGGAATAAAGCTCCACCGATATCCAATAGAGATTCACTTCGCCACGATTCATATGTGCTCCAGAAATCACGGAGGTTTTGCTGCAGATTCACAAATATTTCGAAATTCTCATACGAGCTTGATCATTCATCGGTCCAGGAAAGCTTAAAAAGAACGCAAATCCCAATATTTATAACTTTCTTTAGAAGCCTGCTTGTGGAGATTCTCGAACAATCCTAGCACATACACGCCAGCTCTCAAGAAGCCAGCCAACATCAAGGACGCATACGTGCCAAGATCAATAGCCCCATTGGGTACCTGAACACTTATCTACGCTCATTCTCCTTCGATCCGCGAACTCATCAAGCTCGACCGTCATACTTTTCGGCCTTTGGATTGCTGTTACGTCAGTCATTCTACGCTTCCTCGAATACCAGGGTCTCAATTCTCAAAGAGATCAAGCGATATCAGCACCCAACCCTCTTCACATCTGGCGAAATGAAGTTTACCACTGCGGGAATCTTGGAGTTCCTTATTGCCTCCACCTCAACCATGGGAGCTTCAACCAGTTCGCTTCCGGCAGCCAATGGCATGTTACCGCAGCCTCTCCAATCGAACGGAGTAATGCCAACCGTGCATCACGCAACCTACAGCACATCCGCTCTCCATAGCGCTACCAATTCAACTGGCAGAGAGGCCGGTCTTGGAGGGACTAATGACAGAGCATCGTCTGGATCTGGGGGTGCCGCCGCTAATATACTACTCGCTGCGAGTAGCCATGGCGAGAAAGGCGCGCCTGATTGGAGGAGCTTGGCTGTACTGAGTGGAACTAGTTTGGGGCTAAATTTTATACTAGCGGTGTGAGATTGGGATCAGATAGAGGAGCCAGGATAAGTACTTGTAAAGAGGAGATGTTAGGAACGGTTGTGTGCTGGAGTTAGGGAGGGTGAATTGAATTTCAGGGAGATGGAATGATTCTACAAAAGTTCTGTTCTAACAAAAGTCTGATTTAACAAAAGTATGGTTTGTGAGGCTATGATTTCACACGGTACAATCTTCAAAAGTATGGCTCGATAAAAGTATCTATCATTTAGAAAGGAAAAGAGTCTTCGATTCAAATCCCCTATTTGCAATAGCTGACTCTGAAATTTCGCATTTCTGTCTTCGTTGAGTGTATATTTGGACGTCATCAGATTGCTGAAACATATATTGCACACGTAGATGAACGGGCGAAGAAGAGGTAGACGGGTGGTTTTTGCCCGACGAAGAAGCTCTCATGCGTTTCTTGCAAAAGGAGATGGAACGGCTAGGAATACAGGAAAGGTGGAAAGTTGGTAGGTTTGTGGGGATATATGATTTATGATTGGGCGGCGGTATTGAAGGAACCATTCAAGGTGCCGGGAAGTTTTTGGGTTTGCAATTACATAACAAGTAGGGGATCGTGATAAAAACCCCCCCTTACTCAAGACCTAGCTTTCAGGCATCCAGCCAATAAAATGTTTATAAGAATTGTAAAATTCAAGGAATGTAGTGATGGTAAAACTTCATGTTTTACGGTTTTGACAATGGGGGTGCTTGATCAAGTGGGTGGGTAGCTCTGCGCTTTTTCCGAAGGGCCTTGGGAATAGGTGTTGGGGTGATACGTATGTTTTGGTACATAGCTTTGAGACGTCGAGGAGGGAAAGACCGGTGGCTCGAAGATGAAAGCTTTTCTAGCGTCGAGGGGCTGGCGAAAGCCGAGGGCTTCTGGAATACATGTAAGCTCCACGAGACCCAGTGAACCGACAGCAGAAGCATAAGCTGCCGACACAATGGCGACCTTGTTAATCCGTTGCAACTGAAGCAGTTACGGAAGTCATTTCCAAAATGATCGGTTTTTTGCGTTTCTAATAAAGGAACCAGTCATCGGCTCAGATTCTAGACCACAGACCACGCACGAGAATGAGAATGAGAATGAGAATTGGAAAAGGGGCGCAAAATAGAATTTTTGAGTCCATGATAACCGAACGTGCTACTTCCTACAATATCCTATTCATCGAGCTGGAATATCCACCAAAATCCCCCACCCCTCCAATCTCTGTCCCTCAAATCTTCTCCTCTTTCTTACCATGACCAGCAAGCGTAGCGGCCAAAGCGGCGGACGGAGTTGCCTTCACCCCATCATTGATATTCGATATCTCAAGCCGGTGTCCTCGCCCACTCTCTCCCAAATCGCCACCGCCTCGACTCGCAGTGGTCGTCATCGCCACTCTTTGACCTCTCCACTTCATTCCTCGTGTCTGGACGGCCCACACCGCAGCTGCGCCAGCGACGCCGCTGATAGCGCTTAAGAGGGTAAAGTACCACCCCCTGCCCACGATATCGACGAGAGGCTGCAGCACCGCGACGCCTGCGGCCGCCAGCGCGGATCTGGTGACATTTCCGGCCGCGCTAGCTGTGCTTGGGTTCTCCGGGAACACGTCGATGAGCAAGGCCATGAACGAGTGGAGGATGCTTGTGCAGATGAAGCCGAGGATGAATTGCAGGATTAGGGGGATGCTGACGTGGGCGCCGTGTTTGACCGCCCAGCCGTATCCGGACAGGGTGATTGTGGAGATGGCGAGGAAGTACCAGCAAGCGCGGGCTCTTGCTTTTTCAATGGGGAAGTCTGTGAGATTGTCGCCGGCGATGTCGTCGATGGGGCGGCTGATTTCTTTGGCCGTTTTCTTGTAGCAGTAGTCCATTAATTTTCCGTTGAGATAACCGCCGAGTACGACGCCGGCACCTCCTGGGAGGTATGAAAGTCCGGTTTTGATCTCGTTGAAGTTGTAGATGTCTTTGTAGATAAGGGGGATGGATGTTTGGATGCAGTACCAGACGGTGTATGGGGATGCGCCCATCCAGAGGATCAGGGCCGTGTCTTTCCAGAAGATGAGCCGTAGACAGGCTAATGGGTTTCCAATCATGACCTTGGGCCTTTTGCTAGTAGCTGAGTTTCCCGCCGCTCGTTCGGCGCTCTGGACATTCTCAACATCCCTGTTTTCTTCGCTCCTACGTTGTTTCCTCCAACCTCTCAAGTATCCCATGGCGACACTCCACCATGTTCTTTCCCAACCGATAGCTTTAATACTTCCATTTCCCACCACTTTTCTGCTCGTTTCAGGGAGCCCGAAACCGATAGCACCTATGAGCAGTGCCCCAAAGATCACCAAACACCAAAAGACCCATTCATAACCTCTCGAGCCGACGGCAACCCACCCTCCGATTACTGGCCCAATACAAGCCCCGAGATTAGTGGCCGCCATCACAGGCCCAAGCATTCTTCCCCTTTCCGCTGGCACACATACATCAGCTACGACGCCATAAGCAATGGACACGACCGAGCTAGCGCCAATGCTTTGCAGCACACGTAGCACCAGTAGCGCAGCATAGCTATTCTTGTTCAGTGCTAGTCCCAAATTTGCAAGTGCATACAACGTGAAAGTTGTGAGGTAGATGAGTCTTCGGCCGAGGGAATCCGAGAGACTTGCAAAAATGGTGGGCGACAAAGCTTGGACAACAAGATAGATGGTCATTGTTAGGTTGATCGCTTGCGCTGAAGTACGGAAATGCTTTTGAAGAAGTGGTAGGAGTGGAAAGTAGATCGTGGCTGTAAGTGGGGACGCAAGTGTCGTGAGGCCAAGGAGGGTGGTTATCAGACGCTTCTGGCCAGAGCTGTACGTTGTGTAGAGGACTGGTGGGTCACCTTTGGGTATTGCCTGTCCAGATTGGTCCATTATGGATGACGAAGAGGCGTTCGATTTGACCTAGGTTTGTATGGTTAATACCACTTGCTGGTACTTCAACTTTTTAGACCAACAATTGCTGATCCCTCACACCAGAGAGATGTAAAAGAGACCAAATAATAATTCTAGCACATAACAGTTTGCGAAGTATGTAGCATGCTTTTTGCCCGCGATATGGAGAATGTCAACGCTCAGAGTTTACTCTACTCCCCGGATACGCAGCCCAGTGTGCTTTGTTGCCCTCTGCACAGTCGCACAACGGTCTGTGTGACGTTTTTCTCTTCACATCTGGATATCGCCAAGTAAAAAAAAGTGAAGTAAAAAGCCTGTGATGATTCCCTTCACCTTCGAGAGCGGAGATCCTGGCGGACTCGAAAACGAAGACCATGCCAGCAAATCCTCTTGTGAACAAATTCTGTTTGAAATTCATAGTGGTTGTTGCTCAGATCACTTCCGATTATAAGAACCTCATAGCGGTCGAAGACGAATTTCGTCATTGTGTACCCTTGGACCAATAGATCGCTTTCCACGCTCCGGAAGTCCGATGGAATAAAAGATATTCGACCTCTGTAAGAGACATTGGAGGCTCGCTGGTCAACCAGACAAAATGAAGAGCCGCTTTATAGGTACACCATTCTCTGGCCGGAAAATCCTGCGGACTCAATAGACTAAAAGGCTTCGGAATATGAGGGTCCTTCACCTACCGATCGTCGTGCAGCGCTTGTGAAGATATACCTACGAAGAAGTTGAATTGAAATGTATAGCGTCCACTCACGAAGCGTGTATCAATGGCGGTGTGTCGAAAGCAGTGTAGATCTGTTAATGCTGTCATCTTGCTGAATGGGGTGCGCTCCTCTGAATATTGATGGAAAATACACTCCGCTCCAGTGGGATGGTTTCTTATCTGCGAGTGGTTCCGGGTCGATATCTCAAGTACATACGTGCCACCTTACCTGTTATCAGTGTTACTTGGCTACATCTTGAGTACAGCTTCCTCGTTTGTTGTAGACCTTGATATTCCGCATTACGAATCACCGCATTTGTTATCTTGCTCGCTGCAGAAAGCCCAATAATTCGCTTTTGGTATTGTGCTTTTCTTAGGATTTGACCCCAAAAGGTACTAAGGATTTCGCAGAAGAAGAAATCGTTCATCTCTCTGTGCCGAATACTTGGAGATTGACAGTTCGTATAGGTCTTAGAACTGCACTTCACGTCTGGGACACGTGGCTTGTTGCTAGAAGAAACACTGAGTGTCTTGGTCAAGGGGTAGTACAAGATCGGTACTTCAACCTGGTCTTGCCAGAAGATAGATGCGAAGTCGTCTAACGCACGCTTGTAATTCTTGAGGTTGCTAGGCTCATATGTAAGCCCTAGATCTCAGGGCTCTCCGTAATGTGCCCATTAGGAAACAGTAACAATATTGCCTAAACTGTGGTGTTTTTGAGTGACGTTCCCTTGGTTGAGACGCACAACCCTTGTTTTTCCCGGTACCGACTTCGCGATATCTCGGTTGGTATACCGCTCACAGCATTGAATGCAAAGGCTACGGGACCCTGCATCTTGTGTAACCACGGTTGAAAAGGAGAAGCGACATTGCTCTTACGATTCCTTGAATGTTCTGTTACGCTCTTCACTGCGATTAAGAAGATACATCGAATTAGATAAAAAGCTCTAGCCGAGTCTTCGGCGCCCAGGATTTTTATGCGGACGAACTATTATTACCCTTTTTGCTTTAAAAGGGAACAAGATGGGACAGACCAATTCGAGCCGGAAGTTTGCAGATTACTGCCAATCAAATCGACGTTGGCCCATACCTCGCTCGTCAAGTAGATCTTGAAAGCTATCACAAGAAAGCAGAAAAGGCTATCTTAGACAAAGAGGTAAGATCAACCGATCGGAGTATTTCGATACATTGACGGTAACGTTTGAACAGGGCTCTCAACTTGTTTCCCCTCAAGGGGGCCCTCAAGGGACACATACTGCCGAATTTTAGACTTAACAGAGGGTAGTCCGTCACAATCTATCTTCTCCAAGAAATATGCCTTTGTTTTTATCCGTCAAGTAGCTAGCTCAGTGTTCCCGTTCCTAAATCACCTCAATTGCCCCATTAGAAATCTTAAAATCTCGTCCCCCTTTGCTTTTTGCACAATCCGCTCCATTCTTCAACGCCATCGCCTTCTTCATCTCCCATTCCTCCGCACTCATCAAAACCTCCTCTTGCCCATCTTCCGCTGCCGAAGGGATATAACCTCCCACAAGCCTCTTCATGGAAATCGTTTTCTCCGGGCGGACAAGGTATGCGATGCTATAGCGCGGGTGCTCAGCTTGGTTACCGGGAGCAAAGGTCACGCGGTGCTCGTTGGAACGAAGAAGCTGGCCAGTCCATTCGACCATTGCATCGCCAAGGTTAATAATCACGTTGTTAGGGACCGGCTTGACGTACTGCCAGTTCTCCTCTTTGTTCGCTCTGCCTATGGGATCTGTAAGCACTCGAAGGATGTTGCAGCGTGATTTCTCCTTATCACGGATCAAGATGACTTACCTGGCGGAAGGATCTGCAAGCCACCAAGGATGTTGCACAGCATTGTAATTGTGCCATAGTCGGTATGATTAACGAGAGCTGAACCACTATTCTGCTCGGTGGGAGACCAAGGCGAGTACCGAGTCATACGAATCACCGAACCCGATGGTCGATCTTGGCGTTGGAGCGAAGCCAAAGTACCCTTGATTAAGCCAAGTTTAGCATCAATAATCTCCAGTATAAGCTCGATTATGCAACGAGCGTTGCGTAGGAATGAGAGAAATGTTTCGCGATTATCCTGGACTGGCTTAGGATTTGCGTGGGGAGCTTCGTTGCCGAGTATGTCGTCTTGTGCAACATTGAAGAACTGGCATCGATCAGGGTTGCCCTTTTCGTTCTTCATTGCGCCTTGGGCTTTGTACCTATAGTATTTGTTATTAGCACAAGAGACACTGATAACATCTTCTGTTGATACGTTGGAACATCTCACAGCCTTGCCTGTCCTTCGGCGCATGTAGGCGGGATCTGCATGTTGCAATAACAATAATTACGACTTGTGGGTCTCTGAAGGCTTAAGACAGAACCAAAAGTACAAAAGTGACCTTAAGATATCCTACACACTGGTAACTCACCCTGTCAAAACCGTCGGCGGTCTGATAGCATATTTGCTCTTCTCCTCTATACTCAAGTCCATGACGTCTTTTGTGACTCCAAATAATTTCTCGATGTCTCCCAACAACTTCGCCCCTAATTTTTCCTCCTGTAAGTCTAGAAGGAAGAAGCCTAGCATCCGACATGCTGTAAAGACTTGTTGGGCTTCGATAGGGTCGTTGGCTAGGACTTTAGAAAGGGAAATTTGTGGAATGGAGGCGATAGGGATGGAGACGGGGAAGGGGGGATAGGCGGAGAAGAGGCGCTCAGAAGCCATAGTGGAATACAAAGTGGGTTATTGGTCGACTTCGGCGTATAAGGTAAGGCGAACGAGTGCGGGGAGAAAGAATTATATTGTCTTATGCGTAAACAGTTTTCGCTTGTTCGACCAGTTTGAAAGGAAGCTTCAGTCTATGGCCGAGTGTTGTCTCACTTCGCCGGGTGAGAATAAATGGTGGTAGCTAAGTACGGCCAGAGGTAGGGTTCGGGTATTATACATAGTGAAGCGACTCGCTGATTGACTCTTACCGTAGTAGAGAGTATTATTCACCGTTCTGCCTCATCAGGTTAGTAAATGTATGTACTATACACATGTATTCTATAACCTACTAAGAAAACTTACACAGTATACTTATCTTTGCCTGCTGTTTCAATCACCATAGTGCAGGTATGGATTTTGGGCTCTTCTACAATTTTGAGATTAGAGAACTAATTTGGGTCATACGTCGAGAACCTGAGAGCATGGACCATGTGATGATCTCTCAATCTAAAATCCGCAAAAAGCTTATAGAGGACAGTGTGTCATGTCAAGACAAGTCTACAACTGGTTCTCTACATCTCAAACAATGCCATGCCATCTTCTGGCGACACTGAGCCCTTCATCAAGCTCCACCGCCGCAGCGTCGGTCCCTTCCATACTAGCAGTAGAACGGGGAACCACATGGCAATCGTGAAGAAGCCAGCCATGCCATACACCCATCCAATGCCCACTTGGACAGTCCAGGGCTTGATGAAAAATGGTATAGCGACACCCCAGCTTAGTCGGTAAAAGGTCATGATGAGCGTGCACTCGGTACCGTAGAGTGGAAAGGATTCGGCGACATAGTTGGTGGCCGCTGGTATCGATATCAGCGTGGCCGCCCCAACAACGAAAATCCCAATCGCATATCCAATGTAATGCTTGTGATACTCTAGTGTGGCGCCACAAATACCAAGTCCGACTGGTATGAGAATGCCTGATAGGGGCAGCACCAATAGACGTAACTCAGGCTTCCAGATACCGTTATAGTAGCGTTTACACGCCCAGAGCGGAATAGAGTCGTTGATGAAATACCCTACTGCCTGCGCGGTGAAAATGGCAAACCATGCGGAAAAGGAGACTGTCCATTGGAACGTACGTCAACTCAAGTGATCTCATTATGGACAAGAGCAGCACCGAGACTTACAAGCGCCGTTTTGAACCGCCCTGAATCCGTAACCCCCTTCCTTGATTGGCATCTGCAAGAAGAGCGGCGACAAGATGTCGCTGAGTAGAACCCACCCAAAAGTTACCAATATGAAAATGCCGACTGTTAAGGTTGCTGGTGAAAATCCGATCAGAAATGGAGCGGCTGCTCTCTTTGCCTGGTGTGCAAAAGCATGTCAGCAACATGGCTCTTACGGTTACTAGTATCTCCCTGTTATGAGCAAGGGATTAGATCCTTACAAACTTCGAAGTACTTGATTTTGCAACAATTGCTGTCCCGGGCAAGAATGTGGCAACGCGATTAGCAACGTAATTGTGCGGTATTTTTACTGGGAAAGCACCCCGTTCTCGGTCGTAACCCGTTTCTTCACCAAAAAAGAGAACAACGAGAGCCGAAATTACCAAGAGTGGAACAGTCCACCAGAAACACAAGGTCCATGAATGGGAATTGCTGATGAAGCCACTGAAAGTTGGGCCCGCTGTGGCTCCTAATAAAACACTGACTTCATAGCTGATGAATGCGCGACCTCGATTATGCAAGAAAAATACATCGAGAATTATTCCTCCTCCGAAGGCGGACGGTATTGATCCAAACATGCCGCTCAGAAGCCGCGAGACGACAAATTGATTGTAGTCATTGGTATGTGTCAGCTGAGCCGACCAGATCGCGCACGCGAGAGATCCCAGGAGTGACCAGAGAGTAATTGACATTCGACCCAATATTTGCCCCAAAGGTACAAAGAACAATGCACCTGCTGCAAGGCCAGCTATGGCGGCAGAAACCTATACCCAAAACCGAATACAGTCAGTAAACTCTGCTTTCCCATGGCAATACACGTTGGACAAGAAAACAGAAATCCTTTATTCGTACCGAATATGACAACTCGAGCGATGTCTTGTGATATACCGCTGCTTGGTGTGGATATGCAAGTTGGCCTGCCAGCGCGCTGACATTACCGGTAAAAGCTGCTAAGCATATGACAACGAGAATACGGATTTTTCTCGCCGTGCTCCAATTCTGTATTTGGATAAGAGCGATGCAGATACAGCATCAGTAAAGCGGTTCGTTACGAAGACCGACTTACGAGAGGATCTTCGGGATCATCAGAGGGTTTAGGAACAAGCAGGATGCCTGAATTACTCGTAGAATGAGGCACTGGGTTTCGCCCCTCCATTTCCTTCATACTGAGTGTGAGAGGTGGGTAAGACGCGCACTACTGGAGAAGCTGCAGTCTGAGGGGAAATATCCGGATTAAAACAATGGATAAGGAGTTATGAGGGAGTATCGGTGTGGCTCATAAGCACGGGGTGCGATCTCCTATTGCACTATATGTAAAGGACGCATGCAGGAGAGTCAGGGGGGCACAGCAAGAAAAGGCATGCCAGCAATGATGTTGAGATGTAAGGTAGGCTGGACGGTTTTAAGGCCCAATGCGGCAGCAGGATGTAAGCACGGTACCAAGTTGCTCTATACGCCGTGTTGGAGTGCATGAACGCCGCCAATATTATTAATCCAGCATCCGGACTTTGCGCCGCCAACGGGCATATCTACCGATTGCGCTGATCGTTCTTCAGTGCGCCCGAGGGAGCCCTCGGCCGTAGGAACTTATATCGTCGTTCGTGTCTCGTAAAGTACCAATGACCCGAGGTCGTACATGACGGTATTTTACCAGACGTGAAATACCCCGTAAGGTATTCACAGGCTCCATGTACTGCGAGTCAACCATGCTCAGCTCACTGCCCGTCAACGAACTGGCGCTAGCCGTGTGGTACACAAAAGCAAAATAGTGTTCAAATAGGTAAACTAGCCTCATCACTTCTCATGTAGCAGCAGAGCGACTCGTCTTCTTTTTATGGGTTCCAAAATCGACTATGAGCCTCCATGGAGCAGTGAGCACAATCATGGGTTAGCTTCTCCAGCGGCTACCGCCGTTTCTGACAGTAGTCCGAGGGTTGTGATGCAAGTTCTCAGTGCGTTTTTCGTCTTTTTCAACACTTGGTAAGAGCGAGTCACTAATACTTCTCCCGCCGACTTCGCTCGCTATTTTTCTCAACTCAATGAATCTTTGAGGTTGACTTCGACGTATCAGGGGTCTTCTTCTGGCATTCGGCGCTCTTCAGACCTATTACGAGCAAGATCTGCTATCTTCCAAATCAAGTTCTGCAATCTCATGGATTTCTACGACAAGTGCTTTTCTGCTCCTCGTGAGCGGATTGGTAACGGGCCCATTATACGACCATGGCTACCTTCGGGCCTTGCTCGTAGGCGGGAGTCTCCTTGAAATACTCGGCTTTATGATGATGAGCCTTGCACGCGAATACTACCAAGTCTTTCTGGCTCAGGCCGTCTGCTTGGGATTGTGCGGCGGAATGGTCTATGTTCCGAGTATTGCAGCTGCAGCTGCCAGCATAGGGGAAGCGAAGCGACCCTTGGTCATAGGCGTTGTTGCGTCAGGTTCAGGTATTGGTGAGTCGAAACCATCCTGAGCCACAAATTGAGAAGACAGCTGAAGCCGCGGCAAGGTGGCGTAATATATCCCGTCGTGTTTCGCCAATTGGAGCCACAAGTTGGCTTCCCATGGACAGTCCGCATCATGGCTTTTGTCGCCCTTTTTGCATTTCTTCCTTCCTATGCCATGCTCCCACTCAAGCCGAGCAAGAGTCCCGAGGTACGGCGTTTCATCAACCCAACCGCGTTCAAGGATGTCCCATTCATCTTGTTCGTTCTAGCGAGTTTCTTTGGCGCCGTGGGCTACTACATCCCTTTAATATATCTGCCAATCTATGCAGAGACGGCAGCCAACTTCACCAACACCAGCCTTGCTTTTTATCTACTGGCAATAATCAACGGTACCTCAACTGTTGGGCGAATTGTAGCAGGCACAATCGCAGGACCCGTTACGACAGTTGCTTTGGGAATTGGCTGTTGTGGGATCCTGCTCTTTTCTTGGACCGCGGTGCACACAGTCGCAGGACTTATTGTCTGGTTGGTAATTTGGGGATTGGTGTCGAGCATAATTGTCTCGCTGCCTGGTGCTATCATACCCATCCTGTCTCCTTCGATGGGTGTTTTAGGTACCCGCAACGGCATGTATTGGGCTGGTTCGGCGGTCGGTGTGCTGATCGGGAGTCCTATAGCTGGAACACTTGTTGCCTCCAGTTCATCCGGTGTAGTATGGTGGCGTCTTCAGGTGTTTGCTGGCCTCTCGATGGTTGTGGGGACGGTACTGGTGATTTATCCAGCGATTTATGCCGCCAGAAGGAGGCGTAGCTGAAAGAGCTGTTTCGAGGAGCACAGCTGATTGAGACAATTGCCTATCACTGCCATGACCTGATCGTGAAGTAAACTTAAGCGTAATTATACGAAAGTCATTTATGGAGTGTGTGTATGTTGTATGTAATACAGTGAGGTTCGCAGGCTAAGTTAGCCCCCGCAGTTGAGTGGCTTTTGTCCACATCGGGGGACCTTAACTAAGGTACATACCTGATCCCCCGTCCAGTTCTCCTGCGCCCCCATTCAGACTTCCGTCACTGCATGTGCCCTCTGCGCTTGCGTAACCTAGCTTTCCCAAGTCACAGATGCCGGGTGAGATATCTTCATCTCTTCCAAGCTAAACATGTCGGACCTCACCACCTGGTCACATAACGTCTTTCCCCTGTGTATCGTCCTGGCCTTGTTCTTTGCATTATTTCATTTCAAGAAGCGTGAAATAGGCCGGACATCTGGTCCACAATGCCCTTTCACCATTGACAAGCCATTCATCCTGCCGGGTCGCATCTCGCACACCCGGCTGTTTCCTCAATTCCACTCTTTTTCCTACCCTTATCTTATGGTCGGTATACCTGTTGGCTCGACATTCCCGATAAATTCAGTCCTTTCGGTGGACCAGCCCACATGGTGGAAGCGTGGATGGTTGTGTGTGGAGGCCAAAGATCATCTAGGAAGGGGTGGAAATGAGTTCGGCATTCGCAGGAAACTGGAGCTTTATCTTGAATCACAGGTATAACCACTGAGGCCCTGAATTTCACTGCTATATATGTAGCAGATGCCACATGCGCGGACTAATGCCAGGCGCCATCAGGACATCGATCCAGCCAACTACCCAAGGGTTTATCTGATTACTTCTCCACGTTTCTTGAATTACAAATTCAGTCCAGCTTCGTTTTGGTTTCTATATTCAGCCGATTCGGAACTCCTAGCCATGATTGCGGAAGTTAACAACACGTTCGACGAGAGGCGGCTCTATTTCCTTCCTTCCAATTTGAATCTGTCGGAGGATCTAATTGAAGGATCCCTGAGTCCGAAGTCAACACACCGAACAAAGTATTTCAAGCATGTATAGCCCAAAGATTTTCATGTGTCGCCATTCAATTCGCGGAAAGGAAGTTACGCTCTTTCAGCCCGCGATCCTTCATTTTCGGACTCCCCAGCTGTCATTAACCCAGGTGCGAAGGACAACGAGATTGACATCAAAGCGACCTTACTGTCTTCCAAGGGACACCCAAAAATGACAGCCCGTCTCTGGTCCATCGCTACGCCATTGGATCCAACCTTTATCTCGTTCTCAGATATGCTCCTCTTCATCTCTTCATGGTGGTGGGTTGGTCTCATGACTTGTAAGTAATACCTACCATATCGGTGATGCGGAAGTAGTGAGTGTCAAGGATCTTTCCATTAGCTGTCAACTAATCCACATGTACCTTTCTATAGATCCAAGAATCATATCTGAAACCATCAAGCTCGCTTTTAAACGAAATCTTAGCATATGGTACCGACCAGAGGTGAGGCAGTCAACTATTGGACGGAGAGCGACTGCAGAGTAAATGTAGGTTCATTCATCTGAGAACGTCTCATATAATCCAGGGATGGATTAGCAACTATTTCTTTTTAGCACGATTTCCCACGCCTTTCAAAAGTATCTCAAGCATCAGATCTACCATATCCAAACCCCGTTCCAGGTCCATTATACATCGATAGACGAAGAGGTCAGGCATTGGAGCTTCACCACCAAAGTTACGATTACGTCTACCCTTGTCCATCACAACGCTACCTGCACAGATTCAAAAGATAATTGTATACCCACCGAAGATTTTTTTGTCGTGACACCTGCATTCTATACCCATATCATATATTATCAGTCCTTTCAGGATGCCCTCCTTGCCGAGACTTTGGCGGTAAATGAGGAGAATCGCACAGCCAACATAACCGATGCAGGGAACCTCTGTTCTTTCCTAGCACAGGCAGAGGTTGACAACATTTGCACGCAGAATAGAGACCTGCATCGTTGTCGGCAGAAGCCCGAGTCTTTAGTCGACCGCCTTGCTTGGACGCTAATCCCGATGCTACGCGGTAAGCCCATCCCGGCAAGTTATCCTCAGGGATTTCCACAGGCCCGGGCAAAAGTTATGTCTCTTGAGGAATTACGACTGCCGCAAGGCCATGTGCTATCGAGAGCAGGTTCCCCTAGCCTAAACTTTCTTGACGTCTTTGTGCGACATTCTTGTGGCCTGAATGAGCAGAGGACATATCGCCGTGCGGTTCTGCGAACGATCCTTGCTAGACGTATTGCACTTGGTAGCGTGAGTCTGCTTTGGTCTTACAGACTGATCTTAAAAGGGTTATCGGCGGCCGCAGTTGTACGGGCAGTTGTATGGGCGGTTGGGAAAGCGCCCCACGAGCAGGCAGTGGGAAGTTGGATCTGGCAGGGACCAGTTTCGGCTTTTCTGTTATGCGTCGGCTGGAGCTGGCTAGATAGCTGCCTCTCGTAAGGATATCGGCAATGATACAATGCTCCATACAATAGCTTATGTATAGATAGGTTCTGTACAGTCATTCGATGCTACTTACTCTTATTTGTTCTTATTCTAAGACGGGGAAAATGCTTCCTTCTTCGTTATCAGAAAAAAAGGCCAATCGCTATTGTATAAGTTGGTATACATATATTGGTCATTACAGAATGCCATGGTAATTTTACCAGTACTCGGTATATTCTCAAGGCCCGGGCCTTCTAACCCGCTCCCAATTTTGTTTTCCACTGTGCGTTCTTTCGTACCCTGTTTCCAGGGTTGGGTCATCCCAACCGCATGCCATTCCCGGAGTTGATCCCATCTCCGTTCCACCTTCAGCTCCAGATTCACTGCCTTGATTGCTAACATTGCTGCCTAGGCCTTTATGGTCGCTCCGACGCTGTCTGAGCGGGACACAATCGTCCCCTTCCACGTCGTACGGATCTAGCTTTTGCGGCTTCGCAATGACCGCGGAGGGTAAACTTGTAAGCTTTTGGGTGCCCTTGGTGGAGCTTTCGAAGTAGTTGCCAGCGTGACGGTTCACGTGCGGCGATGCAGAATGCTTCCGAGAACGTGAAATGAGAAACCAGAGAGCTGGTAGGTTGGCGATGAAACCGCACACATTCCGCTCAATACTAAAAATGCATCATTATATGGATCGGAAGGTGGGGGATTTGGATCCATTTGACTTACATGTCGCATATGAATTCCTTCACCAACGCCCCTAAAGTATTGGTACAGTTAGATTTTGCATGTTGTGAATGGAGAAGGGTGAGACAACGAAATAAGCCTAACATACATGTGCTGTCTTCAGTGGAAAGGAACTCCCGGGCGAAGGCAATGTTCAATGCAGCCACAATGGTAAGCCTGGCACAATATCAGCATGGTTCAGAAAGTATCTTAGCTTCTTCAGGAATATCGCATTCTGGGTCTTACAATATGCCTGAGCCCGTGAGTGCGAGAATGGTGAGTTTTTGCTTCGAGCTGATTCGTACGTTCCAAAGGAAATACACCGGTGACAGTGCGTAGACTATATCGGTGCAAACGCCAAATCCTATTCACAAGGTTCTCAGTCGCCCAACCGGAAAGAAGGGGAGCAAGGAGTTGAATCACCATAATGGACGTATACGACGTCGAGGAATCCCTGTGGGGAGTCGCGAGTGCCTGGAACGGTCGGGTCCCATAGCTTCGGTAATGGTTTGGCCTGCAAGCCCCACAAGAGAACTCCGATGAACGACGTCACCGTCGTAAAGCCCATCAGGATCCAGATACACCAGAAAAATACGATATGAGTTCGCTTGATAATCCCCAACAGAAAGAAACAAATCGACGTCTTGGTGGCCCACACCGCAATAGCAGCAACACACACAGCCATCTGCGCGTACTTTCCTGCCGTCACAAGCTGATGATACTTCAGGAAATGGGCATGTCGTCCGAAACCCGACCTTGCCGCCTCAATATCAAAAGCATTGGCAATGACATTCAGCGACTGCAACGAGTTAGTCCTGTAAACGTGGAAAGTTCCCTTGGTAAAGACGGCAGAGCCAGAGCCAGAGCCATACCGTGCCAAGGACCATGAGATAGTCGTCCCAGCCCAGCGAAAGGCCATACTTCAGTTTCCCAAAGACCCGCAAAACTGTCGTCAGAACTAGAACGGACATCGTAACAGCTATCGTGATGTATATCTCATAGCTACGGCTGACATCCTGGACGGCTGTTTCTGGCATGACAAGAGGAAAACAGTGGTATGTTCTCTCACGGGTGGAGGGTTTAACAGCTCGAAAAAAGCAGCTACACCAGCGGTCTGCTGACTTCACATCTGGAGATGAGCTTCGGTACGACGTCGTATGAGACCTAAATTACTTGACCACTGGTAAAATTCAATACCAACACAGGGACCAAGTTCTAAGACACTATCGGAGCTAAATGTGGGAAATGAAATCTAGAATGAGGCATGGAAAAGGCACCTGGATAAGGGAAAATGCCGAGGGAGGGATTCATATCCAAGCCACCATGGAGAGCAGACACAGGGATAGCATGCCATCCGATGAGAAGGCGGTGTATCGAGCTGAACTTGGGAAGGAGGGCAACCCTGAGGGAAGGAAGGCAATCTAAAGGATGAAGCGGCTGACTGCATGAGAATATGGACCAGACCAATAACATTGCTTGCTAATCCACTCAACCATCACCGTCGACCAGGTGTGATCTCCCCCGTTACACCGCGCCGTTCCCACAAAAACAATAAAGCGTCGAAGTGAAGATCTACTCCGGAAGCAACTCTCCGATCGCAAGGCAGCTTACGCGTTCCATTCGAGCCTTTGTACTACATCCAAACCGGTAACAGACGAAGCGTTTATCGAATCGGAGGCAAACGGTTAGCGAAGGAGTTGAACCCCTTGCCTTGCATGGTGGCCTAGGAATGACATAAGCACTGCACTAGTGTAATTCGTACTGTACTAAGGTAGTAGTAGGTACGAATTCCGTCATGCCGTTCTTGTAGGCTGAGTCGTTGAGTGATTTAGTTTATATTAGGTTCGATTCCTAACAGCGCTGGTACAATGGTGTTGTGGTTACCATTTCTCTTTGGCTGTACTCGTATGCACGGGGTTTCCGCGCACTCTAACCTAGAAAAGTTAGTTGCAGATAGTATCGGGTTTAGCGTACTGAAAACGGCACTAATATAATCAGTCATAGTTAGCGTGCGCGGAAACCCAGTGTGCGCGGAAACCCCGGTACGGCACGGTCCGCTTTAACAATACGGAGTACTTTACTGTGGTATCGACGTATCGTCCCTGTTTGGTACGAATGTTTTTACACCATTCCGTGAACCCGATACAGTGTAGGAGCGCAGTAGGGTGCAATAAGGCACTGGAGACAGGGCACAGGCAAAGAGAACATGCAAGTCTAAGTCTATCCGCCACCAGTGCTGGTGAGCTTGATCGTCTAAGTGGCTCTCCTTCGAAACTGCAGGTGCGGTCCTTCCTTCCAAGTTGTAATAAAATGGTCTTCGAATTGAAGCTCGGCCCCCTCTCGTCCATCACCCTGCGCACGAGCGATATGTCGGCCACCAAGCTCACTACGCGGCACGTTCGCAAGTTTGAAGTCGTATTCATTCAACAAATTCGCCAGACTGACACTGGTAACCATGTATACCACATGTTTCCCAGCGCACGCCCTGGGTCCCGTCTGGAATGGCTTGAAAGCTTGATGAGCACGAGTAAGCTCGTTCTCTGGCAGTACGCCTTTGATCCAGCGCTCTGGCCAATATCGACTCTCGTCGCGAAAAACTTCACGGCTTCGGAAAAGCCCATATAGGCTTAATCCAACCTCGGTTCCAGCAGGGATCTCTTCGTCGTTGATCAGGACGCCATCTTGCAGGCTCTCGCGCCAATGGACTCCAGCTGCAGGCGGCAACATGCGCAGCCCCTCGTCTATGCAGGCCCGGAGATATTCGCACGAGGCAAGTTCGGGGCCCCATTGAATCCACTCACCTTGGGGGAACTTATCTCGTATTTCCTTCCCGAGCTTTCTGTAAATGCCCGCGTTGTGCCCAAGATAGTACTGGACTCCCGACATCACGGTTGCATTTCCGTCAGATGCTATAGAGAAACATTAGTGTTAGAAAAGGATAGATTTCAATTCAATGGAGGGTAGTGCCTACCTGTGAAGGTAATGAAAGAACCTTCCGCGAGCATTTGCTCTCTGGTGTAGCTCGACATGGGCTTTCCAGTCCTTGGGCCTTGGACGATTGGTGCGAGAATGCCCTTTCCGACCTCACAGTTGTTGCTTATGGCCTTCTCCATAAATGGTTGGTACCAGGAGTTGAAGCGAAGAACAGCACCAGAAGCAATCGGCAAAAGCTGGCTAATGCAACTGCCAATACCCACATCGCTGAGGCTCGGCCACTGCTCATAGATTGCGAACTTAACAGAATGCATATGAAGGAGGTCGAGAATATAATGATGTTCAGAGCTATCGAGAAGTCCGACTCTTGTGCCGAAACCGAAATCGGTCATTTGGTCGAATGAAAGCCATTGATCTTTTGTCCATGTTCAGCAAATATCAATAATTCGAATCAAAGGGCTCTCTTACTCCACACACGCATGTTTCTAGCTTGTGACCATCCCTCATTCGAAGGTGGTCCCTCGAGGAGTCTCTGGAAATATATTTCCAAACCTTTGAGTACTGCAGGCTCGAATTGCTTCAGCGTGCTTGGAGATAGCCCAGAGACAACGATTTGCCGTAGACCTTTGTGCAAGGTTTTATCGACCGCCGTGGCAGCTGTCTCGCCGCCTTTCCAAGGTATCATCGTCTTGTAACTGCGGGCCTTACGGAAAGGCTTGCCAAATCCGTATATATCTGGAAAGTAATCGATCATTATTCTCTGAAACTTGTATTTGCAACTACTCACTTTGCATATCTGGAGCATGGAGTGTGAGAAGACGATTCGGGCCATAACGTACTATCTTCCCTTTGGACCAGAGTCAAAATTGAATCGAATATCGTATAGCATATGTCACATACCATATTTCTCGTGGCATCTTTTGATATCTAGATGCATGTCGCCTTGATATGAATGAAGAGCGGAGTACGCGTCGGTCAATTTAGCGAAGAAAGGCCCAGGGAATCGACTCAGAGGGTGGAAGTACAATCGATGAATACCAATTAGGATTATCTATCTCTCAATAAGCTCAGTCAGATACTTTCATACCTCAAACGGACGTAACTGAGGATCATGATCATAAAACCCAGAGGGACCCAGACACTGATCTGGGATCCCTCTCGCAGCAAACTTCTGTAGGCCATGGATGTATAGAATTGCTAAGTGATCCCGTGGTCACTGGACGAAAAACCGATTCAAGGGAGACGGCGCAGGCCAAATACTGATATCTTAGAAACAAGACTCGACAGATCGCTGCCATGGCCTACGACATCCATCTTTGAGCATCAGGCGAGGCAGACTGTTTACCAAGCTTGATGCAGGATATTGATCGATAGCTCTGGCTCTAAGGCACATTGGGCGAAGCCGCCGCACCCCTGGTTTCGTACTCCACCACTACGAAATAAAGTACACGGCATTCGGTAAGAGTCAGCTTACGCTGCCCTTGCCACTAGTGGGTCAGCCAATGCAGAGTCGGGTGTTTTTCTTGGACCGGAGATCCAGGTTTCTTTACCATGCACCACTGCTGTGAATCCCGGCATGCTGAGTCTCAAGGGTGGTACGTCTCAAAGGCGCAGTTTCTGCCTTTGGGACTGAGTGCCTGCGCAAATTGCCCAAAACGTTGCCAGCTCCGAGACTTCGTGGATCAGGAGTGGATCCTTTGATTTCTATGACGACTGTAATGGCGCAGGCTCATGTCTTAGCCCCAATCTTCGATTGTTCGTTAGAGAGGAAGCGTACTCAAATTGCCTTTCAAGGTTTCAATACTTGTTTTGGCGTACGGAAAAGCTACATTGAAAAGCAATCATCTAAGTAATTACCTGCAGGCAGGCCGACCTAATGAGTAGGTCGAGGACAGGGTAAGCGTTACGACCACTGCTAAGCACCATTCCGGGCTATGTGTCACAGTCAAGTAATTCGAGGCAGCCTCGAGAATTGGGTCTGGGTGGGCTGATCCATGGTCACAGTGTTCCTTGGGTGGTTTGTCCGCGACTGCATCACCACAGATAGCAGCGTCTCATCTTATATACTTCTGCTTAGCGGTTTAAGCTGCTGATGCAAAGGTGCTGTGCTTATGATTCTGCACTAACCTATATCCATCCTTCTTTGATTTCATATCAAGCATTTGCTTCATAAGTTCATACATTGATACACTGTTCCTTCGAAGCCTTGACCTAAGTTCTTGTATTTTGTGGTATGGCCGCGAACTCGAGTCAAGATCGACCAAAGCGGATCGCTATCGTAGGCGGCGGTATTTCAGGTATCGGATGCCTCTGGGGACTCAAAGATTTAGACTATGATATCTATCTCTACGAAGCAGAGCCGAGGCTAGGAGGTCATGCGAACACGGTGATGTTCCAGGGTCGCGGCCTTTCAGTACCTGTTGATACTGGGTTTATTGCTATGAACGAGCAAAACTACCGTAAGAACTCTCGCAGCGCTTCAGAAGACGAAATGCTCATTCAGGTCTGTTTAGCTGAGTTCAATAGGTTTATAACCTCCTTGGGCGTCAAGACCATGCCCACCGACATGTCTTTCAGTTTCTCCATGGACAGGACTTTTGAATGGGCTAGCACGTCAATGAGTGCCTTTGTAGGAAAAGCATCTAATCTCCTTAGTCCTTGGTTCTGGCGACTAGTTTTTGACATTGCTCGGTTCAATCTCTTTGCGACTGGCCTCCTTGTGCAACCCATTGATCTTGTGGACCCTCTCCCATCAGCGCAGCCTTTCCATGATGAGAAGGATCTCGACGGCGGGCACTACCAAGAACAGAAACTTGAGTCGATTGACGAATACCTCGGTCGCAACTCGTACTCGAACCAATTCAAGAAATACTATCTCATTCCAATGATTGCAGCCCCCTGGTGCATTGATCCAGATGAGTTCATGTCCAATTTTCCAGCAGCTACACTTATTCAATTCATGTGAGTTTTTCTTTAACTCAAGTCTCTAATCCACACGCCGAAGCGCTAATGACCATATACAGGTCCGATCATGGTCTTCTTGATACGGCTCTTAGGCGGCTTCAGTGGCGCACATTCAAAAGTGGATCCCAAGAATACGTCGATGCGTTCTCAAAAGCGCTGCGGCCAAATCATCACGTTTGCCTTGACGAGCGGATCAAGAGCTTAAATCGTCGAAAAAATAACGAGATCTCTTTAGTCATGGCCGATGGATCTATCGAAAATTTTGATCATGTCTTCCTTGCGATCCACGCAGATCAGGCCCTGAATCTGCTCGGCGATAATGCAACTCCTATGGAATCAAATATTCTGAGACACTTCAAAACTAGCAGGAATGTCTGCGTAGTGCATTCGGATATGTCGGTAGGTTTTTCTTACTCCTATCCCGCAAATTCTTCGTGGATTTAACCTGACCTGGCTCTAGCTCATGCCGACTCGACCAAGCGCTCGGGCGTCTTGGAACTGTCTCATGCAGAGCACTGGGCCGCGTTGCTCACCGTCGCAAGAGAGTGAGCACGAGGCAATGTCGTCTATCCGAGGCGAAAGACCTCTCTTGACAAAGTCTAGCTCTCCCCAGAAGATCTCAGTGACGTTTGATATGAATAGGTGGCAAGGGATCCCTGGACCAAGTGAACCTGGAAGTCCTGGACGCGTGTTGGTCAGCATGAACCCTATTCATTCTCCCCGAAATGCACAAGGTACATATGTATACGACCACCCACTCTTCAGCTCTGATAGTATTCAAGCATCGAGACGCCTTCATTTGATAAACGGCGTATCCAACGTGAGTTTTGCTGGAGCTTGGATGGGCTATGGCTTCCATGAGGATGGATTTACAGCTGGTCTCCACGCCGCTCGCAAAATGATAAACCGCCCTGGAAATACAAACAGGTCCAGCCGTACCGAACTTCGTCCCTGGATACATACATCCAGTCTAACAGAAAGATTTTGCAAAGTCATTATTCAAGTTATCCTGTCGTTGATCAAAGCTTGCAACTCTTCCAACGGCCAATTTTCGCAGTCGACTTGAACATTAAGCACGATCTGCAGCCAAAATAGAGTGAGCGTGTTCTGCGGACACCAGGTTTTTACTAGGATAGATGTACAAATACTGTGGTCGAATAGATCGTGCGCAATTTAGATTCTTCTTATGCTCTCTACCAACCCTTCGTACATGCGAAAGTAGACAGACCTAGTTCTTCGTCATGGCTCAGTACTAATCACAACCATGAAATCGCGTTGTATTTGGCTGAACAGGACTTCTTCTGGAAACAGTGTGACATACTAGAAGATTTGAAAAATACAATATCAAGGTAATAGTAGGATGATGCGTAGTTCTAGTGGTGGGAATACTTTTCATGTTGTATTACAAAAGGAACATCGTAAATTACGCACCGATACGGGAGCCCATACCTGCATGGCTCCGACAATAAATGAACATCCATATCCGTTCCGCTGTTCGAGTTCACTCTCGATCTTCACTAAACTTTTCCTGAGCCTAGACTTTTAGACACTCCAAACGACGATTCAACATGTCTACAATCAAGGACCAAAAGAGGATGGTTGATGTATTCTGTCGTCAATTCAAGTCTGCTCCATGGCAAACCATGTCGCAGTGGCAGGCTAAATCGCCCGTTGATGCCCCAGCAAGAGGAGGTATATGGATTAGCAGGACGACATTTCGTGCGCCCGTAGAAACTCATCTTCGAGATGCACTGTACCACGTGTGCGAACGGCTAAAGATTGCCGACCAAAAGATTACTCCGTCACAACAGATACCGCTTACAGATGTGGGCGTGGAATTCATTGGCTGTCGGTCCGGTGTGGATAACAACGCTCCGGAGCCAGAGATATCAGAGCAAGACAAACTTCAAGCTCTAGAGAGCGAGTGGAAGGGAGATCTGACCATCCTTTATGTCCATGGAGGAGGTTTGTTGTACGCTTCAATACAGCCCGAAGACTTACTGGTAAGCTAACATAAAGTATACCTTAGTACCGGCAGTCCGGCCGAATATCGCGCTGCTTCTGCTCGCCTGGCCCGCCTGACCGGAGCGCGAGTAGCGTCGATCCGCTATCGCCTGGCGCCAACCAATACCTTTCCAGCACCGGTGCTTGACATCCTCCTGGCTTATGCTAGTCTCATCTATCCTCCACCAGGGTCTCACCACAAACCTGTATCAGCGAAAAGCATCGTCATTGCCGGGAACAGCGCTGGGGCTAATCTGGGTATTGCGTTGACAAGAGTTCTGCTCGAGTTTAGTAGAGAAACGGGACAGCAAGGACCCAAGATACTGTTTCATGGGCAGTGTGTTCAGTTGCATCTTCCTGCAGGCGTCGCCGTCTTTAGTGGTTGGTGCGATCAGTGTGACGTACTTCCCTCGTGGTACGAAAAAGGCGAGCACGATATTCTGGTGCAGGTACAGCCGGCTCTCATGCCAGAATACCCTGCTGATGAGATCTGGCCCTCAAACCCACCGCGCGAACATCCTTACTGCGCTGGTTCAACTCTCGATCATGAATTGGTTTCTCCGGTGGCTGTAGGTGATTGGAGTGGTGCGCCGCCAATGTGGTTCGCTTGCGGCACCGAAGACCGTTGTCTTGATGGAAATCGAATGATTGCCAGCCAAGCTGCACGGTGTGGCGTGCCGGTTCTGTGGAATGAATATGAAGGAATGCCGCACGAGTTTGCGGTCCTGCTAGGCAAATTGCCACAATCGAAGCATTGCTTTGCTAGCTGCGCCGCTGCGTGCAAGGCATTTGGGGAGGGGAAACCTATCAGCTCACGCAGTCTGCGAATGAAAATGCCAGCGTGTGAGGACATTGATCTTGGTGATGTGGCAGCCCTAGCTCCCTTGCCTCTAAACGAGGTGAAAAGGCGCATGAGGGAGAGGACGCGCCATATACCTGTCTGGACAGGCACCCGATCGTTGAAATCGAGAATCTGATGTGCGTAGATTACTTGTCAAGACAAGAACACGCTTAAGGATTTAAGCCTGTGCGTATACTTCCCAGCAGAATTGAGAATACCATCATTATTACCCGTGAACATTGTTACTATACTTCACGAAGATAGAAGTTTTTGCCTCTGCCTATTACCTGCACTCCCTCTCAGTAAAATTTCGTACTTCCACACCCCGTTTATCCGCCCTCTGTTCCTCCCAGCTATCCCTTGCAACGGCTCCTCAAGATCCTTTCTAAGAACCCGTGAGTCAATTTCATCGTGGAGTCGCTACTCGCTCGACCGCGTTGACCTCTCTGAACGTTACTATATGTTTCCATTCCCACAGCCCCCGTCGATATTTCGGCTGACAATGTTGGGTTCGACATCTTTACTCTCGTCGTTTTCTGCTCCAGCGTTATGAAGAAAAATGACTCCTATCTCGCTGAGCTTGTCGTTGTCATCGCACTTTTTAAAGCTCTAAAGATGATTCAACATAGATTGATCGATGACTTAATCATGTCATACAGACAAGTCGAGGAATCAAATCTTTATATACTTTTCGACTTCTATCTTTATCAAGGATGAGAGTACGTCTCAGGCTCTCAGCAGTCATAGTCATCAATTCGTCCAAGCGCTGATGCAATGGTATTAGCTCCGATGGGTATTTTATAGTTGCGATCTTGAGCTGTTTCGTGAGTGTTTTTTTTAAGGTAAAGTAAGTAGTTTCGCAATACGGAAATGAAGCAGGCGCTCTGGCCGGCGCCAGGAGCAGAATGGCAACAATGCTAGTGACCTAAAAGCCCGGAGAGGCTGTCCCACGGATCGATCAGGTGAGTCTGGAATGCTACCCATTAAACAGATTGTGCTCCAGAACCATTGCCTGTGTGTGAGTGCCTGTCCCAAACGGAACTGTCTCACAAACACATGGTCGCTCCTCCACCAACTCTTTCACACACGCACCTTAGCCATACATGAGCGTACACGAGATAGAGTAAGATCATGCGCATCGGTCTAACGCACGTCTCGATAGCAACGGCCCAAGCTGTCGAAGACGCTCATGGTCACGGCACCCCTACGACTAAGTTCGATTCCTATGGTTCTTCTGCATCGACTCATCTAACCGTGTCGGATACAGGAGATTAAAGCCGTGCGAAACCCCGAGAGCAAAAAGATTCGCATCCGCCCTTCCGCAGAAAGCCGTCACAGCGCTCGAGTATGTTTCCAAAGCGCCCTTGCCGCGACGAGTAACTGTGCTCGATTCGAAAGCGACGGCAGCACTCAACGATACGAAACGACTGGGTCTGTCCCATCTACAAGCCCACAAGCACACAACTCTCATCCCGCGCCCGCCACTGCACAACCCCTTTCCCACAAACCCGCAGCGAGACGGACATGACATACATCAAGCCCTGACTCGCTCACTCCAACCCGCCGCAACCCCGAGCTAATCGCCAAGATACTGTAGCTCAACCCCCATCAAGATATCCTCACAGCATGGTACAAAGCCTGCGAAGCTGCGAATGAGCTGCGAGACGTTCCGATCTATTACCTGCGCATAGTAGATTTCAATTTGAAGAAAGGAAAAGAAAAAAAACCAGATGGCTGCGGGCAAAGAAACCCGCTAGTGAATTTTTCATATGCAATGTGGCGACGAGGGCATGACCGGTTATCATCCGCTGCACTGCCGAGCTGCCTGCCGGCTTGGTTTTATTTTTATTTTATTTTATAAAAACCAAAGGTGTGGCTTCTATGGAAAAGGGGGGAGCTGATTTTGCGTGCTGGGGTTCTGGGTCTCGCTGTCGTCTGAGTGCATGGCTGTGATCGAAATCGTGGCTGGCGAGGTTTTTTAGTTGATTGATAAGACGACTGACGCGTATATGATCTGGATGCGAGATAGTTCTTTTCAAGAATCGTGGATACGGTAACGAGAGTTGTTGTTTTTTCATTCTTCGCTGCAACGTCCGCAGATTTTCCATGTCAGCTGTTTGTTGCACGAGTAATTTCAAGCGGATTGAATCTTCAAGAAACGTTAATTTGAAATCTATGTACTGTAGCATCCTCCCACTTTCGCCACCCAGCCCGCGCATACATACATCTCTCAAAGCATGGCTATTCACTGCTCTCAACCATATTTGCTAGTGATACTCATTATTCGGAACCAAAATCCCGAGGCAGGATGTAGAACCCCAACAGAGCACCAAGATACAGCTCTACCACCTCAAACGATATCGCCATCAAGCCCTCCTCCGCCTTCCCATCTGCCAAATAACCTCGAAACCGCCGTCTGTCCCCAAATTAACATTCAGTGCTCCGAGCCCCCCCCCCCCTCTCTCCCGAATCTCGCTGAAAGTTTCTACACAAAGCACCGACTCCATTCCTCCAACCGCCAGCCCGGGCCTTACTCATCAGTATCCCAAAGAAGAGTTCCGCCATCCGGGAAAACCGCGCTCGCTCTTTTCTTCCCGCGAGGAGATTCTGCTGCCCACAGAGAGTCCGGTCTTCATACTTCCATTAAGATGGACTTGGTTGTCCGAAAAAGCATCTTCTCGTTCTCATCGGAAAGAGCGAGCTGCTAATCGATTTTACTGCTCTCGTACGGGGCCCTGGGCTATGCGAAGGGGGAGTCTGGGTAGGTCACCGGGTTCCCGCATGGGGCAGGCAGGAGATTACGAGTAAGGGCGTGCCGTTCATTCGGTTGATCAATTGGTTATTAACGGGTTGAGAAGCATCATGTATGGTTCAGGCGTATTGGGAGAAGGAAGGTTACGTTGGACTAGTCGATGGATTTTTAACGTATCATAACCCCACGTTCAGGGAAACCTTAGACGTTGAGTTGTTCTTGTGGGCTAGTAAGGTACATTCGAGAACGAGGCGCTTGTAATATCAGAATACTCAGGGCCAGAAATAGGAGTCCAGTGAAATTTTCGCATATTTTAGCAGCCGACAGTTTATGATGACATCGACATTGACATCTTCTCGCGCCGAAACTGTTAAATGTGTCCAAGGGGGGCTTGAATAAGTGAAAAGCAATCGATTTTTGATTCCGGACACTGGAAATTACCCCAAGTATGAGCTTGATAAGGAGAAGTTCGAAAGATCATTCTCGGCCTCCTATAACGATTGCTGGTAGGGGTGTCGTGTTGAGTATAAACAAACCTGCGTCTACCATGTCTCTTGCTTGTATCTTCCTTCTTTTTCCATTAGTTGTAAGTACTCTTCAGCCGTTCTTTGTGGCATATGCCCACATTGTTTGAAGACCTCAGTGAGTGCCACGCGAACAGCTTGTGGCATCTTGCCCGATGATCCACAAACATACACAATCCCCTCGGAGTCGTGGAGTAGCCGGAAAACCAAGTCGGACTGCTGTTTGATAAGGTCTTGGACGTAGATCTTCTCCTTTTGATCCCGAGAGAAGGCTGCAAAAACCTTCAATGGCATCTTGCTTTCTAACTCTGCCCACTCGTGTTGATAAAAGTAATCCGAGTTCTCGTTTCGAGAACCAAAGAATAATACACTTTCTCCAACAGCATGCAAATTATTGTTTGTTTTGTTTCCATTTGCTTGTCTTTGGACTTGAGTCTCCAGTTCTTCGGCCCACTGAAGCCGCTCCCATATCAAAGACCTCATCGGTGCAACACCCGTTCCAGGTCCAATCATTATTACAGGACGTCCGGCCTCGGCTATCTTGATGCCTAAGGAACCCTTTTGCAAGGTAGCAATCATTTCCGCGCCTGGAGACAGGGCCGCTAGGTATCGTGTACATACTCCTTCGCGTACTTTCTTGATTACAGTCTTATACTTGACAATAGCCACCAAAAGATCATAGTATGATTTCCCACTTGCAGCTCGTTTTAACTGCCCACCACTTGCAATGCTGAACTGACGGCCGCGAAGTTCTGGTAGTACATTGGCAATCCATTGCCAGGGAATCCGAACAGATGCAAACTCTTGCAAAACTTCTGGTATACTGCGTCTGGGTCTGGTCGTATAATCATACAATTCATCAATGTATTCCGGCCTTGTAAACTCGAGTAACCTTTCCTTGTGAGATTGATCCTGAGTGAAGTGAGCAATCATAGAGAAGAAAGAGCGGCGAGGTACAGCTGTGATATCCAAGTAACTGGTCAGTAATCCTCGCAATGTTAGGTTCTCGCATTCTGGCCTGATTGGCACCGGTTGTACTGGGCTTAGATGTGTTGCCGGCATTGGCCTTGTCAATACGAATTTCAACGACTTATCCGCAATGTCCTTCCATTCCATCATGTCGAGGAACTTATCTACGTCCTCAGAATAATTCTTTGGATATATTGTAAGGACATCTCCAGGGTCATACTCAACTGTTGACATGCCCGCGAGCACAATATGGCGTACGTCCTGCCAGTGGCTCATAGGAGTCAATCGTTTGTTCTGTTCAAGAGTGACGGCGAGCCTTCCGTAAGACTCACGCATTTGCTTGCTGGGCTTGCTGGGAATTTCCATTTTAGTAAGTGGTGTTGACCTTTCCACCGAAGCTTCAGTCGATGTCCTATTCAATTGCGTCAAGTCATGGTGATTTCCGTTAGTAATAGAATAATCGGGCCCATCTGAGGGATGTTCTGTAAATTCTAAAGTCCACTTGGGTTTGAGCAATACGTCCTCTGGGACAATGCTAGTGCCCTCGTCCAACGGAAATATATCCAAGAGATGCAGGCGAAGATCCGTCGACCATGGCACAAACGTTGCATCGAGACTTCAGCAAGGTAGTCAGAGAAATACTCTTATGAAATTAAGTCATTCATGCGATCCAGGGACCTTACCCTTCTGGATGCTGCTCATCGCCTTCGCCCCGAGGGTAGAGCTCATTCGCTCCCAACTGAATCAATCTTTTGTGAAGTTTACGGGCAGCCCAGTTAAACCTATTTTAAATCAGCTCATAATTCTGAACGGCGTGAAGATTCCAGTCTACTTAGGGTACGAGCTGTCCCCAAGTCCAAAAGTAGTAAATTGGACATCCTCAAGGTAATTGGGTGGCAATCTTCGCCGCAGCAAATTCTTCCAAAACTGTCGCGCATTAAGAGGTAGATCACCCTGACCTGTCGTTGATATAGATACAATCACAGTTGAGTATTCAGATAGTGATAACTATCTTCGATCAGTCTCGGTTATACTGATCCATTCTGTGCCACGTACCGGCTCAACCGCATCCAATTTTGACACATGTGTTAGGAAATTGAGGCGCTCTGTGATAGAGCCGAGTTCTTCCGCAACATCACGCGCATTACCGGTTTCGGAACCGTACAGTATCAGAGCTGATCTGTCGTGACGCTGACCCGCCGTCATGGTTGGGGAACTGAATTTGCAATGTTTTCTCAGCCGACACCGAAGCGGGACGGACGATAGCCCAAACGGTGATGATGGTGGCTCTGAATCATCATGAATCATCAGATATCTACATTGTTATACGAACACTTCTTTGTGATGTATACTATCGTCTCTCCTCATGCAAATGCTTCTAAAGTTCAGAAGACTACTACATTTTGTAATACTAATACAATAAAACCTGAGGTGCTCTCAAAATTCTTCCCACTTGTCATCATCACCACCCTTGTCTTTCACCCCTTTCTTCATAGCAGCTGTGCCGATAGCACTTGGCTTACCTCCAGAGCTCATCTTGTTTGAGACTCCCTGCTGTTCGCTCGCGGAACCACCAAAAGAGTCCCAAAAGTCTTTCCGTTCTGGCTCCGCCGTCGATCTCGATGCCCCTTTAGAACCATTACCACTTCCCGAGTCTTCTACGAATTTGTTGAATTGCTCCGCTGCGCCTTTGGTGCCCGTCTGAACCTTCTGCGCCATCTGGGCAGCAGTGAGTCGCGCTTGGGTTGCCACATCGGCTTCTGCGATCTATGATATCCATCAGTGACCGTACCCAGACCTGTATACCTATAACCCATGGTAGATAAAATTGGTTCCGGGAGATATGATGAGATTGCATGAAGAACTAGAGAAGCCTACCTTCTGAGCAGTTGGCTGTATCCACCCATCGTTGACCGTCTTCGCCCCCTTTCCCACAGTCGTCGTAAACCACTCAAACCCCTTCGTAAGCGCTGCAACCGGATCTTTTTGGAACTCATCCACACCAGGCAGCACTCCTCCTTTCTGCGCAACCCCAGCTACAGGCGCAGGCTCACTTCCAAACCCGGCGTACTTTCCCCCTTGCGAAGGCGGCAAATCCGCCGACCTTGACGCATTCTCGTTTCCTTTCTTTGAAAAGAAAGACTCATTTGCCTCTTTTCTTGAACGTCCTGCTAGAGCGCCCGCGGGCGACGCCGTCCTCACCGGTGTTTCCCCGCCAAACCCACTAGGTGTCACGACCCTATTTTCCATCTTCTTCTTTGCTGGCATCGGCCTAAATTCCCTTCCCTCAACGCTCGCGCTCAATCTCTCTTTCCATTCTTCCCCCGTGTCTCCTGAATATCTGTCCTCCAAGCCCACATCCGCCCATTTCTTCCCCTCTTTCTCTTCCCAGAATGATTTCCAAGCCTCATTGCCTCCCAACTCCATCCTTTTCATCTCATTCCCTTTGAATGCATCCATGGTGATACTGCGCACAAAGGAAATGTGTACGCCTAGTCCGCGATGTAGACCAGCGCATGTAAGGCAGATGAAATTGCCAAACTTTGGAGAGGCCCATTGGGGGGATGGTGCGCCGCAGTCGCAGCAGATAGAGTTGCCAGGACGTTTCTGGATCGCAAGAAGCTATCGAACTCGTGATTAATGTTTCTGTTTTGTAGTGAATAAATCCGATTTGGGATTGGATACCTTGCTCTTGGTTTCAGGGTCGACCTCCCACATGACGCAGTGTGCCGCATGTGCAGCCAAAGCAGTTGAGAACTATCTAGGAAAGCGTAGCACTATATAGGATACATCGCTTAATTCTCCCTTTTATAGACTCGTTGGCGAGTGGGCTTACTTTGGCATCCTCAGGCTCTGTAGCTTGGATTAACATCGTGATGATCCACAAACATAAGCGCGTTTTGGGGCGATAGGAAATGCCCTGTTCACACTGCAGAACACTTCATCAAAGCAATGCAACTTTTCCATTCCGTTGTTCTTTCGCTAACTGAGCACTAGTATACAGAGGTCATAACGACCAGAGCTAGAAGCAAACCAGCAAGAAGAGAAATTCGTAAATGTGTTAATACAATCACTCCCGAGTCCTGCTGCCAAGATAAAGCCTCTAGAAACCCCCAATAAGGAAGCAAGACGCTCTAAATGCCACACCGAACTATCACCATGCTGACTGCCACCCTCTGGACAAGGAAGTAACCTCCAAAATGCATCACCTCTTGAATTGAAGATCCAGTACACGCAGGAGCTTGAAGAGGCTCTGGGTGCATCGATCTCTAGCCTCTACGATGCAGCTTAGGCAACGGTCGCAGGAGAGTCGTTGGCTTGAACAACCCCGTTCTCGGTCAGGGGCGCCGTTCCTACAGCCTCGGGGTCGACATCCTCTTTGCCAGGACTATCGATTGCGACCTTGACAGCGATTTCGCGACCTTCAACTTCCTTGCCGTTCATCTCGCTAACAGCTTTCTGTTGCAATTCTTCAGAGCCGAGGGAGACAAAGCCAAATCCACGACCTTTACGAGGCTCGTTACGAGCTTGAAGCTTCTTGACCATAAAGCGCGGAATTGGTCGAAGAGCGATCTTAGCAGCAGTGGGGCTGTATGCTTCGAATAGTTCTTTAAGCTGGTGGGAAGTGTTAGCAAAGTCCGAGTGGTGTTTGAGGTACAGAAACATACCTTCTCTTCGCTAAGGTCATACGGGAGGTTGGCGACCATGACCTTGTTCTTCGATGGAATACCGTCCTCAGGGGGTCCACGCTGTTTTGGTTGTCTTGGGGTACGTGGCTTACTCTCGGTCGTAGTTGCCTCGGCCGCCTGCTCGCCAGTGTTCGCTTCGTTTGTAGTCTCGTTTAAAGGTAGAACCTGACCAGATACGTTCGTTGGACCATCGGCGTTGTTCTGGTGCTGCCAAAAATCCTCGGTTAGCTGAATCGACTTGTTATCAATCGAACAGAACACCGAACGCTTACGCTTCGACCGCCACGGCCAGAACGACCACCACGACCACGGCCACGGCCGCGTCCGCGCCCAGAATTCCTCCTCCTCCCACCTTCACCACCACTAACACCTTCCCCACCACTAGCAGCCGCCTCTGCCTTCTCTGCTGCAGTCTCAGGCTTCCTAGCAAGCTGCACCGAGACCTTACGTTCAAGGATCTCTTTGCCCGACAGTTCATTAATGGCACGTTGAGCCTCATCCGCAGTGGACAGATCTACAAAAGCATAGCCAACGGGACGAGTGGTGCGGGGGTTGGTGGGGATTGATGTGGTCTCCCTAAAGCATAACATTAGATGTACTCGTGGACGGAGGACGGAATGCAAAGTAACTTACACAGAGTAGCCGGTGAAGAATTCCTTGAGATCCCCCTCAGTGGTCGCGTATGCGAGGTTCCCAATATAGAGACGACGCCCTTCAGCTGCACTGGCAATAACAGCCTCATTTTCGGAGGCGTTGGTGGGCTCGCCGCCTGTGGCATTGTTGGCTGCAAGGGGAGCAATGCTGGTATTGGCTAGAGTCTCAGTAACGGTGTCGACTGCAGACATGTTGACTGATGTTTTGATTTATGTGAGCTTAGCTTTGTCGGTCCTTAAATATCAAAAGCTGATGCCGTTGAGGGTTATCTTGACGGAGGGGGACTTGAAAGGGTAGCTTAGGCCCTAGATGATTGTTCTTGAATTCAGAAGGTTGAAGTTGACGGTCGTTGAATGTTTGTTCGTGTCAAAATAAAAATTTAGGGGATCGAAATTTCCTAATGGCAAAGTTGGTATTATATCCCGCCGCTAAATTAGGCGAGAATACCGACGGCTTCACTGCCCCTGCTGCGGATTGCAATTTGTTGTCAATACCTCCCGTCGTCACAAGTCGAATCGTAAAACACAAAGACACATTCATGGAAGTTGCGAATTCACTGCTAGTGTGGGTGAATGGGAAGGGGTTATTGTGGGTATCTATTCCTTTGTTTAGAAGGCTCGAGGGTTTATCAGAATCCTCTCAGTTCCTTCAGGAGCACCTGCTCTCTCTGGCCTGTCACTCTCTCGAATCGGTCGGCATTCATAACAAATGTTCCCCTTCCTCCTGTCAAGCTTCTGAGGTGCTTCAGGTAACCCACCATCTCTTTTAAAGGTACTCTGGCCATAATACTCCTCTGTCTTGAACTACTATCAATCCCGCCATGCTCCTCGTTTTCGCCAGACTGGGACGTGGCGAAAGGGTCTGGAGGAGTGTAGACCTTGCGCAAGTCAATCATCGGGAGGTCCTCTCGTGTAGCGTTTCCTCCTACAGCTGATACCACGTCCGCATCATCAAGGGAAATGATATGCCCTCCACGAGATGAAGACATATCATTCACGACCGCGCCAAGGCTGGCTTCATCAGTACTTATTGTGACATTCATCACGAGCTCCATGAGAGCGGAGCCTCCTTGCACTGTAGAATTCTGGATCGCGGATTTAGTAGCGAGACGTGCTGCTGATTGAATCGCGGATGGTGTAGTTTCATTACCGAAAATCTGGGTTCTGGGATCAATAGTGAGCGACACTTTGGCATTTGTCAGCGGAAAGCCGTGGGCAACACCTCGACCAAGAGCGGCGAGAGCTCCGTTCTTGAGGGCTGCATGAACTATTGGGAGGGGTAGGTGAGATGGAAGCTCGCCGTTCCATGATTCAAGCGTGCCGTCTGCATCCTCGGTATCGTCAATAGAGGTTGTTATCTGGTTGCCATTTTCAAGAGTTATATTATTATAATCATCCAAAGTTGTGTCGGTTTCAAAATCTTCAACCAAAGGCCCGATTGTAGCAATGCAGATAGCTTTGCCCTTTTTACCCGCCGTTTCCTGATCAAAGGTCCAGGTTTCCGGCAAAGAGGGCACTAATACAGATTCCCGATAGGCAATCTCTATTTTACCCATGGATGCCTTGGCCTTGAGGTCCTGTATCAATCGATCCCGTGCAATCTCTAGGTGAAACTCGCCCATCCCACTCAGAAGTGTTTGACCAGAGTCTTCGTCCACATTGAGTTGTAAGCTTGGGTCTTCTCGAACGAGTAAAGCCAACGCATTGGCCACCGGTTTTTCTTCGCTTAAGCTTTGAGACTCGATACTCGAGAAAAACACAGCAGGAGGGACCTCAATTGGCCGAAGCTGCAGGCTATTCAGCGGAGCAGGGGGCCCTGTCTTAGGGTTCGCGCCTTTGTAAGATATCAAGGTGTCTCCTGTCCTCGCATACTTTAGACCTGGTATTACGCCGATCTGACCCGCTGAAATAACGGGTACTTCGACTGAGTCGGATGCGTACATTTTGAGCAGTCGAGGTGCTCGTTCAGAAAGCTGAAGGTTCGTATTGAACAACGACGTGTTTCGTTGAATAGTGCCAGAATAAACTCGTACATAAACAAGGGCGCCCCGTCGAGCATCATGGACGACCTTGAAGGCTAGTGCACAGGCTTCAATCGATTGCACGACAGCAGTACTGGACTTCCGGGAAAGTCTCATTTGTTTCTTTGGCTTTGATGATGAATCGGCTTGCTCGGAAAGGAGCTTACCGGCTAGCAAGTCTGCAAGCCTGCCATTGATGTTACCCACGCTGACTTCAGGATTTCTTACTTCGCCTGGATTGGGTAATAAATTCACAATAGCATCAAGGAGCGGCTGGACCCCAATATTCCTGAAGCTTGCACCAGCGAAGACAGGAATAACGTTGGATGTAGTGTCAAGCACACACCGCTTCAGACTAGAGGTTAGATCTGCTGGGGAGATTGCTAAATGGTCCTCATTGCAATCGAGATATTTCTCAACCATGATATCGTCATGTTCACTGAGTAGTTCCACTAACGCCACTCGAGCTTTCCTGATTTCCTTACCAAAATTTGCATCATTGGGAGGTAGATCGTCGATATCGATAATCTCAATGATCTTTCCATCTCCGCCGTCGGCCCATCGATAGGCTTTTAAACCAATGACATCGCCAACACCCATGAAGCGGCCTTTGCCACCCTCCCACCAGGGTATTTGGCAGACGGCAGGCCAAGCAAAAAGCCTGGAGGCAACTTCTTTGACAGTCTTTCCGAAAGCCGCTCCATCTCGATCTAATTTGTTGACATAGATGATTCTTGGGATATGATACTTAGCTGCCTGATACCAAACCTTCTCAGTCTGAGCTTCTACGCCTGCCACCCCATCGAGGATGCAAACAGCCCCATCAAGAATACGAAGAGATCGCAAGACTTCGAATGTGAAGTCTGCGTGTCCAGGGGTGTCGATTAGGTTTATGATATGAGGATTACGAGATGCCGGAGCCAGAAGCGGTGTCCCTGCCTTCTGGACTTTCCCGCTATGCTGGCTTTCTTGTGGCAATGGAGGCCAGTGGAAAGTGATAGCAGCAGATTGAATAGTCACACCTCGAGCCCTTTCAGCAGGAAGGAAGTCTGTCACTGTCGAGCCATCATCTACATCTATAATAGAGATTAGCCTTGTGCAGAGATGGAGGTATATACGATTTTGTAGAGGATCCGACATAAGATGAAGGTAAAGGACAACAACATCAGATGTGAACAGTAGATGTTACATACTCCCTATACGACGAGTGTGTCCACTGTAATAGAGCATACGCTCAGTAGTAGTTGTTTTACCCTGGTAGGATGTAAGCTTTAAATGAAACCAAGATTTTCAAAGTAAAAATGTACTGCATCAATATGTGCGATGATGCCAATGTTTCTAGTCTTCTCGATAAACGCCTGGGCGTCTTCGACGGCAGTTTCTACTCTTTGGGAATAGGACGAGCTGAAACCCCATCTCGGTCTGCTGGGCGGTAACGTTTTCTGAAGATATCTGCACCAGACACGACATGCCACCAAACCATGCTGCATCTACAGAACGACCTTTGAAACCCAGATCTATCGACAGCGCTGCCTTCGATACTAGTCACTTGGTCGTACAGTACCGTGGTTACATGAGGCTCTGTGATAGTGGAGCAATTCTCTGGTTGAAATTTCGCCGGTTCGCCGAACCGCGGGCCTTGGCATCAGACTTACCCACCATTGGCATTATCTACTTACCGTAGCGTGCGTAGGTACCTTCACAGACATGACTTGGCTCTAATCAATCTCCTACTCGGATACTCAGGTTAACCCCCAATATAACTGCGATTGCACTTCTAGTGTGTAGGAACTCGAGCGCCTGCTGATTGATGTGATCGGCGCCCTGATCTGGAGTATTCTCTTAGAGAAACCAGGTATAGGTAGAGCTTCCTTGATCCCAGCTTCTGGTTCTGGCTCTGGCTCTGGCTCGCCATAATGGATTACTCGTCGCTACCAAACGACCCGGATCTGCCCGCGGGTACCTCTCCATGGCAGTCCTCTCCGCAACATCCCAATAGGCGGAGTGACAGCATGTCAGAAGCAGGCAGCGTTCCCTCGTCACCTCTCGCAAAGCATTCGCCATACAGACCCGAGTCCAGCCAACAAGGCGATGAAGGTGTAAATGACCAGGAAAGGCTCGCCGCCAGTAATGGGGTTTTTGGAACCGAAAGAGCAGCAGACTTGTCCGCGCCGGTGCACAATGGAAGCGCACAATATATGTCTGGGGAGAACCAATCTTCGCCCCTGGCTGAACAAGGCTTCCAAGGACGGCAACAGCAGCCACAATCACACCAGGATCGCCAGTACCAGCAACAACAATATCAGCAGCAGCAGAGAGCCGCGGGCCCCAACAGGTATCACTCTAGTGCTCGTCCCACAGCGAGGCAAGCTCTGCCGCAATACAAGTTGCAAGCGAAAGTCACTGGCCTGGAGAGGACGGGGAGGAAAGATCCAGCTGTACGATTCGATGTACATGTGAGTTCAATGGCCGGTCAACGACAGTCGTAATAATAGCTAATGTAGTACGTAGACAAACCTACCTAGATTTCGCACCACCCAGTTCAGAGACGTCAAGCGTACACACTCTGAATTTGTCAAGCTCGCTGATCACTTGATATCCTCAAACCCGGAAGCCTTCGTACCTGCAGTCCCTTCCCCTTTGACTTCTGCTGGAGTCGGGACGGACGAAGACGAAGCCCGAGTAAAGGGGTCTTTGCAAAGATGGCTGAATTACGTGTGTGGCAATGATGTTCTCATGCGAGACGATGAGATGGTTTTCTTTGTGGAAAGTGACTCTGGCTACAGTCCTGTGAATAGGATGAAGCAGCCTGCTACTGGAGTTCGGAGGAGAGTTATTAAGCAGTTTGCACCACCGCCAGATGACACCCCTGAGCTGCACGAAGCGAGACCCACAGTCAAACTATTCTACTTAGGTGCAATGGAGGCAGGGCAAAAGGTTGATCGAGTAGTCAAAGCTCGACGAGGTAAACACATAACCCACCTATCCTTGCTCTAATGCTCTTACTAACAGGCATGAAAGGGCTCGGCCTAGCAGAATCCGACCTCGGCGTGAAAATCGGCGCCCTGCACGTTCAAGAAACCCACCCCGGCCTGGCAGCTGCCTACCGCAAACTTGGCAAAATCATCCAGACAACGGGCGACTACCACGCCGCCCAAGGCACCGCCGAAGCTACCACTCTCGGCGACCCTCTCAACTACCACTCCTCTGACGCCTTCATCGTCAAGGAAACCCTCACGAACCGTCACATCCTCTTACGCGACTACATCTCTGCACAGCAAGCTACCCGCTCCAAACTCTCTGCCGCCGATCGGCTCAAAGCCAGCAGTTCCGTGCGAAGAGAAAAGGTCGATGAGGCGATTAGCGCCCTCGACGAAGCGAGGAGCCATGAGCTTTACCTGACGCAGAAGACCCAAAGAGTGACGGCGAACTTGCTGCACGAGAAACGCCGCTGGTTCGCCCGCACGGCCGCAGATCTCCGCGTCAGCATTCGCGAATACGTCCTCCGCGAAATAGAAGCCGAGCGCCGTACCCTCGCAACCCTCGAATCCGTGCGCCCAGACGTCCGCGCCATCGACGCCTCCGGCGGCTTGTCACGCCTTGGTCGCGAAACCCACCCCCCCATAAAGAGATCCAGCATGGCGGCCAGTCAGGGCCCGAAGGGCGACGCGTGGAGCGGGGTGCCGCGGAGACAGGACGCGCTGGAGCGGAGTGTCAGCGGGGGTTTCCCAGCGAGTGTGCCTGAGGAGGAAGGGGTGAATGGGCAAGGCAGGAAAAGGGCGGCTAGCGGGGCAGGCAGTCTGAAGGGGGTGAAGGAGGAGGAGGATGAGGATCGGGTGGATGCGAAGAATGCGGCTAGTCGGTTGGCTACGAGTACGTTCTAGGGGTGGGAGGGGCAGGAGCTGGATTCAGGGAGTACGCACGTTGCGGGGCGGGAGGGGTTTCCCTGATTTGGTTTTTAATTTGCTGCAAAGAAATTCGCACTTGCGGAGCGATGTATGATCAAAAAGTGTGCCTGTACATTGTGGTGCTTCTCGGTGCTTACATGAGCCTGAAAGCTTATGGCAAACCGATTGGGATCATCATTATATCGGTCTCGCGGCCTTTGTACATTGCCAAACGGCCAAATGACGACTGATTTACGGTTTTCAGATCATTCGAAGTCGCTTTTGTTTCTTGATGTTGTTCTGTTGCAATGCCGCTTTCCTCTTTCGCCCTGGGTGAGTGTCGCGAGTAGTCCATTCAGATGGGTCGTCAATTCTGCTACATGGCTGCTTGGATTTCATGATAGTTTGAGCTTTCATTTCTAGTGTGTGATATGACTATATGAAGTGTTCTCTTCCATATTCTCACAAGAACCTATCTACAGCTGGAGAAATTGCCAATAAGAAGGATTGGTAAGAAGCAAGAACCACGATGATATCTTAGCTAAGGAGCTGAACGAAGAACACAGTACAATCTGGTGATGCTGCTACTATCCTGCATGTACTAAGCAGTCCCACATCGAGAAGTAGAAGAGAGAATATGGAAGCATTGTACCCTCATATTATTACCCCCTGTATCAACACCTAAGAAGTCCTTATTCGCTCCTGGCAGGCCCGTCATCATGCACACCCAAATCGTGCGGATGTTTCATCGCCGTGCCTAGATGCCCTTTCCTCTGCTTGGCCGGAAGTCTACTTGGATAGAACGCCGCATTGATAGCAGCCATGTGTGCCTTGACCTTTGCCCTAGCCTCCTGGATCCTTCCATGGCCTTTGGCTGAAAATTCCAGGATAGGCGTTGAGACGAGAGCCGAGAAGATATCTAGGAGTTCCGGAACGGTCCTATCGTGCTTTTCGGCGAACGCAGCAAAGTCAAATTGGTACTGTGGCTGGCTGGCGAAGTCGGCAAGTAGATAGCTCGTTAAAGGTTTATTGCGCGGTTTGGCTGCTGAGATGATAGCAGGGACACTGCGCGGGGCTGCCTTAGGAGGAGAATGGTAAGTGCGGTCCGATCCGGAGTCAGTGGTGGCGAAATCGGCCGTCGTTGGCCGAGACAGGCTCTTCGGGCTAGATGTCACAGCTACTCCGGCAGAGGCGCGGGAAGGACTTGTAGCTGGATCTATGATCTTACTGCATTTGCTAACGATTTCCACTTCATTGGTGCTCTTCCGTTTCAATGGGTGGCTATTGGTCGTGGATGGTGGAACCGGCTGATCTAGCTGAGGCTGGTGCTGTGTGATTTCTGCGTAGCCAACAGCTGCTACATAATTAGTAACAATTCTAGGTTTGAACGATTGATTGATGATACCATTAACAATCAGCTGTGTTAGGGATATGGATCTCATACTACTGCCGCCGTGATCTTCACCCGAACCTAAACCAGAGACGGATTTGCGTCTTGATTTTCCAGGGCTTACCGCTGATGCCTCTTGGTCTGCAGCTAGATTGGCAAAACTCAATGGCTGCTTGAGAACGTGACGGCGTTTGGCTCGGCTCTCATGTTGTTCCTGTTGCTTAATCGTCGTGGTTGCGTCGATCTTAGTGTTGTCTTCTTCGTCAGAAGAAGAGATGTAGATTGGCGATGAGAAGGCCATGGTCTGAAAGTGCAAACGAAAGATCTTAGCAACTGAAGCTTGAAATCAGGCGTTCAGGAAAGAGCTGTAACCACTAGCAGACAAAGAGTCAAGGTGGAAGCAGCTTAATAAGAGAGTGTCCAACAGCGTGGTTGTGGAATAAATCGGAAAAAAACACAAGATCGCAATTACAGTATGCGGTGCAACCTAATGCCAAGCATGATGAGGACCCCATTAGTCAAATTCGTCTTTGTTTCTCCTGCTACGGCCATCCGCAAGAATTATGCGGAGAGCTGCTATCAACAATAACAGTCTGACTCGCGCTACCACTGACCAATCGTAATAAGCAGCAGTCAGTGACGACCATTGTCAGTCTTTCTCTAGTATTCTCCATCATACTTACTATCTCTCTTATACTGACCAAGTATAATGTTGTTGTCAACTTGGACATAAGTGTCTGAAAAGAGAACATGATTAAAGGTATGTCGTCGAATTAGAAAGGAAGTCTGGATACGTCCTGTCCGTATAGTAAGGTAGAAGCGGGAGCGGGGAGCGGGAGCGGAAGCGATACCATTTAGGAATCACAGCATTTCCCATAAATCCAGGTCCCTACCAGCGTCAGACTGGGACAAAGCAACATGATGGCACATGCGTCGACGATGACATCACCAGCTTACAAGACTGCAATTATGCCCACACTTTATTTCGCTTATGGGTCGAACCTCTCTCTCCACCAAATGAGAGAGCGCTGCCCATCAAGCACATACGTTGGTGTAGGCATTTTGCGTGGTTGGACATGGATCATCAGCGCAAGAGGCTATGCGAACCTCGTTGCTGCTCCTTCGTCAGAAATTGGCACTTGCAACAACTTGATATATGGGCTCGTCTACGAACTACCTCCGCAAGATGAATCGCGTTTGGATGGCTATGAGGGCGTGCCCTGGGATTACACGAAAGAGTGGCATCCAATAGAGCTTTGGGAAGAGAAGACTGGGGCAAGTTCTAAGCCATTAGTGACATCCGGAACTATGATGCAGGCACTCGTCTACATTGACAGGATCCGTGTCAAAGAGGATCAGCCTAAAAAAGAATACATCGGGAGGATGAGGAGGGGAATTTTCGAAGCGGCGCAGAAGGGTATACCAATGGAATGGATGGAGGCTGTTATGGGCCAGTTCCTGCCCTTGAAAGACTGAGATTCCCGATCGTTTGAGTCATTGAATAATGAACCAATGCTATTGTGGGGAAACGGGAAGAGTGCTGGAGCTTGAGATCACCCTTTGATGCTTAACAGATCGGCTCTTATAGAACGCAATTGAGATGCGATTCATGCAATTTCCGATACAATCGCGTTGGATGGCGATTAGCGTTCCCGAATTTGCTGCCGCCGAAAGCATGAGAGGCGACTGACAGATTGGGAATCAAAGAATCCCATCAGTCAGTCATCGCACGTCCGCTGATGAATGCTTGCGTCGAAGATCTCACTACACCAAAGATCCTTGCTTCTGGTGATTGGGCTCGAATGAGAAGATTACCCATGTTTCAGGTTCCAGTTTCGCCCCCATTGTAAGGGAATCCTTTCAATTGGCGAATCTCCCTTGGAAACTCCCATCAAAACTTGTGATTTGACTTACAGCGGTAACAGCGCTGCGGTAAGCTTATTGTATCACAACCTCCTTTCCTCGTATTGAGGTTGTGGAACGTTCAACCACCAGCAGAAGAGGGAGGCGTGGAGTCTAAAAACAGAAAGACATGATTGGGATTAGAAGTAAGCACATAATCAAAGGGGATTTCTGAATTGTCCATGAGAATAATTAAGGTACAAGTATTTCGTTCTTCGTGAGCCTACATTTTCAAAAGATCTCTTCGCCTTACTCCAGCCGATACCTTCGTCATGTTCTCGATCATCTTCCTCTCAAGTCTGTTGGCAGCAGTCAATGCTCTCCCTGCCTCGACATCGTCGGGCTCATCCGCTTGCTTTCCCTTTGGTGAAGCTACCTTACCCATCGACTATAGCGCACCTTCTGTTTCGCGTTCCGAATGGTGGTGCCCACAGAGTGAGATGTACGGCTTTATGGGCTTCTCTTACCCTCTCGAAGTATCCGACTGCAGCGATCACACCAATAGCTATGCTGCCATTGATGCTGACTTTGCGAGGATGAAGAAAGATTTTGGAGCATCAATCGTCCGAGTCTATGCACCCGAATGCCGTGATGCGAGCATATGGAAGAACCTGTTAAAGGCGGCAGTGAACAATAATATGGGTGTGATAACGCAAGTATGGTGGGGCTTCAGCGACGTAAGAACTCAGATTGAAAACACATGAGAAGCTCTAAGTGTCGTGTTATAGAACCCAGATCTATGGAAGGAGACCCAAGCGGCCATCTACAGCGTCATCACCAGCCCGAAATACGGACCCATCACACCCTACGTCTTCCACAGCGCCGAGTTTGGCTCCGAGCCCATAGGTGACGGTGTCGATGGCAGCAACTTTATCAGCGACTTGGCAGCCTTCCGAACGAAGATGAACAGCTATGGAGTCCCAGTAGCGATTTCAGAGGACTGGGACCGACCAGGAGTGATGAGTGACGCCAGCGGCTCAGGACTTGCATTTACTGGTAAGCAAGTTCAAGCGAACAGTGATATGGTTCATGGACACGCCATGCCATTCTACCATGGCAAGAACGAGGCACAGTCGATGCCATATATCGAAGGCCAGATTAAGTGGTATAGAGACAACCTTGGGTTGCCGACCTTGATCTCCGAGGTAAGCTTTACCAGATTGTGATGTGCTTGGTTGCGCTAATATAGTGAAAGTCTCAATGGGCTTGGGGCAAAGGCGGCGATCACGGTAGCGGTGTTGGGGATGTCGGAACACAGCAATACCACGATTACTGGCATTCATTTGACGACAACTGCTCCTTATTCAAGCAGTATCAGACTGGGTGGTTCGTTCACGCTTGGGCAATGGAATCGACGTTCAGTATCGTCAAAGATGATGGCGCGTATGCTATCCCTTCATGGCAGCCTCAGAGATGTTGAAAGCTTGTGACTGCATAGCTGTAATCGTTGATTTTATAAAATACTGATAATAAAGGAATGACAAGCCAACCATTAAGCCCTCTTGTAGAGTCGTATTGAGCTTCCATGTTCCTATACCAGTACGAAAGTATTCATGTGTCCCTGTTTCCATAAACTCCAGACTCTCGGTTCTACTAACAAACATTAGACCATTTCCTCCCGTCAGGTTCTCAGACGTGTCACACTAACCCCGTTATGAGGCAACGGAGCGGTGGAAAACAGAATTCTGATTAGTAATCTACTTATCGATAAGGGTCACACGCTAGTTAATAATTGGACAACATCAGACCTTCAATGTCCACCTTCTGATTTGTCTCACGGGACGTCACTGATACAGGTTTTGACCTCTAACTGACATCTAGCAGCGTAATTGACGATACACTGTGTATGAGGGTGTCTGCAAGTCTTTTGTTTGGCTGGGGAGGCAGATCTGATCATGCCGTTGTATTCTGCCATCAACGGCGATGCGGAGGGCAACGATATACGGCGTCCAGGAAGTGCCACGTCCTCGACTCGAGGAACTCGGTCAGTTCATTCAGTCCCGCGTGGCTTGGCTGGAACTGCTGTTTATGTGTAAGATCTCGGACGCTGTTACTGACATGCTGCAGGCGGCGCTCCAGTAGAGGCAGGAAAGAGGTGGGAATCATCGGACAAGCAAGTTGGATTAGCAGCATTATAAATCTGGTGAATACGAGTATGCGCTGTGATCTAGAGGCTCAGGTCGCAGACTAACCTCTATAGTCGTGGGAGCGGGCGTTCTTGCCATGCCTTTGGCTCTTTCACGCATGGGAATTCTTCTTGGGACCTTTGTCATAATCTGGGCTGGAGTGACAGCAGGCTTCGGTCTCTATCTGCAAACAAAATGTGCCAGATACTTAGAACGGGGATCCTCTTCCTTCTTTGCTCTATCGCAGATCACCTACCCTAATGCGGCTGTTATATTCGATGCGGCGATCGCCATCAAGTGCTTTGGGGTTGGAGTTAGCTATCTCATAATTATTGGTGATTTGATGCCAGGCGTCGTAAGGGGTTTCAGTGAGAACGCTGGCGGTGTAGGCTTTCTCGTGGACCGCCATTTCTGGGTGACCGGTTTTATGTATGTGCTATGCTTTGGCTCATGTTCGAAGCTGTATTTTTCAGGATGATCTAAAAGATTTAAAGCTAACTTCTCATGTTCTAGGCTGATTGTCATTCCACTATCATTTCTACGGCGTTTGGACTCGCTCAAATATACTAGTGTCATTGCACTGATATCCATTGGATATCTGGTCGTTTTGGTCGTCGCTCATTTCTACAAAGGCGATACCATGGTGGATAGGGGAGTTATTCGAGTTATCCGGTGGGAGAGTGCGGTAGCGACGCTCAGTAATTTTCCAGTAATCGTTTTTGCATATACTTGCCATCAAAATGTGAGCTCCTCACCACAACTGCCCATCTCAGCGTTATATTAATAGACTGCAACAGATGTTCTCCATTCTTAACGAGATTGGAAACAATTCTCAATTTAGGACAACGAGCGTGGTGTTTGCCAGTATTGGCGTCGCAGGCTTCATCTATATATTAGTTGCCATCACTGGCTATCTTTCTTTCGGAAATGCTGTGTCCGGCAACATAGTCGGAATGTGTACGTATTCGTTACTTAACCCAAACCGTGTTCTCGGACTCGGCTAATCCGCAGCGCCAGATGCTCCGTCGATAAGTTCGACAATTGGCAAAGCTGCCATTGTTGTTCTCGTTATGTTTTCATATCCACTCCAGGTCCACCCTTGTAGAGCTTCGGTGGATGCTGTTCTGAAGTGGCGCCCTAAAAGGAGATTAGACTCGTCTCATGGATCGCCAGCTCGAACCGCCCAATTACTGCCATCTAGCAGGACTGGTGGTGCGGTCAAAGAGATGGGAGATATACGCTTTGCTGCAATCACGACAACTATTATTGTCTTAAGCTATATTGTAGCTATGACAGTATCATCTCTAGAGAAGGTTCTTGCGTACGTGGGAAGTACAGGAAGTACCAGCATTAGTTTTATACTTCCTGGGCTGTTCTACTACAAGATTTCATCGCCCGACTCCGCTCATCATCAGAGAGTGGTGAAGGAAGACGAAGAGGATGATTCCGATGGTGGCGACGACGAGGGTCTCTTGGGAGGTGGCGGCCCGAAAGGTAATGCCCGGCGGAAGAACATCTTGCGGCAACTCAGTCTTGCCCTTGCGATATATGGCGTTGTGGTCATGATTACCTGCCTGATCACGAACACTTTGTTTGTTGTTGCGCATTGATACCGTGACTTCTGGGTGCGATGCTTTGGAAAGCTGGTTTCTGAGCAAGATATGCTTGGAAATGCTAGCTTGAGATAGAAAAAACTGTACATAGTATACAGTAGCTTTCGCAGGCTTTAGAGTCTTTGTACATCTTCTAAACATGTAAAGATGCACCACAAGCACTACCGATCCAAAACGCCAACCCATGCACCCTCCCCCACTGTCACCGTCCCTCAACAGCAGCCATGACGTTCTTACCAGCCACGACTACCGGCTCTGAAGCTTCCTTCTCTGCCTGCTGTAATTTGGCTATGTTATATTTGGGCTCCAGCAAACCAATCTGTTCACACCCCAAAGTCAGCTAACGTACCTCTCAATATCGGATTATTGAAGAGGTCCATACCATAGATAACAATCTCCAAGCAGGATCTGAAGGCTGCGCTCCAACACCCAGCCAGTATTTCGCTCTCGCGGTGTCGAGTTTGATGTCTTTGAACGGTCTGCCCTCGCCGAGGGGTGGAGGCTTTGGTATAGGATCATATGTGCCTGCACATAGATATTTTAGCACTATTCAATTACTATGTAGAATATAAAATACGAACCCAGGACTTCGATCGGCTTGCTATTTCTTGCGCTCCTGCAACGATATTCAATGAGTGCCCTAGGACAGGATATAGGGGGGGGATCAACCTAGCTTGCGCAACCACAATGTTGTAGAAGGGGGCGTTACGTTTGCCGAATCTTGCCAGCCGTATCTTCACGACCATTTCTGTGGGCGACGGGGGAGCTTTGCTGTTTAATGGGTTTTCGAAAGCTTGCGATGTAGAAAGTTATCTAAAGATAGGGCTGAGATGCGGAACTATTCCGCGCTATTATCTCCCGGTTGAATTTTGATATGAATGTTAAAACGATAACATGAGCTCTATGCAAGCTGAAATTCGGTGTGACAGCTCAGGAGATATGGTAGAAGCTGATTGTTACTTTCCATAGGAGTCTATTAGCACCTATAGCTCTTTGGACAACCAGAGAAATTATGGCCAACCGAATCTCTGCGAGCACCATGACGTCGTGTGTAGACGACCATCGTAGTATCTGCGTGTTCTCCTTTCCGCTACAGTTCTTGACCAAAGCATATCAACATGGCACTCCGAGTAAGCGGTATATCTATTGGAACAGCATTGAGCTAAACGCTTCTACAGACTCTATCAGCTAAGAATGCCACCGCCTTAGATAAGGATCTTATGAGCGTGGGAGGCTTCTCGCTAGATCAATTGATGGAACTGGCTGGTCTCTCCGTTTCCCAAGCTAGTCAGTGACTGGAATTCTCCATAAGGAATCAAACTCCTGATCATGCAGTCAAGTCTACCGAGTACATCCACCAAGCAAGGGAAAGAAAGTACTCGTAGCTTGCGGGCCTGGAAACAACGGTTGGAGCTTTCATCCGAAGAAGTCATTAGGTGTATCTAAAGGGCTTTAGGTGGTGATGGTCTTGTAGCTGCTCGTCACCTTTGGCACTACGGATATCAGCCCACGATCTACTACCCCAAACGAACCAGTAATGAGCTATATCAGGTTAGGACTCATGAGAGCATGTATTCGAGCGCATACTGATGGTTTCACAGCGGCTTGCGGAGCAACTAAAAAATCTCAATATCAAATTCTCTGAGGATTTCGAATCTGACCTTAAGAGCACGAACCATGTAATTGACGCCATCTTTGGTATTTTCCTTCCCCATTTTGCCCCCTTCAGATAGCTGTCTAACACGCCACTAGGCTTCAGCTTTTCGGGCGAAGTCCGGCCCCCGTTTTCCGCTATAATATCCGCTCTCGAACAGACCACTGTCCCAGTCACATCCGTTGACGCTCCCTCTTCCTGGAGTATCGAGGACGGACCGCCCAAGAGTGGGCCAGGGGCGAAATTCCATCCAGCAAATCTGATCAGTTTGACAGCGCCGAAGCCATTGGTAGAGCACTTTAAAGGGAGGCACTTCATTGGAGGACGGTAAGTTGCCCTTTATATCCATTAAACGGGGATAGAAGGGATTTGAAGAAGTGGCTGATGATCTTCGTATAGCTTTCTACCACCAAGCGTCGCAGAAAAATATAACATCGATATCCCAGACTACCAGGGCGTGGAGCAGATCGTCGAAGTCCCGAGCACGGGGCGAAAGGCAATGAGCGAGGAGGTGCTGAAGCTGGCGGAAAGGCAGGATATGTAGGTACTTTATGTATGCTACGAGAAGTATTCGCGAGGTTAAAGTATGCTGGAATACCTACCAAAGATCCTAGCGTTCCACCTGGTGGCCAATCGACAGTAAACCTCCTCGGCGTTGCAAAATGAGAGGCAAGACTGACTGGTGCAACAATTCAGATATCGATCGAAATTGAGCTAGCACAATGTTTACAAAAGTCGATGATTACCCTCTTGCACCCATGAAACCATCAACCCCTTAACCCAGCTCTAAGGTTACAAAAACATCGCCTTGGGGGTTTTCTCTTCAAATTCGGCATTTCCAATTCGAATCCGGACCTGTCTTCTCTATTACCGATTGTTTTCCCTCTTCGTTTATGCTTCAACTTCACCAGCCCAATACGTTGCAGCATCTACCCCTCGCACTCATGATAGGAAATTTTAGACTTGTTCCGTCTGCTCACCTTTGCGAACTTTGTGTAGATGGATGAGAGCTTAAGAGTTGTACGGTTACTCTATTTTGCAGCTATTTAGTGTACAATGAATTCTCAGCAGCCGGCTACGCTCCTTTTACCATCTCCTCCAATATGAACAGCCTAAAAGTATGCACACGCAAAATACACCCCTCACAGGTCCACCCTCGTAGGAATCTTAATCTGGCCCCTCTTCCGATCCTGATGCGGGATCCCATACCGTGCACCCACGCCATTCCTTCCCCTCCCATCACTCCCTACATTCTCCACCTTAATATCTCTGAACCTAAATTCCCATCGCCCCTTCTCCGGCATGACCTTCTTAACTTCGCGCGCCTCCCTCTCTATGCTCCGCTGTTCCCGATCCTCCCTCGCCCGGCCTTCCTGCACCAACTTCTCCCTCACGACTCTTAGCATCTCGTCCTTCTTGTTCGGATCCCCGAGCCGCGCGCGCTCAATGTCGACAAGTTCGGGATGCGGGATGCGGTCGTCGGCGGGGAGTAGGGAGGGGTTGAAGATGTGGCCGGCGTCGACGCGGGTGAAGTGGCGGGATTCGGAGACCGGGTGGAAGATTTGGCGGAGGGTGTCGCGGTGGACGGGGAGGTCGTTGATGGCCTCGTGGATGGTTGGGGGGGTGCCTCTGTGGAAGGGGGTTTGGGGTAGCATAGAGAGGATGGAATTGGCGTAGGGGGTTGCCAGGCGTTTACCCTGTTACGGAAAAGGTGATTAGCACTTTGTTCTGGCCACTTGTTCCGGGAATGACGAAGAGAGACGACATTGAGGTGTCAGAGAGTTGTAATTTGTTGAGTAACCATGGTGGAAGTCTTCAAGACTAATCGATTGTGTTTTTCTCATCATTGCAGGTTGTAGCGGCAGCAGAAAGCCAAGCCGGATGTTAACGTACCTCTTTAACCCACTCATTCTCTACAGCTTTCAGCCGTATCACAGCACCAACTCTCCTCATCTCGATCCCGAGCTCTGCACTTATCACCCTCACACTCCTTTTAAGCTGCGAATGCCTATACCACACCTCATCCCTGAGCTCATTACTCAACACTGGCTGACTCCTAAACTGGCGGTTCATTGGAAACGGTATCAGATCTTCCTGCTGCTCCTTTGGTATGCCCCCTCCCATTGCGAAGTTCTTTTCCAAGCTTATCCCCTCTAGGCTTTCTTCACCAGGCAACGGCGTCGTTTGCTCGTCATCGGTGTCTTTTTGCTTTGGCTCTTTTGCGGACGCACGAATTAGGCGCCCATTCTCGTCATAAGCATTAAGGTAATTGGTTGAGCCGGGAAGAGGATCTCTGAATACGGAGCCAGGACCCTCAAGCCAGCGGAACATCGTGGCTCTCTGACGTGTAGCGGGCCGAGGAGTGGTTGAGAAGTGTTTTGCCGGAGCCTGGCGGAGGCATTGGCACGGCGAGGATAGGAAGGTAGGTGTTATTGACTGGAAAGAGCCTGGTAGAGGTTGTGGGCGTATTCGAGGTGGCATCGCAACACTGGAAGATTATGTCTGAGCTACTCTAGGTGCAACCAAGAATGAAATAGACGAGTAGAGTGACGCTATCTTGCCGCTAATTTGCAGAGGGGAATTGAGGTTATCATGAAATCATGATGGTGCGTGAAAATACACTCTGGTTTGAACGGTGGTTTTCCTTTACTGATGAACATTACGGTGAGCTAGAAGTACAGTCCCGCACTGAACACACATGTGCGGGTTGATATAATTATAATTGTTCCCCAGGGGAGCACTCCCAGGGCCCAGGCTTGATCTATTATGCAATCTAACAAACGCTCATGATTGGTTTATCGCGCATAACAAACTCGCTTTTCGTTCCAGAAGACAATCGTAAGTAGAGGAGAGCGTCCTTAAGACCCTTTATCACAACCTATTCTCCCCAGCAGCTCCTTCCGATCACTGTGAAGTGTAACCCCACTAGCGGCGCCTCCGCCCTTCCGAAATCGTCTGTTCGGACTTGTCTTGCGGTTACCGAGATTCATGTCTTCAACACCAACCTCTTCTTCCAGTGGAGGTTCCTCGAGAAGGATGTCTTCTTTATGAATCTTCTTCTCCTGGGTATGATCATCCTCTTCGTTCTCTCCCTCATCATCGCTTCTCGAATCTTCAGCTTGTCCACCCCGAAGGACCCTCAACGCAACTTGAACAATCATGCAAAACCAAAGCAGGAGGACCACTTGCAATGCCAGTAACGCAACCATAAAAGACCATTTGATCTTATCATTCCAGCAGACGATGTCTTCTGGGTCACGAAAGGGTTGAATCAGATGGCTGAAACGATCCGGAGGATCAATGGGGCCATGCAGATCCGATGCAGGACCCCAGAAGCACCCATAGTTGATTATTTCAGGAGAATCGGCGTAGAGTGACCAGCACAAGCGTGGGTAGAGGAGGTGTCGCGCAATAACCCAGACTAATATGAACAAGCCGAATGCTATATCACAGGCCATTTGAAAACGGAGGTATTTAAGCATTTTGGCCAACTTTCACAATCCCGGTTAGCTTTTTACTCTCACAATGGATGTTAGTCCAGATTGCTTACCGGGAGAAAAATGTCCGCCACGTCCATGAGGCACAGAATGGTGTTCCCAACTTTCGCTTGGTGGTATCCGTAGCTTGTAAAGAGAAGAACAGAGGTAATAATATGATGGGTGAACATCTGGTAGTAGTCTTTCCTCCGCTCTTCGATATTGACCACTACGATCTGTTGAAGCCAGAACGCAAACTGTACAAGATAATACCATTTGAACAACCCATCAAGCTCTCTATTGGGCCAGCCGACCCACAGTTCACGGTAATTAAGCCAGTAGCCCGAGTTGTACATCAGGTACTATACGAGTGGTCAGTCTCCACATCATCTAAATCTGGTAATGTGGTCCTACCATCCCTAGTGACCAGAAAGCAGTAGAGTAGAGGAAGATCCAAGCTTGCTCTGCAAACCTTACTTTTTCTTTCTTTCTTCGTATACCTGCCATTTGTGCTATTGGTACCAAGATGTAATCCATCACCGCTGCTCGTAGGCCTGTGAACATGACGATCCAATAGAACACTAGAAAGACGTCGTCCCAGCCTAGGGTATACTTCCCTGTCGCATTATTATAGTACGAAAGCTGAAAGAACTTCGTAGTATGTCGTCGCGCTCGAGGGAAGGACATGTGTGTCATTGCAAGTAGAAGGAGTAGATTTGCAGAGAGCCCTGAATGCAGTCAATTATGAGGGTCACGGAAAGTCCACTCGACTTAGCCTACCAATTTGGTGGTCCACGGTCCATTGGCACATCAACGACAGTATACTGTCGTTTCCGGGCTTATTTTTGTTTCGGGCCCCCCTTGTGATATCTGAGGGACAGCTCTTCTGGCCATGAGACATATTCGGTCCTTTATTCTCAGGATCTTCGCTTTTGCCATTGGCTTGGTTGGTGCTATATTCGCCTCTCCCATCTCCGTCCAAGTGACTGTAGTAAACACCTGGTGTTGCCAAGACTGATAGGGGCTCTTCCGTTGCTGCCATGGTTCTAGAGAAGAGTAATTGACTATGGGCTTCAAAGACAATGGCTTCTTCTGTATACCCGCGGGCAGAGACTTTCAACTTTGGTTGGGATGATGGTGGTTTCCCAGAAAGACTGTCGGTCCGCTGGACTCAGAGTTCGAGATATTCGGTGGTTTGTTTAGGGATAGGTTTTGTTAGAGGATGGAGAGAAAGGTTCGCATGAGACTGCAATTGAGTCCTTTCAACGCATAGTTTCTACAAAACACCCATCAGTAATTGCTAAAAACACAAGTAGCGACAGTGTATTGATTGATAAGAGTGAGTGACAATGATAGAACTGCATTGCTGGGTTGGATGTTGGGGGCTTCCTTTCCTTCGAAGGTGCGGCCAACCAAGTCGACTCTAGCCCTAAAGCGCCGAGCGGCACCCAAACAAGTGAGAATTTTAAGCGAGATCCTGCACCCCCTTTTTCTGTCTTCTACCAGAATGATGCCGAGTGTTTATAGAAAATTGCAGATAACATTCAGTGCTATCACAAAGGATAATAGAAAAATATTGATGCTGGAAAGCCGCACGGATCTTTGATATGGTGTTTTGCTAAAAGCTCTCATTTGTTTGGGTAGTTTCATTCCAAAGAGTCTTGCTCAACCGCGAGTATCAAATTCGGCTCAATTATTACTCAGGGTACTTAAGACAAGCTCAACTTGCCCACCTGCACTCCATCGTTGCTCACTTATGCTCAGTAACGTCTGCTTCCCTGATTAATGAATCAATCATGTCTTGCGAAGGGCTGCGGTCTCCTAGCGCGATTCTGTGTTAATTCTACGCGATGATTTCAAGGGGGTCATTAAAATCCTCCAAGCCTCCAACAAAATTTTGACCGAAATTGAGCATTCTGTCTTTCAGATCGTATTTACAAGGCAGCATGACGCTCTCTTAAGTATTTGTTACTAGGTTTCGCGGGAGCTCAATGGGCTTAGAATGGCCACCTGTATCTATGCGGTGCATTCAATAGGAGTAGCTCTCCTTGGCTTTGTTTCCTAACAGATCTTGCTTGGCTTCGGAATCCCCTCATTGCGTACTTCGTCTACTCCACCTCTTTGATACACTGTTCTACACGCTGCCGTTTGAATTTCGAATTCGTTTCAGATACAAAGGGGAGATCAGAGGGACCTAGTCTTCAAGCAGCAGGTAGATGTGGAGGGCAACCTTGTCCTGCTTCTTTTCCGGGAGGTTTAGAAGAGCTTTCGAGTTTTGTAACAATATATTTTTGGATTTCTTTTGGTTGCTTGTTGGCAGTTTTTGCGTCCATGTTTCACTTTCTAGACACACATCTTAACTTCCTTCTCCTTAATGTACGAATGCGATCCGTTAACAAAGTAGATCCTTCAGTCGCTTAAGGAGGGTTTTTAGCTCATACTACCGTGTGTGATTCAGACAGCGAGTTTTGGCTCCATTCCGCCGCTTTTAGGGGATGATGCAAAGGAATACTTTACGCCTCCTCAAGTAAGGACCAGTACCTACTCATATTTATAGCTAGGGAGAAATCTTTTGTGGTCATGTCTTAAGTGATAAGGTGCCTGGCGGTGAGCAATACCATGAGGTAGGCATGTAACAGGTAAAGCTGTATAGCTGAACAATGGAAGGTCTAAAAGTTCGGACTCGCTTGACATCTGGGAGGTTTTTTGCTAAAAGGCACCGTCGTCCAAGCAGGGTAGGCAATAATCCATCCGCCTACCACAATCACCGTGAGCGGGAGATCGTGAGGTATTTTGCTTTGAACGCCCGCAACCTTCGAACAATCTAGAATACAGAGCGGGAGACGCCTACGCCAACATGGCAGAAGCTAAATTGATCACACCTGCGCCAGCCTGCATCTCCGGACATTGAGTCCCCTTCCACAACTTCCAAATTCCAGTCCTCCAACACCCCAGTACCAGCCGAGTCTTCTTTTGTCAGTACTCAGTTGTTTGATTGGCTATTTAGGATCCTTAGGATAGCCAGGAAGAGATTAATGATATCCAGATACAGAGAAATCGCCGCGGCAATCTCTTCTTCGACGTGGTAATGTCGCATAACAAGTTGGGTGTCTACCAGGATGTATGCGCTAAAAATGAGTGCAGCCAATCCCCCATATATGAGTTCGGCCGTGCTATTGTAGGGGAAAAACATTCCCATGAATCCAAAGAGGATGAGCGCCCAAAGACTGCCGAAAAGGTATGGCATCCACGAGGTAAAGTCATACTTTGTTTGGCACGCAAAGATCGTTAGTGCAACGAATATGCCAGCTGTAAGGATAAGAGCCTCAAGCACGATCTGGTTATCGTAGAATGATACAATAACGGATATCGAGTATGCTTCTAATGCCGTGAAACCACTTAGGAAGAGAAGGTTGGTGGGATATGACTTTCGCTTCCAGAACGTCAAGAGCATAAATCCGATAGCCCCGAAGAGTGAGACCCACATCATCCATGGATTTGATCGGATCCATGTTTTATATGACGGACTGATGTAGGAAAGGGAGCTGACAGCGATGGTTGCAAGTAATTGTACAGTCCTAGTTGTATAGGTTTGTTTAGTTGGAGTTCAAATTAAACGATAGGTGATAGCTTACAAGATCGAGTAGACCTTACGGATAAACTGCATTCGAATGGGTAGCGTGGCTTCTGCGACGGAGCCGCCGAACTGCACAACTATTAGTCGTAGCTCCGTGACGAACCTAAAAACAGAAACGAAACCCATCCATACCTTGAAGTCATCAGGCACGTTATCATCTTCTCTTCTTGGGGCACCTAGCAGTCCATCGTTGCTATGTGATTCAGCCTGATAGGATGGTGGTGCTTGAGTGTAGCTCGACTCTTCAAACGAGTCGCGCTGCGGCGCTGGCTCGTACTTGGTATTTGCTGCCATGTCTGTGTATACCGGGCTATTGCGACTCTGGCCTTGGTGCGGTGATTTTTGATGGCTTGCGTGGAAGAAGATGATGGAGCTGGTGGGGCGATGTTCAAACTTGACGTCTGGGACGCCTCCAAATGGTACTAGGGCGTTTTAGGATGCGGCACGAGTCACATGACATGTGATCATTTTGCCATCTTGAATGACCCTGACCTTGATAACATTTAAAGGTATTCCGTAGCATTCTTTCTATTGTGCGACATCGTTTTACTATCGGGTGAAAGACATTCTAGCAAGGCCATACTACTTACAGGCAACCAGCAGGCGAAGTCTTTTAAGTGAAAACAACATTCAAGGGGATATCTATGACTCGCTCGAAGCAATGAAATTAACTCTCCGCGCTCGTCCTAATTCTTGCTTGATACCCATAGCGATATCGCTTGGGCAATTCAAGACTCCCTATTACACCAAATCAAGCCATCTCGCCATTGGTGTCATCCATAGCAGAACTCTGCTCCTTGTGCATTCGCTCCATCTCTTTCAATTGACTTTCACGAGCTAGTAGCTCCTGCCTCTTCTCATTAATCTCGCGTTGCACCTTCACCTCGATTTCTCGAAGCTTCTCCTCTTCACGGCGAAGCTGCTCCTCCTTGAGGCGGACCGATTGGGAAGCTAAGTCTTCAGGGTTCATAGAAGAGTCGCTGTTGGAGGGTCGTTAGTACAGAAATTAGTCGTAGGAGGAAAATCCAACTTACGCAGCAGCACCACCCTCAACGCTCTTGCTCAACTTCTCAGTTCTATAGTTCTCATACAAGAAGTCATGTGTAATCTCTTTCAGGTCTGCAAGATGGCTGTGTAGTAGAGCACTTCTGATGGCGAGGAAATCCGAGTGTCGTGGGTTGTCAATTTCAACAACACCCCAAGGATATTGTCGAGCTCTAACCCTCCGGCCTCCAATCTCAACCACCTCTTCTGACCCTACAATGGCGAAAGGCATCAGGCCTCGCAGCTCTGCGTTTTCTTCTACTGTGTCCTCATCGTCCTCTTCGATATCGTAGGGGAAGTTGTAAACAGGGATGCGGTAATGTTCGATATCCTCCATAACGAGCTTCTTCGACTCTGCGAGCTCGGCTGGCGTAAGAGAATCGGCCTTGCCAATAACAGGGATAACATTGACGCGGGGGGATAGGCGCTTCATGAGCTCAATATCAAGTTCGCGAAGACTATCGAAAACCATTAGCATTGAATTGGCCCGAAGGTTCAGGAAGTCAGCCTTACCCATGGCCAGTTGGTGTAATAAAGTAAAGCAGAGCGTGCACCCGATTGTCTCTAAATCTGGGGTTACGCTTGATGCGCGATTCTTCGGCAAGAATGTCGTCGTATTGGCGCTCCAGATGACCGACGATTTCGGAGAAGCTGGGGTAGGTAAATTAGCTTGAGGCTCTCCATAACAGCCCGACCGAGCATACATACCTGGCCTCATTGTCGATCTGATCTCCAAAGCCGGGTGTATCGACAATCGTAAGAGAGATACGTGTGCCTTCCTCATCTAGCTCCAGCTCTATCAAAAGAATTAGCGGTGTAGCTTTGAGCTGTGCAGACTCGACTCTACCCACCGACTGTGATGGGCTTGATACGGACGCCTTCCTCGAGGTGCGCGTTGTGAGCATCATCTGCGTCTTTGCTTTGGAGTACTCGTTTTCCGCATAGCGTATTCACGAAAGTGGTGCGTCCTACACAGGTTAGTACTCATGGAACGAGTTGGATTTGGTACATAAGGCTTACCGGTTCCTGAAGCACCGCAAACCATCAGACAGAATTGAATACCTTTCTTCACATTCTTCTTTCGGCGCATCTTGATCTAGAGTAGAACACGTCAGTAATGGTGATGGCTAAGGTAGTCGTATATGCAAGCACAAAGCAATTGTTCGGCTGGTAATGTCACATACAGCATTAAGTGGTGAAGACATGCTGAGGCGGGTGTCGCTGGGAGGCGAGGAATGTGTAGGCACAATAAGGTAATGTTGCGAAGGATGATTTGTAGTGTACAGATGCTCAAAAAACAATGTGATGCTAAGGGGTTGGTCTTGGCGGCAATAAAAGCTGGGGACTTCACGCTACGCTTGAAGTGGGCTAGCATAAAGCGAGTCGCACGGGCATCAGTCAAACATCCGTCATCTGTATATCAACTGTCGCATGTGTTTGCTTCTCAAGCTTCACACCCGCCTCATGAATTACAACCCAGTCCCTCTCCTGACTGCTTGCAGTTGTCATAGGCGCATACCACCCTAGTCTCAAAGTCTCCGCGGTCATGAATACTAGGCCAGCCATCGACGAGTCCGCAGGCCCTGTATCATTATCAGTGGCTTTCAACCAGGACAGTAGCTGCTTCTCAGTAAGCCTTGATACTGGATTCTGCGGTATGCGAGAGACAATCATTCCTGTGGAGTGCTGTGGAACTTACCTACTTCGTTAGTCTTCAATTCAGAGCCTTGCGAGCTCAAAGTTTCACGCGGTAAACCACCTACTATCACAACAGTCTTTCACATATACGCAATTGATTGCTGATCATGCGTTGTAATAGATTTCAATGCTGGTATTGGCGAAGCAGAAATGCTTGGCAGAGCTAACTACATAGCTTTGGTCGGGGGAGGGAAACAACCCAAGTTTCCACAGAACAAGGTCGGTAAGCCAAGCTCTCAACCATCTTCCCAATGACACAAGGCAGCTTATAATCACCTTTAGGTCATCATCTGGGACGATGCCAAACAGCAAGCAGTCATCACTCTTGAATTCCGGTCTGCCGTTAACCGGGTGAGCCTATCCCGGTCACGAATAGTTGTTGCGCTGCAGAACAGCGTACATATGTATGCTTTTTCGTCAACCCCCGAAAAGCTTTCAGTCTTTGAGACAGCAGATAATCCGTTGGGCCTATGCTGCCTCGGCGCAAAGGTTGTAGCCTTCCCTGGACGGACGCCTGGCCAAGTACAGATGGTTGAAATCGCTACTGGAAATGTCAGTATCATACCAGCCCATGGTTCGCCTTTGAGGGCAATGGAGTTGAGTCCGGATGGTGAGATTCTGGCAACCGCAAGCGAGATGGTAAGTATAAGGGTATGGGATTTGACAGTTATTCAGCTAACCGCTGCAAAGGGCACGCTCATACGGACGTTTTCCACCAGCAATTGTGCCCGTATTGGCGAGTTGCGCCGAGGGGTGGATCATGCTGTCATCTATTCAATCGCCATATCGCCCAATAGCGAACTCTTAGCTGTCACATCGGACAAGTCAACCTTGCACATATTTGATCTCCCTCGCTCCTCGACCAAGTCTGAATATTCCGCCACTGGCACTAGATCTCACCGCGACTCCAACAGTTCCTCAATGACCAGAAACAGTGAAGAGAGCAATAGGCAGAAATGGGGGATCTTAGCGAACGTACCACTCCTTCCTCGAGTTTTTTCTGACATCTACTCTTTTACGTCCGCACATTTTGAGATTGACGACGACCCACAGACTAGTCTGAAATCAACCGGTAATGTACCAATACCAGGAATTCCAGGTGGTAGACCTCGAAAAGGAATAATTGGGTGGAGAAATGATTATACGATAATTGTAATTGGAGCGGGAAGAGATGGCCGGTGGGAAAAGTTCATCATAGGTGAAGGAGATGATGGAAGGAGACACTGCGTGAGGAATGGCTGGAAACGGTACCTTGGTAGCTAACGATATCCTAATGAATCTCGAATAAAGAATGCTGGAAATGCACTGTCACTCTCGAATCCCACCCGATCATTATACCCGCTTATTGCACGTCCGTGACCAGGCTATTCATCCAGTTGCGAAATTTCGAGCGCCATGTCAGCACCGGCACTTTTCATTCTTTCCAATACGTATTCCTCAGTCGTATTGGAGACGGCTCACTGTCTTGTCACATTGTTTAGGCCTTCTCTTTTGTCGCCCATCAGAAGACGCTAGGATGTCTTGGAGTGCCAACAGTCCGATTTTGGTGGCTGGACGTTCTTCCTCCCATCTAACTTTTCGTTCCGCCAGAAAAGTGTGAGCTGAGCTGAGCTAGCAAAGGTCCGCTCTAGTCGAGCCAGTCGGTTGTAAAGATCTAAGACTTGAAACTAAATCATTTTCATGGATTCCTTGACCTCTTCCTCTGCGATCTATGCCGCCTCCGGCGCTCATCATCCGATTCCGAGCCGCTGTGCCTACGAGACCGGTGGCTGTGGTGCTTGTGATGTCGTCTTTCCTTGCGTTCATCATGCTTTCGGCCCTTCTTCACCAAAGCCGCCAGTGCTTGCGCCACCTCTTCTTTTTTCTCCTGCACCAGGTATTCCTTCATTGGGTCGTCCTCATCATGATCCCTAATCAACGCAGCCAGCTCTCTTTCCTCTTTCAACATTGGCCTCTCATCCTCACTCTCCGGTGTGCCAGCACGTTTCCCACCGATGCCCTCCACCTTTGTAGCCTGACCGGCAGCTGCGGCCGTCCGTGCCTCTTCTTCTCCGTCGTCCTTCCGCTTATACCTCGTATGATCCACCTTCAACGTCCTGCCCAAGATTACAGCCCCGCCAAGATTATCGACCGCCAGGTCCGTACTCCGTTGATCCTCGTACTTCAAGAATGCAAATCCCTTCGACTTGCCGGTTTCCTTATCCCGCACTAGATTCACGTATACAGGTTCCCCGTATTGGGAGAAAATAGCAATGACGTCGCCCTCTGAGAGGTCAAAGGGAAGGCCGCCAATGTAAATGTAAGCTGTGTCGTCGAAGTCGCGGTGCCAGGAGCCGCCTATGGAGACATTGTTTTCTAATTCGCGCTTGTTGAGGGATTGGATTTCGCGAATTGTGTTCATGTTGCGAGATTCGATGCTGCATCAAGGATATGCTATTGAACGTAGGGACAGATACTGGTAGTAGATTACAATCTGGAGACAGAAATGGAATGTTCCTGTAACACAAAGATCCAACATCGAACGAAGGTGATTGCGACAGGCAGGACTTGCATGTCGGATTTAAGAGCCAAGAGCTTGGGCCACATCTAGAGTAGGGCTGGGCGTATGTGCAGATTGCTTCTTCCGGTAAAGCCTGCTAGGTAGCTTTCTGCTGCCCTTTCTCGGGTTTTGGCTGTCGTTGCAACTCTTACATGCTCTCATCTTGTCAGTGGTGAATAGACTTTCATATTTTGTTTTTTAATATTGCGATTAATGTTTTCATGTTTATCGAATCTTGATTAGACTTTCACAAAGCAAAACGATGCAATTGTTCACGATGATACTCGATCTGTTCAAGAGCTCTACATCTTCTTCGCTTTTTCTTCTTAACTCATATGTTCCAAGTCTTATCATGAAGCCCTGCAATGTCTTTGCTCTTGTTTGTTTTTTCACCGTCCCTGTTGAAGCGAGAAGAAAAATAAGTAGTCATCCCATTCCAACCGACCAAAAGCCAACCCTCCTCACCCCCTCCGCTGAAACTCAACCAGATACACATCCGGATCCGTCGCCAACAAAAACCCCCGGAAGATATCCCCAAGCGCCAACGGAAGCCCAATCATCCGTATCCCGAACCCCATAATTCATATTAATGCCCTTTGGAGCATTCTCGCTAACGAGCTACAAAATCAGAACACCGTAGCTCTGCAGAGACTGCTGCGTGACGGCGATATTCGGAACAACGATGCCCAGACGAGCGAAGCCGAATGATTTGAAGGTTAGAGAGGGGCGGGTTGGCGTTCTAGACGCGTGAACGGATCAGTGCTTGGGTCTCTTTCAATAGCTTGATGGGATACTATAAAGTGTTCTTTTCTTTTTCAGTAGGTGAGAACATGTACGCTACCCCAAAGAAACATTAACCAAACCCTCACTGCTCCTTTAGTCCGCCGCAAATTCCTCGCCCTATTGAAATCCAGTTCCGTTCATGCCGCCGTGCGGATAGCCCATGTAGGTGATGGAGTACAAATCCTGAACATCGAAGGTGAAAACGTGCCGAACGCCAAGGATGCCGAGGCAGAAGAGTATTGTCTCGGCGAGGTTGCTGATTTGGAAGGCGAGGTGGTTGAGGATGTAGCTGAGGGTTGCGGGATCTTAGGGACCGTTGTGGCCGAGGGTGGTTCCGGGTTGGGTGGTATTGGGGGAGGTGGGATGGGATGATGGGGGATTGCAGGCTAGGAAAAGGGTGGGGAGGAAATGGACGAGTTTATACAAGCAAGAAGATCTATACATGGTGGGTTTTTGGTGTCTGTGGTTCCACATCGAGCTGACTAGATCGAGTGGAAGGCAGATGTCCCTGAGCCTCGGCGGTTCTGAGGTCGAGGAAGCAGAGTTGGCACCATAGATGTCTCCTCAAGTGCCCTGCAAGCGAGTCACTCGTCATGCCAGCGTCATCTCTACCAAAGCCAGCGATTTGCGCATTTCTCATCACACTGCTACGAAAACTGAAATGGACCGAGATATTTCGCAGCGGCAGATGGGAATCTGAGGAGCGTTAGCGAAGCGGATGGTATAGGAGAGGCGCGGTTGTACAAGATAGATAATAGCAGCTTGCATGGCCTCTTGCTCTAAAGTACCAAGAACATCGGGTTTCTGAAGATAGTGCTCTATAGCAAGTTTACATCTCTCCACAAGGACAGATTTGGCAACACCCAAAGAGATTTGGCTTCGTTGAAATGGTAAGCTGATCGCCGCAGCGAAACACACGGCTAAAATCAATGCTTTCATGGAATATGATACCATTCCATGACATGTACTCTCGTATACTTGTCCCACTGTATGGTCAAAGTCACGTTTACAAAGGAGATGGGCGAGTGGATCGACAGCTGCAAAATACTGGCGATGCAGGAAATCGCATTCGTCCTGTGGCGGAAAGAAAGGGACCTCGTCGTCACAGAAGTTTGGTACATGGCCCGTACCAAAAGGCAGAGAAGGGTAGGGTTTAAACCACGCTACCAGAGGCGCCGAAAAGGATCCAGATGATGTGATTTGGCTTGGAGGGCATTGTACTCGGCTGCACGAAAGTGCTTCTTCGATCTGGAATCAGATAGTCAGCCCTATGAATTAGCCGTGAAGAATGTCATAAGAACAGACAATGGCAACAGCATAGGGCCTTAGGATACCATCAATCCTCTAGGTGATGTCGAGCTTTCCAATCCGCAAGGATAGGTGGTTCACACCCGACTCAGGACCACTACTCCGATGGCCATCATTAAGATGTTGAAGCCCACCATTAGGTTCTGCTGGCCTGTTAGTATCATTGCTGTGCTGATGATGTGCTTTAGCTTCGTTTTTGACGGAATTGGCCTCGCCAGGAGTAGGTATGTCACTTTCATCGTCTGAAGTAGCGCTACTCGTCACCATACCCATAACCCGAGCATTTCCTGGAGACGGAGATACGAAGACGCATAGTTTCGAGTACTTTATGCAATTTGCGCACGGATAAGTCTTCCTGCATCCAGTTTTCCGTCTTCGGCACTCGATACAGGAATGGATAGGTCTGTTCCGACGTCTCTGGGGTTTTTCCAATGGGTGCGAAGATCTTGGGCATGCTCTAGCCGATACCTTAACCTACGACTGCGGCATTGTCGAGGACCCTGCGTTACATGAGCAAAACCCGCCATGGATGAAGCGCGAGAAAATTGACGGCTTCGAGCGGAGTTATATTCCACCCCGCTACGCTGTACATCAGTCACATAACGGTGAGCTGGAAAGCCCAGACGTGCACCACCGGGAGCCGAGTGATACAAGGCATTCTGCCACTACGGAATCCCCAGCTCCGAAGGCTAAGGAATCCATACAACATACAGCGTATGTGAGCACTAGCAACCCTATGCTACTCTCCGCTATTGTATGCCATCAGATAACCACTTGAGAATAGAGTGCAACGAGTGACCTGGAGAGCTACGGTAGAGTCCTGTCGGTGAACGACTTTGGAGTTGGAGCAGGTGTCCGGCAGCTACCTAGCACGCCTAGTACTGTGATCATCAGCCTTATTCGGGCCCTGTTCTCCCACAGAAAACAACAACAAGGTGCAATTCTCGTCAGCAGCGATGTAACTAACGAAAGCGCGTTCAGCAAAGTGGTTGTTCTAGATAGGTACAACGGTACCTAGCGGTGAGGTAAGACGATAGGGCTGGGTTTCCATTCGCCGACGCACAACACAGCAAGTACAAGCTCATATTGCGCTAACTGAGGTCTACGCAGGCAGAACTCCTCAGAATATAAACAAAGTTGTAGTGCTCGTGGACGAGTCTGTTGGCGCAAGGAACCAACGAACTAACATACGTAGCGTGGCCAGATGTTAAATTAAACAGGATTGGATAGTCGTCTCGGATGGAGGAAGGCGTCGTACTAGGAGCTCGATATACCGGACCAATTTGCTTCGACATGACCGCGTTAGAGGATAGATCTGTATTTGATAAGAGGAGCACTGTGATACGCTGCTTGAGCGATCGGATAGAGTCGGAACAGTTGCTTGTTGGGCAACAAGGTCGATGTCGAGCAAATTTCCAATACACTGCCTCCATCCCAAAGCTTGACTTTAGGATCTTGTCTCATCTTTTATGACCACAGCCTTGGCTGTTGTGCTGAGAAGCTTGTCCAAATCCTTGACCAGCTCCTAAAAAGTATTATAGTTGCTCGCTACACCCAGAGCAAGCGAATGGCCTTCCCATCTCCGTATATGATGTACCGGATACATATCTTGACCCAAAAACAGATGTGGGCGTAGATACATATTCGAAGACGTCTCCTAGTTGAGTCTGTTTCTTCTGTGACGTCGCAATCCCCAAAGTCCGACGAGTATTGTTGGAATACCGACGCCGAGCCCAACTGATATACTGATGATGTCGCTCGTTGAGAGACCTGATGAGGCCGAAGAGGATGAAGTGCTGTTACCTCCAGCACTGTTGCCGGTCCCACTACCACCACCCTTGTTGCTGCTAGATGGTGAGCTGGAGGATGCTGTCTGCGTAGCCGTCACGCCACCGCTATTTGTGACAGATAGTGAACTTGATGCCACAGATTGCGTCACTGTTGGCGCTAAATCCGCGACCTGCGCCACCACGATTGTCGAGGTTGTGGTTGGCGTTCCTGGATCGATTGTTCCCGCATCAGAAACCTGGCTGCAAGTGAGTAATATCGCAGCAATATCGCCGCTAAAACGTGCTGAGCACTGATTGGTCACTCTGTACCAATCCAACGACCCAAGCTGTGTGCCGCACGACGTGTCTTGGTACGCGACGAGCTGGACGTTGCCATTTTGGCAGGGAACGGGTTGATGTGAGATGGATCCAAGGCCGGGGGTGATAATGCATTCGGATATTGGGATGGAGGCGGCGGCATGTTCAGTACTGGGGGTCTGGCATTGATGGTCGGTATAGAAGTTTAGTTGGACTTGGAGCTGCGCCAGTACGGCAGAAAGGTCATGGAAAAGAAGGAGATAGAAGGCTGACAGGCGATGCATAATTGAAAATGGAAGTGAAGATAGTAGTTTGCAACTGCGTCAGACAATTGGGTAATCAATAACGATGCGGCAGTATAGTTCGTAGTTCAATCTGGAGCAGAACAGAGAGCTCGGAGAACAAGATTTTCAGAAGGAAGATGGCGGATCTGTACTGGATTATAAGAAGCAAGCATACAGAAAAGAAAAGGGGTTAATTTGGGGGCTCAAATAGATTCCCCAAAAATACAAGCACTCTATACTGTATACGGTGCCATAGACGCTGAGGCTTGCATGAACATCTGCATCGATACAAGGTGCAGAGCTCGCGTGCCGCCTTCTCGCTTCAGGTAACCAATCATCCCATCCTGCAAAGGTAGGATACACCAGTTTATCAGGTGTTCTCGTTCTTTGTGTTGCCGTTGGATTGGCATAAAGATTCGAAACCCTTGAGTATACGTTCTGTGTTGAAAATAGGGGAGTTGGTAACCTCCGCTCCATAGGGCTGGTAGGGCTGGGGCCCGCTAGTGTAGACTCCTAGATAGGTAGCCTCCAAACAGCAACAACCAAAATACCAATATGCCCCCATATGACCTCGTATTCCAAAATTCTGGTGAGATACGATAAAGGAGTTCAAGCGAAAGGTATATGAAGAATCAAACCACTTTCCAGCCGTCGTAATTAGATTCACTCATGATCTCTCTTGATCTGAGCTTGTAGCTTGGAACGTGAACGTAAGCATATTGTTACGGGTGTGTCGGGATTGGATAGGGTTTCCTAGCCGGAAAGCATGAGAGGTTCCCAGATCTGGCCTACATGTAGATCTGGCCCCGTCACATCCTAACCCTAACATCCTAACCGGGATACTTTCACCGCGCTCTACCTTAGGTAACACTTCTTTGTTTCAAAACACGTTCCCTTTGAGCCTAGCGCGAATCCTGGGTACTTAATATATTCTATAGTTCTCCAGAGACTTCCTACCTTCTGTATTCTTGAACTTCTAGTCATAATACCCCTATTGATTCAAACATTCTAACCAGCTCCTCTGCAGTGGTTGGATTCTACAGTAGCTCGGTCCTAACATATATAGATTTCATCTAACATATATTTAATATATTTCATCACTTTGAATAAAAAGCTTAACAAATATTAAAAGATGTGAAGCCGATAATTCGCTAAAATCCAAAATTGAGAACAGAATTTTGCATCCAACGATACTATGGTTTCAGCCTTGTCTCAGCATCTGCTTTGCCTCATTCAACGATACAGCTACTACATAATTCCACCTATGACCCTGAACCTACGGGATCTGAATACTCCATCCCCTAAAACTGAGATCTCACCACGATCATGTTCAAATTCATCCCCGCCTTCGCAAATTAAGCATGGACACTGAGACGACCGCTCGACATACGCCAACTAGGCGTAAATGGGCCGTCAAGATCGAGCAAAGGGGACTCATGCAGCCAGTCTATCCGCCTCAGCCAAGCATCAATACTATGATTCCTTTACCTCAACCGCTAAGCTTCAAATCTTCGACATCCAGCCGTGTGGTTGATCACGATTATCTTGAGGCAGCAGAGGCAGCAGAGGCAGCAGAAGCCACGAATCCTCCCGTTAAGTCCGATTGGACTCACTGGATCCAACCTTATCGACACACCAGGCGTTCCATTCTTCTTATCCGCGCTTTGCTGAATGAACACTTCGGCCTTCCAACCGAAACCATCTCCATCGTTCTCGATTATGCCGATTGTTGGATCTCAACCACAGCAGAGGTGGCCGCAAATCCACATCATTTTTGGGATCAACACGATATAATCACTATGCCTCCTCTGGGCACCGATGTGATAGACCCAGCATCCGGGAGTAAACAGCCACAGGTGCCGTTGAGAGGGCTCAATCCATGCCGAGAGATCAGAGTGAGGATGCAGGTGAAATCTATTCAGAAAAAGAAGGAAGAGGTCTGGAGTAATCATTATATTCCATCTAATTGGCACAGCAAGCCGCCAGGAAACAGGCCTTTTATCATGGGTGTGGTGTGGAAGGATGACAGTGAGGTTGAAGGCGCATCAGAGAGAGGAAACCGTGATCGAGTGTTTGACGTTTCACACTTGCCATCTGTATTACGCGCCGCGGGCCACGATTGGGAACGGCCTATGAATGTATATGGAAAGTATCGAGACATGGGGCCTCCAGATCTGTATGCGTGGTCAATTCCAGTGGTAGAGGAAACGTTGGAAAAAGACAAGGAGGAGCAAAAGGAGGTGATATGGCGTTGGACTGACAGAAGTGCGGGAGGGGACCTGATAAGGGCGTTGAGAGCTGGCGATTCCCTGCAGTTGCGGACGAATCATTACGTCTTTGGGTGGGGTACGGTTATCAACAGGATGGAGGTTGAAGTATCATACACTATTTAAGAAAGACGACTCTGTGCCTGTTGGTCAAAGTCTAAATGATGTGTAAAGATCTCATTACTTGTTGAAAGAAGTTTTATTTTTTTTTAACAAATTATTAAAATTCTTATCCAAGATTTTTACGACTTCTATATCTTAATTATCTATTTTACTTCCCTTCATCATATCAGAGATAAAACAAAAGGTCATGAGATGAAAGATAGACGTTGAATCCCATCTCAACTCATTGGGGTATGCAGCGTATTGTCTGGCAATCTCGATTGTATCAGAATTGAACGAGCGTGTTTGATTATTATCAGGCTCACGTTTCAGTGACTTGCTAATTCTTGACAACAAACACTTGGCTAGCTGTTTGATGCTCAAGATTCCCGACAGCAAAGAAGATGTCACAATCGTTTGGTTGTAAGAAGCTCTCCAGAAGGTGTTAGCACCTTCTAATAGTTCATATTTTTGAATTCCCACTAAAAATATTATCTACATAAGTCGAACGAGACCAGCGCCTAAGATTGCCAGCTTCTCTGTTACTGTCGCAGGTCGGACATGCTCCCTTATTCCGCGAGCCTGTTACTCCGAACAGTAGACCTTTGACCTATGTATCCATACTTCATAGACTGATGCACTCGTTATGAGAGTATCCTTGGATCCCGAGCCCTATTTTCAGACCAATCGCTTGCGTCCAGCAACATCGCTGTGTATTTGTCAGCACATGTAATGACGGAACTCACCATCTCTTCGACTTCAACTTCCGGCATGCTGTAGAGGCACGCTCTATCCTATATGCTTTATGCTCTATGGGTGAGAAATGAATCACCTACCAATAGCAAAAAAAGCCTGCGAGTCACAGTTCTTGTACGCTTTATTATCGGCTGCATTTCTACCTTGATTCTCCGCAGCCAATGTTATGCAATTAGCCCATCCATAAGCTAATTCGCCGTTTTGTAGTGCCACATCATCCGCTGAATCAAAAGTTAGCAATGCTTTTTGAAGAGGCTTGCCCTGGTATACCAAGAGCGTATGCATGCCCCATTTCATGAATTATTACGAAAGATAGCGAGCCTTGATGAGCTTGTAAAGTCGCCCCAGCAACACCAGGGTTGTCGAAATATTTCTTGTTGGCGTTGGAAGTTACCCAGTTGTTGCTGGGCTTTGGACTGAAGGCTTGAGGACAGAAGAGCATAACCACAGGTCCAGCAGTGGGGCCAGCAGCACTGAACGTAGCGGCCATGGCTTCTGGATCTGAGCAAAGCGAATCTCCAGATGCAATGCCTGCGAAATTCTTGACATTGACAAATTGTACATATTTTCCTGCACCCGTCGGACCCAAAGGATTTGCCGTATTTCCCATTGACGAAGTACCTGAGGGAGGTGGGTTAGGGTTCGGCGCATACCAATACCCTTGGTGTCCGTTGTTTTCAACATCATCAACGTCGACTCCGCAATCCTGGCCATTTCTTACCCTAGGATCGAACTGTTGAACACATTCGGATCGACTCGGATCCGGTTTACGGGAGGACCAAACCACGCTGTCACCACAATAAACATAGAGATTGTTAGGCGAAGGCCCGAGGGACCTGGCATATTGCTGATAGTGCGCTAAAACCGTCAAATCTTGGTTCAAGCTTATTTTGAAAATGAGTGGCTTACCTTTGAGTTTGTTCCCAATTGAAATCTGTTGTACCGTGGATGAAGGCTGACCGATCAAAGCGATCAGCATCCGGGAAATTCGGCCTTGTAGGGGAGCGTTATCGATGTCGCTGATTGCTGCATTCAACGCCTGCAACGCTTCAGATGCACCAGCATTGATCGTTGTGCTCCCACCATATTGATTGCAGGACGAGTCTATGTGTTGAAAGGCTGCCAGAGCCGAGATAATATAGTAGGAAAGCGTCAAAAACGAGAGTATACGTGAAAGAGGGAGCATTGTGCTAAAATCGAGACAGATTCATAGACTCAGGGAAACGTAGGAAAAGGCAATGTTGATAACGAGGCCGAGCATTTTGCCAAACTTGGTGAGATATATTCCATGTATCCAGAGCAAGAGATTTTGAGGGATATAGCCTTACAATTGAAAGGAATATAGCATGGCTCGTTGAAACAACAACATCAGGATCTAACCAGGAGGAACAGGTAGCTGCAGCATGTTTGAACGTGTTTCAAAAACACGAGTATGTTCAGAGAAGGACATGCTCTTGAAAAAGCCACTTACGAGCTGCTTGGAAAGCGGAAATTTCCTTAGCGAAGGATTTTACCCTCGGAGAAGGCGACGTCAGTCGCTATGCAAAGCTAAAACTGCCACAAAGGAAGGAGATTCGGGATTGATTGATTGGTCTGTTTGTCAAAAGGATATTAATGCTGGCGTCCTTAAAAACAAAGCGCTAAGATAATCGTAAGCGGAGCTGCCGCGCCGCCCACGCCGCCCTGCTCCAATCCTGATGTTGCTTCATAGCTTTCAAGACTACGCACATCTCCAACAACGCGGATCTCTTGATCAAGAAGTCAAACATAAAGCTGATCATGGGGATCTCCCTATGGGTCTCTCCCATAGAGCATTGTAATTCCACCAGGTGTTTGGGACCTAGGACCCGCTGCCTGCTCCATCTTCGCCAGCCCCAACTGCGAAAAATGGACGAAACAATTCCTCCCTTCCATATTCGAAGCCTTGTTTCAAGAGAGTGGGAACCTTGTTGACCTCATACGCCGCGCCTCAATGGCTTTGCTCAGCCTGGATGAAGTACCGATAGCAAGCATGCATACACGAAAGTCATATATTCTTCCAACTTTCTCCATCGACTCGTTGTAATGTTATGGTACTTCTTTCAGAACATAAGAGTTTCCAATTTTAGATATATTTTCAAGCCATGCAGCGTTTTTTATATCTCGTTGCGCTATTTTCAATCCCTCTTGTTGAAGCAACCGAAGTTAAAAGGGCCTCAACGGCAGCTCCAGACACCACACTAAAGACACTACGACGCCGGCAGGCCAGTGGGGACACCTCTTCTCTGGCTGGTGCCTTGACGTTAGTTACGGGAAGCTACTAGAAGTATTGCAGAGCTAATCATCACCCAATATATGAAGTGGCACATTTCTCTCGATTCCTGGCCTTAGCACCGACTCGGTGACGGTTACGACTATTACACAGCCTCCTTTAACAACAGTTACGACATTACCAGTATACTTTTGTTCCAAAGCCGAAGAAGTGAATTGTACGGCTACCGTGTCTGGAAAAGCAATGGCTTTTAATGCAGAGATTCAATGGCCAGCCCAGATCACAGCGGAATCGGGCTTCATGTTCCCACCACCATGGGCCACGCAGGTAATCTTCATAACATTGACCCCGATTGGTTACAAGAGATAGTAGATTGGCTAATTTTTTCTAGGTCCTCTCTGTCGGTTGTGACGGCAGTGTCTATCAAATCTACCACCTCTCTGATTCTCAAGGCCCTAAATCTTGTCCTTTCACGCCAAATGCAGGAAGTCCTTCACCACTGCCTGGCCCCGGGCCTGGTACTGGAAATGTCGTTTCCACATCGAATGGTATTCCCTCTGCCTCTGCGGCTGGTGGGAATAGTACTTCCAATCTTTTAAACACGGCTACTATATCAACAAGTCCAGTTGACGGTTTGCCCCGTTCACCCAGTCCAGTCGCTAGATCACCAAGCCCAATCGCTGGTTCGCTCAGCCCACCTAGCTCATCAAATCCATCCACTGGTTCACCAATTGCAAGCACAGGTAGCAGTGCACATGGCCCATATACAAATACCAGCACATCCAATCCAACTCCAGGTGGCATCTCGTCTAACTCCGATGGTGGCATGGTTGAAATCGGATCGACGACCTACACTGCTCAGCCAATAGGATCATTCGTAATTGTTGGTTCCAATACCATCACGCAGGGGGCACCTCCCGTCACAATTGCGTCGACAGCTATTTCGCTTGGCACGAACCGAGTGCTTATAGATGGAAGCAGTAGCTTGACAATAGATTCCCCTACTCATCTACTAGCTCCCCAACCTTCTGTTTCACCACCTGCATCCCTGTCATCACCGATCTCTGTGGCATGGGCGACAAGTGTCGTCACTTCAGGTGGCCTGTCGGCTTCGTACGTGGAGACTCAGTTCTCCAATTTGGCAACAATCACTGCACCTACGCTTGTCCCGACACACATCACTATCTCCGGCTCTGCAGGTCAAACGTCAGTAGTATCTATTACTGAATCAGTCAATACTGGTGGCTTCTATTTCAGTCCAATCCCTGTCATTGGACCTGGAGGAAGCCCCAGCCTTCCACAGATTCCTGGGCCAAGGGGGCCGCCTGACTCACCTTCATGCTGGAAACTGGGTGTCATATCGGTCGGAAACTGTGGTGAGGGCAGCAAAAACAACAACAACAACAACAACAACAAAAAGTCGAGTGAGGATACTCATTCGAGTACCGAGAGCAGTTCGAGTGCTACCAGTGCCTCGTCGGACCAATCCTCCAGCCGAACATCCTCGAGCTCAAGTTCCTGCTCTAGTACTACTCTTACAGACTATAGCATCATCTATGACGCTTCAGTTTCATCATATAGTACGCACTCCTACACCACGCTGGCCAGCTGCGGTGTCAGTCCCGCTACTACCACAGTTTCGGCTACGGCTAGCTGCTCAGGAGAATGCTCCATCGGCCAATTCACATTTGCTAGTGTACACGCAGACTCATATTCAAACGTTGGTGAAGCTGCTATTACATCGGCTGAACAGTATATTCTGGGTGTTCTGTCTACCGCAAGTTGGGGTGTTAACGCGACAGTTACGGCTCCAAACTTAACTTCCTCTGCATCACCTACAACTACGGCAGACCCAATCTGCGCTGTTCAGTAAGTGCGGCTCCCCGTAATTGAAGGCAGCTACTGACTTCCTCATAGCCAAGATCCGAATGGGGGAAACGGCGGACCGCAGACTTGTGCTCCTGATACATACTGTGATTGCACAAGTGGGACGGTCACGGGCCAGTATTCCACAATGACAACAGGCTCAAACGCATGCGCTTGGAGTACAATACCATCCCAGACCTGGGATGGCTCAAGCTGTAGCGGACCTACCACAGCAGCACCAACTCATACAGGCCAATATCTATACACGGAGACAATGCTTCCTGTCAGTGGTCCAGACTCCGTCGTCATCGCCTGTACTTCAATGCATACTACTTTTAATGGCATTGTTACGGCTACATATTGTCAGGATTCAACTCCTGTATCCACTATCACACCAGTTCAGACAACTCCGACGGGTTCCCCAGCTACACCGTCATGTAACACCCCAGGCAATCCCCAAGATGAATCAAATTGGGATAAAACGAACGGCTATGTTCCTCATATGGAGTACTTCAAAGCTGCTATTGGCTTCTTCTGTGGCACTAACTGCCAAGGCCAGGAAGGCTGCCTCACTGCTGCAGGCGTGACACTGGACGGCCAAACCACAGAATTCAAATCTACGTTCCCATGCACCACAGTTCAACAAAACAACTCGGCTTTGAATTGCGAACCTCCATACTGGGAGGCCTCGGGTATACTCTTCAACATTGGCCTCAAGCTTATCGGAAGCGATTGTACCTGGACCGTGGATCAGAACACATGTTACAGTGATCTTTCTAATAGTTTAACGGGATGTCCAGCTGGAGCTCTTGATTGGAACGAGTGTATTGCGTGGACTGTTGGTGCTGGGGCTGCATCATTGAAGTTGTCCGATTGGCAGGCTATTAAGGTGCCTTCAAACTGATACGAAATGATTGAGACTGAATTTTCTTTTATGAGCCTGTATTTTTTAGTAGCTGGTGAAAACTCTTTCTTAAAAAATTAATTACTTTTCGTGCGTCAGTTAAACTTAAACTTCATAATTTTTCTGTTATTTTTAAAACGATAAATAATTACAAAATTAATTAATTATTGAAGTTCTAGTAGTAGGTAGTCATTAAATCGTTTTGAACCTTGCACACAAAGTATCCGCGCGTGTCGCGTCTACTGTAGCGAAATTCGCGAACCCAAAATATGGATTATTCTTTGTACAGGCAGTGAAATATATTACTGTTCAGTCAGGGAATTCTTCAGTTACTCCCATTCTCGCGCACAGGTTGATTCATGAGTCGAAGACCCAACACCAAGGCCAGGGCGTCCGTTATCAATAGCAGTGACAGACCGCAGAAAGATGGAGAGCACGAAAAGAACATGTGGTCATCTATGCTGGATAGCGTTGCTAGTGGGAAGAAGCTGCCAGAAAAGAATATCATAGTGCTGGGTTGGTCAATGATGACATCGGTGGGTACTTTCGGGCTGAGAGAAATATAGGAGGGAACCCGGAGACGCAGAAGGAATTTCTTGAAATATTAGAATCAGACACGCCCAAGCGCTCCTCGGAGAGGCATAGGAAGAAGCCTCCAATAGCGAACAGATTTGCTCTGGGTTATACTTACCAGGACGTACTTGATACGGACCACGAAGGTATAAGGACCCAATTGGTTGAGGAACCTAGGGCATGAGACTAAGAGACCACAGATATTCTAGCCCGCTTGTCGCTATACCTTCTCTCCGAACCTTCGCCATCATTTGCCCCCTTGGTTAAGCCTCTATTGTCTTCCCGAATGGCTTCAGAAACACTCCTTGTAATATTACTAGATTGGGCTGAGCCGTGGCTGTGGGTTCGACAAATACGAGATTGGATTATATTCCTGCGAGGAATTATATCATCGCTGAACGATGAGGCCAAAGATGTCATGGAAGGGACGATGAAGAACTGGCAGCAAAGAAGACGGAGTGGTCCAGTGTATGACGGCAGTGGAGGTAGTGGTAGTGAGGGGAACATAACGATACCCCTGAGTCAGGGGGAGTGGGATGAGGCTTTGGGACTTCCATTGTGCGTGGTTTGTCATAGCGTACGTATTCCGAACTGCAAAGAAAGCGTATGAAAGGGCCAGATCGAAGACTACTGATTTTCTTGAACAGGCCGATAAAATCGAAATGCTCGAAAAAGAGCATTCCTGGCGAGAAGAAGAATTTGACTTTGTTCTGCAGTTTCTCCGAACGATCCTCATGAAGCGTAAGCCACCTCCTCCTTGGGCTTGAGGACCCATTATATAACAGAAATACAGACGGCGCCTCTCTGATCTACACCTCGACCTCCGTCCCCAACTCCCTTCCAACCCTCATCCACTCATCTCTCGGCATCCACTCCCTTCTAAAAAGGCAGTCCCTAAAGCACAACGTCATCGACAGAGACAAAGTACTCGTCCCACAGAACTGGGATTCCTGGGGCAAAATCCGCGTACTCAGAGAAGGTTTTGACGTCGAAGGCGTCAGCAGCGGTTGGAGCAACGACATCCAACGTCCACCTCAAATCCCCTCAAGCGGCGATCGAGAACCCGCACATGAAGGTGCCGTCCTCCCCATCTACGAAGAAACAATCCCAAACCCCAAAACCCACTCCCCCACCTCCAGTGCCACGACCCAAACCCTCGAAATCCCCTCCCTCAGCACCCAAGACTTCCTTACATCCCAACTCGCCGTCCTCGACCGCCTCAAAGCCGAAGAAGACAAAGCCTTGGCATCGCAACCCCAATCCGACTCCACCACCACCGGCACCACGGGGACAACTACCGCAAAACACCCCTTCACCTTCGCCAGCAACCCTTCCCAAAGCCGCATCAACGAGCAAATCGGCCCCGTACAATTCAACATGGGCGGCATCCAAGTCGACGCCGACGACATGGTCCGGCGGCTGAAGCAGCCCTCGTCGTCCTCTGAGGGGGCGGGCACACCGGAGAAAGGAGCGGCTGTGAGTAGTACGCAGCACGGGACAGCGACGCCGGAGAGGGAGGGGAAGGCGCAGAATGAGGCGCTGGCGTCATTTTTTGCCGGGTTGATGAAGAGGGGTGGGGGCGGCAGTGGGGGGAGTCCGAAGGCTGGGGGCGCGTAGGGGAGGGAAAGCTTGGTATGGAGGTGGTTCTTTGCGCAGGGGTCGAAGTTGATGGATTTTAAATACCCCTTTCAGTATTCTGACCGTCTCCGTCTCCGTCTCCGTCTCCGTCTCCATTTCCATTTCCATTTCCATTTCCATTTCCATTTCCATTTCCATTTCCATCTCCCATCTAAGCACACACTCAACGTCCCCCTCCTTCACCCCCACCATTTCCATTTCCATCACCACCACCACCACCACCACCACCACCACCACCATCACCATCCCCATCCCCATCCCCATCCCCATCCCCATCCCCATCTCCATTTCCCATCTAAGCACACACTCAACGCCCCCCACCCCCACCATCACCATCACCATCGCCATCTCCATCTCCATCTCCATCTCCATTTCCATTTCCATTTCCATCCCCACACCCTCCCCACACCCTCCCCCATCACCCCTCCCCCCTCACCACCCACAACCTCACCACCACCCCCCTTCTACTCCACCACCACCACCACCCCTCCCCTCCCCTCCCCCTCCTCCTCAAACCCCATCCACAACCCCCACTCCCTAGAAACAATACCACACTCCACTCCAAGTCACTCACGAATACGAAACCTTTGCGCGTTTGGTAGGGCGTGCGCGTTATTTTTCTATGAAAATATATACTGGGGGGGTTGAGGATTATAAGGACGGGAGGGGGGGGGGTTTTCGAAAAGCCAAGGGGGCGGGAGGGGGGGGCAGGGGTTGGAGAGGTGTGGTGTGGTAGGAGGGGTGGAGGGGGTAATGGTGAGGTTAGGGAATGGTTGTTTGGAAGTATGATGGACGGGGCTTTCTTCTTTAGTCTTTTCACAGGAGTTATTGCGTTTTCGGTCTTACTTTGTGAGGAACGAAGGAGATGCCTAGTGAGTAAGAGGCGCGTATGCAGGTTCATGGCGGCTTTGTGGATTCCTTTCTGGGGATCAGAGTTTCTGAGATGTGTGTGAAGCTATATACTGTATATAGGTCGGATGAAGTACAGCTTAATTACGAAACCGTCAATTTCTCCAACCCATGTCCAGGAGCGCGATTCCAAACATCGGTTCACTTCTTAGCCAGCGGCGGGCGCAACACCGGGAGGAGCTTGGTTGCCTCCAATCCGAAGCGGCTCAGATGGCCCAAACTCACCCGTTACTGGATCTTGACGACCCATCAACGCCGGCCCCGGATTCTTCGGCGGGCGGCCCAGCGCACCCAGATCCCGTATAATAAACCCCTCGACCGCCAGCTGCACAGTCATCGCCTTGCAATTATCGCAATTAATTGCCGCTTCGCCCGCCGTCGCCGGCGGGTCGCTGAACCGCTTGAACATCATCACCGTCAAACCATCATACGCTGTCTGCTCGTCGCTGGGGAGCGGCCAGTAGGCTTGCTCGGCACAGTTGCCGCAGACCCAGGGGGCGGCTTGCGGGACCCCTTGCACGGCGGTGCTGAAGCAGGCTTTGCGCGCGTTGATTATGTCCCTTTTCTCGTCAGGATTGCCGCCGGCCACGACGCCAAAATTCGGGTACGGCATCGTTGCGTCGGGGGAGCAGGGGACGGAGTAGCCGACCATGGCGGGGAGGCCTTGGGCGCGGGCGCTTTTCTTGCCGTAGGGGAGGGCGAAGGCGTTGCAGCAGATGCGGACGCTTTCGAGGATCTGGATCAGGGGCTCCGGCCCGAGGACTTGTTGGTCCTTTCGAGGGATTTGCGCAAATGAGACTGGTCTGTCTGTGCGCTTGTCGCGTCTTGTGCCGAGGGGAATGAAGCCGTATCTCTTGGCTAGGATGGTGTGCACAACGGCGAGAGCGTCGTAGATGTTGAACATGGGATAGCTGGGCTTTCCAGGCCATTGCAGGACTGTCACACCTTGGGCCGGGGGGCCAAGATGCCAATGCAAAGCTTCATTGGCATCATTGGCGTAGAGAGTCTGGACCGGATTAAGCAACATGGCGTTCAGATTCTGGAAATCCGCCGTAGCAATCGGCGGGGCGTTGGTTTTTGGGTCAATTGCTGACAATTCATGTCTGATGAGAGTGAAAATGGCTGTTTGGAATCTCCTTGGATACACTGCGGGCGCCAAGTCCGCTGGTGTGAGTGTTTGATAAGCTCTTGTTGCAATATCCGCCATTATAAAAGGACGACTTGAAGTAAGAGATGCAAAAACTGATTCACAGACTTCGAGAATGGAGATCAAAGAAACGCAGTTACTTGTAAGAGACTGTTTTCTTATGTGAAGGCAAGGACCTCATCTTCCTTACTGCTTACTCTCGATTGATAGTCTTGAATGTTAGTATTACGAATGACGCTGCTAGCTCTAGAACAGGCAAAGTTGAGTAACCATACGGTCCGGCATATGAAGCCTGGCCACCGCATTGCAAGGATCTACATGTAGCAGTGGCGTTTATCGGTTGTATTCTGGGAGTATCAATGAGATGAAGTATCTAGGATACAGTGAGTTAAGGTAGGTAGGTAGGTAGGTAGAGAAAGGGTCAGACGTTCAACGGTCGATGTGAACTAGCCCATTAGAGACAGCAAGCTTACCAACGACTAGAGTACTCTTACAAGCACCAAAGCAAGAAGCTTGCTCATCAAATAAGCACTTACCAAGATTCCCCCAATAATCTGAGCTGATTCTCCGTTCATCTCTAATTTACAAAGAACGCCCCTACGAAGACTGACCCTCATTAGCCATCTATGGTAAAGCACAAAGATAGCCAACCCTAGCCTTATCCCCCAAAAAACAACGCTCACACATTTAAGACATCCATCATTGATGACATGACCATAAGAACGGCTCTTGGGCGCTCTGTTGTCAGCTTAGACACTCGACGGCGCTGGAAATCAGCGCCGCCACGCCTCTAGTAAAAGTTCATCGCGAAATATGTGCATACCATCATATTTATCCCGCCATCGTTTCTCCCGTACCTTCTGACTTTTACACCTCTCTTCCAGCCCTCTCTTCCACCTCCTCCTTAAACCACCACCATGTCTTCTCCCCTCCCACCCCCCCATCTCCCTGGCGCAACCTCAACAGCTCCAGGCCCCCGTCTCCCTGCCGCCCCTCCCAAAGCTCCAGCTCCCCGTCCCTCCACCGCCGCTCCAACAGCTCCAGCTCCCCGTCCCCCCACCGCCGCGTCAACAGCTCCAGTCCCCGGCACCACCGACCCAGCTACAATTCTCGAGGGCGATACCGCGAGCGTCAATGACATCTACGGCGCGGCCAATTTCTGGCAGAGATCCACCGCTGCAGCGGCCAAAGGCGCCCGCGGCGCTGCTCCAGGTGAGTTACCTTGCTGGCGACAAAACCCCGATCCTTGTTCGGGGACGCTGACATGTGGGCAGCTCCAGGGTCGAGCAATTTGCCCGGTAAAGCGGTTCCAGGAGCGTCGGGCGCGGGGCCGGGTGGAGCGCCGGTTCAAAGTAGGTGATCCATCGGTCTCTTCCTCGGCTCCAGCCTTTGTTGGGATTGGTGAGAAGATGTTTCTGACAGATCTGCTCGGTGTTAGCGTTCGGAGGAGCGATGACGGGTTTGGCCGCTGGCATGGCAAAGGATATGATAACGGCGTCTGCGGCGCCAAAGGCGAGATAAGGGCTGTGGAACTGAGGGAGGTGGGTGGGAATTGCGGATTGTAAATTGAAGATTTGTAAATGCTATCATGAGAAAACAATGTTTGTTCGCTTTGCGAACTTGCAGATGGAAGATGTGGCTTAGTTGAACAATTATGACGAGATGAGCTGATGATGATGGAGAGATTAAGGCTCGGGAACCCATGACGTAGATGGAAAGAAAAATGCTAGGATGAGTCTTCAAGTTTCTTGTAGGAGAATTGGATGGCCGCCAGTGCTAGATCCCCCAATCAACTCTGTCGGTTCCGGAGTATATCGATACCAAGCAATGGAGCCCCAACCATGGCCATTTACGTACTCTGCTGCTAAGGCATCCGAGTAAGAATGTAGACATTGTTGTAGGCGGATTTGGTTTAGTGGTCCAGTTGCTTGGGGTTGCGTGTGATGCACCAGCCGGTTCACTTCATTAACGGTATGTATCCATGAACAGAACATGTTTGACAGGCACTCGGAATCCGAGCGCGATAGTTCTGCGCTTCCAATTTCGAACTTCCTTGTCCGGCACCGAATTCTCCAGGTATCAAGTTTGTTCATCGATGAGTTTGTGTTATGTATTGGTTTCTTCATCTTGCTATCCTATCTTGCTCCACCCCACCATTAATATGTATTCCATGCTTTACGTCCTTCACCGCGTCTGCTGATTCCCCAGGCTCTCGGGCCCTAACCTCGGCGACCCTATCTCTGTTTTCCGGCTTCTTCCCCAAAATCTCCTCTCCTTCGTGTTCAATGTCTTAGGCGATTCCTCAACCGGACTCCCTGATTCCGGGTCTATGACCTGGTACTTTCGCGCCTCAGGTAAGTCATCGAAATCAATGCCAGAGTCTTTGGCTTGTTTGCGCAGTTTTCGGGTGCGTAGGAGCCAGATGAAGTGGGAGAGGAAGATGCCGGCTTCGAGCATGATGCAGCAGATGTACAAGACGCCACCAAGGACGTCAAAGGTTTGTTGGGCTACGAGAGCCATGAGAGAGAAGAAGGCGCCGAGCCAGTCCAAGGTTAGAAATACGAAATCTACAACCGTTAGTGATGTGGTCCTTTCGCGGGATAGCACATTACCCACTGATTCCAACTACCCTGCCGCCGCGTTTAATAAGTTCTGGATATGGGGGAATGATACCAGCGGCTAGCAGGACTGCGGCAATGACACCGACGAGTATCATGGGCCACGAAATTCCCCGGTTGTACGGTCCCTTGTTAATGTTAGCCCGATTCGTTCCCGTTCCTGAACCGCTGACATACCCTCAGTGTAAGAATCAAAAGTACTTCAGCACCGCAAAAAGCAACCCCAAGCGCTGTGGATAATGATGCGGCTTTCCATGCAGGCCATTTGCTGAGTTAAGAAGTCAGAGGTGTTCCTACAGATGGCAGGGAGAGAAGTGTACTGAGTGTAGACTAAAATCTGTGCGAAGCTGACAAGGGAAAGGCAACAGAATATTTGCGGCTGTATCTGGATGGGGATGTTGAAGTTCTTGTGGTGTTAGTACTGCAAGCTTAATGCGGTCGAAGTGTCGCTCACTTGCACTACTGCGTATACTCCGAATGGGACAGCACCTAGTCTCAAGATTAGCCAATATATACATCTTCCATCAGTAGAAGTACCAACACAATGCCCACAGAAACATCATCAATGCCGGCAAGCCGTCGGTCTTCTTCCTTTTCCAATTGTACCATATCTGAGGAACCAGTTGCACACACCAGAACACAGTGCCGATGGTGCCCAAGACGTTTGCTGCAACCGGGATCCCGGTTTGGGGAGCCATGATGAGAGCTGCCTCAGGAACGCAACGAGAAAGTAATGGAGTATCACTCAAGTGAGGAAGAGTTCAACTGAAGATGGAGAAACGGGGTCCACGACCTAAAGCTCATGTGCTCGGGCCCAAGATGGACGCAAGAAGCAAATATGAGTCCGGACCGCTGCATTGACCCCTTTCAAGAGAAGTGAAGATAGCATGAAGAAGCCTTAGTAATTAGTTGATCTGTGCATTTCTCACTAATCCATAGTCCTCTTGGGGGCTCTCGGCATGCCAAGCCTGATGGAGTAAGACGGTGTGGATCTGGCATGAGATCTGCCGGAATGGGCACATCGTCATGGCACCGGTCGAGCTCCTATTCCTATTTGTTCGCCTGCTTAATAATGGTGCTGGGGCTCTACTCTAGTGGGTAAGACCGTCAATTTGATATTCACTACCTTACCCACCTTATACACCTGAAGAAGCTTGACAATAATCAGGATGCGACTTCCATATCACTCCTAGTCTTAGAGGGGCTGTTTCGTTCGTGGGGGTTTGCGTCCGGTTTCCATCACGTAAGGAACACGGAGACTCGGGAAGTTTTGTTTGTGAGCATGGGTTGGTGACGAGGCGGATCACGTGCGGCTATCGCTACTTCATCAACTCCTCCCGATTGAATGAATCTTCTAAAACCAGAACTTTTCATATGTCAGTACCAACTACATACACGACTTCTTTCCAATCTTCTTTTTTTGGTATCCCAACCTACTTGAACCGTCTCTACCTCTTATCGGAGAATTGTAGCAGGTCCGAGCGCCGCATGGAGTATGCAGCTTCAGCCTCATGCAGTGCACTGACATTTTCCGGAGACTTTCCTTTTGTCCCATGAGTACCTACTACATATACTTAAGTGATATCGAATATCCTGTCAGAAGAGATGGTGTGATGATGTTCGTGTCAGCCGTTAACTGGATATTGAATTCCACATACCGTAGAAACAGCATGAGCTTCTTCTAAACATGCTCCCGATATGAAAGGATCTCTCTGTCCAGGCCCGCAAACAAAGGTGGAACGCATTGCGGATCTTCATTACGATCACTGTTGATGATCTCTGAGGCCTGAAACTTTGTCGCGACCGCATAGTGGCTCCAAGTATTCCGTACACGGTCATGTACTGTAATGCACATGAAAGTCTCAAGAACCCCTACTGAGAAAGTGGATGCAGCAATATCACATGGGATATCTCGAGAACCTCTCCTCGAAATTGCGTGCAGCAGCAATATGGCAGGATAAGCTCTTCGAAGGTAATCTCGAGAAACCCTACCTGGGAAGTGACCAACAGCAAACATCACATGCTTATCTCGAGAAACCCCTACCCAAAAAGTGCGTGCAGCAACTTTGTTCCGCTGACTGGTTTTGGATCTTGTATGTCATGAAAAGAAAAAAAATACCTGGATATCCTTGTATACACAGACAACTGTATGTCTGCACACCAGCGTGCGTGATCCAACGGTCCCGGATTCTACCTTTTTCCAAGGTAGAGAAGTTCTTTTCGGGTCATCCTCGGGGTAATTCCCCCCATCTTCTTTTAATCTCGGACTTTGCTAGATAGATACAATCGACGTAGGGTTTCATGAATGGATTGGACACAGGGGGTTCGAAGAGATCTTTTCATTTTTAGCCATTACACAATGTATGCGACCTTTTGGGATTCCGATGGTAATGAGACGGGGAATGTTCGATATAGTCACTATTGGTATGTTTTTATTTGAATAGGAACCGAGATTCTGTCCGTGTCGTGTCGTTGGTTTTGAAGCCTTGTAGCGTTGGTATAGATACCAAAACATCTTCGTGATGTGTCAGCTTTCAGTGGACCGTTACACCTTTACTCCAACAGCCAGTCTCATGTCGTGTTGCTGGACTCATTCCTGGGCCGGGGTTTTTGAGATCTTCTGTGCCCGCCATGAGACCGCGACGGCAGTAGTACAACGACATGTTGGTTTACGCACAAAGCTGGCAGCATATCGTGACCGCGAGAACATAACTGTCGTCCGAGCATTGACAGCCAAAAAAAAAGATTATTGTAGCATGCCCTCGTCAAGATAAGTTATGCAAATGTAAATCTAAAGGTGCCACCCAGCGGGTCCTTTTGCAAAAGCCAAACCAAGCGCCCCACACCATCTGCCAGACAAAACGCCTCGATATGCTCCTTGCCGTCAGAAATAATACACCCTGTAGCCCAGCTAAAGATGCGCAACAAAGCTCCATACCATCATAGTGCAAGCCAATTCCCCCCCCCCCACCCCCTCCAATGAAGCGCCTCCAGAGAGAAAACGCGCAAAAAGCAAATCCTGGGGGCCATCAATCGACAACAACAACCAATATGTACGCATAAGGGGGAATCATCGCAAAATGCATGCCTTGCAAAAGCCATCCATCCCATTTCGAGTTTTTTTTCCCTCCATCGAGACCCTGGTCATACACAATAGCCCAGAGAACCACATGCGCATCTCCCCGTCGTCTCCGTGCAAGTGCTGCTGTACCTGATGAAAACCGTGTTGTAGATGAAGAAAAAGTAGGAGATCCCCTGCCGATGAAGCAAGGACCGGCGCCGTAGCGCCGTGCCAACCGATACGTAAATGACATAAACAAACCATGCGCATCACCCTCTCTCTCTCTCTCTCTCCTCAGCGTCCAAGCATATAATCAGAATATTGTCCACCCTGGTCAGCCCACGGGGACCCGGCTGCGCTTACTGCTATGCCTCCTGGCGGGCCCTTTACGCTGGACATTCCAAGGCCGCTCATGCCAAGACCACCTATGCCGAATCCACCGCTCATCATGCCTCCTTGAATCGGACTGCTCATACCATTCGCAAGGCCTCCGGCTGCACTGATGTTTGTTAACCCAGGAGGAGCGGTCAGGCCAGGAGGAGGTCCATTAGCCGTCGAAAAGGCTTGCATACTCCCCACTCCGCTCATGCCAGCCATGGGACCTTGGGGAGACATTGGCGTGGGAGGACCCATTCCCCCAGGTTGCCCGGTGCGTACGCCAAGAGGGTTTTTCGAAAAACTCAGCCGAATGCCACCTTTGATGCTGTTATGCAGTGGATGTCCGTAAAGTTCGTTCAGCGCCTTTGTTGCAAAGGAAATGTCTTCGAATTCGACGAAACACATCGGACCATTTTGCTTGGTTCTGAAACACAGTCTCTTGTAGCCGCGTTGTTTGGAGAACATGGCCTTTAGTTCATCCTCGGAGGTGTCGATTGGAAGATTGCCTACGTACAATGTATTACAAGGCGGATTTTGGTCGGCAGGGTTTACCGGAGGATAATTATGTCTTTGGTAATGCTGATTCGCCAATTGATAAGTGGCATTTGGTCCAAGATTTCCCATGATAGTTGGGGACATGGCAGGAGCTGGGTTTTGCATAGGTGCCATAGTCCTTGGAGAGGTAAAACTTTGCATTGGAGGTGATGCCACATTGCCGGTACTGAGGGACAAACCAGCAAATCGAGAAGTGGGTAACTGGGAACTTGTTGAGCGCCGGGACAACTGGCCTATCGAGCCTGACATGTCGCTTTTTGCATACGCAACTGGGTCTTTTAATAGCTCCCCAGGCTCGTCATCCACTCCATCTTCACCAATGACTGATTTACCCGAGACACGCTGGCGATCCCCAGACAACTGTCCGATTGGCGACTGAGGGGAGAAGAAGTTTTGAAAAGGCGATGCAATATCGGGAGTAGGGTATTCACCGGAACCCAGCGGACCACTGTTGGAAAGTCCCAATGCGTCACTGGGAGGCGAGATGCGATCCATGGCTTGAAATGTCCCGTTGAAGCGTGATGGGTGCCGTGTTGCTTGACTGCTAGTTGAGCCGGTGGATGAGGCTGAATTCGTTGCGCTGCTGGCGGCGGTATCGAAAGTGGTCCGTCTCAGTCCTAGACCGCCGCCTGGGGAGAGGCGCAACACTTCCACAATCATCGGCGCCTCATTTGCTGAATTCTGTTTCCCGTCCAGCAGCGCCCGAGCTTCATATGCCGCAGTCGAATTGCGGAAACGTGCGATTGCCGAGAGATACCCTTTGTCATCCGGAAACTCTGCAGGAACAAAATCCGCATCCACGAAATCTTTTGCAAACAGGAACATGGTGCGCAAGGCTTCGTTACTTGTATTCCGAGGGAGTTTGCGCATCAGAATGGCAGCGACCGAGTCTGCGTCGGAGCGCACATGAATCCTGTCTGACCCTATCGGCGGGTTGGGAGCTGGCAGTTCCATGTCGAACGGGTTAGGCTGGCTCATCGGCGACATGGCCTGGCTTGAAGGCATCCTGAAGTTTGCGTGATTCTGCCCACTGGTGAGCATGAAAGCTTCAGCAGCCATACCACGCTCCAAGGCACGATTGTGACGTGACTGGATAGGAAACGGCGAGGTATGAACGATTTGGTGGCTCTGTGGCTTTGTGAATCTTCGATGAACCGCCCAGGTTGACAGGCATGTGAGAAACCCAGCAGACCCAAGTGTGGCTTGTTATACGTTCTCAATTGGTCGAGTAGGTTCAACTCGTTCTGACTGTGGAGCCTCGTCGAGGTTGGAGTGTGCGAGTTCGAGTTTCACCAGATAGATGCCGATAACAGAGTTCTTTCGCAGACCAGCTCGCAGGTTGGATATAGTCTGCAAACTTGATTTAGCATTCGTAAGGCGATCGCGATCTCTTCGTCCGTATTGCGCGCGTTGGTTTGGATTGCTCGAGCTTCAGATTGCTAGCACTTGAAGTCGCGCAAGCTTGGTGAACACTAGGGCTGTCGGACCTCGAGCTACCAGCTAGTGATTGGTCGACGAGAGGCAGTGAAGGGGCGTTGCGACGTGGACGCGGCGATTAGCAGTGAAGGTTGAAAGGAATGCGGGTTGACAGAGAGGTGCGCTTGAGGAGTGATGCTTCAGAATGCGACCGGGGGGGGGGGCGGGGGAAAGAAAGAGCGCAGCGAGTGTGAAGGTTGGGGTTGACTCGGTTGAGTGGCTTAGGGTCGGCAGGGGATAAGGAACGTCTATTTCTTGATAACGGGTTTGATTCGCGCAATTGCGCAGCTGTCAGGTCTCTCACTTTGGTTGTTCACTTTGGGGGGGTTTGAAGAAGTAGAGTACTGAAAGCATGTAGTATGTACTTTAGTGAAGGAATGAATCCCAAGTACCTTGTACCTGATGATGATGGAAAAAAGAAGGAGACGGAGACGAAGGAATCACCAGCTCAGGGCTGACGGGGCCAATGGTGTTTGGTCAATGCTTTGGCGTGGTGCACTTGTAATGCATCGAGTCAAAAAGGCGCAGCTCTCCCGTCCACGGTAATCGACGATCTCGAAGTCTAGGTAGGTCCTTCTGCGACAACAAGCGTCTTGGTGTCAACAGTGCGTTACAAGTATGTACTTCCGTACTTGGATGTCACTGTACTGGGCTCATCGGCGGTTAATAATCGTGCCAGATGATTGAGGACGTCCAATACCTCCGCAGCCGGGCTTCCCTGTTGTTTTCCCAACGAACAAGGTCATGAGGAATTGTTTATCTCGTAGCGGGGTGGGATCCGTATGAAGGAAGTGGAGGCGGATTAACGTCATCCGTAGCAAGTGAATGGGCACAAGGGAACAATGCTTCTGGCCCGTCGTGATTGGTTGATCCGAGACAGTGAGCGCCTGCGTACGACTACGGAGGACTCCAGTAAGGTAGTGGGTTGCTACTGGACATAGTAAAGACGCTAGTATCTGTCGGTTATCATACAGCCCTACGCTAATTAACAGACCTCCACACGCAGCACGCTCCACACGCTCCACTACCTTACTGTCCATATTCACAGTATGTATTCTATTCTCCTCCCCCACTTGACTCCGTAAGGTACCTCGGTCCTTTACGGAGTATATCCCGTGTACCTCTCCCCTCGCTGCTTTGATGTTCCGAGAGTAAAGGAAATCTATGGCAGTCTCACAGGACTTGCCGCCTTGTCGGTTCTGCGGGGTGGGTTGGAAAGACGTTCGAAAGGTACCTCGCTGAATCCCATCCTCGACCTCAAACCACCCACCAGTGCATGGGAGTACTGATGCTATTGGATCGATTAAACCCTGTTATCCAACTTATGTGTCATTCTCAACCCTACCTTATGCTCCATACTTTCCAATTCATCTGTTGAAGGCACTTGAAGCCATCCTCCCTCCGTCCTCTGTACCGGATGGCCAATGCTTCTACTACTGTGGTACACCAGTAAAGTACCTTAGGTAAGGTACGTACTTTAGTACCACGCTACCAGTTCCTACATGGTTCCCACAGTCCCACTCCCCCCCAGCAACCTTACGGAGGTATCGTCCGCGCCATCCCCGCCCTTGACCTTGACTAAATGCTTGGTTCCGGAAGACCAACCCTGGTCGATGGGATTCAACACCCCCCCCACCCCCCCCACCATCCCCGCTCATCCATCTCACTCGTCCCACTCGTCCCACCTCTTCGCGCTATCTACCGCTGGCGATCGAGGGGCGACCTGGCAATCATGATCATACTATCAGACTGGCTGCAGTTCCATCAAGCCACCACCGTTGGCGCCGAGTTGCCAACCCCACCCATGCGATCTTCATGTCGCCTTTACTACTCACTAAGGTAAGTACAATTTTGACTCTGATGACCCATGCCTTAACTCAACCCCAGCCTTAACCAGATGGAACTGGATGTTTTGACTCCAGAGTGGCACTCGATTGTCAGTTTCGGATAAGCTATATTCTACGGTATCGTGGTAAAGAACGCCCAACTAGCGTAGATGGACCAGATCCCAGGACGAACGAACAACACAACCATGCGGCAGGTTGGTCGGATCTGAGCTAGGATCTTGACACTCGAAGGCCAGCTTCTGAGACTCTGGTTTTCCAGCTTTAATCATTGGTGTTGAGTAGGAATGTATGTTCAAGATAGCCCCTGAGGCCCTGCCTGGTTCTTCTCGTACGCATGCTGGGCACAGACTGCCGTGTTTCGAGGCTTGATAAAACCCCGACATCCCAACAAATCGCGATGTGGACCGTCAGACAAGGTAACCCTTGATCCTCTTATTCCCCGTCGAAGTCTTGCATTCCCGCGGGGTGTTCTCCGCTTTGAGGACCTCGATCTCGATCATATGCTCATCGCGCGTGATCTTCTTCACTGCTCTTTCAAAGCATCCATTCAAGCACAGCGCTGATAATAATAGATTCCATTATCCCGTATATGTCATGAAACGTTTTGGTGGAATGGCCTTCTTTCCTGACGCTAATCATCCGCCTGCGACTTGAGCTGTTGCCTCTTATCCATGACATATCGGCTCCATACTTGGCGTTCTAGAAAGGGTGCAAGAACACTACTATTACCAGCAGCCGTCAGCCTCATTAGCACATTTTCGAGACCAACCATTAAACATATACTCCCTTCTGCCTACCAGCACTGAGAGTGAATGTTACTGGCTAGAAGTTTGTTTACTTCTGTAACCCTTGTCTTGAAGCATTTCTTTGTCCAAGGAACAGATTCATCAAAATGAAAGGGGCACTGCAAAGCTCGGAAGTAATGATTGGTCAGAGTCGTTACGTGAAGGCTTTCTTAGAAGAGCGATTAAAGCACTTAAGATGAGTTGGTAAAGACCGCTCGTCAGGCAACATTCTGGTTCTAATGGCGTAATGTTGAAAGTCGGTAAAGAAAATGGTAGAATTGCTTTCCTTCTGTGTGGTTTACTACTCATTGAGCATCGCCTATCGTAGACTTACAAAGCGCTTTGAGACTCTCCAGCTATCATGAATTTCGATTACAAGGAGCTGTATTTTAACAACAGTCCCAGCGCTATACCTTTCGGTAAGAGATACCAGAAAGTCTTCGAGATGAAAGAGAAGTGAAAGCAGAATGAGATCTTGTAAGCATTACTCCTTCCATGTGGTCCAATGGGAATTGAGCACTCGATGGCTTATACCGTGCAGTCTCAAACATCGAAGACCCTACCTTTATCAATCTTTACCTAAGGCATCAAGGCATTATCGGAAACGTCTTCACCCCCGCTACTCATGTGAAGATTGTGTGTAACACTTGTGATCAGCCCTTGCATGTGTGACATGCAGGTCTAGGATAACCACTACGAATTATTTTCTGGGAGAGTGATTTATCCTTTCATGAGTGCACCAACGCATTGGATGAAGTAGGAATATTCAGCTCTATCTGCAGAATTGAAGGAAGCACATACAGATCATGAGATATAATACTCGATGGAGGATTGAAGGAAGTTGTACGAAGTTCTATCTGAAGCATCGACGAAGCGTTGAATGGAGGACTGAATGGAGCATGTATAAAGCTCTATATGAAGCACGTATGAAGCTTTCTATGAAACACGGCGAAGTAGATTTTTGAAAGCTGCTCCTCCTCCACCTACTGCCTTGCAGAGAGGAAATGGAAGTTCCTTCATGTTCATTGCCACCATTACCTTACGAGTACCTTAGCTAGCATGTAAGCTAACCCACTTAGGGGGCGGGAGTAAGCGAGGCTAGCCGCGAATGGGCAAGGGTAAAAGGAGATCCTGCGGCAACCAGCGCCAACACTGATCGTCTCGCTCTGATGTGACTCAGCTGCTATAGCATGGATGGTTTCACTTCCTTGCCCTCAATGCGCAATACAATGGCTCGGGGCTGGGTTGTCCCTGGGCATTTCTCCTTATCTAGCTTCACGATGAGGTGCTATCCTAAGCTTCCTTGAGTGCGCCCAACATTTCTTATGATAAAGCCACCTCTTGGGTGGTTACCTATCCTTCCTAAACGAGCCAGGTTTCCGTCGTTGGCTCTACCGTACAAATGCAGCACCTTAGAGGCAAATCTCCCCAAAGGAAGAAACAAACATACGGCCTTGTACGACCAGTAGAGGTCAGGATCGCTACAGTTTCAGCAGTTGAAGAACAACCTCCAGGACGAGTTAGTTGGACAATACTCTCGCGGATTACTACCAATTGAAGATGTGCTCTTTATGCTTAAGCGGGATCTCGACGAGCTTGATCTATATGTTGAAAGATCTACGCCGACCTGGACAAGAGAAGAACGCTTGGATTTGAGGAAGATTCTCTTGAGTTATCAGCAGGCCACAGAAAATCAGTACGCTATAACTCAGCAGTGGCGCTATGAAATCTCCATTTGGTGGACGATGACAGCTTAGAAGTCCATGATCATGTGGAATAAAATTGTTGCTGCGATTCGGAGAATCGTTCGATGATTGCGACACGGAGAGTAGAGGGAGTTTTGCCAGTGGCAGCATCAGGAATCTTGAACAACAGTTCTGAGTTGCGCGTCTTTGCTTGATTCTCGTCAAGTGCGGGTTATGATGATACACTATTGTAGCGGAATTGATTTTTGAGATGAGAAGTTGCTTGAGGCTTTTCGATATCAAATAGATACATGTATCTTTCATGATAGATCATGGAGAATGGCAGTTGCTCCCAGCGGCGATAAGATAGTCAAGTTTGATTTACATGCCAATTTCGTGTCCAGACGTTGTTAATATGATATTCGCTAATGTTTGGTTTTCACGCTTGCCGTTGACCGTCATTCTGTCGGAAGCTGCGCTGGGAATGACCCAGGTTGCAACCCAAAATGCTACTCGTTCGCAAGTGAACGAGGAAGTTTTGCTCAAAGCTTTGTTTACGTCTTTTCGCACTCAAATCAATCGGAGTAACTTGTTTTAACAAACATATTACGCGGGAAACCTCGGAGTCCTGCGAACCCATTCTTTGAGATCCAAAGTCTACACTTAAAAGTCTTGCACGCCAGTCTGACCCCGTAAACTCTCCTCTGTTGACCCCTCTTCTTCAGACCCCGCAACCCACCTCGGCTCCTCTTCCTCAAACCACTTCTCCTCCTCTTCCCTCTCCTCAGTGCCCCGATCATCAAACTCCTCACTCTCATCCACCGCCACATACTCAAACTCGGCATCCTCCCCCTTCAAGAACCTCATCTCCATCTCCCGCCGCCACCTCTCCATGCCCTCCTCTTTACTAGCCGGAACCTCATCTTCTGTCTCCGCTACAATCTTCCCAGCCTCGTCCCTCTTGTTCGGCGAATTCGTCAAAGCCTGCAGCTTAGCTTCTGACCGCCATAGATCCGCTTCTAATGTCCCCGAATAGCCTTTTTGGCGGCCTTCGGCTTCGCGCTCGGCTGGGGTTTGGAAGCGGCGGATTAGGCGGTCGTAAGCGAGGGGATCTTTTGAGCTGATCAGCGGGGGCAATTCGTAGAGTTATTCATTGCGACGAGAACCGGACCTGCGAGCTCGAGTGATGGAGAAGATAAGTATGTGGGGTGCGTGTCGAGGTAGCGTTTTCGCCGGTTCTTCACTTTGATGCGGGCGGTCGATGCTGGGGATATCGATCGCTGCTTGGCGATTCGTGGATGGGTTTCGAGTGCGTTGTTTTCTTTCTGCTTGTTTGGGTGAGATTCGGTAGGCGTGGGTGGGTTGGACATTGAAGGTATCTTTTGTCGAATGACGCATTGAGGCACGGAAGACAAGCGCGCGGAATCGGGCCGCACAGCCTTGTTCGTCTCCACTCATGAGCCAGTCTCATAAAACATCTATCATTCTCTTGGGTTCACAAATACATCGGGTACCATGTTCGTTCGTTCAACCACAATAAAGAGGGTCTTCCTGTTGAAGCTATGATAACACATAATCCAACGGCCCGAAGAATATCAAATTGAACCATCTATCGAAGATCCTGTACAGGACCAATTAATTACTTGAGCTTAGCAATGGCCTCAAGGCGCAGCACGCGTGCGAGAAGTGCAGAGCACCAAGATGCGCCGCACACTGAACCTGTCGAAGTAGATGTGTCCATGACCCAGCGAGAGGCCTTGCAATCATACATTAAAGCCGCTGAGCTCTTAATGCTCGCTGCTGTATATTCACCAATCTCTCAACTTTCACTCTCGCCCGTCTACGGATCTATTCCCCCTTCCGCTTACCACTTACGGATGACAGCTGTTGCGATCTTCTTGGCCTGGGCAGCAAGGCAGAGAATACCCAATTATGTACCAAAAATGGTCGTCAATTATCTACCTGTCTTGGCATTTTTGATACCAACTATTCAGTTTGTGCTATTCAAGTACAGCGGGCAACTTGGCCCCGTATACGGCCCGCTGATTACGGAGCTTCTGACCTACTTTCCACTACTTTTTATCTCCCTCATAGGTGTGTCAGCATCTCTCGATGACTTCGACTGGAAACGTCATATTGGCGACACTATGCCTGCGATTGCATCCTATGGCTTGTTTAGCATGATTCAGAGAGCTTTAAGCCACTTCATCTCTCGGAATATGGGTTCTAGCATGATCTTCACGCGTTCTGGGCTGCAATTCATTGTTGCCACTTTTTATGCATTGCTTCTGCCCTCCAAATTCATCGTACTCGCAGTCTTGCCGTTACTGCACTCTGCTATTTACAACCCTCACATCCCCCTTCAGCAGAATGCCGACGTTCTCAACTCTACGCTACAGGTGCAAGGCTACTCGCTGGTCGCTCGTCAGGAATCTCTGACTGGGTATATATCTGTACTCGATAATATAAAGGATGGATTTCGCGTGTTGCGGTGCGATCACAGCCTTCTTGGCGGAGAGTGGCTGCATTATCAAGATAATCCCATTTCAAACCCAAGAAAATTAAGAGAGCCGGTATACGCTATCTTCGTCATGCTCGAAGCTGTCCGGCTGGTTGAATTCCAAAATCTAAAAACCCGTACCCTTATTCCGGATAATGACAGTCAGGCACTGGTCATGTAGGCTCCTTGACTACACACTGACTCGAAGTTTTGCTAATGATTCGATTTCCAGTGGCTTGGGCATTGGTACAACACCGTCTGCGCTTGTTGCTCATGGGATCCATACCACGATCGTCGAGATTGACCCAGTGGTACACGAATATGCTACGAAATATTTCAATCTTCCATCAAATCAAACATCGATCATCGAAGACGCTGTTAGTTTCGTAGAGAGGGCGCAGACGGGCGAATCCCAGCGCCCATCCTACCACTACATTATTCACGATGTGTTTACTGGTGGAGCGGAACCAGTAGAATTGTTCACGGAGGAATTTCTTAAAGGCTTGAGTAACATGCTTGTCTCTGACGGGGTTATTGCTATTGTAAGCTGAAACCTATAATCGTTATGCGCTGTGGCTGTATACTCATGAAGCCAGAACTACGCAGGTGATTTACTGTCCCTGTCTGCTAGACTCGTGGTTCATACAGTTATGTCTGTCTTCCCAAGCTGCCGGCTGTTCCGAGAAGAGGCTGGGCCTAGCTCATCGCCAACTTCTAGTGATAAGGCAACGGGGAAAGACTTCACCAACATGGTCATGTTCTGCCGAAAAACAAAAGGACCTTTCACTTTCCGAGATCCTGTAGAGGCAGACTGTCTGGGTAGCCAGGCGCGCAGATATCATCTATTACCGCAGCACGAAATTAACGCTAGCTATTTTGATGGTAGGGCGAGTGATGATGACCTGGGTTTGCTCAGGCGAGGGCAAACGCATAAACTTGAGGCCTTTCAAAGGGAAAGCGCCGTGGGGCATTGGAGGATCATGAGGACTGTTCTTCCGGATAAGATATGGGAGAGTTGGTGAAGGGGAATCTGTGGACTTGAATATCGGCTAAGATCAAATATCGTCCTGTAGTAGTAATCGAGAACCAAGTTGGATAAGGTAGAGCAACAACCTTCAAAGGCAGCAGCATCACGATCAGGTCTATAAAGGGAAATTCCGAACCCACGTCCAACCCCTGCCTGACCACCTTATATATTTCTTATTGAAGATGTTTGATCTGCGCAAGGATTTTTAGCTCCAATAAATATGCAAGCGTTGGGATCGTGACAAGCCCGTTGATGGCGAAATCAAGAAACGCTCCATGCGCCTGGTACCCGGTGGAAATTGAATGATACGCCTCTCTCATTTGCCTCCTACGAGTACTGTAATCCGTACAGCGAGATAGAAACCTTGTAGTCTACGTAGAAGATAAGGCAAGACACGTCAGACACGTGGTAGGACTTGCTTGAATATCTGCATGTACCTCGTCACTTCCTCAAATCACCCTGCAGTGGAGCAAAGAATTGTCCGTCACACTCCCACAAGTCCAAGGTGCTTGCTTGCTGCATGCTGCAAGCAGTAGGATTTGCCGGAGCAGTGCGCGTCAAGCAAATAAAATATCTTCTCCGTTGATACTGTAGTCTTTCCTGCAGAAATGCTTCAACGAAAATACAATCCCATGATGACTTCTTCAGTGTCATCACGGCACTGCTGAGCAGAATCGACGCGGAATAACATCATGACCTATTTTAAAGCGCGCTTCAACGGAATCATGCCACTATTCCGAAGATCCTCTACTACCACAACTACATCAACCCCCAAATCTTCCTCCACTACCCTCACCAACCATATCCGAACCAGAGGTAACCAGAGCAAAACCTCGCTTGTGACGCCAAAAGCCAGGAAACAATCGGTGGGTGTTCCGGTTGCTGAAGAGCTGGAATTGCCGCCGCAGATCCCACCACTTGATATAGCCTCCCAGACGACGGAAGATCAATCTCTCAGAGCGCACTCACCACAAACGCCCGATACAAGTCTTGAATCACCAAGGGCTACGCCATCAGAAAAGGCCGCGGCTCCCTGTCCGCTGGTAACATTGGAGGAACCGACACCAGAATTGTCTGCTACTTTGGATAGGGCCACAGGATCCGACGGTGCTGGGAACAACAAAGTACCTACACCAAAGGCAGGGGTTAGTGCCGAGAAGCCGCACCAAAGACCAGAGGCTGTCCCAAGGAAGCAATCTATAGCCCACCGAAGCCAGGGAAGATTCATCACAACCTTACTCGAGTCTGGAAGGCCAGACTCCCGGCCGACCTCGCGGGATACCAATAGCGACTACTTTGGGGACGCTCCCGCAATAACAGCCAGCATGCTGCACCGCAAGATCTGGGTGAAACGGGCAGGCTCATCGGCAACGTTGATACAAATCAACGAGGAACATCTGGTAGACGATGTGAGGGACATCATATTGAAGAAATACACCAATTCGCTGGGCCGTACCTTCGATTCGCCGGACGTTACATTACGGATCATACCTCGAGACTCGGTACATCGACATTCACAAGGCGAGCGTACACTAGGTCCAGAGGAGCCAATGCTACGGACGCTGGATGCGTACTTCCCAGGCGGCCAAATCGTGGATGAGGCCCTAGTCATTGATGTACCAAGACCACGGACTCCTAGGCATTCGCCGCGAATAGCTATGCCCTACTATGTGACCGAGGATCATCGGCCAGTTGAGAATGGTACAGATTACTTTCCGCCAATGCCCATTGGAGGACAGCACTCGCCTCATCTTCCATCGAGTCTCTCGGTCGTAAGTGGTCAAGGAGCGCCTCATCATCCAACGATGCATTCGATGGCGGTTTTAAACACGGGACATGTCCCGCCTCTACCGTCACCTGGCAGTCGTGGCATACGGCATCCTACACATAGGCCAAAGTATGGGCGGACACATACCTCCTCACCCACAATCCTAAGCGGTATCAGCTCGCAGCACCAAGGTAGGCGTCGCACTCCTGTGACTCTTGTCGCTCTAGCTCTTGGCTAATCGTGCCAAAAGACCCTCTCAAACAACAGCCGAATGGCATACCTAACCCACCTCCCTTGCCTACTCCGCCTGTACCATCCGATTCCCAACCCCACCGTGTCTCCACACCTCCACCTGCACGCGTCTCCTCGCCCCGACCAATACTCCCCCAGAAAAGGTCAAAAAACAAGGCGAATCAACCCAAACTACCAGCTGGCCTCCTCGACGGCGCCGTCCCTCCCATTAACGTTCTTATCGTCGAAGACAACATTATTAACCTTAAACTCCTTGAAGCCTTTATGAAAAGGCTAAAGGTCAGGTGGCACACAGCAATGAACGGGCAAGAAGCTGTCAAGAAGTGGCGAGGAGGTGGCTTCCATCTGGTGCTGATGGATATTCAACTACCTATCATGAACGGGCTGGAAGCGACAAAGGAGATCAGGAGATTAGAAAGGGTGAATAATATCGGTGTTTTCTCGAACAGCGCGTCTAGTACGCCTACATTTCCGAATGGAGGTGAGCTGGAAGAAAATGATGGCAAGGCGGACGGCGAGGATAATTTGATGAACACGGCTCTGTTCAAAAGTCCGGTCATCATCGTTGCATTGACTGCCAGCTCGTTGCAGAGCGATAGACATGAAGCTTTGGCGGCTGGATGCAACGATTTCTTGACAAAGGTACTTCCCCTTCCCCTTTCGCCAACTCAGCTATATCAGGCCAACTACTAATCCCGATTTCGCCTTCCAGCCCGTCAACTTTGTCTGGCTCGAACGCAAGGTCAAGGAATGGGGCTGCATGCAAGCCCTCATCGATTTTGACGGTTGGCGCAAATGGAAAGATTTTTCCCAATCCAAGGAAAATCCCCCGAACCCCTCAAACCCCTCGAAACCTCCCACATCGAATAATAACCTCGAAACCAACAACAACCGCAAAGTCTCTTCCAGTTCCGCCAAAAGCGATAAGGGGATCAAGAGTGAGAGTGGAAAGCTGGTCCTACCGGAGAAGGGCAAGAAGAGGTTGAGTTCCAGAACTGCAAGTTTGGATACGGGGACGATGAGTGGCAGTGGTAGTGAGGGATTGGCGGGGGAGGAAAGGGATGGGAGGGGTGGGGCTATTGCCACGGGGGCATAACGGGGACACCCCTCTTTTGCTCGCCTGTCGAGAAGCGAAACAAAAGGAGAAGCGGAATGGAGTGAGCTGGAGAGGTGGGAGTCGCATTTTCCGGAAGATCCATCTTTGGAGGCAAGCGGAGTGAGCGTAACTATTGATTTACATGCATGGCGTCCAACGGAAGCGCAGGGAAGTGCAGGGCATTCTTCCTCAACAGACAAGGCATGCTCGCCCGTCCTGAGCCCTGGGGGAAAGCTGGGACGGCTGGGTATCATTATCCGTACATACACAAATGGTTATATATCACCTTTTTAATCACAACGCGAGCTGGAGACCTGGCGGGGCTGGGCAGTGTGGCTTTTCGTTCTTTTGGGACTCTTATATATTTCTGTGTATATATATATACTATCGCTATGCCCACAATTTTCTTATTGACTGGTCTCATCATCGTCATCGTCATCGTCATCGTCGCCGTTGTCGCTGTTGGGAATTTAGATATGGGTGTGTGTGAATTGAGCTGGCGGTTTTGAACTTCCGCGGTGCTGGGAAGATGAGGGTGAGGAAGGGAGATGGGAGGGGGAGGAAGAGGAGAAGAGGGGAAGGGGTGGGGTGTATGAAGGAGTGGGTTTGAGATTAGAGGGGGAGGGTTGGGGTGTATGAAGGAGTGGGTTTGTGATACTGCTGATTCAAGAGGTAAGGGGAGGATGGCTGTTTCCTTCTTTTCTCCTCCTCCTCCTCCTCCTCCTCCCCCCCCTCTCCTCCGCCCCCACCCTCCATTCCCACCCACTTCCCCCCTCCCCACCATTCCCACCAACACACCCCACAAACCCCACAAACCCAATCCAAAATCCTATGTACACCACAGAACTTCTCTCCTACTCCCACCCTCACAACCTCACAACCTCACAATCTCATTACCAAAATGTGAACGTACTGTGTGTACATGTGATAGTAAATAAACGCTCGTCTCTGTTCAGAATATACACCTTTGCTGAATCGTCGTGCTTTCACTGCAGACATCAAACATTTCCATTATTCATCTAATCCCTCAACCTGGGTGGATCTCAAGGCCGACTCCTCAATGCACCCGCATTTGCATAACAACATTCGCTAGAACGCGACTAATCAAGTCCTTACGACAGGAAAGGCAATCAAACGCGTTAAAACCCTCCCAAAGGTGTCACGGTGTTCGTTTCCAGCCCCAATTCACAACTACCGCGACCCCAAATCCAACTTCTGCAGTATCACGCCTGGCAACCTACTTTCCTTCGGCGGCAAATGATTATGTACCTTCCTAACCCCCACCCTTCCCACCACCTTCCAACTCTCCTTGTCCTTCGCATCAATCCCCACCCCTCCGCCATACTCCTCCAGACAACAGCACTCGATTCCTTGAACTGATCTATCTCCCACCGCTTCATGTATCGTAATCCTTCTATTCGGGTTCGGATGCATCATACGCAGCAGCAAATTTCTGATGGCTGGTTTGTGAAGGCTGGCGAAGAGGGGACCGCAGGATGGAGTTTCAGAGCCGGTGATTAGGCCGTCGGGATACTTGTCGATGAATTTATCCCAGCCGGAGAGGAAGCGGGCATAGTGGTGGTGGGGATGGGTGCGGTTGGCGGCGGGCCAGGGGTTGCCTTTGTAGATCATGGAAAGGAGTACGATGGCACATGACCAGACATCCAGGGGTCGAGGGTCGTAATGGCCTGAAAGGGAAGTTAATCCTGATTCACTGGATAAGCTAGACGATACTTTACCACTTTTGTCAATAACCTCTGGAGCGATATATGGTAGACTGCCACATATACCCGGTGCACAGAGTCGACACTCGTTGGCGTCCTCGTCGGAAAGTGTTTGAGTTTTTCTCGTGCCAGGATGCTCTCCGCAGAAGACCTCTGAGACACCAAAGTCAGTAATTTTAAGGTGGCCTTCATTATTCATGAGCAGGTTCTCGAGCTTAATGTCTCGATGGGCGATGCCGTTGGAGTGTAAGTACGCCACACCTCGAAGTAGCTGTTTGAAGAGACATAAGTTGTCTTCGAGAGTCAGGTAGTTCTTCTGCACCAAAGTGTATATCTCTCCTTGCGAACAAAACTCCATGACATGATTCCATCGCCCACCATGCGTACATAATCGTACGCTCTCGACAATGTTGGGGTGATGCAGACTTTTAGCAATCATATACTCCGAATTGACCTTTTTGTTGTACTCATCTTCAGTCTCGTGCTGCCCCTTTTTCCGAAACTCTTTGACCGCAAACACTCCGTCTGTGGATGCTCCCTTTTGTATCATAAGCTTCACTGTGGCCGTCGAACCCTTGCCAACCAATTTCCCTCTCCTTCCCGGCACTATAATCCCACTTGTATACTCGTCGTGGAGCTCAACGGTTTCAACGTCGAAATCAGCTGGAAGATTAGTACTGAATCTCCTAGCTTTCAGGCCAGCACCGGTAGCGGCTGGCATTGAAATATAATTATCAGCCTCGACTATGGCGGCGTTGTTCATGCTGGTCGAGCGCTTCGTGCCTGATGAACGCTGTGGCCTCGGCGGGCTGGCGAACAACGCGTTCGGATTTTTAAAGCTGAGGCCCGTTGAAAATCTCCTGGAGCGATTTTTAGGCGTGACCGAGAGGTGCCAAGGCTCGGCAATGCTATTGGTGGTGCTATTATTTGAGTATGTAGAGGCAGACATAGTCGAATGCGAATTTTCTGAATTCTCGGCAGAGTGGCCAATGTACTGGGAGCAAGACGGCGTTGGTGATAGTGGCGCGATTGCTGTTGGAGTCGAGCAGGCTGACTCCTGTACGGATTGGGGATTGAAATTGTTCTGCATTGCTTCCAGTGTCGATGACCGTGATCTCCGGAAGAACCTTCTTATTCTCGAAGGTGTTCTTCTCGGAGTATTGGGCTTCGTATCAGGAGTCGCTGTCCTCGAGGGTCCGCTAGGTATTGCCTCCTCATCTTCTTCGGTTCTCGCATCTCGCGGATTGGACGCTCGTGGTTCCGCAAAGCCTATACGCTGTGGTACATTTGAAGCAGTAGCACCCGACATGGCTTTTGGATCGAACGGGGTGGGCTATTGGACTAGGATTGCAGTGAATAATGATTTCGCGGATGTTCGAGTGTTACTTATCGAGCCTGTAATTGTGAAAGACTAAACGTGGTAGAAAAGTGCCCATTCTCGAGAGTTCCGCAATTGAAAAGGATGATGATTGAGAGAAGTAGACACGGCGTAGGAGGGCATGCGAATCGTATGCCGGTTTAAAGTAATAACGTGAGCTGAAGACGTGAATAGAGGCTTCAGAAACAGCGTGGAGGTGTACAGGGAATTGAAACGACGGTTTGTAGAATTCTAGGTGACAGATGGACAGATTGGTATCTGGTTCTCTGTAGTCACCCAAAAGCTCATCCTCTGGCCAACGCACACATAGTTGGAAGTAGTAATCGACAAGCACAGTTTTTGGTGAGCGGATTGCGCGATAGACTAGCCAAAAAAAAATTCCAGATCACTGGGGATAGCGAGAAATTACCTTGTAGGCGTGAGTGTATTTGAGCCTTTCGGTTTCACTGGTGTACAATAGTAAGCATGATTTGGAAAACCACATAGAAGTCTACAAAGAAGTTGCAAGAGTCGATACGAAAGCTGTTGATGGAAGGCGCTCCCTCAAGGCTCCCGGTCCGGCAACTGCTAAGGAGACTTGGCAGGGTCGTAGGCGCCTATAGAAATACGACATTTTGCTTCGTATAGAATGTAAGGGACTATAGCAGAGACCTGTGAGCATACTCAACGATACTACCATAGAGATTTTTCATGTATTCGATGCTGCCACAACAAAGACTGTGATAAAGAACGTGGTGTTGTGACGGCCATGAAGATTAAGGACCCCTGAGGCATGAATGATATTGGTTGGATTATTGATATACCTTGCTTTTGGCTTTTCTGAAAAGTGCAAATCCTACTGCTATTCCAAATGTTTGAAGCTTTATTAGAACCGTCTTGTTGGATCTGCAGAAGACATACTGCATCGAAGAGGATGCTCTAAGACCCCACGATCTCACCGCAACCCTTTGCCATCTCTAACAAGCAGCAGACCTTCTTCCTTTAGCTTGAACTTCTGAATCTTGCCACTTGCTGTTTTGGGATAGTTGTCTACCCAAAACACGTACTTCGGTACTGTAACGGGACTTGTCAGCCGCTATCTCAATGATAGGTAGAACGCCAAATACAAGCCATACAACTTACCTAGATGATGGCTTAGCTTTTCTCTAACCCAAGTTCTGACCTCCTCTTCCGTGATCGACATTCCTGTAACGGGAATCACGAATGCGGTGACGACTTCACCGTACCGCTCGTCAGGAAGGCCCACGACGCTGACCTCTTTTACAGCCGGGTGGCTGAAAAGGCAGTTCTCTACTTCTAAGGGATGGATGTTCTCTCCGCCCTTGATGATCAAATCTTTGATGCGGCCAGTTATTTTGATGTAGCCGCCAGAGTCCATTTCTCCCTCATCACCAGTCTGGAGAAGCATTAGGCTGTACCCTCACAACATTAGAGTCATAGTCGAACTAACATGCATCCAGATCTTTCCACTAGCGTCTGGTATGAGCACTTCTGCAGTCCTCTCCGGCGCGCCCCAATATTCCTTCATTACACAATAGCCACTGACTGCCACTTCGCCTCTGCTACCGATGGGCAGTATTTTAGTATAATCCGTGGGGTCTACTATCTTGGCTTCCACGTGCGGCATTAACCTCCCGACGCTATCAATGCGCTTTTCGATAGGATCATCCGTGGTCGTCATCGCTGATACCGGACTTGTTTCGGTCATCCCATAGCAAATGGTCAGCTCTGTCAGGTTGAGTATTTTATGTAGCTTCCGCATGAGCTCGGCAGGAATACTAGATCCAGCTGCTATGCCGGTTCTTAGATGCTCGAACCCAGTGTATGGTACCGTCCCGTTTTGCAGGAGCTCAAACTCTGCAATGAACATGGTTGGAACACCATAGAGAGCGGTACACCTTTCTTCTTGTACACTTTTGAGAGTAGCATACGGGTCGAAGGCTTCAGTAGGGAAGACTATGGCAGCTCCATGGGTGGCTGTTGCCATGTAGCCAAGGATACAGCCAAAACAGTGGAATAGTGGCGGGGGACAGCAGACAATGTCCCTTTCGGTTAGGAGCATTCTATCACCAATGCTTTTACCGTTGTTCAGAATTGAGCGGTGACTGAGAGAAGCTGCTTTTGGTGCAGATGTTGTTCCTGAAGTGAACTGAATGTTGACTACGTCATTCGCATCAAGCGATTGCTTGGGTATAGAGCCACTAGGTCCGCCATCTTCAAGGACGATATTGTAGTTTATGGTGGGCTTCCATGAGTTTGTGTCGATTCGGCCATTTGAGTTATCCACGATGATCACCCGGTCCAACGATGGAACAGCTTGTGATTCGACCCTGTGAGCTTGGAGATCAGGTATTATTTGCTGTAGTAATGGGATATTCGAGCGTGGTGATTTTCTTGGTAGATTGGTTTCGGTACCAACAATAAGATGAGATGCCGCTAGATGGTCGAGTGCAGCAACAACTTGCTGCGCATTGAAGGCAGGGTTTAATGGAACCTATGGAAAATTATGAGAAAATAGCAGGCCAAATAAATCGCAAGGTGTGGTCAAGTCATTTGTCACGGAGGATTCGATGCTTATATACACAACTGGTAAAGCTCACAAATCATGTAAAGAAGAGGGGGCGCTCTGGGAATGGTTGTTTCCGGGTCTATCACACTACCGTGCACTGTTCAGGTATAAGGAGGAAAATGACAACTTACCAAAATAGCCCCAAGCTTGAAGATGCCATAGGTCGCCTTTTGAGGTCATCAGCCATGTACTTCCAGCCTTCCACTTGAGGCTTTAGCTTTCTTACAATGGCGTATTCAATGTTGTTGCCCAGCGAAACAGCCACTCGGTCACCTTTCTTTACGCCAGTCTTGGAAAGACCACGGGCGAAAGCATTACTTTTTTGATCCAAGGCGTCGTAGTTTAGACGCATCTGCTGATGACGAGAAATGACACTACGGTGATGTTATAGACGAACGCTCCAGTTTCGATGCACAAGATCCTGGATGCGTACGCTGTACGGTCACCAAACCTCGACACTATGGATTCGAAATGCTCTCCGATAGTCTGCTCGAGCAGTGGAGGCTATAAGAAATCAGCTAAGAAGCGCCAGGTCCTAGACTGTCGTTTACCTGATTGGGGCCTTGAGCATAAGATTTCGTGTAGAACCCCCTGGTGTACCACTTGGACTTCGATAGCCGTGAGAAGCCCAAGGCTCGACGCGCAAATTGCCGCATCGTACCGGGACATCAATGGGCACAAGCCCATGGATACTATGTGAGATATCGGGCGGCTGGAGAGCCATCGACCTGCCCTTTACTGAGGTGTGGGCGGGGTGGACAGGTTGTCTTGGCGGCGCTTGAGCGATGCGCCAGCGCCTTAGGCGGCAACCCTTCCTGTCGCCATCTTTCCCCAGTCAGCAGCATGCTTCAGCAGAACCTCAACCACACCATTATAGCTTCGACGTGTTTGTCGCACGTACAGTCTTATGTATTGTTGTTTGCGTGTGAACTCTGACGTAGCTGGACCTTGCGTTTTGATTGTCTCAGTTGGGTAAAGAGAGAATCTAGGAAACATGCCCCAGATGTGGTATAGCAATTTGTTTATTGATCCTTCTTCGACCTCATGAGCCAATCATAAGCACACCCAGGCAGTACAATCCATTTAATTGAAGTTTGTTTGGGCCGGAGGGCGTAGCCTCAATTTTCACAAACATCTGCTGCCTATCCCGCAACGGCTACCATGACGTGCAGGTCGACAGTGGATAGACTAATCAACAGCTACAGACTGTTGGCCAGTGGAACGAAAAGCTGGAAATGGTTTTTTCTCTCCCATGGTCCATAAGTCAACCAAGCTTTCTTCGTCTATGATATAACAGTCGTGGGTCTTGCCGTAGTTTGCTTGTTCTTCCTTTCGTCGCCGAAGAATAGGCTGTCAAAAACGATCATATCACAGCAACCCACTCTCCTACCAAATCCCCGTTGGCAACAACAGATATGTCACAGCAGCAAGAAGTTCACGAGCAGATTACTGCGAAAGCTGCAGCACAGAAAGAACCAGAAACTGGCATAAAGGAGCGCGCACTGACAAACGAGCAGGAGTCCTTCATCAGTTTCAATCTAGCAGCCGTGATGGCACGCGAAGTGCCATGGCTCACACCAGAGCAATGTACATGAATTATACAGAATGCCACCTCTGAGGAAGTGAGGTGGGCCATACGCAATCCCCCAGGCCACCCACCGTTTACGGAATGGAGGAACAAAATCTTGGAAAAGAGATTGATCCCCAAAAACGAAACTGGTGATGATACGGTAGGTGCTCATGTCGTTCTCCATCAGTACATCTCTTTTGCTTCCGATGACCAAGTCGTTCGAGGCACGATCTGTCGGACAGCTGAGGAAAATGCTCAGATATACGAACGATCGGACCTTTGGGGAGATATTTCATTGGCCCGGTTTGTAAGACAGGCATGTGGATGAAGCATAGGTTGGTCTTGATCCTGAATTCCTTACCTTCACTCTACAATACAAATCTCTATGTACGCCCTAACGGCGTGGCATACAACGTTTACTACGGCTAGCTCGTTCAGATCCTCGGATGGCCTGTTAGAGGATTTCATGCTCAGACGTTGATCAACGCTGACGAAAGGCAGCGTGAGTTGACGGATGAACAGAAGCCATTTATCTGTTCAAATCCGGTGCTAGCACACGATACGGTATGGCTTACACCGGAGGAATGTGTATGGGCCTCGCAAAACACCCCAGACCACCTACCGTCGCTGGAATGGAGGATTAAGACTCTGGGGAAGAAATTTATTCCGGAAGACGAAATCGATGACCAGATTACCGATGAGACGGTAAGTGCTTATGCCTGTCTCACTTCTGCACACCGTATTCAAGTCTTCCAGAGCATTATCTTAGTCTGGGAGGGAGCTTGTGCTACAACCCTTTACAGGCCTAGATTGTAAGAAATCGATGTGGGTCAAGGATAGGTCAGTCCAGAATTTTAAACAGCGAATTATCTACTTCTGAACTGGGATGCTAAACCCGCGGCGTCTATAGTACTAGCATCAACGCTCCCCTCCAACATAACGGACACGACTACGGAGTTGACTATAGCGAGCTCACCCAGCTCCTCGGTTGCTCTTCGAACATTTCCCTGCTCAGACCTTAACCAAGCTAACCAAAGGCAGCCTCCGTTAACGGATGAGCAATAGCTGTTCATCAGTGTACACCTGCCGGCGCTGGTGGCGCGCGAAGCCCCGTGGCTCACTAATAAGGAATATACTTGGATCAGACGATATTCAATCCATGACGCAGGGATATGGGCTAAGTTCAACCCGCCAGGCTGCCTCCGTTGCCAGAGTGGAGAGCGAAGCTCATGGGGAAAAGATTGATCGCAGAGGAAGAAGTGGGTGATGAGACCGTAAGTGACAAGGCTGTCTCCTAAGTTACTGCATAGCATTTACAAATCTCATCGAATCTGTCTTTTTGGCATTGCCGGAAGATATTGACCACTCTACGCCAACTCCTCTGACGCGTTTTCAGACACTCAAGCGGTCAGACATTGGCGATAATTGTTGCGTTGGTACTGAAGCTGACCCAATGTTTAGAAGGATCAAGCGAAGGTCAGTCCAGATGACCAGTAGTCACTGTTTAGAACGAAACTAACGTCGGCTAATCTTGTAGGCTAAACATACGACTCAATCGAGATCGCATTGCGATTAGTATTCATTATGGTTAGCATGATATAATTTGCTACGCAACTATGATCTTGGAGCCTACTTAGAGCCATCGGGTTCTCACACGGTGGTCGATCATATCTGGTGAGGCCGATGGTATATCGCCTGGGTTTTTACGGATAAAGGCCATCATCACATCTTGGGATCATGCCGTAGATACGGACTGCCTTTCATACTCACCGAAAGATACTAATTACTCAATTACATGCTTCCTAGAAACTTCCTACGCTTATGAAACATCATCAACTGGTTGCAAAACTCTGTCTTTCCTGTATAACGACGTTTCAAGCCTTACTCTCCTTTCTCATAAACTTCCAGCTACTCCTCCCTCCACTCCAGCTCTCGTTCTCGAGTATCGACTCCATCAACATGACCGGCAATTCGCCGTCCTCGAACCTCACCCGAAGGAGTCCAGACATGCAGCCACATTTTCCACTAAAAACCATCCCACGTAGTCTAGTCGTAGAACGACGCAAAGTCATCACCACCAGCGCAAACTTGCTAGATACTTCATCCCGCGACTTTGAACCTCGTTGGCGCTGGTAGCGTTCAGCACGCCGAAAGTTTCATAAAGACCTCCTCCCCGTCCGTCATCCATGCACAAACTACCTATCGGCCCTTCCGGCCCCAATTCTGCTAAAATCCCCTACTAAAGCACAATCTCCTAAAGAGGGCTGACTATGAATCTACATATATGGATTGCTGCACTCCATCTCGGTGTCGTCACTACATACTAACAGCGCCTCGAAACATATTCTCTCTCAATTTCCTTCCCCGAACCCCCCCCCCCCCGTCCTCACTCAAACAAACCGAGTCAAACCTCTCATGCCACCGATCCACACAAATCTCTCCCAGTTTTACCAAATCCAACCCAATCTTTCCCGGTCAATTCCCCTTCACACTGGCAACCCCATCCACACCCATAAAACGCCACCATACCCACCAACAACGACTTCTCTCACTCAAGGACACAACTATATCAACATCCATCAAACCAGGCGGCAGCCTTGCCCTTTTCGAGACATGTCTCTCTTGAAGCATGTCCGAATCTCGTATCAAGACTCGAAACCGGGAAATTGTTGACGGTGGAAAGAAATCCTTGGGATGAGAGAGCAGATGGTATGAGTAGAAAAGCTTGACCGTTGATTATCGACCTACTTGTTCACTCAGTTGTAGTGTTTCGACTCCCACCACCTCTTGCTCCACACCTCAAAGTCATCGAAACAGCATCATACCTCACAGTGCAAGCATCAAACACGCTGGAACGCTTAGGGTATTGATTCATAATCCTAACATGTTACAGCTCATCACCTTTCTCACCCACCTCATTCCCCCCACCCGAGGAATATCCCTCATCTTCTCTATCCGCTGCCTTCCCTGGCTGGCCTTGACCCCTGTCCTGCTTATCCCCCTGCTCCGCCCTCGCATCCCGTTTCCTCCCAACCACCCCTTTCAACACCCTCAACCTCTCCTCCGTAGTCCTAATCGCCTCATCAATCTCCCTCTCCGCCATCCTTTCATCCGCCAGCCTCGCTCTCAGCCCCCTCCCCTTCGCTTTGATATCCCTCTCCCTCTTCTTCCTTAGCTCCTGCGGGTCCTCTCTTCTCGCGTTGGCAGGATACGCCATTCCTTCCATGCCCACACGTTCCTCGAGCCAGTTCCACAAATCGCTCTCCTCTGCGCGCCAAATTTCCTCGTAGGCTGCGATGCGCTCGGGTGTGGTCATGCTGGGGAAGCCGAGGCGGCTGGAAGGGGGGAGGGTGGGGGAGCGGTACCAGGTTATTAGTAGAGTGATGAGGAGGAAACCGATGATCATATGTGAGTTAATTATGGTCATGACTGGATCAACGACAGGACCGAAGAGGGAATGGAGAGGTTCGAATAGGCCCCAGTTGTTGTCTTGTTTTTGGGCGACTGAAGTTTTAGAGCTGTTATCCACCAATGAGCCCTTCGGTGTGTCTGCATCACCTTTTCTTCTTTTGCCTTTAGACTTGACTTTTGCGCCAAATGTATTCGTCCGCGATCTGGATGCAAGGCCTTGCTTGAGAGCTTTCACCAGGTCGTTGGCATAAGTTCCTTGGCCGTCGCTCGCACCTTTTTCAATAGGTCCTGCGAAATATAGACGTTAATGTTGCCGATGCAATTGTGGGGAACTTGTATTCACCTTTTAGCCAGCTTTTGCCCGACCATTCAATTGTGAAATTCATCAATAACCTTGTCGCATTGCCAGGAGCCCACATGAGGCAAAATTTGGTCTTAGTGGTGAATACATTACCACTAGGCACGTCAGGCGTCTGCGTAGATACAGTAACAGAGACCGCCTTTTCTAGGTCAAAGGAATCCATATTCTCAACTATAAGACATTTTGTTGATTTCGGCCCGATTGACGCATACAGTGGTTTGATATAGGAGTAGGACCGACTCTTCCCTTCAGCATCGAGACCCTTCTTATCGTCTTCCATTTGCAGCTCCGTGACTTTGATGTCATCGAGAAGCCACTTGGTCATGAATCCGCCAGAGGCAGGGCCAAATATCATGGAATAGACTTTGCCCAGAGGCGCCGGAATAGTCTCATCTTTAAGGATTCTGTCATAATGGGTATCGCCGTCACTACACTCTGTTGGCGCATGGGTTAGTGGACCCGAAAAGTCCACGCTTGCCGCATTGGCCACTGCAGCAGCTTTTTCGCCAGCCTTGGCCTCCCCATTCGTTGGAACACTTCCTGCAGCAGAGCCGATAGCATTTCCCATGCTAGACGCTTTCCGAGTGGCCAGTTTGCTTACAGGTTCGCCAACATCGCTACCTCCAACACTGCCATCCCCGGCCCCAGTGAAGCTACCCAATCCTTCACCCTCTTCCTCGTCTTCGTCATAAACCTCCTCCTCCTCCTCCGAGAGATCACTAGCATCTTCACTGCTGGGCTCAGCCTTCTCGGTTTTGTCGCCCGTGCCACCTGTATCTAGTGTCACGCCATTCAACGAGCTCTTCAGTTGCGGATGGCTGAGCTTCCAGATGCCGACTAGTAACTCGTAGGTAGCTTCTCGACTAAGAAGACTGCGGAAAGTTTGTCTTGCGTGGAGGGTTTGAATGGCGATAGCGTTGGGAAAGACCATGGCAGTGGTCTCCTTTTCAATGGAGACGACTTCGTCAAAACTGATTATCAAGGTTGTAACCCATCCCAATATGTTACTGGAAAAGCAAATGTGGCCTTCTGAAACGTAGATCCTCCCGGCTAGAATGATGTCTCGTTGGAGAGCACAGCTATAGTCTTCAATCAGATAATCATCCTCTGGGACACTGCGAAATAATTGATGAAAGTCACGATTACGCTTTTTGCTCGCAACGGCAAATCCGGTCAGTTTCGGAGTGCTACCTGATGCTGAAGGGTTGGCGAGTGCAGAATGACCTGCTCCTATAGCAGCAGCAATGGTACTACCTGTGGCGCCTGAGCTATTCCGATGTCGCCGGGCCACTGCACCAACTCGACTGCGGACACTCCCACTCCTCTTGAAGCCACCCTCACCCTCAAAGATACTCCCGTTGGGCGGTGTCTTGTCACCTGCAACGCTGCTCTCGTAAGTCGATCTAGTCTTGAAGGCAGGTGCGGCATCTTCAGCGATAGGTGTGGAGGCCAGCTCATTTACAGTAGTGTCACTGTAAGCTGCGGATACTGCACGAGCGGCCGATGCATCTTCGGCGCGTGCAGCAGCTTCATCTCGCCGAATCGTAGCACCGTCCTTTGACCGAGGTGAGCCATTCAAAGCGGTCGCAAAAGTGCCGGTAGTGGAGTTGTTGGTTGAGGGGGGTTCTGTGGCGATACCAAGATGTTGTAAACTCAAGTCACCTGAGCCCATTGTGTCGATGGCAAGTTTTTTTTTTGGATCTGATGGCACATCATCAACCCCTCCAACGGTCGTTGAGCCTGTCTCAATCTCTTGGTTGCTGCCCTCATCAATCATCTGAGATGAACTCCTTGACCGTGGCGGATTGTTGGCAATGGTGTTGCTCAATGTGTTCGCAGCGTTTTGAGCAGCCGAAAAAACCGACGAGAAAAAGCCAGCTGGGCCACCGGGCGAGGCTGAAACTCCTGGGGAGCGCGTCCCTGGTGTGCTAATCTCTTCGATCGTTGGCGTTAGTGGAGCGGACATGGCATTTGATAGTTTGCTGGGTGGGTGCGTTGCAGAGTCAGACCTGGCCCGTCGATGTGAAATCATGTTGCCTGAGGCTGATGTGACAGTTTTTGGGTTTGTACCCGCTGGTGCTGATTGTTGGGGTTTGACTGACGGGCTCCCAGGAGGATCGGTCCATTGATCCGTCGGAGTCGGAGGAGTGACTGTAGTGAGAGGGGTCTCGAGCGATGCGCTAGGAGGTGTTTGAGGGGTTGTAGAGATATTTGGGATATCGGGCTTTTTGACCGTTCTAATCTTCGAGTCGGTATCCATGGATTGGGGCATGACGGGGCGATCCTTCAAGACATTAGGAGCTTGGTCTAGAGTGGCACTTTTCCTTCTATCTGCTGTACCAAAAAAGCCTCCCAATGTTGTTCCGCTCTCTGAAGACTTCACAGAGGCGCGGTCTGGACTTGTTGGTGGGCTAACCCGTTTCTTTCGAGAACCGGGCGTGAAAACCTCCTTGATCTTTGCACCTGGCGATATTCCGCGCCCATTTCGGGAGCTTTCTTTCTCGGATTGACGAGTATCCAGCGTAGCAGCATGACGAGGAGCCAGATTCGTTGATGAGGATGTATTGCTAGAGACTGGCAAGGTCGTAGACTTGTGATATTCCGGGGCCTGCAAGGTGGGAGTGTCTATGTGTGGGTTACTTGGTGCGCTGACGGTAGTTGATTTGATTAACGGCGATGTAGAAGTTAGGTAGCCAATGTGGGATTGGTGACTTATGAGCGGCGGTGGAGTGGTTAAGGGTCTACCCACGAAGACCAGTCAGCATCAGTCAGAAGCGCGATGTAATAGCCTATACTAAGAAAAATTTAATCATGGCGAACAACAGTGAGTATAGTATATTGCGAAGCGAATAGCTGGTCGTAATATTGATATTCCTTCTGCCTTGTCGATAGGGACCTCAGAAAGGCGTTGTTTGCGGCTGATCCGCCTTCGCTTATGCGCCAAATCCTACCTCATGCAAGGATCAAGGAAGTTCTGACTTACGACTCTATATTTGAGTCCATTGTAATAAGACTGCTACCACCGTCGTCACCCGGACTCTGCTGACCTGATTGGGATTCATAATCTCCAGAAGCTCCTCCTTGGCTCCCGATAATCCGACCTCGTACTTCCTCTTGCTGTTGCTCGGCCTCCTTCCGTTCTCTCCTCTTCTTCTTTATACGGGCTGGTACGAGCTTTGATAGCTTGTCGCTTGCAGTGGGTTTTCCACCGTCAATGCTGGGATGACGGCTTGGAAGGGCCTTGTCCAGAAGAGAGTCGACTGAGTTCCTGATACCATGACCTTCGCTACTGTTGTCCGTGCCATTGACAGACGGGGTAGAGGAATTATCCATGCGGGAGCGTCGGGCTTTAGCCAGTACGCCTTTCAGACCGCGTTCAGAGGGGGCCGGTGAGGCTTCCTCGGATGCTGGCTGCTCCATGATAGCGTTACTAACTGAAGTGAGCTACTTGGGCGCGGTGTAGATTATGTAGCCACGGTCTTTATGTAGGCTTGGCACTGCTCATGCCGGCGACTGGCAAGTCTTCATTAAAGTGAAGGCAAAGCTGTGATTATATGTGCTGGTCAAGTAGAGGACAAGAGTAATTTCTGCTACATGATAGCTTTGTTTATGCCAAGATCTATGACGGGGGTAGAACTACCTCGGTTCGTCATCCGCCAAAACCCCGGAGTTAAGTCCGATGATGATGATCTATCGTAGCCGTTTGTGGACCATCTCTACGAAAAGCGGGAATCTCTTGACTCTTGTCTACAAAGGTTTTTGTGACGGGTATCTCACAAGATCGATTCTCCGAGTTACAGTCAATACCCATGGAGCTCTCTCCTTTGACTTTAGTATGGTTTGAAGCAGCCGTCTAAGTAACTTTCGCTAAATACCGTTCACTCCAGGCACAATCCCATGCCCGCAACGCCCAGAATGCTGCGACCCCGGTCGCCGCAATCGAAGAGCATGATCTCGCGGCTGCGCAGTTTGCGACGGCGGCCAAGGATACTGGGAACTCAGAAGTAGGCCTTGTTCGTAGCGAAGCCTTCCTGTCCAAATGCTCACAGGAAATGCCAGGCCTTTCGCACTTTGAAGCTGCTCGAGCAACACCATGAGAAATTATCCCAACTGATCAAGCTCCAAAACTCGCATCCTGTGGTTCAGGCCTCAGGAACATTGCCGGAGCAGAAACATGCTACACAACCTCCTGCTTCGCCGAATACCTCCAAGCCTCGCGAAAGCTCCCCTTACCTTTCCCAACAGCATAATCCATTGCCGGCGCATCTACCTTCACGTGATATTAGCTCCTCCATTGCCAGTAACCTTGCATCAGCCCGTGGAATACCATCGAGCATACAGCGAAGAGATAGGCATACATCGTCGCCACTTCTGCCTCCAAATGCAGATGGGAAGGTTCTCAGTCCGCCAAGAAGGCCAAAGATAGGTCCACCACCCAAGTCCGCGCCAGAGCAGCGCCTCCTGCAAACTCCCGTGGCGTCAATACCTCAAGTATTCCGCACCGAATCCCCATCTCCGAAGCCAACCCCCGAATTACCCTCCCCCCGCAACGATGAACCCTTCCAACGCTTCTACACAACCTTCGAAACCCTCATTTCCAAGATATCTGCCCCCCTCGCCTTCGCCGGCCTCCCACTCATCCCTTCCTCCGACTCAGAACCCCCAATCAAACCCTCGCCTCCCCAACCAAAACCCCCAGTCCCCCCTTCCTCAGACCCCTCAACCGCCGAAATCGACTACAACAAATTCTTCTCCCGCGCGGCTCTGCGCGCCCTCCGCGAAGAACACGGGCCCAAAGGCGGCGGCGGTGGTTTTGGCACAGCGGCCGAATCCTTTTACGTGGTCCCCACAACCGGTGGCACAATCTCCTACGCCGACATCCTCGCGCGCGCCCAACAAGAAGCCAACCTCTCCAAACACCACACCGCTAGCCCCTCAAACCCCGAAGACCTACGTGACGACGATGAATTTGTCGACGCGCGCGAAACGCCCCAACCCGCCTCACCCATCCTCACTCGCACCGGGGCTCGCCACCACCAAAACCCACCCCCCGGCACCAAAACAATGGAAGAGCTGGTCCTCGAAAACTCCGCCCTCCGCGCCCTCGCCGACCAATTCAGCAAACGCCTCGCCGAATTCGAAATGGGCGCGCAGACGTCCTCGCTCGCGCTACACACCAGCATCCGCGCCATGGCGCGCTCGCAGTCCGAGGGCGCAGCCGGGATGGCAGGCGCGGGCGATGAACGCGCGAAGAGGCTGGGGGAGGAGAGGGTGATGAGGTTGGAGGAGGAGGCGGGGGGATTGAGGAAGGAGGCGGAGAGGTTGGGGAGAGAGAATGAGAAGTTGAGGGGGGTGGTGGGGAGGTATCGGGAGAGGTGGGAGAAGTTGAAGGAGGGGGCAAGGGGGAGGAGAGAGGGAGGGGCGGGGGGGAGGGGGGAGGAGGGTTGAGAAGGGGGGGGGTTTTTTTTATGGGGAGGTTTGTGTGTGGTTGCGAGGACGTATATGTTTGTTCATTCAGCCTGAAATGGAAATATGAACTATTGTCGGAATGTGATAAAATATACCTGAACAGGGCCGTATCAAGTGTATCCAAATTCTGGTAAACCGGTAACCCAACACAGACCACGATTCAAGCTGGCACCAGCCGTTCCCAGCCTACAAATAATGTCACTACGGAGGCTCAATGCATGGATGGACACTCAAAGATGGAAAGCAAGCATTAAGCGCTTCTATCGCGGTAGCACAACCAGCCATCTATCTATTAAAGTATTACCAACCGAAGCCAGAGCTCTCGAGCCATTCAGCCAGATTACAACTCTTACTCTAGCCTTCCTGCATACATTTATTTATTCCAGTACAGCTAGCAGCAATACATACTTCCCACATCTTTCTTTAGAATAAGGAGACAGCCATTCGGTACTCGAGAAAGATATTTGTGGAGATGAAATACTCCGAAAGAACTACAGTCCCTTTCAGCCAGTCTACGTCTCCCACCGAAGCTAGCAGCAGGAATTTCCGAAAGGCGTTTGAGCACAAGTACGACATCGTTGCAGGAACCGGGTTCTCGGCAATGTCGAACTTCCGGTGGGCGGGCTTTGAACATGCATCGGAGGCAGCGACGGAACGAAGTATGCAAAGGTTTGTTCAGCGATAAGAATCAAGATGGACTTCCATAGCCGTCGACCTTCCTCGTAAAGAGTAGTGATTGGTACCGCCCATAATGGTAAGGTCGACAGCTCCAAACGCTCTCAGTGCCCACACAATTTCTTCTTCTGGTCGGTGCCGCCGGATTGAAAGAATTCGAGCACTTCAGTAGCACCATGAGCATGATGCTTAATGCATTCGGCGTTGGAAATGTCCCAGCCGCCCAAGACGTGGAAGTGCATTCCAAAGCTTGTCAAGGCAAGGTTGTTAGTTGCCATGGATCGGAAAGTACTGCCCCAGGAGCCGTGGGCGGGTCTGTGTTCTCCGTGCTGTGAGGCCCGTGCCGAAAAGAGGGCCACCTGCTGTAACCAAAGGCTCTGGAGGGTTTGACTGTGTCTCTTAAAGAAATCAAGAAACTCATTTTCATGCATGACCATATGGCCGAGGCGAAGGGAGCGAAGACGGGGCCATGTGCCTGTGCCAACCAAATTTGCGAACGAAGTTACTTCGCATGGCGTGTCGCAAACGGCATCTTCAAACCCCAATTCCAAGGTCTCCAGGTGTATTGCCGCGCTCAGAACTACGGCAATGCTTTTTGACTCAAGCGTTTGTGACCACACGTGGAAAGTAGCCGGGTAACCAGCCATACCAGGTCGGCGGTCGATGACTGGCCTTGAATCAATCCATAATTTTATGGTTTTCAGGTTGCCGAAGGCATTGGTTGCATGACGAAGCTCGCTTGACGACATGTCTAGGATTGAATGAGAAAGTCCACAAAGGTCATGGTTGCTTTCAACGTTGAACGACTCAAGTCTCTTCATGTTCGTCATCGACGCTGCTTGCATTAGGACAGAGAATCCGCGATACCAAGAACGATCGCTATCCGGATCTTCTTCCTCCATAGGTTCTGGCCATGGACGGGGATCTAGTACGACTGCATCCAACCCACGGATACCTTTGTTCCGTATAGAAAACGTAATGTCTGGAATGCCTTCAATGTCAGCCTCTGCGAAATAGGAGAATCTATAATGCTTGTCGTTACTGGTGTGACGACAATCAGAAACTGCGAAGCGCCTGACGTTCGGCATTTTGGGAAGCGCTTCGACAAGGCGTACCAGATCGTCAGGCAGGTACACTGCCATCGCAGCATGATATTTAGGGTCCTCTAGTAATGCCGGGAAGTTGTTGGGCAGAGTGTCGGAGTTGACGAGCTTTGTCAAATGTGCTCCGCAATATTCGGCGAGGTTCACCTGATCCTGAAGACCAGCTTGATAGCGATTGAAGCCTCGTTCTATTGCAGCTTTTGTGTAATCTGCGTCTGCTAGGCGAAACCCGCCGTTCCAAAATAGTCTCTTGTAGTTAGCTTTGATGAGCCTGTCTCGATCCAATGGCTCAGTCGAACACATGTAAGTAGAGTCATAAATGATTTCTCTAACACTATGTCGAATAAAGGCATGATTTGAAACCGATGCCAAGTTCTCTCTGTCTTGCAACTGTGTTGAGATGTAAACTGTCTGGAAGAGGAACTGGGAAGCAATCGCGGCTAAACCACTGCAAACTTGGCGAATATTCTTCAGATCTGCAACGGGTAGCATTCGTACAATAGCATCCAGTAGTTCTGCAGGCACGTGGGAAGGTCCGAAATCCATGTTGGCGGTGCCCAGTGTTCCTACCAACAAAATGCTTGAGGGAAGTGTTAATGATGAGGAGTAAATTCAGGTTCAGAATCCTGGCTCGGTCAATTTCAAAGAGAAGTATCCTCAGATTCTAGTTGACCGAGAAGTCGTTGAAGTGATGGAGATGACCTAGTAGATAACAAACTTTATCATAACGTTGTGTGGAGATACCTTATCAATGACTGGGTCACAAAGTATCAACACGAAGAATTAAGCTGTTCCTCGTGGTCGTGATGGAAGGCCCTGCTGGCCACACAACCAAGAGATTGATGGCCCACCAAACAGGTCTTGGAGTCCAGCAGATATTGACCTGCCTAAGGTACGCATAGGAATGGCCAGGGATGCCAATTAGAAAACGAAAACATATGTCGATGTCGAGAGCAAAATGAATGAGTCGCGAAAGACAGGGTACTTGAGGCAGGCGCGACGGCTGGACGCGCCTAATGTGGAAAAGTCAATGGACGGTGATGAATGATTTCCTTAAATTACACTACAAGTGAGATTACAGATACTCGACTGATAACTTACTGTTGATGCTTGACTGGCTTCGGTCCTGCATTTTAGATACTCCGATGATTCCTTTTCACGATGTATCATAAATGAAAAGCGTACGAATACATCAAGGCCTGAGTAGGTGACAAAACCGTACTTAGACACCACTACAGGTCAGGCTCCAAATCGGAGATGAATGTCGGCAGCTCTCCACAGTGTATACTCTTACGGCTACTCCATGCCCTTTCGGAAAAGGGATAATGCAGAAGTAGCAGCAGCAGTGAATGAGCCAAGGCCTAAAAAGAAACGAATAAAAGGGCTGTGGTGGCTAACATTTCGTGGTCGAAGATGAGGAACAGCGCCTGATCATTACGGCTAAGGGTAGCGATCTTGAAATAGATGGATTTTGCTGCTAGTGAGATGATAGTAGTGTAGTCCGCACCATTGGGGATTGGTTAGTACTTGCAAAAGAAATCATAAAGAAATCCCTGGGAATCTGTAGCTGCTCAAAAATTGTCTTGTCGACAAGCTGGCTTAGAAGATTCTTCGTCTAAGCAACCAGATTGCCTTACTCAACAATCTTACTCTAACATCGAGCAAGAAGACTCGTCCTCAAAGAGCTCATCTACCCGCTCTTGCAGGATGGAATTAATAGCTTTCCGAAACGTAGATCCGCGTCTGTTGCTCGCCACGTTTTCCTCCACCTCGTCCCAGTCGACCTGGCTCAGAATCGATTCAGAAGCTCGCTTCAATTCCAGAGCTGAAATCTTAGTCACTTTGGCATCTTGTTGGTTATTGAGAATCGAGAATCTAGGAATTGGGTCTGTCCGGAAGGGGCTCTTTGATGGTGATTGCAAAGCTTGAATAAAGCGGCGTTTGCTGCATGGAGTAGTCGTATCGTTCTCGCTCTCCTCAGGATAGCTGCGCTTGGCGCCGCGTGTTGGTGTTTGAGCAGGAGTAAGAGGCAGATGTCCGCTGGGGACATATCCGTTGAATAAAGATGCTGATTTTTGTGGAGTTGCCGGCCATTGCTTCGTTGCTTTGCCATTGTTTAAGTTATCTTGAGTGGGATGTCCTGAATTATGGTCCTGTGAACATCGATTTTAGTTATTGTTTGAAAATATTAGCACCTGCCCGTGCGTCACATACGTAGGACTCTTCAGAAGAACCTCGAGTTTCCTTACTCGAACAGGACAGACTCTCTCCAACGATGGCCAATTCTCGAAGATTCTGCGGCATATTCGAGCCCATAATTACATGCTTGTCGCCTGAGTCGGGAGATTCTAGATCGGCGTAGGCCAGGATCATTGTGACAATTGGATTGTAAGGAAACTTTTGAGCAGCATGACACATGTAGCCGAAATCTCTAGTACAGCATGTTGTGCAAGTCAAGGAACTGACGTTGAGGCTACTGTAATTAACACTAAAGTAGATAATACGAATAGACGCGGATAGTTTTGTCACTTTTGCGTGCAGGTGAGAACAACGTCCGATCCGAGATGGTTTCCACGCCGTTTTACGAGGCCTTCTCACTTGCTATTTTGGCATTTGGGAAGATAATTCGATGGCTATATAGAGTATCACGTGGGACAATGCAAGGGGCGCAGCACGCAGAGTTTGCCTTAAGGCCGGCTTCAGTTGTCTTCATTGACAGCCACATGCAGGATTACTCAGTCTACACTGAATTTACAATGACCATGTTTCGCAGCGAACAAGATACCGTCAGTATCTACCTCATCTTCCACCTATCCCTCCCTTGTTCTTCTTTGCTGTTGGCTTCTGCTATCTCTCTCGTGACCCGCGCTCGGAAAATCTATTAATGAGAAAGGCAACGACCTAGTACTCACCAACTTGATTTCAGTACTTGGCGCTAGCTTCATGACTATTTCTTCCCTTGTTGTTGAAAGGTGTTGGAATACGAGGTCATATGGGGGCATATTGATATTTTGGTTGTTGCTGTTAGGAGGCTATCTACTTTTAGGAGGTGGAAGGTGAAAACCCTACTAGCGGGTCCCAGCCCTACCAGCCCTATGAAGCGGAGATTACCAACTCCTCTATTTCCAACAAAAGGATCAGAGTAGCCAACATGGCCCACAACGCCCTTTTCGAAATAGGTCCACGGTCTGACCTATGGTGTGTTTCCTTAGACTCAACAATGACAAGAAATGTAAACCAGAACTGGGATCATGTCTAGGAAGGATGAGTGCAAACGGGCGGACAGCGCATGACGCACTAGTCCACCGTTTGCAGATATATCTAGATTCTCAAGAGAAAGCAGAGCCTTTAGCCAACACTGAAGAGTGGAGACTTACCCCCTTGGTCCGATCAAAAACCTGGTCCGGCACTAGAAAGCCCCTGGGCTTGACCTCTTCTCTCAGACTGCCCACAGCACCTCACCCGCAACTTTCTCAGCGCAGCAATATTCGCTCTCGACGGCACCTCGTGCGGTACGAACTCGTGGTACAGGCCATGTCTAGGAAGAAATGCGACGATGAGGGGCGTGCCCGGGGACCTTAGGTACGAGAGAATTGTGATGGGCGACGAGGGAGTACCCCACGGTGGGCAGAGCGTTGGGTGCGTGAGTGGGAGGCAGGCAACGGGGCTGAAGCCGGTGAGGTGGGAAAGGCCTGTGCCGCCGAATATGGCAATGTGAACGGGCCCTTCATGAAGAGATGGTCAGTCTCGTAGCGCGTATGGCAGAGACAGCTCGAATTCGGATTTGAGGGAGAGAAGGACATCTTGAGAAGGCTCGTGTAGCAAGTCACGCCCGGAGAAGGTTAATATGGAAGAGATTGCGCGACTGGGAATTACCTGCGAATGTTTCTGGCAGATTCGCCATATTTGAGAGTGATGGATAAGGTGCAAGGCCAGGGTTGCTTTAATTGTGAGTGAGTAGTGCACAAAGAAGATGAAGATGTTTCCGCATATCAAAGCAAGCCTAAAAGCACATATCTTTTTCATCGAGTATTCAATACATTACATGTGCACGCTCCCGATGATTGTTCTCGGTTCTTTACAGCATGTATGCAATGTTTCGGAATGTTTGCTGCAGCCTGATTCCTTCGAGATCTTATGAAGTCATTTAACGAGTATGATTACTACGATGAGCACCATTGCCTAGCCCCAAAAGGTTATAGATACCCAACTTGACCACTTCGACAGCTCACTATGAACTTAATAATTCTGACAAGATTCCAACAGTAACAGCCTTCGCCTTCGAAGTGACGTTTCAAATGAAAGGATTGTTCTTTCGGGAATCTTGATCAAGACTATCAGTATGTGTTGATAGGCTAATAACAGTGGTTTTCTTGATTCCTGGAGTACATGGATGCGGTGTGTGGTAGTCGAATCCGATTCTATTCTTACTATGCTCGGACCAAGAAGTTGATTGAATTTTTTGAAGATTGCTGAAGGAGCCAAAATCTTGTAGGTTATGAGAAGCATTCTCTTGCACGGCATATCGACGGGGCAATAATGTCACAGACAGTCTTCAAGCTAATTTTTGGTCAATCAAACGATGGATAGCATACGAGGAGTGTCCTTTCTGACTGAAGAGCTTACTCGAACCAGATGTTTCAAACTAAATCGTTGCCTAAGAAGCTTAGCGAGGTGCATGCAGGCTACGCCATACTGTAACGTACATGTAATATCATCAAAGTTTTCCGTGTTTGCAACAATGATTCTAACAATAGCGCAGATTGCGGTGCTAAACATGAGAACTTAGAGATGATTATACATAACGTGGAAAGGGAATACTGACAAGAAGCCCAAACCTATAAGAGAATATATTCCGACTTTGATCCGAAAGCTTATTTGGATATCTCATAAGAAGATGATTGGAAGAGTTGTAAAGGCCAAATCGCAAAATGCGGACGATACTTATCTTATTAACTAGCTGAAACGATTCGTAGAGATTACTTTGTAGCTTGAGAGATCACCTCCTTAGGATACCCCAACTGCAGCTTGAGCTGACGGAGGTCAGCAGCTACCAGGCACGGTAGGGTCTCGGAGCTTATTGATAGGAGTACACAGGGGTAAGACAGTGGTAGCAGAAGCCAAATTGGCCGCAATATTTACGCCGTTAACAAAATGCAAGAATGATTTCCACGTTCACTCTGTGTGATGGTTCACAAAGAGACGACGCAAAAGGATGTATGTGCGGTCCCAAGCCATAGTGAAGAGAGGCGTCTCCCATGCCTATGCCAATCAAAGCTGTGATCTGATGTTCTGACTTAGCTGCCGCGTATCTAAAAACCATTTTGAATTACTTTACCATTGCGAGGACGATAAAGAAGTCATTTTCAGCCTAAATCCTTTATAATCTTGACTCGGACATAGAACCTTGAGCTATGTAAAGCGAAAGCTAAAGCCAACGTGATTGCCTGGACTATCTTGAGAATACAGTCACGGTCCTCATACTGTGCAGAACTTTGATTCTACCATTTTCAAGAATGTAGCGGAATGAGAGTATCAACGCTATTGAGAAAAGAGAAGGGGCAACGTCTTTCAGCAGGTAGCCTCGTCGTTCGGGTATCGACCACTGGTTGCACATGTCCACGTGAAGATAGGATTTCCTCTAAGAGGGAGGATAGGGGTGAGGACACATGATAGCAATTCATCTGATCGAGCCAATTATCGAAGTAACTACGGCCCCCCAAAATCCACCGTATGTAACTGTACCTTACCTACATAGCTTTCAGATGCGATGACCCAGTCTAAGAGGCAACGCCTATTTTGCGGCTTATGCTGAGATTTGGATTTGTTCCAACCTGAACGCAGAGTGCTTGTTGTCGGTATCGCATCCAATCTGATGCAAGAGCTGCACCTCATGCTACGACATTTTTATTATCATTTGTGATTCTCTTCTTCTTCCGTTCGTCCTTTCTTTTCCGGCCTTCGCCCGTCCTCCTATTTCCATGATAGGTTCCAGTGATTTCTCTCAACAGATATTTTAGCAAGCCTCCCTCATAAGCCTTTACACGTGGAAAGACTCTGCCCGTCTTCAGAGTATAATCTCTTAGTTCTTTCTCGGAGGCAAAGACTTGGACTTTACTGCGTTGCCTCGTGGTGTCAAGGAGATCGCACAGATTCACGTGGGTCTGAATCATGGCCTTACTTATTTTTTAGACAGGTCTGCTAAACAAATAAAATGCAAGGGAGAACTGGCTTACGCACCTCTCTTTGTGCTACTAAGGTATCAGGAATATGTTCCATACCAACGAGCACGCACATCCTTTCCCATGCCTCCATGTCGTTCTCGTCATCGCCAAATGTCATGTTGAACGCTTTCACCATTGCGATGCGGAACCCCTTCCAAGCTTCATCCCGCTCAGCGTGATCATATTCCTGCTTGCGGGACGGCCAGCCGAAAAAAGCGCATAGACGTCTATACTCATCATGCGAGGAGCTATAGCGATTGTATTCGAAAGAGCTATGAAGGGAAAAAAAGGCCGCTAAAGGATCGTTATCAATGGCAAAGGTACTGCGAACATAAGGGACGGATTGAAAGCGGGCTGCTGAGAAGGGCTTCATGGTACTGCCGATAGATGTATTAGATGGGAAAGAGTCAATGAACCACCCATTATGCTCCCCGTCAAGCCGCTGATCGTCGACTACTGCTGAGGTAGACGGTGGAACAATACTCTTGATCCCCTTTCTGGGTTTCGCTGCAGTCTTTCCATTGATTTTCTGCGCTTTCGTTGGCGATTGAGAAAACATTGAGGATTTGACACCAGTATCTTCGGCGTCATAGGCTCCTGCTTTGAAACACTCTGACTTCAACTTCACCGGGAGCGTCCCATCAACTTTTGCCAAGGCTGCCATGTGCCGTTTACCCTGTTTATGTGCTGTGATATCCTTCGGTGCCATAGTGGTCAAGCATAGCGTGCATGTCCATTTCGACTTGTTAAGGGGTTCTTGAGGCTCAGCTTTAGCTTCGGCCGCGGCTTGCAGCACAGGGGATAAAGATAAAACTATATATTAAGTCAAGTCAGCATTGATTCATGCCGAGAATGTGGTACCAAATTAGTTTGACTCCAAGTGTTCACGGGCGTTAATCAAGTTCCTTGACTTACATCTAGTAGCGGGCGTTGATCCTCTCACAAAAACTATCTTTGGACGGTTGCAAGAGATGTTTGAACTTGACTCCATCCTCTAGCTCACAGATTCGGGTCTTCTTGTGTTTGAGGAGATGAGTCGAAGGCAACATGAGAAAAGAATGTAAAACGAGCAGAAGGCTGAGCGATTGGCTCTTTTGGAACTGCCCCGCACCACAACGGAGTACGTAGAGAGTACATGCTTAACAGCCTTTGGCCGTAAGCGAGATGTCGTACTCAAGTTCATTGAGATGCACGTAGACTCGCCTAACAATTTTAAAAAGATCGTAGAATTGATAGAGTATAAGACAGAACTTCATACATGCTTCGGAAATGTTATATGTAAAGTGACATGTGATGCGCTCATGAAGACATTGTGTTCCAGCTGGCTCAGGTAATGTCATTAAAGGTCTTGTTGTAGGCTCTACTAGCGCCTGATCTCGACCCCAAATCTTTGATGCAACGCTCTCAGCATCGCAGGACATTTGAGTGGCTTCGTCTACATGTGAGTACTACCTGGTGGGTATAGATAGGTTGCTTACTATCTCCACCACTCATCAGCCTTTTCGTAGCAGATCGGTAAGCAGTCAGTCTAATTCTGGGACGAGTTTTTGGGTTGGTTACAGTTAGTGCGCAACAAGATGTACCTGAGCATCGCCGAGCTAGTCAAAGGCAACCTTTCAGAACAGCCCTTCGAGCGCTTATCTACTGAAAAAGTGGCGACCGAGGGAACGACAGAAAGGAGATCTAACACCAACGTTGTTCCCTTAAGCTCTTTTGAACCATCTCATTCAACTTTGTTGGAAATAGCGGAGTTGATAACCTCCGCCTCATAGGGCTGGTAGGGTTGGGGCCCGCTAGTAGAGTTTTCACCTTCGTGCCTTCCACCTCCTAGATAGCCTCCTAACAGCAACAACCAATATACATATCAGTATGCCCCCACATGACCTTGTATTCCAGCAAAGTTGTTCGTAAGCCGAAGCCGAACTGAATCCAAAGCGATGGGGACTGGGCCGTGTCGACCTGAGGAAGCACTAGCGCTTGACACCAGATACTCTTCGTTATGATACAGAAGATACTGATAGAGTACACTCCTTCTGTATGAGAAGCAGTCAGTCTCTGGAATAGGCGTTTCGCTGTACCCTCGTCTGCTACGAATACGGTAGCCCATCAGTTGGATATAGTGCGTTCTTTCTTGACATTTCTCTTTGTGGATCACGAGCTTCATCTTGGCATCTTATCGCTTTGCTAGGGTCGATACCGGGCGTCTCAGAACGATGCTGCTGCTCGTTGGACTTCCGGTAGCGTTTCAAAATCTGTCGCTTGCCGGTTGATGCCTTTCGCTAGTCCATTGGCTTTCGTCGTCGGTTCTATGCTTATAGCTCTTTTCTAACTCCGACACCTTGTATCTCAAGGCGACGATCCGCTTGGACTTCATGAATCTGTCTACATTCAACACCCTCTATCTCAAATCGATTTTCTGTTCGCAATTTATGAAGATGTCCAGATCCCTCCATCTCTCCAATCAACACAGGCGTATATGCGCCCATTTCTGGTTTCTTCCAAGCCTCCCCCGAATCCTTCTGTCCAAACCTCTGCCCATTTCTCCGCTGTGATCTCCTGCGCTGCACCCAAGCCACTGCAATTGAAATAGCAGCCAGGCCAAAGATCGTACAAGCGACACCTATCCCTGCCTCAGCTTTCCTCGAGAGACTGGAACCGGATCCGGGACCGGAATTTGTCGCTGTAGACGCCGATGTATGGGGCGAGCTATTTTGCGAAGAAGAAGAATTTGCTTGCCCTATTCCATCTTTACTCAAGATATCCTTTCATGTATCTTCCCACACTGGAGCATCAATCGTAGCCGAGATGGCTGTGTCATTAGGCTCGATGATGACGACCCGGGACTGAGGCAGACTTGGTCCGGGCGCCTGTGCGAGGAAGTAGCTTCCTGTATCCCAAATCTGGCCAATGAATGCACCTTGCAGAAATGCATGACCGAGATAGTATTGGGCGCTTCCGGAAACGGTGCCACCGGGTAACTTGGGTATGTAGGGTCTGCAAGGAAATTAGGGTGTTGGAGTTTTGACCAGAGGAGGAGTTAAGGTTAGATTGAGAAGAGCCAGAGGGATGGCGATGGTGGTGGACGCATTAGAACTGTTTTTGAAGGTGAATCGTAGGTTGGAGAGAGACGAGAGAAGGATCGATAACGATGTGTGACCAAGGTTTCAGGTATAGAGTTGGAGGTCGGAGTTGAAATTCAATGGGAGGTGGAAGGCGAGAGATGTGCAAACGGCTGGGAGAAGGTAGAGGTATGGGACAGCGGGCTCCGGTACGACTGAAACGTTAAAATTGGAAGACGATGTGTCGGTGGGGTTCAGAAGGTTATTTGAGCTTTGGGATGCTGCGATGGTACTGTTGATGGAGACATTCGTAAGGAGGATGACTGTGCTATTGAAGATTCCTGGAGTCTCCAGAATTCGCGCTTCGTCATAGCCGCCAAAGTACACAGACCCGGGGATATTGTGTCGCGCTGAGCCCACATGTAGGCCCCATGACGCAGAGATGGGAACATCACTTCCCCCGTGAGCGCCAAGGAATGCTAAAGGCGTGTACGTCTCTACAGAAGCACCTCTAAAGGATGTAGAGATATTAGGTTCATCGGTCCGCTTGGAAGCCAACGAGAGAATTCCTGTGTCAAGCGAGGTTTGGATTCCTCCTGCAAAGTCGACCGTCATTCCATCACTAACTAAGAAAGTAAGGTTATCCAAGTACTGTTCCTCGCCACCTTCGAGAGATATGGTTATCCGTTCGAGCGTATGCGTTACCGATCCATTTAAGCGTAAAGGATCCATCAGGTTGTCATTCCACCCTGGGATGCTATCTGAACGGATGTCGAGCTCGTTTGATGTCAAATTCTTTACGGGGTTCTTGTCATAAAACCTAACGCCGGGATTCGAGCAATTGGAGCCTTGGCGCTCGCAAATAGCTTTCGAAACGACGAGGGTTGCTTGGCTTCGTCCTGGGTATACGGATACATTTTCGGGAAGCCAACCGATTTGAAGTTCGAGTGCAGACCACGGTCCATCCGGCCCCCGGGGATTCGTGGTGTTAAAATGCCAAGCCACGGGCGTACCGCTGCCATTTTGGGCTTCCGAAATGTCTACTGAAGCCAGGAAAGAGAGAAAGCTGATAAAGACCTTGGAGAAGAGCATTCCGCAGAAGTACGAGAGCAAAGCAAGGTACATTAGTATAACGGTAGACGATTTAGATTGCTAGCAAGAAGCCGAGAATCATGGCTGAGGAGCGGCCACAATCCTACCTACGTACTCGTTAAGAATTCATTGGTGTAAGAAATGTCAAAGGAGGATGTACAATGTATATATGGTGGAACTACAGTAGGAAACTGCGGAAGGGGAAAGGAGCTGAAAACCCTGACTCCATATACCACGCCCTAAGGTATAGGGGAAGGGAGATTGCAAACCACACCTAAGGTAAACCCACTCCCGCCCAAGATGCTGAGAACAGGTCCCTGTCAGTGTCCTCCTGCAGCTACTGTTTCACAGCCATGAATCCCGTTTCTACCATTTTTACATTTATGGAACAGGATCGCTACGGTGCACTCATTACGGCGGCGTTGGTCGTTCACGACTAGCCCTGAAAAAAATGCGAAAAAAAGGTTGAAAAAACTGTAGCCGAAGGAACCCGCGACCTTGAGGTGCCTTAATGGACATAAGAGCCACACGCTCTACCGATTGACTGGGAATAATCAGCTAAGCAAATAAAGGGCATTCACGTTGGAACGTACGCTACCCCGGCCAAATGACCTTTTCATAGCAAATCGAGGCCTAGTACGCAATTATATACTTACCGTAATTGCTTAAAAAGGTCAAGGCGTGCAAGGCTAAATCACCGGCCATTGTCAGCCCTAAATTTACCCGCGCAGGAACACCGAAAATCAACTCCAAGCTCATACATTTTTATCTATACATGCTATACCACACTACAACAGTGCCAACCTAATACATTTACTACATTCGTATACTAGTCAAGTACACCTTTCAGATACTTTCTTAGCACACGCCTAAACTTCCTCCAGAGAAATCTCCGCCCAAGCTTGAAGAATGTTATCCGTCATATCTTCCTTATCCTTCTTTTCCAGCTTACGAATCTTCTGTTTCAGGATATTCCATACAGCTTCCATAGGATTGAGATCTGGCGGCTATGTAGGATATACAAGGGTCTCGATTTCCTTTTTAAATATGTATAAGTGAGCGTAATTGAGATACAAGTACGTATCGTGGTTTGGATCGTTGTCCTCCTAAAAATAATCTCTTGATACCCCCGTTTTGGTTTGATATTTTGGAGTTCCTCAAGGTACTTGGGAACGATTTCCTCCGTATGGAATGGCGATGTTATCGAGTTCGCTTTTAGTTGTACTTCTACGTCAGCTGTAACGTATTCTAAGTAGTGCTGACTTTTCTTAAATTGCTTCTGTGTCTCCTTCTTCTATCCCTTTAGTGATTCAGCGCGCCATGGAGGCTCCTTAATATGCACATTGACATGAGCTTCTGGTACGTCGTAGGGTTGTCTTAAAGGAGTAACTCTCCTTTGTGGTAGTACGAGACGGAGGCAGCCAATAGAGCGTTACGTCCTAGAGTAGAGGTACCTCGCCTATAGTCTCTGGTTCGTTTGCACTCATGTTGCGACGGGTGTCCTCTGCTACGTTGTAGTTCCTGCTATATGTCTCACTCGGCGGCGTTTGATTCTGCATACAGACTGTACAGCTCAACCGAGGTCTTCATAAGTTGCCAGTCTTTTTTGAAGATAGAAAGACATCAACACGAAGATCTCAATGCTGACTGAAGCTATCACTATACGAAGTTCCCTACCCCCTGAATTCGGCAAGTTCAAGGATCTGTTGCCTCAAGCTGCTATGATATCTACCACGAATTCTCGTAACATAATGGGGCCCGCAAAATGGCAGCCTATCTGCAGGCCAGACGTGGGTATAGGGGTCTAGAACGACCCCCTGAATCCGGTCAAAGACTGAATTAGCAAGCTTGGGAGCAACAGGCCCTCTTCGCGAAAGCCAGATCCTTTTAGTATCACCACCGACAACCTTCGAGGCTTCTATACCCAAACGACGACCGTCCTGGGAATCGGAGCATCTTGGTACGAATGGAAGGTGATGGCGATCCGGTTTTGCATCGCAGCGAGTATTGATGCATCTTAGATTCAGTCAGACCCCAATCTTCTCCGGTAGCTTTCGGTATTGAAATCCCTGTTTCGAGGAGATAAAGATTGGACACGTCATTGATTCCGGTTTCCCTGTTACGAAAGACAATGACTTTGTTCTCTCTACCATTCCTTATACAATTATTTTTTCTTGATACGATTGAACAAATAAATCTACCGACTTTTGTGCATTGTTAAATTATCAAGAATTTCACCGACTTTGCTAATGTTATCGACAAATCGCAAAATCCGGCCCAGGTTCTGCATACAGCCACAATCAACCCAGTTTACCAGTGTATGATTCTTCTACGCAGTGCTATGTATATGAAGCTACAATAAATTTGTTATGAAGAACGACAGTCCTAAAAACCTGTCTAGTTGCTGGCTCTTCGAAGATTAATCACTATTCAAGTCTCATGTTCTAGCTCACATAATTGTGCACGAATCATTGTCATCTTTTCAATCTCCTCTCAAGGCAGCATATCTATCTCGACTTACCTGATTTCAATGTCTGTTCTTCGTGAATCTGTTTCATTGCGATTGCATTCGAAGATCTGACATGTAACTCATATCATAGTTCATCAGATCTGGCGAAGAAAGCTCGTAGAGAGACACTGCGCTGCTGTTTATCTCGTACGTGAGCGTCGATGATTGATTCGATGTTCACGAAAATATTGACTGATGCTGCGATGCTTGAAAAGCAGAAGAAAACGACGATGAAAGCATTGAGACGTTCGATTGCAGAATGTATGTTGAAGGCGCTGATCGAACGTACGAAGAAGCAGAATATTGTTGCTGAGAGTTCATGTACTCTGAATGAGATGAGAAAGATGTCAAAGCAGGCTGATACTGAGAAGAAGCGTGACCAGAATTATGTTGATTTCAATCATTCCGAAGGGAAGGCGCATACTGATGATTCGGATGCATATTGACATTATTGAGTTCGAAACTCGGATGAGGATCTATATACTGTCTGTGCGCAGGTCTTTGAAGCTTCCTCGGGCTAAATTGCATGAGACTGGTGCTCCTCTAGGTTTGCGTAGCATTGAGGCTTTGGACAGCTTCAAGGTAGTCACCCTTCGCATCCTTGCGGGCCTGGTTTAGCTACTCGGGCTTCTCGTCTGGGAAGGTCTCTCTGAGCTGAGCGAGCTTCTCCTGGAAATCTCGAGAAGACCAGGGCATACGTTGACGAAGCCGCGAGAACATCATTGCTACACTGTCTTCGTTCAATCGCAGGAAATTTTGGCATAACAGTCTCGATGGTGCGACAATCGAGTTACATTCGATACTGGGACAGACTTCGCACCGGTTTCTTGCTTCTTTATCGCCCGTGGAGCGTAGCCGACGGCAAAGGATCCAAGGTAAGGGACCTGACCAGGCTTCGCCCCCAATCGGGGTCGTGCATGTGCATTAGCGCTCATGCAAGACAGATTGAAGAAAGGTGCCACCAGCGTGTACAATATCATCGCAAAAAAGGCAAACATGAAATATACGGAGTACATCTAACGCTGATCGAGAGAAGCTTCCAGGATCTGCGACGGCAGGCAGTTTAATTCAAAGAATTGAGGGGAGGGCATTGGGAAGTAGAGGGCGGCAAATACTACACGCGCAGTTGGCAGATGTCAGGGTTAGGGTTATGTTCGGAACGCAAAACATTTAAAGTTGCATAACGGATCAATTGGTGGAGCAATATAGTGCAGTCAAAAGACATACAATAACCGTGTACCGCTCTTTTATTGGCTTCGATATTCTCATTAGGGGATACCGCTGAAATTCGTGTCAATACTCATGTTATCATCTCCTCTTGATGAGAACCTGAGGTTCGCGGGTTACAAATCCTCACTCTCCCCATTTCGAAAGAATACTGTATATGTCAAAGATGAAAAGCGTACATGCGGTTTGGAAGGATGTACATGTCAAAAGGTTTCCACTGCCAGCTATGTCATAATTCAACGACCATTTAGGAGCCCCTACACGCAGATATCGCTCCTGCGATCTCTTCTCCTCCCAATTATTCAACCACCAAATGCACCATACCTTGCTTTCAAGCCCTTCACATTCGCAGCCGCAACTCGATTTATAGTTCGCGCTTACTGAGTGGAGCAGGGCGTGGAGGCTGGAAGGAAAGTGCATAGTATTCCTGCGACGCCTGACCCTGCAAAGCCCACGTGCCACCTCCCTGGCTTTTTTCGTAACAATTTCCTACAATCGATTCCTAAATCACTATTAGCTAACGTACTCTAACGTTTTCCACCAAGCTGAACATTTCCAAAGCAGCTAGGTAAATGTATATTTTTTGCTCACCATGGCCGTAGCGCAATTTGAAAAGTCATTTGTGCCGTAGTTCTGACGATGTGCCTGAATCACGTAATCAGCCTGGGTGATGTTCCTGTCACAACCGAACTGTTCTCCAGGCAGTTGGCAAGCGTCGGCGGCGCAGATCGATTGTATTGCTAGAAGGACGTTTGCCTGCTCGTTGGTCTGGAATTGATCGCCTGTGCATTGCGGGAAGGGTAGGTTGGATGGCTTGATGGCGAATGTGTAACTTTGGAAGTTTTGGCTGCCCCCGCCGTTGAAGTTGCTGGCGTACGAGCCGCCCACTGGGCTAGCGGAATTTCCCGAGGCTACACCACAGTGCTGGGCTATGAAGAACTATAATTCAGTTGTAAGTCAGCAGCCTGAGCAAGCCGAGAGCGGAGAGGTTTTATCCAACGACGTACGGGAGCCCCAAGGCAGAAATCAAGATGACCACTGAAGGCATTGGTGGTGTATGATGCAGTATATTCGGGGGTCGAGGCGGCGAATGTACAGACGTCTCCATTACAGGAGCCGTACTGCTGATGTTTGCTTGCGTATCCTTTGTCGCAAGTGGCTTGGATCATCTGAGAAATCTCCGAATTCTGGTTATTGAGGTCGGCTTGTATACCACCGAACAGGTTCTGGGGGATAGTTCCAGCTCCGTTGGGTGGCGCTGCTGTACCTGAACATGCTGCCACGAGTCCTATTTTCGAAATTGCGGCAGGAACAGAAGTAGAAGGGGGCCATGAGGTGGCTGTCTGGCTGGCGACCGAATGGCAGCAGTAGGCAAAGACGATAGATGTATATTTGAGAGCCATAGGAGAGATATACGAGAACGGATTTGATGGAAAATTCAGATATCGGTGGGTTGAGCTGTATTTCAACAATGGCAAATGGGGAGGTTTATAGATGGAGTTCGCGACCGGCCACGAAAGACCGGCTTACAAAGCTGGCGGAAGCCCGATATAGCTCATGAATAAACAGAGGCGAGCAGATGTAACGTAATGCTATAGCTTTGACAAAGAAGAATAACGCCGCAGTACGTAAGGTAAAAGGTCAGACATATCAGATGCGGAACGTGGCAAAGTCTACAACGGAGCTCTGGCAATGTGCTAGCTGCTGATCGAGCAGAGTCAGACAAAACGAAAATACCCAATACCAACAGATCGTAGCCCCAATCATATGTGTCTAATAGAGAGTCGAGGGCAAGGAAGCAACGTTTGTTGCTCTGAGTGAGCGAGCTTTGACAATGATTGGTTGAGGATCAGCACCAAGATGCTACCGCCACCACTGCAATGGCAAAGAATGTATTTATTTAGAATGTATCTGCTCATCTCTATGTGCAATGCACCTGTTACTAACACGAGTACAGTCAGATACAAGCAGCCTAGCAGGAGACGACGATACCTTAGCGCCGGCCCGCTTTGTCAGCCGCGCACGCGGTTGTAAGTACCTTAATTTCCCCTAATTTTCGCTAAAATAGTCTATCTTGCATGCGACCGGTACCTTAATATAACAGTCTACCTAGTACCTAGACTTCCGTGTCTTCGCTGTCCCTTACCCTACACCTTACTGTGCACCCATGACCTTCGCTAAGGTTTCCTGTTTGAGGCCCCGATTATGTATCTATACAAACAGCTGTGTCAGCATCTTGTTTCCGTACTGCCCCACCATTCATCTGACATGTTCCGTACTCCTTAGCTCTTGGATTGTCATTCTCCGAAGAATGAGAGACAGGTCGACTAATCCGCTTACCTTGCCATGCTACTCATGCTTGTCCTTATCGCCACTTAATTCTCATCTTCTTTTCTGAGAATCACAATTATAGGAGTCCTTGAAAATGGAATGGAAGTCTTGCACACCATTTCCCCCCCAATCTGACCGCTTACGGGCATTGCAACAGGGGAAGCCTCGTATTTTTATTTATAAGAAACCCTATTATTCTTTGACGCACTGCCCCTGAGCTACTACGGGCTCTACGGTCACAGTTCCGTGATCGGCTATTTTCTCTTTTGGTTCACTGAAGCACACTTGTGGTTTGTAAGAAGGCGAAGCTTTCGACTTTACTATAACATGGTCGCACTTTATATAATGAGCTTCCCCAGCACGCGGATCCGCTGTTCCATCTATACTATTTCTGGCGACTTTATATCTTCAACATGATGTATAAGGCTCTTTTCGGGTCCTTGTTCCTCCTGAACTCGACCTTCAGCGCTCTCGGCCATGTTCTCCCCACATCTCGACATGTGGAAATCAGCAAGCGAAACGTTAATCTCAACCTACATGACTTTGAGGATCTTGAATTCCCTGGTTTTACCCAACAACAGCTCGAGGATCTTTTCCGCACAGACGTGGAAGGTGCCATCGCATTAGCTTTCTCGGCAAGCCAGGTTCTGAGCCAGACTGGTGTCGAGTCGACGCCTGAATTTATACGATGGTTTGGACCCGGAGCCACAGCTGCTCACGTTGCTCCTATTCTCCGTGAGTGGTCAATGCACATCTCAGTGCTGCCATTGAATTTCTGACCCTTTTATTTAGACAGTTATCAAAACATTGTGGACCTGTACAGTCCAAGCAATACCCGTACACTGGATGTCTTCGCCAGTGTAAGCCTCATCTGGACACTGCCTGAATAATCGCTGCTTCAAACTCATCTAACCTCTATCTCATTCAGAATGCGAACGTCAACACCCAAGGTGGTGATGTTCAAGCGTTCGTAACGAGGGCCCAACCCCAAGCTATGTCGATTTTCCGGGCATACTGGTCGTTGCCACCATCATCAGCAGTGGTACCTCCTCAACCCGGCACAGGCACGGGAGCTATAACGACACTCGAGAGCAGAGCAGGCACACTAATCCATGAGGTATGCACGACGTCTCATAATCACCCCAATAAAAGCGAAATACTTACATGCCGCGTAAAGCTCTTCCACTACACCTTCGTCATCCCCTTCTCCACAGGTCAAAGCAACGATCCTCACTATGCCGAACGCTATGGTCAAGATAACTGCCTCGCCCTTGCAGTCAGCGACCCTAATGTTGCCGTTCTCAATCCAGAAAGCCTCATGTATTACGCTTTGGGTATGTGCCGCTCCAACTCTTGTTCCTCCATAGAAGATCCGACCCCGCGGAGAAACCTTGTTGCCGCCCGTTCGTTGCATTGAAAACCCCACTGCTAATTAACTACACATCTAGACGTCACCTACGGCTGGACCCGTAACCAAAAAACCCAACCTCCGCCCCCTCCGCCCAAATCAAAGCCCCTCCCTAAACCTCCGCCAGGCAGCGACGGCAACGATCCCCTCGCGAGTTTTAAAGCACCCGGCGGAGCGTCATCGTGGTGGGCTATCATCCATCATGGGTCAAAAAGCGAATTGTGGCCTGATCAAAATATATGATCCCCAAAACCATTTTGAGTACCTTGAGCGTTCGGGATGAAGTCCTGTGTCTCGTTTCGCTTTCACCTGAACGCCGGACCTAACCTACACTTCGTTGCGCTTGATGGTGGGTTTAATATTGAAGCATAGCTGTACGATCTGTCTTAGATACTGCTAAGTTATTTCTCAAATACCTATAAAATTGTTAAGACAAAAGCTTAGCTACTTGTACGAAAAATTATACCTTGGCAACAAACATCTGGCATACTTCCTACTCACGACACGATTATAATCATCTGACAGCTTTACATTACCATGAATAGGTACATCATCTTATTTCGTAGAACTTTGATCGGAATTTAATAAGGATAAGTTTATCATTTAATTCATCAGAAGAACTAGATACGAAGACGTATTTAGAACGGAAACACTCAAGATCCACAACAATAGCAAAGCTGAAGAAGAGAAAAGCAGAAAGCAAACAACGATATAGGACAAGCTTTACCTCATAAAGAACTTCCACCTGCACATTAACTAAACACACTGGTAACCTTTCTCTTTAACGGCCCCCGGACAAGGAACTTCAGGACAAGTCATCCTATATTTTCGACCAAGTACAGCAATTTTTGGCATGCATCCATTGAAATTGCTGATGATTGAAAATAAATGATCCTGCTTTGCTCTCACAAGTGCTTAATCTTACCGACGCTGGTTTGGTTCCAAAGCTTATGCGATAAGAAGTATTGGGCGGTGGAATTATAGAGAATTGATTAATCTTGACTGCCCATACCACAAATGCCAGTTGGTCTAACAGTTGGCTTGGCTCTTATTTCTTCTTTGCCGAAACCCGACACTGCTTGGTGGGATTTTAGACAGAATCATGTTTAAACCTATAATTATTGGGGGGTCAGTCTCGCAGATGATGAGTATACCTTACTCAGGTGCAGTTGACCATCGAAAGAAGCATCATCGCGAAGCTGAGATGCGGCTACCGTTGTGACACAACAGGATACTCGAAAGTCAATTCAAGATTATGCATCTGGCACATGACGCACCACTAAACCTTGAGTTTCGAATTCTTGAAGCTCAGATGGACAGGTATGTTGGTGTTTCGGAGGATAGGAGAGCTTCCTCTGGCGCGCATTCAAGATGCATCCATGCGTCCTAAGGTGTATTCGACATCTCGCTGAACCTGGATCGCTTGCTTCTAGATACCCAAAACTGCAAATAACCACTATGTACTCCATTGCTCCCGAAACAACCTTGTCCATGGCGCTCTACCCACTCAAAAGAGACATTTAGTGCAATATCACCACAGTAACAAATTTGAATTTATTCATTCCCAGAAAGCCTTAAAAGTAGCTCAGAAAGATAACAAAAACAAACAGCTTCAATGAGGATCAGACTCTCAACCAAAAAGACAAAAGGATGAATCCACTGACACTGTGCAGTAAATAATAGGCTTTAACCATGTCTGCTAACACCGTCAGAATTTCTAGTGACACTGTGCACTAGATTAATCTTGCTTTCGATATTTGATGACATTGACGGCTCTATTATCACATATATACATTACAAAAGATATCGAAGAAAGAGAAGGTGAGCAGATTATGGTAGAGAGATGGGAGGTTGTTCTCGCCAATTAGAGTACAACCCAACGTGCCAACCTTACTCCAAACAGCAAGCGGACAGGCATCAACGCTAAGGATCCTAGCTCAGCCTTCTTGGAAGCTCAATGGCTTCTCCGCCTCGTATTTTCTCGACAGCCCAAATGCAACCTCACCCAAAGCATTTCCACTCCATCACTCGTTTCTAGATGAACCATCATCATCTCAACCTCCACTCGTTGGGTTCTCGTCAATCATGACTTCATTTACAGCTTACTCCAACATGTTCCATATCCTAGCTATCGCTCTTTTCGCACTTCTGGTCGACGTGACATTCGCTCAAACTCTTATCTCGTCAACTCTGCCTGCCTGCGCTCAGCAATGTCCGGTTCTTATTCAAGCACAGGGAGGTTGTGTCCCTCCTGCGGCTCCGGTTACGAATCAAGGCATCTATCAGTCTTGTTTTTGTCAATCGACGTTTCTCCAGCCACTATATGGGGGGCCGACACCCCTTTGCCCATCATGCCCGCCGGCAGATATGACTACAATACAGAATTGGTTTCAGGGGCTGTGTAAGCCCGGAGCTCCGCAAGGAGGACAGCAGCCAGCGCCTACTACAACGACGCCTTCAACGACTATTTCTGCCACAGCAGCCGCAACTTCGAGTGCCGGATTGACCGGAGTGAACGAAACGGCGACACCAAGTGGCCCGCAGCCGGGATGGTACGAAACCCCCCCCAAGCTGATCTCACGTAAAGCTAATCTACCACTCATCCAGGATGTCAACCCACTGGCGCTGGGTAGTAATGCTAATCGTCCTCTTCATCGGCCTCTCCCTCGTCGCCCTCGGCTTCTGGCTCCTCCACCGCCGCTACCGCCACCGCAAAGCCGCCCAAGGAACCACCCCGGCAGCCACCCAGCCCGATCTCGGGGTCTGGGCCCCAGGCCAGAGCGTGCACGACTTTGGCGCCGGCGTGGGAGCGGCCAATAACGAGAAGGGGAAGGGCAGGGAGCAGGTCAATGATGCGCCGAGCGCTGAACCGCCTGCCGGTACGAGAAGGGTCAGTCGGGTGCTGAAGAAGGGGTGGTTGGGGAATCGGGGTTGAGGGGTTTGTCTGAAGAGCGAGGCGCCGCGGTGTTTCTGGGGGGGGACTATAGGCATGAGGTTGGGTACTTGGTATGGAAGGTAAAAATCACGAGTTATGAATCGTTTAGCTATCTATAGCATTGTGCGCTCTCATCCAGTTGTGCCAGTCTTGAAATCAGGCTAGTCACTTTCATCTGGCTATCTCCTCATTAAGTCTGGGAGTGGGTTCCGGCAAATGATTTATCCACTACCCCAGCTACCACTCAACCCGCTCCGTTTCCATGCTCTAAGGTAATGGATGACTATGTGTCCATTTGGTTAAATATTTATTCGCACTTCATAGCCCGATTGAGGTTTATAAGTAGGGTAACACATCTATCTACATTGCAGCCAGCATATTCCCCTGTCCGACAAAGAATTTTTTCTGCAAGAATTTGTCAGCCACGGTAAAATCTAGAGGGCCAAAGAAAGCATGGCTTACCTGCTCCAGGCACCTCTCACTCGTACAGTTCTGACACCTCAGCCCCATTTGCCTCGAACAGCTCTCCCCACTCCTAAGATGCTGCACCGCCACATTTGCCAACGCCTCGATGAAAATCGGATTCCCGTTTAGACTTTCCGCCCTTTTAACACCGGGATGCCCTGCCTCGTGGATGACTTCTTGGTCCAGCTCGTATAGCGTCTCAATGTGGTCGCTGGTGAAAGCTATGGGGATGAGTATGAGGTTTGTCTGCCCCTTTTTCACGTAATTCTGCACGGTGTCACTGGTCTGGGCTCCTAGCCACTTCGAAGGCCCGACCTGCGATTGCCAGCACAGGCGGTAGGGGTTGGAGAATTTCAGGCGCTGCATGACGGCGTATACGGTTGCGGAAACTTCGGCGGGGTACGTGTCACCGCGGTTTACGACGCTCATGGGGAGACTGTGAGCCGAAAAGAGGAGGATGACATCTTTCCGCTGGTCCTCGGGGTAGGTTGCCAATTGAGCTTCGACGTTTTGCGCAAACGCCTCGACGAGTCCGGGGTGCACAGGCCAGCGGTCAATTACGCTCCAGGTAATAGCTCCTCGGGGGTTCGATTCGCCGGGTGTGCCTTTCCCTTCGAGCCGGTTCCGCCATTTCCAAAGTTCGTTCAGCGAACTGCCGGTTGTGGAACAAGAATATTGGGGATATTGTGTAAACGCTACTGCACGGCCTCCCTTTCCGCCACCAAAACCGTCTGCTAGTAGCTGCGCGTACATCTCTTCTGTCAGCGGATCGGTATAGCGAAATGCAACGTAAGGTTTATGGGGTGCGGTTTCGGGAGATATCCTATCGAGGATCTTGCACATCTCTGAGGATTGGTACTCTGACCATTTGCGGATGGGTGAGCCGCCGCCTATCGCGGCGTATTGTTTCTCAATTTTGGAGGTTCGACGGCGGGATATCATAGGGCCGAGATATGATTGGAAGGGACCTAGGGGAATGAGATCTTTGTCGGCCTAAGAGAGAAGCTAGTCAGTTGGAAAGGAGGATTTCGTCTATGAAGTTTGATGAGTCCTACGAATAGCCTGCTAAGGAAAACTCCAACATCTTTTGTTCTTAATGGGCCCCCCATATTCATGAAGACCATGGCCGTGGGACCTTTGGAGGATGTCGCATCCTGAGTGACTGGCGGTACAACTGTGGCCATGGATCTGGTGTGTTCATATGGCTGCCGTGGCCGAGATTGCTGTAGATGTACGGATAGTGAGGCGGCACATCTTGCTGAGATGGGAGAGGACGAGGATGCGTATTTCGAGAGCTTGGATGTAGGGTTTCGGAGAGCCATGGGACCAGCTGTAGGCGAGATTAAGAATCAGATCAAAATGGCCCGATGTGATAGAGCAGAAAGGGTGCAAAATTATAGATGTTTCTATCGAACAGTATTGCAGACCGTAAGAAAGTTAGGGCAAGCTCGAATTGGGTCAAGTGCCCGTCAATGACGCCTCTGCAAGATAATCCCTGTCGCTGTCAGCCCTGTGCGCGGGGTCAGGTGTTTTCGCGAAACCTAATCGCGGGTCACGTCTGCCTTGACAGTTACCAACGACCGAGGGCGTTCCGATAAATAGGAATGATCTGTAGTAATTGGGGACTATCTACTTCTCCATAATGCACCAAGTACTTGCGCTGACAGGCACTGAACATTGAATTTCTCTACAGAACGATCACGGTATCTTTCACCATGGCAGAAGAAAACAAGTGGAAGCCCCAAGATGCAGATGGGGACGAGCAAGACCAAGAGCTTGATGAAACTGTAAGCTTTGCCGGGAGCTCTATGACAACATTGTCCTGATTCCTTTCCATCCAGGCCTACAAAGCTGTCAAAGATGCAGTATTGTTCGTGGTTGAAGTCAGCCCTTCCATGCTTGCAGTGCCTCCATCGGCAGACTCTAAGAAAGCAAATGAAGATAGTCCTACATCAGCAGCCTTGAAGTGCGCCTATGCTCTCATGCAACAGCGCATCATCTCAAACCCTAACGACATGATGGGAGTCCTTCTGTACGGCACAGAGAAGTCCAGATTCCAAGGAGATGACAACGACCGAGGAGGACTTGCGTATCCGCATTGCTATCTCCTTACAGATCTTGATGTACCAACAGCGGGGGATGTGAAAACCCTTCGAACCTTGATTGAGGACGAAGAAGAATCGAAGAACCTACTGGTGCCATCTAAAGAACCAGTTTCAATGGCAAATGTGCTCTTCTGTGCTAATCAGATCTTCACCACCAAAGCCCCAAATTTCTCTTCACGTCGGCTCTTTATTGTCACGGATGACGACGACCCTCATGCCAACGATAAAGCACTGAAATCATCAGCTGCTGTCCGAGCTAAGGATTTGTATGACCTGGGTGTTATCATTGAATTATTTCCTATATCAAGGCCAAATAGTGCATTTGATAGAGCCAAATTTTACGATGTACCACCTGCTTCGCCTACACTCCTGTTCGGCGTGCTGACGAAACTTAGGATATCATTTATAACGCTTCACCCTCCGACCCAGAAGCACCGGCACCAATTTCAGGCGCCTCCGTTCCCTCCTCTACTGGCGACGGGATCTCTCTTCTGACTTCTCTATTGTCCTCCATTAACTCGAAAGCTGTTGCACGGAGAGCTCTGTTCTCAAACCTTCCGCTTGAGATCGGTCCAGGTTTTAAAATTTCTGTAAAAGGCTTCATCATGTTTAAACGTCAGGAGCCGAAACGGAGTTGCTATGTCGACGTCAGTGGAGAGAAAGCGCAAATCGCCACTGGAGTGACAGTCCAATTAGCCGAGGATACAGCACGCGCAGTGGAAAAGGTAGAAATTAGAAAGGCCTACAAATTTGGCGGTGAACAGATTACCTTTACTCCTGAAGAAGTCGAGAAGTTACGTCACTTTGGAGACCCGGGTATTCGCATAATAGGATTCAAGCCTCTTTCAACGCTGCCTATATGGGCCAATCTCAGGCCTTCGACCTTCATCTACCCATCCGAGGAGGACTATGTGGGGTCGACCCGCGTCTTCTCAGCGCTACAGCAAAAACTTCTAAAGGATGAGAAAATGGGAGTAGCTTGGTTTGTAGCCAGAAAGAACGCTACACCGCAGATTGCAGCGATCATCCCAGGAGCTGAAAAAATGGATGACAACGGCGTTCAAACTACCCCTCCAGGTTTGCGGATCACTCCCTTACCTTTCGCAGACGACATACGACAAAATCCAGAAACGACATTGATTCAGGCACCCGGACCGCTCATCGATCGAATGAGAGCAGTGATCGAAATGCTCCAATTACCAAAAGCACAATATTTCCCCGCGAAATATCCAAACCCTGCACTCCAATGGCACTATCGTATCCTCCAAGCCATGGCCCTCGACGAAGATCTGCCCGAAAAGCCCGAAGACAAGACAATCCCAAAGTACAGGCAGATCGACAAGCGAGCCGGCCCCTTGGCCATTGACTGGGGCAACGAGCTACACGACCAGCATGAAAGGTGGCAGAAATCCAATAAGCACGACTCAGTACCGGCGAAGCGGGCTGCGCCAGAAGCGGACGATCTAGCCATCCGGGGGAAGAAGGCCAAGACGGATGACGCCATCGATGATAAGGAGATGAAAAAAGCTTTTGACAAGAACGCTGTTGGAAAGGTAAATAGATCTCCTTGACCGCCTCCGTGGTCTTGATTGACATTACTGTGCGATTTCAGAGGGCGATGCTGACATCACTATCCTCTTAGCTCACAGTCCCCATTCTCAAGTCCTGGCTCCAAGCAAAGGGGCTGCATACTTCTGGGAAGAAAAGCGATTTGGTCGAGCGCGTGGAGGGGTTCTTTGAGCAGAAGTGATCCATGGCTTGTACATCATGGATTGAAAGGAGAGGTAAGGAGGCTTATATTGATTTCTCTTACCCGTTATCTGAAACGCACTGCTATAGCCAGGACTCGCGTCGATGATGTTCAGGATTTTGCAAAGAGTATGAGTCACGAGTGATGTCGAAACGTGGGTTATGAGGGGAGCGATGGGGTCCGGCGTTGATGTATATCTCAGAGACCTGCGCAGAGGCGGGATTTTTGGAGGACCTGATACTAGTTTTTTCACATGGGGGTGCTGACTACAAGAAAGACAAGTGCTGATAGGCCGAGAAAGAATGCATCCAGTGATTCTCTAACCTGCTTCTGTACCGATACGGTAGTTAGAGGTTCCACATGAGTGACTGCGAAAGATCATTCTGTTCCAGTTCCCTCCCCGCCAGCACTATAACCCATTCCCTCGCCCTTCAATCCCAGAACCGCCCCCTTTCCCCCTTTTCTTACCACCCCCTCCTATCTCACTCCTCCCTAACCCAGCTCCACCTCCCCTCCATCATATCGACCCGCAAAAAAGCGAATGATAGGGGTTGGGATCGCGGAGGCGGGGGGGATGTGGTATTTGCGGTCGTTGCGAGCGGACTCGGGGGTTGCGGGAAGGGGGGGGGTGAGACATGGTGTTTCTTGAATGGAGTGGGTGAGGGGTTTTTCTTGGTTATTTTTGTCTAAGATGACGTGCCATGGAAAATACAATGGAAGTAGCCAGACCGCCCTCACGATAGAGAATGGATAGCGTTTGATTGTTTTGAAAATGCGAGAGCCGGATACACATCAGAATGCTTCATCGCACACCAAACCTTTTAACTCATGTCAAACACTATAACCTCAATCCCAGCCAAAATTGAGGCAGTAAGCTAGACTTGTGTTGAAACATCATCGAATGTGTTATAAGGTATCCTGAAAATCAATGTACTAGATAGAGGTGGTTGTATACTAGAATTGTACATGGATGAACAACGGTTTCCAATTCAGACCATTACTTCAAGAATTCCTTTATCCTTTGATCCATCCAAGTTGTATCTTCTTCATTCGCCCCTCCACCGCCAATATGGCCCCATACAGTCTCAATCACGGCAAGGGTGCCGTGCTTCAAATGCTTCATCTCAATCTCGTTATCCTCCGGTGGGAAGTACTGATCCGTCCTTGCCGGCATGACCAAAACTCTCGCCTTCACCCCCTCCAACGCCTTGGTGTAATCCCCACTCTCGCTCGTCGTACCCACATCTCCAGCTTGCCACATCCGAGCCAAAATCAACAGATCTTCGGCGTCCCATGTCTCGAACGAGGCTTCCCATTGCCCTTTGATGAAGTCTTCCAAGTCTTTATAACCGGACTTTTCAAACAGGCGTTGGCGAAACCACGCGGTGCTCATGGCCCAGGCGCAGTATGCTCTTCCAAAAGCTCGGAGACCCCTGACTGGTTTGACCCCTTTGGCTCGGAAAGCACCGTCTTCGTAGTCAACACTGTTGATTAGAGCAGCTTTTGGGCCTTCGATGAAGGTGTAGTTATGCAGACTCGTGCGCGCAGAACCGCATGTCACGATTGCATCCTTTACGAAGTCGGGGTACATACAGGCCCAGTAGTAGGCTTGTTGACCACCCATTGAAAATCCCTGCACAACTTCTAGCCCCTTGATCCCAAGGTGGTTTGTCAACAACTCATACTGCGCGCGCACACAGTCGCGGTAGTCGAGCTTTTTGGGAAAATCGGGTGTATTGGATGGGGAAGAGGACTCGCCATTGCCGAACATGGCAATAACGACGACATGATAGGAAGAGAGAGCACCATCTGTGCCATTGAAGGCGAGGGTGGTGTTGATCCGACCGCCGTAGCAGGTGGGGATGCAGGCTTTTTTGGCGGAAGAGGGGTTGTAAGAGCGGTAAGCGATATTGACGGGAAGAGTTTCGCCTGAGACGAATTGGAAGGACGGAATTTTGTAGTACTCAATGCCGGTTGCATCATAGTCACCTGGAGTCGGCATGTTGGTGGAATGATGTGGAGGAGTGACTATGATAGATCAGGTGGAACACTTGCCAGGTAGGTTAGACAAAGGTAGTTTAGAGACGAATGTTTCCAATATCGTGATCCAGGGCCTGAGTGGGAGAAGTTCGGTCCACCAATGTCACAAAACTTGTCTAAACAGACTTGACTGTCTTGCAGATGGTGATGGTTGACGTCATCGGTATTGGGAGCTCGGCACATTATGCCCCGACGGTTTTGTCCGGGTCTACACCAGACCGTCTTTGCAGAAATTGCTCTTTGCTGCCCACAAATCTTCAGAGCACTCAGCAACGAAAGTTGCAGGAGGCCGACGGCGTAGTCTCGGCTGATCTTGGTCATTTCAGAGCTGGATAGGGGTGGTCTTTGTTCGTCTCTGTTGATTCAAACCTGAGAGTGATGATACTTCCAAGTAGGTAGAGTGATTCTTAGATGACTTGCGTTTAAACCCATGAAACATCCTGAACCTAGAGATACGCTTGAGCTTTTGCTGGATGTTCAAGGAGATGTACTGGGGTTCAAATGACAGCCACGGGTGAAGTGATTATTGAAAGTCGCTGAACATCGTCCTTGAAGGGCCAATCTGACTGACACCAATGAGGCTCATGATGTATTATTTTTGGATGATCGGCAGCTGACTTGTAGCCAGTGAAACACGAAAGGCTCTTGTAATTGCTTCGTAACTCCGAACAACGATATCTCTCAATGACAGATCTGTTGACATTCAATTCTTAACTGTGGATGCTGCACTAGAATGTCTGTCACAGTATTCCTATAAAGATAAGTAGGTATGCAAAGCTTCGATGATATCTTGAAACTCGACAGAAGACATGAAGATTGATCCTGTAAGGATCGTTGTTTCACCCAAGAAAGCTCCGTGAGAAGTCGTGTCCTATCATACAAACCAAAAAAACCTGGAGCGATCATATCTTCAATTGGACAGGAAGGATTGTTACACCAAATTATTATTGTCCATGTCGGGACGACACCAGTGACTCCTGTAGGTTGTCCAAGAATGTCCTATCAGAACAAGACTTCAGATAGCCTGACTCTATTACTACATCGACTTTGATAGCGCAATTGGCAGGCAATTTGCCCAAAGGGTGCAGCAGCAAACGCTTGAGTTCCCAATGACCATATGGAATATCGTCGTTCCAAGCTATTTCAATTTCCCTCAATCTGGGTGCTTTGGCCAAAACAAGACAGAGTTTATCGAACATGACCTGAGCTTTTGTAATGTTTTCCAGTACCTGCCCAGTCCTGCCGAAATAAGTGCGGTTCATCTTACAGCTCAGGTGCATGTCGAAGCTGAGGCGCTGTACAAACTGAAAGCAAAGCGAGTTCTGGAAGGCTTTCAAAGTGCTCATCGAGGCCTGGGCATTTTCTTTTCGCGAAGGCCTGGTATTGATATAGAATCGTAGTTGATTCATACCATAGAAAATTCCCATTGCCTCTTGGTTAATCTGTTTATTAACACCAAGAATGCCACGGTGGAACCTGTAGGCCCAGGAGGCCAGAAGATGGCCACCCCAAGGATGGTCTTTGTAGGGGCGATCATAAATGATCAAATCCTGATAGATCTGTAGTCGAACCTCGACGGGTAGAGTTAGAATACGCGCCATGTCTGGTTCGGGGAACAGAAGAACTGCCGGTGGTGAGCCGTACGACGTCGAGGGTGTCAAATTGACGGAGATGTATGTAGGCAGCCGCGAGAGTGGTGAGGGTAAGAGATGGATGATAGGCTGAATGTCGAGGAATAAGGCTGTCCGGATTGGTGCTTATTGCTTATTGCTTATTGCTCGCCTTGTTTTGTGCTTGGGACGGACCTAAGCGCGACTAATTGGCTGTGCCACTCTCCCGATACTTCGGGCCTGGATTTCGTGTGCACCAATCGACCAACTTCAACAGCCCTTCCCACCTAAACCTAGATACCTAACCTAACCTTTTCTTACTGCCGACATTTATCCATCCACCACGTCCACCACAGCCTACCACCAAATTCCAAGCCATGGCGCCTAGCCATATCAATCAACCCACAACTTGACCTTGCACTCGATCCTGACCGCTCCTGCCAAATAAAATAGTATTGGTGGCCTCATCCACAATCTGTTCGGCGTTCTGGGGCAGATGATCGATCTCAAAGCGTTGATAATCCGGTAGCAGATCCGACACTAACGGCGAACGAGCCCGTAGAGTCATTAGCTCATTCATCGCACAAGATAACTGGGGTTCTTTGAGGGAGACTTTCTTTGGCGAACAAGAGCAGTGGAATCCGAAGATACGGTGTGCAAAGGATAGGGAAAACACCTACGCAATGTCCCAAAGGTAGAGCCCTCCGGAGCAGCGCTCGCTGGGTTGTAGCTGACAAGATGAACTAGGCGGGAGTACCACATAGTAGTTCTAGGTGCTGGTAAGCTTCGTACACTACGATCCTGCCGAAATATGCTGACCAGTACCGAATAGGTGGCGTTGGGAAAAGCTGTCTTACCGGTTCGTTGTGTTGATGGTCTAGCGAAAATGAGGCAGACGCTGATTTGCACCGACAGCGCAATTTGTACAGAATGTGTGGATAGAAAGCTACGATCCAACAATAGAAGACTCGTATAGGAAGCAGATCGAGGTCGATGTACGTGACCGACAGCTCCTTGTTGAAATCCGCCCCTACTGACTTCAAACAGGGCCGTCAATGTATATTAGAGATATTAGACACCGCTGGCACGGAACAGTTTAGTAAGCTACTCCTGTACCTCATTTACTCGCAAGACGCAGCTGACAACGTCCCGTCCATAGCGGCTATGAGGTACACTTACCCTTCTTCCCACCATCTCAATACCTACCTAATCCCTCCACTTTTTCCAACAGAGAACTCTACATGAAATCCGGCCAAGGCTTCCTTCTCGTCTTCTCCATCACCTCCCTCTCCTCCCTCACCGAACTAGCCGAACTCCGCGATCAGATCGTCCGCATCAAAGACGACGCATCCGTCCCCCTCGTCATCGTCGGCAACAAATGCGACCTCGAAGAAGATCGCGCCGTCTCCCGCGCCCGCGCCTTCAGCGTCTCCCAAAACTGGGGCAATGCTCCCTATTACGAGACGAGCGCGCGGCGGAGAGCGAATGTCGACGAGGCGTTTGTGGATCTCTGCAGGCAGATTATCCGCAAGGACGTGCGGGGCCAAGTTAAGGATATGGAGAATGGACGGCCGAGGGTCAGACCGCAGAGGCCGCCGGGAGGGGGGAAGGGGAGGCCGAAGCCGAAGCCGAAGCCGGTGGAAAGAAGGCCACGGTGTACGATTCTGTGAAAAAGGGAGAAGCGAGCATTCGGGTCGGGTTAGGCTGGGTGTTGGTGGAGCATTATTGGGACATGCCGTTACTTATTGGAGAGGAGCCGTGTAGATCTGTGGCTTTTAGATCTGCGGCTACTAATGGTAATTTAAATACATCCTCGTGGCTGGGGGTAGATAATCCGAATTACCTGCTACCAAACGGACAAACCGGTGCTTTGTGGATCCTCTCGCGGACCTACCTACTGTACCACAAAGCGGGCCCCTCGACAATATCACGGTAATTGCAGGCCCAAACAACACCAGAATTGAGACGTAGCTACTACCGTCAAACAAATTGATTTCCGGAAAAGCACACACGAGAACAGGAACAAATTTGCAGCACAAGATTCATAGCCAAAGCCCCTGATTCTTTTCCCAATTTTCCGATCTCGGTCATGGCCGCTCATTAGCAGTAACTCAGGTAAGGTCTGCCAAAAAAAAAAAAAAAAAGGGGTCGGTTATTTAGATTTACTTTTTATATACTCGACGGAGAATTTTCCATTGTGGAGGGGGGGGGGCTCAGGAATGGATGGGCATTATGGATCGATGGATGGTGGGAGAGGACGCAAAAAAACGGAAGAACGTGAGGTCTCGAACTTGTTTGGTGGAAAGGCAGGAGTTACGGGCCTGCTGCTGCATTGTGTTTAATGGGGGTACTCTTCGGCTCGAGGCCTGTTATGGTCCTCATTCGGTCTGAGGTCTGCTGTCGAGACCGTAGTGTGGAGTGTTGATACAGAACATTCTTCAACCAGGCTCCATTGACATACTTATACATCCTACCGCTACCCAAGAAAAGTGATCTTTGTTGCTGATGTTCCGGTGGAACCCCTCAACTCACACATCCCAAGGACGGCCTCCATCGCCCCCAACCCACATCTCCTCTTCGCATCCACCCATCGCTCCCCATAGTCTCCTCACAACAACACCCCCTCACATCCTAAAAACCCCCCACCTCGTCTCCCCCTCCCTCCCCCTCCCCCCCGCCGCAGCCCTCAGCCCCTGCGCCACCACGGCCCTCGTCTGCGCCGGCGCTATCACGCCATCATCCCACAACCTTGCGCTCGAAAACACGGCCTCGCTCTCGCGCTCGATGCGCGCTTTGAGGTCTGGGTCAATGGATTTGCCGACGGCAGCCATGACGGCGGAGAGTTGGGTGGAGCCCATAACGGCGGTTTTGGCGCTGGGCCAGGTCCAGAGGAAACGGGGGGAGTAGGCGCGCCCGCTGGATGGGGATTTAGTTGGGTTGGTGTGGTAGAAAAGAGGGGTGAGATAGGATGGGTGGTTTTAAGGGACGTACCACATGCCGTAATTTCCCGCGCCAGCACTCGCACCAAATACTACCGTGAACTTTGGTACTTCCGCACATGCAACTGCCGTGACCAGCTTCGCACCGTTCTTGGCAATGCCGCCCCTTTCGGCCTCGGCGCCGACCATGAAGCCGCTGATGTTTTGGAGAAAGAGCAAGGGGATACGACGTTGGCAGCAAAGCTGAATAAAGTGCGCGCCTTTGAGGGAGGATTCGGAGAAGAGGATGCCGTTGTTGGCTAGGATGCCGATGGGTTGCGAGTGAATACGTGCGAAGCCTGGGGCCCGGCGGGTTAGGGGACTTCCAGCTATGGGGTAAAAAGGAAGAGGGTGGGGAGGAAAGTACCTGTGACGAGGGTGGTACCGTAATCTTTTTTGAACTCTGCGAACTCACTGCCGTCGACGATTCTGGCGATGATTTCGTGGGCTGGGATTTGCTTACGGAGGTTCGTGCCGACGATGCCGGCGAGTTCTTCTGGGTCATATAGCGGCTCTTTAAAAGGGACTTCTTTGGTTTCTGGCTCCGGCCAGTTGAGGTTGCTGATAGATCTTCGAGCGAGAACGAGTGCGTGAGCATCGTCGACAGCGAGATAATCGGTTACGCCTGAGATGGAGCTATGTAGTTTCCCACCGCCTAGCTCCTCGGCTGTAACTTCTTCGCTAATGGCGGCTTTGACGAGAGGAGGGCCTGCGAGGAAAATCGTGCCTTGATTTTCTACGATGATTGACTCATCGGACATTGCAGGGACATAGGCTCCACCGGCGGTACAAGGGCCCATGACAATGGATATCTGAGGGATACCTTTCGAACTCACTTGGCAAATTAGCTTTAAGATGAAACGAATAGATTGACAGATATACTTCTTGCTTGATTATAGAAAATGCGACCAAAATGCTCTTTGTCTGGGAAGACATCTGCTTGGTGGGGAAGGTTTGCTCCACCAGAGTCCACGAGGTAGATGCATGGTAGCCCTATTGGCTTCAGTATTGTTCAATTATCTGTACCAAATGTATTCATACTATTTTCCTCAGCTATGGCCTGAGCTCGTAAATGCTTCTTGACAGTAATAGGGTAGTATGAGCCTCCTTTGACTCTGTCGACAGGATGAGCCATGCTCAGCGGTTTAGTCCCATTGCCACTTACGTGCTATCGTTGGCCACAATCACACAAGAAACGCCTTGAACGGTGCCAACTCCAGTGATGATGCCACCGGCTGGTACATCTTCCCCTGGGTACATTTGCTGTCCCGCCAGCGATGACAACTCCAGAAAAGGCATTCCCGGATCTATAAGGGCAGTGATGCGACTTCGACGTCAGTCGCGTCTACCTAGATAGCCCGTGGCTCGATCGCTTACTCCCTCGGCAGCATCTTTCCCCTAGCTATATGCTTCTCCCTGGCTCTAGCCGGCCCGCCCTCTTCGATCTTCTGGTGAAGTTCTCGCATCCGCGCCATGGCCTCTCCCATTTGTCTTGCATTTTCCGTATAGTCTGCTGAGGAAACTTCGACATTCGTGGGGAGTACCGAGAGCGCAGCGGCATGGTGACCGTAAGTATGACTAGCTATTGATCGGCTAGGTTGTTGCCCGTGGAATGGCTGTTTCGCCCGGCATGATTGCCTGTAAGCTGCATAACCGGTACGGACCGTCAATCTCATCGCAACTGCGTCATCTGAGCGAACAAATTGGCTGTCCAGAACCCCAATCTCCGAAATGACTGCGCATTGATGGACATCAGTTGGGATGAACTGTCACTCTGAGGTGGAGTCAGGCGTTCAAAAGGCTGATAGCGGGATCAGCCGAACCGAACCGAGGCCCTACCTTAGAATAGTCAAAATTCCCCATGATTCTGCAAGCGATCACGTGCTATCGTGGATCAAGAGCTTCGGCTTTTCCTGCTGTTTCGATCATTGTCCACCGTATCTTCTCAATGACCGATGATATCGAGCAGACTGCCAGGGGTACTGTAGATCTCCTTGAGCAGCGGCTTCGGAGAATTGAGTACTTCCTAACGGGCCATGATCCTGCCCAAGAGTCTCTACAGGAGGCGGTCGCTGAAGGGAAAGATCGCACAGTACTGACGCGTCTGGCTAAAGTCGAGAACAGTTTGGCTAAGCTAGCTTCAAGCTCGCCCGTCGTCGAAGATCTCTTGAAGCTCTGTAAGGCATACGCAAGCTTAATGTATTTTGACTAACCTATCGACAGACAGATCCCATCCAGATATTTTCCAGCCTGCCAGTATAGCAGAAGTCCCGACATCTTTGACGACGCCTGAACTACTTGCCATTATCAGCTCATGTGCTACGTCTTACCCAACTACAGCGTCGCGCTTAACCGCAATCAATGGTTCCCCAATACCCTCAGCAGAGTCCTCTGCCTCCATGATCGCACTACATCCCAGGCTGGCACAGGTGGAGCTACGACAAGACTCACAGGGACGAGAAATAGCGGAGCTTCGGCTGCGCAGTGCCTCTATGATACAGAGATGGTACGAACTTGGTGTCTTGGCTGGAAGTGAGTGCTGGTCGGAATGGGAGGCAAGATTGAATGCTGTAGAAAGTAGAGTCAGGCGAGGGGAAACTCTGAAAGCGCTGGAAGCCAAGGCTAACAGAGCTTACGGATCATGAAGTTCAGTCACCAGGGCGAAGGTGACCATAACAAGGAGCAGCAACAACGCCCGCCCCCGTCATGGAGGATCGTCGCGTTGCCGAGCATCTGTACTGGGGCTCAAGTTTCTCCAGGAATACTAGGACTACTCTCCTGCTTCTTCCATTGACCGCCTCGGTTCCAGCCGCTGAATCTCCGAATGTCAAGCATCAAATAACTCAGAATACAGTCCGATTGGGAGAGCTTCGCCTACAAATCATGCAGTCATCGATAGAACGTGTTCAGTGTTGGTATTGCATCCGTACTCGCAGCATTATACAGGACGCTTTACCCAGTAAACCCACTGGTCGTGCTGAAATTATGCAAAGTACACATGGATCAGGTCAAACCTCAATAGTTGGGCATTGTGGTACTTTAATGAGTCCGAGGGCACGCCTTGGTCACTCACGACGAGCGGCATTCGAAGGGTTGGGCAATGACGGATTTGAAGTGTATGCACCTTGCACAGTCGCCTCTATCCATGCTCCTCTTGCCGTCAGACAAAGGCTTGTTAGGCGACAATCAACAAAGAATCAGCCACTGATAGAAATAATTATTGAATACCCGTGAGGATGGTGCATGCAGTCTTTATTTCCGTACTCCCGCTGTGGGGCTAAGCCGGGAATTATGCTACAATAATAAATAATTCCGAGAGCTTCATGTTGTGGTACCTTACAGGCAGATACATAGCAGTATCCTCAATCTTCGCGGGTATCGTGGTAGAAAGAAGCAAGAAGCAAGAAGCGTACCTAGATAGGATTCTGAGTTTCCCCACAAGGTAGTCTCTAAATATAGAAAAGTACCTAAGCTTCGGTTCTTGGTCAGTGCGCTGTTTGCGGCCAGGCCCTGGTTCCTGCTTTGTTGTGCAACGCAAAGGGAGCGGGACAGCAAGCATTGCCACCCACCCACCTTCCCCTCTCTCTCTCTCTCTCTCTCTCCCCCCCTCACGTGATGAGTCTAACCAAAGCCAACAAGTACCGTACTGGTCGCATTCTACAGGAACAAATCAAATGAGAATCTTAGAAATCTCTTCAAACCCAGTTATCTGGACTTAGAACTTGAGAGGATCTTACTCACGCGCGCCATCAAGTATCATTGACAACACTGATTCCATAGGCGTTGGTGCAGGGTTGGCATGAATTTAGTGGCGCCTACTTCCTGCTGAAACCGAAGCGACTCCTTTCACTCCTCCGAATCGAGCCTTAAACTAGTCGTCGCAAATCCTCCTTCCACCACCACCACCACCGACCTATCAACTTATAATCCCTTGCGAGCCTCGAAGCAGGATCCTGACAAACTTGCATCCCATCGGTCATCACTTTCTTCGCACTTCATTGACCAGTGCAACAGTCAGTCCTTTCTTACTACCAGAAGCTGTTAAACCGGGGCAGGCACCATCCATTCCGCAACAGACCAGCATTAATTCAACCACGAAGACATATTCATTCAGACGATTTGGGAATCCTTAAAGCATCGTCACAACAAACAACATCTTCACTGGCCTGTGCTCAGTGAATAGTTTAATCAACGCCTTGGTTTCTCTATGCCATCATACGGCAGCCTCCATTCGCCATCTCTCCGCAAGATGAATGGGAATCTGGAAGCCAACAGCCGTGCGCGCACTGGTTTTGGACGTGGATTTAGTTTTGGTAAGGGACATGTCAACAATAGAAAGGAAGAGTCACTAAGCATCGTAGGACACATTGTTGGCGACCCATTCGCACTGGCAACACTTTCTATTGCTTATGTATGTCTACATCATACCTGGATACAAACGTACAAGAACTTGGCTGATGACACATGATCAATAGCTTGCGTGGTTAATCGCCTTTATCGCATCTATTGTCTCCATCGTCCGATCTGAGTTCCCAAACTTTGCCTGGTGGACCCTCGCATACTATCTCTGCTGTATAGTCGGAGTTTTGATAGTCGTGGGGTCAGACTCTACGCAAACATACCATGTTGCTGTAAGGCAAACTCAATATGCTTGTTATTGCTTACACTGACTCTCCATAGATTGTCGGCTTCCTGGCCGCTGGCCTTGCCTTCGCAACTTCAATCATCAATGCACTAGTATACTCCTCAGATGGCGCTAAAGAAGCTGCTGCAGCAGGTTTTATCCTGCTCGCTATGGTCGGCGTAAGTACCTGCGAGGACGGTAAAGATCGATCAAGCCTAACGGACTACAGATCGTATGGATCTTCTACTTTGGTTCAACGCCTCAAGCCAGTCACCGTGGTTACATTGACTCGTTCGCATTACACAAAGAACAACGTGGCTCAACGCGCAACAGCAGACCCTTAAGCCCACATTATGCAAACGGCCGACCAGAAACAACGGTTTCAGGGAACCATGCGCCACAGATGTACACTTCCGCCCAGCTGAATGGCTTCGAGACCTCGTCACCTGTATCCGGCTACCCTGGAGGCCCAGTGGGCGTTGATAACCGCAACGCTTCACAGCCACGCTTTGGTGGACCGATAGCCACGCATTCACCAGCACAGACCCCCACAACTGTGGCACCGCTTGGTGGAATGGGCGCCGATCATCATGATCCCAGGAATGATGTTGGATCACCCACAGAATACCCATATCGGGCGAAAGCTATTTATTCTTACGAAGCGAACCCAGACGACGCAAACGAGATCAGCTTCTCCAAGCACGAAATCCTGGAAGTCTCAGACGTAAGCGGGAGATGGTGGCAAGCAAAGAAGGAGACTGGAGAGACGGGCATAGCGCCGTCAAATTACTTGATCTTGCTTTGAAGCGTATCTCAATCCTCTGTACTATGACCTCTCATGACCCACTATTTCATATTGTTTGGCACCTTCGGAAAATACTCGGGGTTGTCTTTTTAAAGCTTTATTGGTCGTAATGGCCGTTGCGTTCTCCTGGGAGGTTATGTGTACCATATGCCCCTTTCTGCGACCACGAAGGTCAGGTGCCAAATCCTAGTGGGAGATACTTCGGTTTTTAAGTCAATTTTAATCCACTAGGTGTGGAGTTTCTAATGCTAGTCTATCAGTACGTAGAGCTGTTGACGGGGGTACAATCTGTCACAGATGATACGGTGCAGCTATTTTCCAGTTCTTCACGTTCCAGAGTCGAAAAAAAACTATACTCAAGATCGTCCCTTTATACAACACGACCGAATCGAGTCCCGCGTTCTATTAATTCCTCAAGGCCTCCATGGCTCTTCCTGATTCATTCTCATCGCTTTCTATTACACATTCAATGTCCAATTCGTGGAGAGGTACTGTGCTCAAGGAACGAACCACACACAAAGTCGTCTAGGAGGCTGTTGCTACATACTTCCTCCTTTTACCCTGTATTTTTTTTAACCCACCTAGCATACTGTTGTATGCCAGAGTCTAAATACCGAGTTTCGGAAAGTCCAGCATCGATTACCTTTGTCGTTTTAATATGCCAAGTCCACGAATATCCATGGAATGGTATGGAAAGGATCCAAAGCCAGTCCATATGGAGACGGAGATGACTTGGGACAATGAGTAGCTAACACCGTGTCTCCACACTCAACGGCACATTAGGCACATTCCGTGGGCCGCTTCCAGCACAAAGAAGCCATTCCCTTGGGAGGCTGTTTCTGCTTTCCAACAAACAAAAGAAAGAACCTTATCTGCATGTTCTTGGCTTTTCAATCACGCACTGTGGAAGTATGTCATGGACTCGGAACTGCAGGGGCATCGGGTAGCGTAAGGGCAATGGAGATCCGATATCCAGGATGCTTAAGAGGGATTTCCTAGGCAAGTAACAGCAGACCAAGAGCAGATCGGGAGTCGGCACAAGGGACGACTGATAGAGCTACACAGTATATCGATACTTGCTGTAATCTTGCTCTCGAAGTCTCTGCTGACAGCGAAATGTTACCTAACGCTTGAGGCTGGGAGGTCGATAACTAGCCGGCGCAATCTTATCAGTGACGTAAGGGGAGGAGACATGCTCTAACGACCAGAACGACCTTCTTTTCACGCGATCTAAAACTACTTAGAGATCAAGCTATTGATTCCTAGATATAAGGTCAGGTATGTCAGGACGACACCCACCCTTTCAGCGGAGTCAATTGTGAGTAAGGGCTGATCAGACGTGCAATGCAGCGATTCACCGTCAACATTTCCGTTGCCATACTCGCTCTTGTAGCTGGAGTTGCTCACGCTCAGAATGAAACCTTCGATTTCCGTGAATCAACCATTGAGGGCGTTCATAACGCCCTCTTTAGTGGTCTCACGTCTTGTCGAAACATTGTGGAGTCATTCATAGCCCGCGTGGAGGCCTACAATCCTACCATCAACGCCATCATCACCCTAAACCCCAATGCATTATCGAATGCGGATAGCAAAGACATGGCTCTTGCGGCTGGAAATGCCACAGGATTACTTTTCTGTATACCCGTGCTGCTCAAGGATAATTATGACACCATGGACATGAATACCACAGGTGGATGCTTGGATCTCGCAGGCTCGCAGCCAACGGAGGATGCTCCAGCAGTGACTGCTTTTAAAGATGCCGGAGCTATCATACTAGGGAAGACGAATTTACATGAATTGGCTCTGGAAGGGATTTCTGTCTCGTCCCTAGGCGGGCAAACGATTAATCCATACGACCACACCCGAACTCCAGGAGGAAGCTCAGGAGGTACTGGAGCAGCGATAGCAACTTCGCTGGCCATCTTCGGCACCGGCAGCGATACCGTCAACTCCCTTCGCAGTCCAGCAAGCGCAAATAGCCTCTTCAGCGTCCGCCCCACCCGTGGCTTGATTTCCCGCGCAGGCATCATTCCCATCTCCTTTACCCAAGACGCCATCGGTCCCATAGCTCGCAACGTCAACGACCTTGCCGTCGCCCTAACCGTTATGGCGAGTGTGGGCTACGACCTTGATGATAACACCACAGCCCTCATCCCTACATCTTCAGTCAACCTCGACTACACGGCGGCTTTACACGGCGGCTCTCTACGAGGTCTCCGTCTGGGCCTTCTTGAAGGCTTCTTCAACCGCACCGCCAGCAACGAAACCACGCCAGTCAATGCCGCCATGGATGCGATTGTCTCCGCTCTCACCGCCGCTGGCGCTACCATTGTCCCTATCCCTGACAGCATCTACAACGCCACCGCAATCCTCGCCACCTACGATACCCAACAGCTTGAATACCGGCAGGAGCTCAACAGTTACCTTCAACGCCCCTCGCTCCGCGGCATCCACCCATCAAACTTCACGGAACTATACACCAGCGGGAAATACCTCGTCATCCCCTCCCAATACTCCTACGTCAACACCGCCCTCGTCTCCTCCACAAGCAACACCACCTACGCCCCCATCAAACTCGGCATCCAAAACCTCACCACCACCCTCTTATCCATCTTCCGCGCAAACAACCTTTCCGCCCTCCTCTACCCCGAGCAGAAAAACCTCGTCGTCAAAATCGGCCCCCCCAGCCAATCCGGCCGCAACGGCATCCTCGCCGCCGTCACGGGGTTTCCCGTCGTCACCGTGCCGGCGGGGTTTTCCCCGCCGAGCAAAGACGCGCCGATTGGAGTGCCGATTGGCATGGAAATGCTGGGTATGCCATGGATGGAGGGGCCGTTACTGAATCTTGCGCGCATGGTTAGCGAGGTTAGGAGGGTGAGGAAGATGCCGGTGTTTGCCGATGGGATGGTCGAGGCGAGCGGACAGGGGGTGCCGGTTGTGGTGCCGGATAGGGGGAATATTCCCAAGGTATATCCGATCGGGGTTAGGTAAGGGGGTTTTGGGTGGAGGGAAGATGTGCAGAGGGAAGTTGTATATATTTCTAGGTCAGTTGTCGATTATGAAAATGTTGATGGGTACTACGTAGTTAAATTCCAAAACGAAACATCTAATCCTTGGTAGAGTACGCTTCTCTACCGCAGGCTGTATTGAATAATCCATCCAGTGTCGTCGGATATCTTCACGATACTCAAGCGTTTTTCCAATCGATATGATTTCTAAAGTCTGGTGTGACTTGTCGAAAATTTGCTCTTTTTTTATTACGCTCTAACAAATTCCAGTCGTGACTGCCGTTACTCGTGATATTAATCGCATCCTTAACTCCTAGGGTATACGCTCTTCCTTCATTACAAGATGCTCAATCAGAAGTGTCATTAGTAGGAGCTTCCGCAACAGGCTCGAGGTCCAACCCGCAAACAGCCATCCTTTGCTCTCGATATCTTTCGTATACGTCAACCCATGCTTTCCGAGGCTGGAGCTGGCCAGGCCTTGCCAGATCCAGCCTTTCCCTGGGCGCATCAAATTCCGGGCCTGGCATGAGCGGATCGGATAATTGGACATAGGACGTGACGTCTAGGAACTCAGTAGCATCGAATCGATCACTCTCCAAGTGCAGGGCTGAAGTCCTTGCGACTAGGTGAACTTTGTCTCCAGCAAAGTCTGTCATGAGTGGAATATTTTGAAGATATTCCTCTTCTGAGTAATTTCCCGCAGCCAATGATGGCCCCACGTCTCGAACGGCTTTGGTTGACGGCTGAAACAGTAACACAGATGGGGTTGTGCTATCGTCTTGGGTATTCGCGGAGATGCCCAAACTTGGTGTTTCCATCGGTAGCGTGAATAGCATGTCGATTCCCCCAGAGTTGAGAATCAACCCGGAAGGTGGAAAATAGACGACACGGTTGAACGATGTCAGAGAAAATAAAGACACCAAAGGATAGGTTGCTTCCGCGGCTTCGAAAAATCATTAGCGTTTTCCTTAAACACGACCAGAGAATAGCATACCTTCACCCACGCCCAGCATGGGTTCGATCGGCTGCAGCATTACTCGATATCGGCTCGCAGCATTCCTCAGAAGTCTCATACTCGTCTCAAGCTGCGAATCCGATTTCTTCCGATCAGAGCTTTGTTTATTCCAGGTCTTCGGATACAGAATTATCCTCTGCGCCATGCTTTCTTCGCGCTCAAGGGCCGCAAAAAGTATGACTGCGTTGCAGACATGTATGTGCTCCCTGACAAGTTGGACATATGCCACTTTTGCCCATCCTCCTTTCGGTCTGTTGCTTGCAAGATATTTGTCGTAGAATGAGTGGCCTGGTGGTGTCCCGAAATGTTTGGCTAAGACAGGGCTTGGAGGCAAAGTCGGTACGGGTAGAGGCGGAGGCTTTATCGCTGCCTGAATACTTCGCACTGTCTGTTGTTGGAGCACATAGCCGGATAGAAACAGTAGAGATGTGAATATGAATACTTCCAAGATATTAGTGTAGATTCTGAAATTTGATAAGCTGTAGACTTACCAACTCCAGATGAAACGGCCATAGATATCTGGCTACTTGTGAGCAACATGACTGGGTATCTGTACAATCCACAATTCAATTATTGACATACAACTCGCAGCTGGGTATTAACATCGCCATAGCGAACGATTAATCTAGAAGTCCACCGTGTTGATTGGTTTGATTGTCAAATTCGATTGGCGGGGCAACACAGCAAAAAACTTCCACATTTCGTCAACCACATCCCGGAATTTCGGTCTCAGCCAATAGGCCAACCTGTGAGCCATCAAAGGCTCCACAAATTACCATGGCGCATCAGGCTGATGCGAAGCGTATGCTCGACGAGCGTGGATACGAAGGCCAAGCAATCCACAACCAGAACCCAGCGCATTTACTTGAAAAAGCAGTCCGCGACCGAATCACCGAGTCCTACTACTGGAAAGAGCAGTGCTTCGCGATCAACGAAGCCACATTATGCGACCGAGCTGTGGATATGACCTATCTAGGGGGTACGTACGGGCAGCAGAAACCAACGCCCTTCATCTGCCTGTGCCTCAAGCTTTTGCAGCTCATGCCGGAGCGGGAAATTGTGTTGGAGTACTTACACCAAACCGACTTCAAATACCTCTCCGCGCTCGCGGCATTCTATGTACGCTTGACTTTTGAGCCAAAGGATGTCTACATGACGCTTGAGCCTATGCTTGCGGATTACAGGAAGCTGCGGAGGCGGACGAAAGATGGGGGATACTCGCTCTCATACATAGATCAGTTTATTGACGATCTGTTGACTAAGGACAGAGTGTGTGCTACGAGTCTACGAAAATTACCTCCTCGATCGCTGCTTGAAGATCTGGGACAGTTGGACATGAGAGAAAGTCCGCTAGGCGAAGAGCTTGATGGCATTGATGATGATGAGGAAGATATCACGGTTGACAATGAACGTTCTGCGCCTGCGACCAATGGAAACGGAGCAAATCATTCTGAAAGTGATGATTAAAATCCAATCTAGATGGGTTTCTCGTTATTCAGGATCTCTTTTAGAGATCGGAGAAAGGTGTTTTCGGAGTATGTTGACGATAAAGGCTATACACCGTTTTCCATTCGCACAACGCGTCTGCCATTACCTTGCCGCCTAGTAGAACTCTCTGGCTGCAAACCGCATCTCACTAGCCCCAACATCGAAGACCGCCAAAACGTTTTTCAAAAAGACGTCTCCCAAAATAGACAGTCCTCCTGTGCCGGCATCATCTACACCTGAGATGCATGTCCCATTACCGCTGGGTAGGACCATATCGAGTGCATTGATGTAGAAAATCTGCTTCCCAATTATGACACCAAACTTTGGAGCTCTCGCAAAACACTGCACAACATATGCCCCTTGTTTTGGGTCATAGACAGCAGGTGGAACGAATAATGCATTCACCGCATTTGCAATACCCGTCGGAAGGTAGATCAATGTGGTCCCGCTGTCGACGATGAGTTGCACTTTCGAAGGATCGCTCGGCTTCGCTAAAGAGTTTGGCCAGTTTCCGTGGGTCCATTGCGTTCTCTCACTCCCTTGGTAGCTGAAGCCATCGACGGTAATGGTGTAGAATTGGTACTGAGGAATTCCATCGATTGGATTCGTGGATCCAAACCGTGTCATTGTGAGGAGCTGGAATGGCGCACTCGCAAAAAATGGTGAGAAAAGGACAGGTGGTAGACCTCCTATTGCCATGACTCCTCCAGAGGTACCTCGATCGATTGCAAGGCTAAATAGAGGAGCGACGCGGCCTTCGCTATACATGTTGGTGAAGATTGGGTTGTACACGACTTGAGTGGCCTTCGAGTCAAGAGTGGGATTGGATCCCGTGTAGGCACTCGTGAGGATAGGAAAAGATAAGCCTACAAGACCGCTCGATATGCCATCGCCGAACCAGGCCGCGTAGTCAACGACAGCTACCTGTTGGTTTTTCACTTCAATACCAGCCAATGTCACCCTTTCGGTCCCAACGATGCCAGTCAGAACCTCGCCGTCTGCGTAGGAAATATTGAAGTTTTCATTCGGGATTTCATTGAAAGTGGACGAGATGTTGTATGTCGGCCCAAATGCGCAATAACTTTCTGGCTCAGGGTTTCCCGTTGCCACGTCAAAGCAATGGAACCCCGTCTCAGCGAGCCACGTATCACTACTTCCTGTATCGACGACTGCTTGGAATGACTCGGACCCAAACATTATTCCTGCAAGGAAGACTTGGCCTTGTTCGACTGATGTCAGCGGAGTAAAGCCGTATATTCCATTGACCTGGTTGCCCTTGCGGATTGACGCCAGATACGCCGCGCTGAGGGATCCACTCTTCCGTGTCAGGGAAAGCACGTTTGGAGACGCTACATCTGGACTCGGCGCCTTGAAAGCAGCAGGCTGATGCCCTCCAACAACGAACTTCTTGGTACCGGGACTAGCAGCATCACTTGGTATTAGAAGCAATCCAAGACTCAGAGTAATTGAGAAAAGTTTTGATGAGACGTGCATTTTCAACTTCCACCTTAAGACGTAGGATTTTGATCAAGCTAATTGACATCTAAATTCGCAACGCCGAGGTGGAGAACAGCGAAGATATCTGTATAGCTCATCTATAATTATACTTCGGCAAGCGGAACATGATGTTCTTATATGCTTAAGACGATAACGCATCTACGGCATCTTGAACGCTATGTATACATGTGGAAGGCAGAAATCCCCCAGCAAATACATCTCTTGACCGATAAGCAAATCGATAAAACTGCTTCTCATAATCGACTGTTGAACTATCGGAGGGCGTGCGTATCGATTGGTGGGAGTGTGGAGTTGGTAGTCCAGAAGTGGCAGGTGGTCACGAAGACGAAAAACCACTGCCGTAATTGTCGATCGAGATTTTAGCTATAGATTACTAGTGAAGCTTAATCAAGATAAACATGTCGAGTATAAGGCGATCTATGAAACGGTACGATTATCTGGTAAAAATGGATCTGGTGTAGTGAGTAGTAGTTGATTCTGGTCCTGAAAGGACTGAGCGAGATATCGCGCTAGCCATTTCCAGACCAAACCCTCGCCAGTCCTCCACAACATTTCTGTCCTCCACATCCGCGATCCCAGCATCCATCTTCTCCTTCACTCCGCCATTCCTACTCTATAGATCATCTTCAACTTTTCCACCCGCAACCGCAACCATGGCAAGCCCCCCTCCCCACCCCCCTCCCTCCCAAATCTAACCACCCCCGCCCCCCCCCTAGGCCCGCAACTCCGAAAAAGCGCAATCAATGCTCTTCCGCTTCCGCGCCGCCCAAGCCGCGGACCTAGGCATCATCGACGCCGGCCGCACGCGCCGCCCCCGCGCCATCACCACCCTGACCTCGATCCCCGCCTGCGAAAAATGGCGCGGCCAAGTCCTCAAAGAAATCTCGCGCAAAGTCAGCAAGATCCAAGAATCGTCCCTCAGCGACTTCCAGATCCGCGACCTCAACGACGAGATCAACAAGCTGATGCGCGAGAAGCACGTCTGGGAGGTGCAGATCCGCGGGCTCGGCGGGCCCAACTACATGCGCGGCGGGCGCGTCGTGGACGATGAGGGGAAAGAGATCCCCGGCGGGGGGAGGGGGTATCGGTATTTCGGGCGGGCGCGGGAGTTGCCGGGGGTGAGGGAGATGTTTGAGGGGAGGGCGGGGAAGGCGGCGGAGAAGCCGTTGGAGGGGCGCGCGGATTTGAGGATGAAGGTCGATGCGGCGTATTATGGGTATGGCGCGGATGAGGAGGAGGAGGGGTTGGTGGGGTATGAGAGGAGGAAGGAGGAGGAGGCGAGGGAGGCGTTGGTGGCGAGGGGGGAGGGGGAGGGGGGTGGGTATGCGGGGGGAGGGGAGGAGTGGGAGCCGCTGCCGGGGGATAAGGGGGATGGGGTTGGGTGGGCGGTGCCGAGTGCGGAGGAGGTGCAGGAGGAGTTGGTGGAGAGGCGGAGGCGGCGGTTGTTGGATCAGTTGGGGTGACGGGGGTGGACCGACCCGAGGAGGAAATTAATATGGTCGGTCATTTCTACGAATCGGACTTGGTGCTGCGGTGATTTGAAAGAAATGGGAGTTTTTATTCAAGGATGAGTATGGGTGAGATCTGATTTGCGGCTTGAGCGATCCATTAAGATGGACGCAGGGCCACCATCTTGGAAATGAATTAGAGAATGTCCTAGGATTCTTTATGCGCCTCCACGAGCCATCCTCCTCATCCTCTCCTCTGCCGCCCTCGCTCTTCTCTCCCGCTCCAACCTCATCCTCATCTCGGGCGTCAACCCCCTCGCCTCCTCCTCCCTCTTCTCCGCCCCCGTCTTCTCAAGCGCTCCCACAGCACGTCCGCCTCCCTTCTTCTTCCACTTCTGATCGTCATTCACCACAGCCTCCCTCTCCAACCTCTCAGTTTCGACTTTGCGCCTCTCGGCCTCAACCCTCTCGGCATCAGCACGTTCGCGCTCTCCCCGCTTTTCCGCGTCCGCCTTAGAGAGCGGTGGTGGGCAATGAGCGGTAGACCAGTCCCAGCGGTCTTCACCAAGTTCAGAGCGGGCGACTCGGAAAGCATCACGGGTTACGCGGTCACCGGCAAGGTCAAAAGGGGGTTTACCTTCGCCGTTAGGAAAAGTTGGATTGGCACCAGCTTTCATGAGTAGCGCGAGAACTACGGCTGGCGAGTTGAGGCTTGCAGCAAGGTGGAGTGGCGTGGAGGCGTGGTGGTTTGCTTGGGTATCTGGCGGATGGAACTCGAAGTCGGAGGGGAGCAGATTGCTGGAAATGTAGAAGAGGACGGCAAGGACTTTCGATCGGCGTATCAAGGCTTGGAGCTGAGAGGTGTGTAAAAGCAAGGCTTCTTCCTCCTTTGAGGGTTTGGGTGTTGCAGGTTTAACTGCTGTGGCTGGTCTACGAGAAGCGATTTCGCGCTCGTTTTCTGCAGCTAGAGCTGCCTCGTCGGCCTCGCTGACCTGAACTCTCGTCAACTCGAGGAACGCGCGCATAAGCTCTGCTTCTGTAGCACGACGTGTACTGAATGGAAAGCCCCTATTTCTCGGGTCGTTTTTTCGCAGTACCTGCCCATCGTAGGGCCCAAATAGCGTTCTGCGATTGGAACTGCCGGTAGCTCTGATAAATATCAGCTGCGAAGTATTGATAAGGTCTTTCCATTCCGCAAGCACCGTGCGTATTTTCACCTCGAGTGCTATTTCATTTCGTCTTCGTATCGTGGCGCCAGCCGAATGCGCAGTACCCTTCGCTGAGTCATTGGCAGACTGAGATCCTCCTTGCTTCCGACGAGTTGTATAGGTATGGAAGGTTTTACGCGCGATAACAATAGCTTGTCGCTGTTCCACGCCGCTGACTACGCCCATTTTGGGAGCGAGTGACACGATCATAGCAGCGAAGTGACCGCCACCGATCATGCACAGGAATATCTGAGGACTTGTCATGGTGGCCGGAAGTGGTACCCCATTAGAGGAGTTGGGCGGTGGTCTCGAGGGCACTGGTTTTAGTTGCTTTGTTTTTAAGACCTCCAGCATCTTTGACTCGTCCTGTAGCTCCGCGTTCGTGAACAGTGCTCGATATATACCCAGCGAAGTGTTAGACGGCAACAGAGGCGTAGAGAACCATATCAGAGGAGGTTTCCCTGAACCTCGTTTCCGCTTCTTGGGAGCATAATCCGATTGATCCTCGCCCGTATGGTTGAGTTTAGCTTGCTTCTTCAACAACGTTGTCAAGGTGCTTTCTTTCCGATCCTCTTCGCTCTCCGAATCCTCAGAGTCTGAGCCAGAACCTGATATGCTTTCGTCTAGATGATCCACTAGCTTCTCGAATTCGCTCTCCGTGACTGAAGCGGCCCCCCGAAGCTTCTGCTTAAGGTTATAACCATGCCAATCCGACTTGGCGTGCCGTCTTTGTTCTTGAACATTGGAAAAAGAAGCTCCACAGAGGAGGCAGGAAGTGGCTGCCTTTGCATCTACTGCGTTGGCTCTGGGCTCCTGTATAGGTATAGCATCCTCTTTCAATACCTGGCTGACTTCATCCGAAGGCTGCAGTATTGACGAGTCTTTTAGATGAAGAGTAAGGAGCAACTCGGGGGGAAGATCAAAAACTGTCGTGGTTGGATCAGCGCATGGTCCATACGTGAAAGGGCGCATTGTGGATGCTACCATAGAGCGGCCTTTTGAGTAGCTTGCCATCAGCCATGATTAATTTTACTCAAAGTGCTTATTAGTAGACGTGGTGAGTTACAGTTCACTAAGGTGGATAATCTATGAACTACTCATGACGTCGCAAACCCATCGCACCCGTCACAATATCTGTCTGAGTCATTTGAAAGCTCTGCTCTACTTAACAACACAAAATGTCGCATTACTGTCAACAATTCCTTTCATGCTGTCTACGTATGAAGTTGTTCGTCAAGCTGTTTTGGAGTTGCTAATTAAATTGCTAGATGCTATTGCCTTTTGGGTATTGTGCTTTGATACTATGTAGTACGCTACAAATTGCAAATTCAAGCACGAAGCCTCGACCGAATCTAGGCAGCTTTACAGTAATTTGCTGGAAAGCTCCCTTTAACCCCTTTGAGCTCGCCCTCCCACCAATCATCCAGACTGTCTGTTTTTTTGATGACCTTGATGCGATCACCTTCCCTAAACGATAAATCGCCTCCCCCTTGACCAGGAAACTCATACAAAGCCGTCACCCAGATTCCTTGTTCCGATGGCCTTTTCTTCGGAGGAGGTGGTGGAGGCTTCTTCTTGCCCGCTGCAATCGAGGCCATCGAAGACGTGGTAGCCATTGATGTATTCGAAGGTAATCGATCTCGGCTAAAGTAGTCTGAGCGTGGACCAGCTGGCGCATGTATAGTTTGAACATCACCCGGCGAAGGGCTTCTGATAGCAATTTGGTTGTAGTTAGGAGTCGCTAACGAAAGGGAAGTTTGCGATGGAACAGAGGAGATTCTCGGTCTCGTACTAGAATCCGGCGGTGTAGGCGGTCCATCATATTCGCTAGCACCTGGCGAAACAGCCGGCCCTGAGCTTGCACTGATAGACGGTGATACTGGGGCCTTCAGTGTCTTGACTTGGTTACTCGATCGTCGCTGAGCATAGCCATTGCGGAGGTTGAGCCCGGTCAAACTTCCGTGAGGCTTCTGGTCTTCCATCTTCAACGGCTGACGTACAGCCTTACCACCAGCAACGGAGGGAATGCTTTCCAGCTCATGCTGAGCTAACTTGAAGTCCGTATTCCAAGTAGATATGATGTCGGTCATGGGAGGCGGAGGTGACGGGAAGCCCTCTTCCTCGCAATAAGTGTGTAGCATAGTATAATAATGGCCAAGCAGAGCATTTTGTGTCATGATCTGCGCTGAAAGTAGATGAGGAAGTAATGAAAACGCCGCCGTAACTACTGGCGGAAGACATGACTTTAGGTTGTCATCTGCTACAGTGTACTCCTAGTCATACGTTAGCGAGTAACGTAAACCCTAGTCACCATAACACAAGAGGCGGCATGTATACACAGAGAAGACATAGTTTTAGAGAACAACAATTACGGCTCATGGTATCGAACAGGAGTCCAAGAAAGCTTGGCGCTTAGGCAAGTGGATCTGGCCGAAAGGAATGAAAGCGTCTCTTCCTTGTAGCACTTTCGCCTTATTGTCTTACCTCTTTTGCATAAAGTAATTGGTCCTCAGCCTTCGCCAGACTTATATTGTCTTTTTCTGTTCGTTTGGCTTTCTTCCTTGCAGTATCGACCCGTCCTTGATATCGTTCATAGTCCAGCTGCGGGAATTAGACCCCTATTTTCGAAGCTGCTTCAGGGTGTTCTAACCTTTCTGTCTCCTCGTTTTTTGATGACCTTTTTCAGAGGCTGGATATAATCTTTGGCGTCCGTCGCTGGCCCTATGATTCTTGTATCGACCATGTTGACCTCCTCAAGCAGGTCCGTCTTGAGCTCAGCATAACCTTCTTGGAGCTTTATTGTCCTGTCCATAATGTTTTGCGGCGTCTCCATTGGTCGGTGACCCTCGTAGTTTTCGTTGGACCCAATAAACGGGGAGTACATGACTTGAAAACTGTAAATGAGCCGTTGCTGTGTAAGGAGAATGTCCAGCCAAGCATCACGCCATGCTTTGGATGCTTCGATGATCTATGACACGAATTAACATCGAATATGACTAGTGGTTTGCCCCCCTGTCTTTACCTACCTTTGCAAACATCTTGTCAGCATCATCGAAGTCCTTGAGCAGTACTGCAACCTGGGATTCGTCTGCAGTCCTGGGAAGAAGCTTCCCAAACCGCCTTTGCACGCTCTGCATCTTGGTAGGTTGGTGTTTAAGCCAGACGAGAGATGCCTGTTTGTCCCTTCATGGATTATTTCGAAGAGAAGTTCGGATACTCAAGAAGCAGATACCGTACGTATTTATTGATCCCTCAGCCTTGTTAGGCCAACGGCGGGGTTTCAAACCTTCGCTTAAGATAGGACGAGAACCGCACTAGACAGCCATACTCGTAGGGATTAGTGTCAAACCACAAAGCCACGAAAGGTCAGAGGCTTCATGTGGGAAGTTGAACACCGAGAAAGCAAACATTTAATAGGGGATGGCGACCTAAAGCTTGTTCGCAGCCGAAATCTCCACAAGGCCACAGCCACTCTACGAATAGCTTCATCAAAGCGTCCGGGTTAGATTTGTTTCATCATCTACCTAGCGTTGGTTCAGCGCGGCTACAGTAGGTATTTAAGTAGTGTTAGTGCGGCTCGCGCTTGCCGTTCAAGCTCAACAACTGGTGGGCCATTGTAGCACCGTGGTGCTCAGTTGTGGAGTGGTCAGTGAAGGGAAAAGAGCTGTTTCGAATCCAAGTGCGCAATGACTGGAAGACACAAAAAATGCCCAAGGTGTTGACTTGATGGCACATTAAGTTGCCTTCGATTGTAGTCCAGGATAAGGACAACCAGGCTAAGCCTCGGTACTCTGATGCTGGTGTTGAAAGGGCTACCTAAGGTATGCCAGCTGGGGCCGTCATGTTTCCGCCACCTCTTGTCAAGGCATCATTGGTTTATCTATACTCTATGGGCACGTGGATCGTTGATTTGGTCAAACTTGCTTTATCTGCATTGCACCGAATAGTCAGTCTTCAACAGCTCAATCAATGCTCACAAAGAAGCAGGTCATTACCTTTGAGATCTTCCCGCACGAACATTGTGCCTTTCTTCTCTGTACAAAATCGCCATCCAGCTGCGTCGAATTCTTCTTGGGTGCCCGGTCTAGCATATACTCTTACCATTTCCGAGGGGCAGATTTCACACTCTGGATACAATGCCCCAGGATGAGAGGTCTTGACTAGGCAATGACACTTCTCCAGCATCTGTACTTTCCCACAATGCATACACATTTCCTGCCTTGATGAGACCCATCTCGGAATACCAGTTGAGCTAGGAACAGCATTCCGGATTGGAAACACCAGTTTTTCAAAATGCCATGAACAGAGCCTCTCTACCGACTTTGTTTGGAAAAGGGCATGCGTCGTAAAAGTCCAAAATCTGGGAGACGTTTGTCCCCAGGTCTCGGGGCCATGCTTGACTTTGCAGAGTGCGCAGGTAAGCCCGTTGAAACCGCTGGGATCACTGATACTTGGAAAATGCTGCGTAGAGGAGTGCCGAGAACGCCGCTGATGTGAAGAAGACCCACAAGAGGACTGAGGTGAGCCAGAGTTCCGAGAACGCTGATGGTGGATAGAAGACTGAGGAGCAGACTGGGGAGGATAACGGTCGATGTAGTCCTGCTCCAAGCAAGCCATGACAAACCACTTCTCGCAGCGGCTAAGAGAATTCTTATCCGTCTCTATAAGTTTTTCGAAGCGACGGCAAGTAACGCTTAAACAGATAGCAAGGGCAGGGTTGAGGAAGCTCGCGAGACGGCAAATCAAGGCGTCGGAAAATTTACGGAATGGACGGAAAACCCGACCGCGCTTGTGGGTTGAAAGACGAGTCGCTTGTATGGGAGGTTCTGGAGACCGTCCACTTCGGGATATAATATCTCGTTGATGACCGCCAGAAAGGTAGTCCTCGGTGACTCTGGAACTGGTACTCGATGGACTCAATAGGGCATTGTATTCCAGGATCTTTCTCTCTCTGTGGGTCAATCTCGACTTGGGAAAGATTTTATCTGAGAGGCTTTTCATGACGAAACGTTGAAGTACTGACCAGGCGACAGCGAGCGATAGGGACGAGGTTCAGAAGTCAGTAGGGATGTATAGGAGGATGAGGCTATCGAAAACGGAGAAGAAACTATGAGTTGGAGATGGAGACTATGGTAAGACCCCCAGCCCAAGCTACTGCTTCCTGGCTGGTAGTATAACCGTAGAGCGCCTTCCAATTGTAGATTTTTCCACTTCGATTTTCCAGAGAACTTCATCTAGAACCTCTTCTCATTGCAGATCTCTACGACTCACCGCCTCTCCGCCTGTATTCCTTCCCACGACCACGGATTACCGCTTGTTGCTTGAGGTTGTTCGAGGTACGTCGGATTTAGTCTACTTGAAGGTAGAACAAAAACCTGCTCAAAATACTTCCTCCGTAATATAACCTTAAGCTATCGTCCATCTCAGTTTTTATTTGCTCGACATATCACCAGCTTTTGGTTGAGTCAGAACTGACCCACAATTCACCTGAGCTCAGTCTCGAAGCTGATTAATAATATTACTCGGTCCCGTCCATTACACTTTCCCACATGACAGACACTAACCGATCCTCATAGAATATTTCAACCCGCCAAAGCTCTCATCTTTAGCTAAACATCCAAAGTGGACCTCAGCTGTACTTACGACCTACACAGCAAAGCCTGATCTCAAAGACACCGCAAGTAATGTCGGTGCCTCCCCCAATGTTTTTCTCACCTCAGCTTCCAAACCCTCGCCCAACGTATCGCGCGAAATCGGTATTCCCGTATAAAACTTCAAGATTCTCTCCCTACAAACTTTCTAGCAGAAGCTCCTCATTGCTGCGATTGTCTAGGCATCCCCGTGCGCACCCAAACCCGCCACCGCCGGCATACGATCTCCCTGTCACCTCGAACACATCTCAATTCACTCACGAAGGGGAGAGATTCGAAGCCACCACTCATGTCAAGCTGGACTTTGAGTTGTTCCGAAGTGGCGAGCAAAGGACACCATCAACTGAGCAATTCCGCGCCAACGTGCATTAGCGTTACTTTCTCACCCACGTTTTTGATCGTTGTGTGTACAAAGCTGTCTATCAAACCTTGGCCGGTCACAGTCGCAGGTCTACCCCTATATCTGACCGCCGATCATGATGCTCCCCCAATAAATCTCGGGGAAAATAGCCGTGGTCCAAAGATATCTATCGACACTACGCTACTACGATGGCAAACACCAGGTCTTCAAGCTTTTAAGTAGGTATTCAAGGTGCTCGACGATCTCGATGCAAATGTCCACCACCTTCAATGGATTGGGTGGTTCATTCTAGCATTAGCGGCTCATGAGCCGTATGATAACTGGAGAGCTCGTCTACCGACTCGAATCAATGACGTTCCAATTAGGTACATCTTTGGAGAGGAGGCGATGAAGGAGAAGGCTCTACGAAGAAAGTTGCCCGCTGGTAGATCGCCTGACAATGATATTTACACAAACTTGCGGCCTGGAGTAATGGTAGCATCAAAGATACTATCGTTGGACTACAGTAGTTCGGACGGGAGTCCTACCAAGCGGACCTGTTAACGACGTCAGGTATCTGCGTACAATCACCCTCAGGTAAAAAGTATATTACGGTAGCCAGTCATGGGTTTCTTGGTGGCGTAGGGGACGAGGTACTACACCTCAGCCGCTGGGTCAAGTCATTGCGCATGTGACCAAGGTTTTTGGACACACTGATATCGCTCTTGCGGAGCTTGATGATGTACACTACTCGAAGGAGACTTTCTCAACCCCCGATGCCCCCGTCAACTGATTTAGAAGTCTCGCCGATACAACGCAGCTGAGAGTCTGCGACTCAATCAATATAGATACTCCGTATAATGGTCACTGTGAAGGGACAGTGGTGAAATTACAAATTCTCCGAATTCCTGCCGATGAACCTTCAGAGGAAACTGAATATTTTTTCGGAACATACCATTATTTCGGAAACGGGGTGGATGTGATATTCGATGGTTCTTGCGGAGGGGTGGTGTGGAATTCTAATTATGATGTCGTCGGACAGATTGGCTTCCAGCAGGAAGGTGGTGACGAGTTATGTTACTGGCCATCGTTCCACGAGCTTCGAAAGTTGAGTTACTCATAAGCTGACGCCTGATTTCGAGCTTGATGACGGGGGAGGACATGATGGAGGGTTTAGTGGAGAAGGTTCCACTGTGGGGTGGGATGGGAGGGGGTATAGTATCTACAGGTAGTGTTTCCAGCGCGTAACTGGTCCGAAGGATTTGTCTAGGGGTGCAACCAATGAATTGCCGTTCGATGGACGATACCAATACGCACCATCTAAGTCAACCGGGGATCATTTTTTTTTCTGTCTGACAGTGCCTCCGCTAACATATTCACTCTCTTTGCGATACATCTCCTTTGTCAAGGTTTCAACATTATTATCGGCGCATTGTTCGAGGCTGAGAACAAACGTTTGTCAATGTTTTCTCAAGACAAATTCATCAAACATCAAGAATTGTCATGGCCCGAGCACATTGTTTTCCGGAAGAGGGTTGCTGGAAGTATGCCAGAGTCAGAGGCCGATTGAATCTCACTTTATCTACCTCCGCTCTCCACCTTCTCGATACTCACCAGCACCAAACCTATCATTGCAAATCCACTAACGCGCAGCCAAGTCTCGAAAACTCAAACTTCTTGTTAACCTGTTCACGATCACGAAGTCTAGGCTTCCACATCCGACAATGTGGAGGGCATCTTCAAGGTCTCTTCCTCCTGAACTTCTAGATGAGATTCGACGATTCCCTCATATAGCACGTCGGAATCATGGATTCCCTACGCGCGCAGATCAGAAACCTGGTGCAGAGGCTATGAAGACACCAGCGACTGCGATTATTGTTTCTTTGCCTCCTGAATTGAGGGATGAAGTCCAAGGATTCCGGCCCATGGCCCTCCGCAAGACCGGAAATCTCAGTCCCAAGGTCACACACTTCTTCTCCCTACCTGCCGAGCTCCGGAATCAAATATACTCGTATGTGCTCGTCTGTCCCCATCGCCTACGCTCAAAAGGCGAGTTGAAACGACACGAAATACGGAATCTAAACCAAACCACAGATTTTCAAACTCGAAAAGATAGCCAGATATTCCCAAACACGGCCTTTCTCGCCACCTGTCGCAAAATCCTTAATGAAGCCCTCCCTATCTTCTACAAGAAAAACCGTTTTCACTACTCCATATCACCTCACTACACTCCCTCCGCCGGACATCTACAGCTCTACCTCCCACGACCGCTAGCTTTGCACTTTGAGTTCCTACAGCACCTGAGCATCGATTTCGCGCACACATGGCCCGGTAGCTTCACGTCGTTCACCCATCATGGTTCCGGCAGCGTCGATGACACCATCGCAAACCACATCCTCAACATCAGCGCCAAATGCCCCTCGCTCCGCAGCTTCACCCTGCACATCCTCGCCGACGCTGGCTTCATGGCTGTCGTCGACATGGCCATCAACAACTCCCACTCCGCGACTGCGTTCGCGCTGCAACGCCTCCAGGTCCGCGAACACATGAGCGTCGTCGCTTGCGGCGATCGGAACGCGTTCGGGGCGCTGAGAAATGCGGTCCAGCGGGGTTGGGGGGGCGAGCCCGAGGTTCATTATGTGCGCTGGCCAGAGATTAGCATTGCGAAGTGGCAGTTGCAAGAGGTGAGTGGGGTGGGCGCGTATTACGATCGGTGCGATTTGGTGAGGGAGTGGCATTTTTGGCCGCTGGGGAGTGAGCGGTTGAGGAGGGGTTATTGGAAGGGGATGTGGATGGGGTTTGTGGGGGGGTTTGGGAAGAGGTGAGTAGGGGGTTTAGGGTTGGGGCAGTGAGAGGAATTGGGTTTGATTGAGGATTGAGGATTGGAGATTTTCGGTTTGTTTGATGCATGCGAGGCTGTTTCATGTAGTTATTGGATTTGCACCTGATAGAGCAGGAATAATTCAATACAGCAGAATTTCTTCTTCATATCATTCCTCTAGGTCTTTCGTTCTTGTACAGCTGATCTACCGCCTGACTCTCAACTTTTAAAGCAGCCACTAGATCAGAACCAAATTGACTGAACCAACAGGACAAACCCCTATCCTCGCAAACATCACCGCCCTACCCACCTGACAATACCTCCCTGTGACACCCACATAGCGAAATCTCCAACACGATCATTAATCCCCTTTCGCGCTGTCAAGAATATATCCACTACACTAACAACAATCGACCTCCCGAGAACGAGACGTTAGCTCCTCGCATCTGGGATTCGATACGTGAGATATTTGTGTCGAGGGCTAGATGTTGGCGGTTTAGAGGGGGTATGGTGTTTGTTTGTAGATATGTGGTGGTGAGTACTGGTGTTGGAGGGGGAGGTAAGGTTGGGATGTTGCTGAGGTGGTGGGAGTTGGGTGGGGAGGTGAGGAATTGGGGGGGGAGGGGGGGGAGGGACATGGGGTTGCGTAACTGATGATATGTGGCGTTTTGCATATGCAGACGCGATGTTGACTTGTGATGACGAGTTTGCACTCGTAAACTAGTCGTGGGTTATCGATGATTTGATGGCGTTGTCAGCTGGAGGAAGGATATCGATGAGTGTCCTGATACATGTTGACCACACCCCAGACATTGATATCGAACATGCTCTTCGCGGTCCTGATATCGAAATCCAAGGTTGGCATTATGATCGTTTGCCCGGCATTGTTGACCAAGTAGTCAAGAGTTCCACTAGTCTTAGCTCTGACCATTTCAATAGCGGCTTGTACGCTAGGTAAGGAGGTAGGATCAATCGCAATAGTCGTGACATTAGAACGCTACTCCAGATGCGACATCTTCTCTGGATTGCGCGCAGTGGCAAAGACGTGCAGGCTGCGCTTCTGGAAAGCTTCGACGAGCGCAGAGCCAATACCACCAGTACTGCAGCCCGTGATAAGAACAGATTTGAGAGCCATGAGGGTGACACGAATGACCACTAATCTGAAAGAAGTACAAGATGTAGAGGATTGGTCAAGTGCAAGCAGAAGGGGTAGAAGGGAAGGCGAGAATGAAACGAAGGATTTTTAAAGAAACGCATTTGGCTCATGTATATTCTAGAGGCAAGATGAAATTAGAAAGTAGGCGGATACGAGGTTCGCCAGGCGTATCAAACCACGGCGCTTTACCTTAGATTTGTTGCTTGTCTCGCATCATGCTCAACAAATTCGCTTCTCCCAGTAAGTGTAATAAGAATGCAGAATTATCGACAGCGTATTGTTGATGACAAGAGCGAAAGAATCGATTTTCTTGAATCCAAATTCGACATTTGTCCCTAGCGCAGCCTTAAGGGCAATGGTCATGGGAAGTACAGTACCTTGGTCTCAGTGACGGGAACCAAGGTACCTTACCCAAACTTCTTTCCATCATTCACATCTCTCTTTAGAGACTTTGTCGATGAGGTGGAATATGGAACCATCTGGTTGACGTTCGTGTCCTCACATACAGACCACCGTATTTCATGTATCAAGGATGTTTGAGAGTGTTGAGATAGACCTACTCCGTATGTAGATGCGGCAACTATGCATGACAAAGTGGGACAGGGATCGATAAGAACAAGTCCAAGGAGGGCATAAACGGTGAAAGCAGTGGCCAGACCTGAGCGGCTGAACTTCCGCACTCCGCAACCCTGCGTCAACGATATGCGTTCCCGTATATGTACCGCCTGATGTTGTGGAACGTTTGTATCCTATCAAACGAAATAAAATCTTCCCCAAGGATCTAGGGCCCTGACATCCTTAGACTACAACAGCGGCAAGAGCGAGATCTTATTGGATCCTTCTGAATGATTAATCCTTCCCGCTAGCCCATTGGCCACTTGGGCTTTCTCACCATTGGCGATATCTGTCTTCGATGAGCATAGGTGGTGTTGATACCTAATTCCACCAACTTTTCGTGGCTTATCAAGCATAACTTTATAAAAAGGTCGGCAATATTGAGACTACCCGATGCGGTTTCCTCCAAGAGTACGATGAGGCACAATGTTATCTGTATTGCTTCCATTTTTGTAGCTTTGCATAGTCCAGCGCCTCCTATCTCCTTATCTTCGATTTCTGATGTTGGAAGTTCGTTCATTGGTGCATGCGTATCTCGGCATCTGCCCCAGGAATAAAGAAAATGTTGGCGAGACTACCTTATTGACGGTGATGTGAAACATGTGATATAGCAGATTGAAGCCATCGGCGAGCTCTGTGGGAGCAAAAGAGTTTTTCATACATGAGAATCACTAGGTCCGCCCTGTAAGGCAGCGATTGCTCATACCCAAGCCCTAAGGTATGCCAATTCACCGCTAACCCGTCTGTGCTGCTTGAATTCACTACCTACAGGTGAAGGTATTGACCCCTCTACCTCACTGCACTGCCTCACCCTCGAATGCAATCCACTGCACACACTTCTACAGAAGTGAGAACACACCAACCTTCTTAATGTCCAGGTATTCCTCGAAATCCTCCGTTCTCTGCAGTATCCCTAAGCATACATAGCTCTACGTGGTTTATCGAAATTCAACCGACCATGTTCAAATACACTAGAGCAAGCTTGAGTCTGGAGAATCCTCTACAAATCCTCCTGGCAACAGCTTTGATATGCGCTGGAGTCCTCGGAATTCGTCTTCTCTTTCTTCCTGTGCGTTCAAATGACTTCGTCCGTCACAACAAGTGTGTGCCAACTAATTCTTTCTCAAGCTCCCCCAGATTTCAAATGCACGCCTACCATTCATGGCCCAAAATGGACCGACGCTTGTGTTTCGTTCACGGGGAACATCACGAAGATCGTGCAAGATTTTGTAAAACCCCTGAATTTTAGCTATATCCCAGAACACTATTGACATCAGCCAGCGGTCTGGAGTGTACTACAAACCTTTTGGAAGGAAAGAACCAGTCATCATTCGGTCGCCGGATTCTATGCAGGAGCTTAGCGAGGCTGCAGAATTGTCTCAACGAGCTGTCTATGCAGATGTATGTTATATCACCTTTGTTGAGTGCTACACGTTAACGTGAAGCAGATTTTCGGGTTCAAGTATACCATGAGCCGTTCTGAGATTGACCTAGACCCAGATGAGCAAATAAATTTGCGATATCGCTTGTTCGCTCGTGCCATTCGCATCAACGGACTATCTCAGATCAACGCCCTTCAACCGTATCTTCAAGCCAGGCTAGAAGACACATTTGCAAAGGAGCTTGCTACTCGGAATACCGATGGTGACATCGACTATATTCTAAGCTGTTAGATACGTACTAATCATCTATCAAGACTGGGAACCTGTACAAATCGCTCCTATAATGCGGGACTTTGCTACCGGAATGTTGGGGGTGTATTTCTTCGGAAAGAAGCTATGTACGTCAATTTTCTGTCGTAGGACGTATCAGAAACTGACACTATGTTAGCTGAAGAGCCAGATTTCTCCGCCGCAATGCTTCGTTACTACGACGATGTCATTGCGTTTCAGAAAGCATCACAAATCGTACCAAGCTTTATGAGATCGCAAGTTACAGTTTCGCACTTAACGCGAACTTTTACTAATATTGATAGATACGTATATTCTTGGATAACGAATGGGGGTCATGCCCTCAACGCCCTATTTGCCCGCCTTCACCTCGCGATAGATCCGACCCAAGATGGGTGGAAAGAAGACGAGGGACTGAAATCGGTGACTGCGCTCTCAACCCTACGGGAGTATCAGGTGTGCTAATCTAAGACATTAAGATAACACTGCTACACAACATGGCCCAAGCTTCAGCAGACTCTACTTACTGGACCCACACAGCTGTTATTCAGGCTCTTATTGGTATTTGGTTCGCCGCTTCCCATCAACCATGGATAGTGAGTTTTTTTGAAAATTTCTGACAAGCCCTGTACACTGCTGATGCTACATAATAAAGAACTCCACTTCGTTTTTCTGGAGCTCTGTGTTCGCCCAGAATTCATCGATTTGATACGCGACGAAATCGAGAGTAAAACGACTCTAGACTTCGAGAGCATCAGCCAGCTACCAATCCTTGATAGTTTCATCAAGGAGGCCGTCAGATTCAATCCGTTGGACAAGAGGGAGCAGCATCGTTGCTTGGCGCCTAAGTTGGGACATAACCCGTTCTAACATTATCTATAGTGGCAATCCGTCGAAAGGCCCTCAAAAATTTTACTTTCTCGAAAGGTGGACCTCATGTCTCGGTTGGCGAGATAGCTTGCGTCCCGGCATGGGACATCATGCACAATGAGTCCAAGTACCCAAATGCCGATACATTCGACGGCCTTCGCTTCGTCAAAAGCGCAGCTGCCCCGAGGGGGGCAGATGATGTGATGCGAGGGACCACGTACACTGATGCTTCGAAAGACTATCCTATCTGGGGACTCGGGTCCAAAGTTTGGTAAGTCTTGCTCCTGGGGGAAATCAACCTTCTCGGTCTGCACTGACATACAAGTCTGCAGCCCCGGCCGATGGCACGCCGCTCTCGTCATGAAAATGGCATTAGTGCATCTCATACTCAAGTATGACTTCCGCCTTGAAAACGAGAATGAGTCCCACAAATGGTTTTGGGAGACGTTTCAAATGCCTTACGAATCGTCGAAGGTATTGTTCCGTAAGCGGCGTTAGACAACTATGGCCTCTGTCCAGAAGGGAAGAAATGCGATAGAATGCTCATAGGCTTTATTTAGAGCAGATGGCTTTCTTTACTTAGCAACAGGTTCTAACGGTCGTGTATCTCCACAGCGTGCTAAGGGTCAACCAGATCATGAAACAAGTTATCTTGAACCTCGCCCTTCTCTCGATTCTCAGCGCATCTCAGCCCTTTCATACCTTGTAGCTGTAGGCTCATGAGACTGGGCATTTCAAACTAGCTGGATATATATTGACTATGGGAAAAGAATCAGATTCGTCTTTTCTGGAACATATCAAGTAGTCAGCCGTCAGATCATCAGCAGGAGCTACGCATCTCAACGCAGGACACTCGGCTGGTGTTCAGTTGAGATCTGTTGTGCGGTTGGTTGCTGTTTTACGAAATGACAATGTTAGCTCTTATATTGTGGTTAAGGTAGATGTAGTTCTAGTTAGAGTGGCCGTGGAAGAGATTGTTATCTAGATGCAGTCGTGGTTACCTTACTTTAGCGTAGCCTTGTACTAGTATCTAGGTCATGGGACATCGCGTCAGGTCTTCGCGAGTCGCGACTGGTACTGCAAGTCTGCAAGTCTGCAACCTTTCGAACACATATCTAGTAACGTGGAATCAATGGCTACTCGACGACCTCACCAGCAAGATGTATTTTGTTCATGCGGTAAATATTCATGATGGCCACGATGACTTCAACCGTTGTACGAGCGACGTCAAGCTTGACTGTTCCATCGACCCAAAATACCGCACCAGTCCTAGACTTCCGGTGTCTGTACTCGTTCGATCTCCGCAGAAAGGCCAAGAGATGGCAGGATGGTGTCCTCCGATTCCACACGTTCAACAAACGTGTGATGGTTTACGATGTGCCACGAAACTTCATTGGTGATTCTCATTGGCGAGAGCAGGAGCCGGTACAGGATGGAGACGAATTTGAACTCGAAAAGGGCGTTCTTATACAAGTTGGAGAAGCGACTGGGAAGATGGACCAGGACTTGACGGGGCTTTTTGAGAAGAGGGGAAAGGCGCAGGCTGAATCGCCAGGAAAGGTTGTTTTGCCTAAAACATGTTTCGCCAGCACAGCGGTGAGCAAAGCTAGCTCTGCCACAACAGCTTCAACACAGCTTCGGCCTAGGACCCTGAACTCTCTTCTCGGAACGCCAAAGGGCCCTCTTGGACGAGCCGCACTGCCTACAAAGTCCCCTTGTGAGCAACGCAGGGAAGATGAAAACAGATATATTGAAGATAGAGCTTCGAAGCGCCGTAGATTGGAGGCTCCCTTGGATGAAAGGCATGACGGGAACCCAAGGATATCTATCAGAGATACCGCAATTGCCAATTCATCGGTCAAGCATAAGGCCAGCGAGGGCAAAACTCATAACGGACAGGAACTACCCAAGGGGCAAGTAACATCGGCTACGCTTGAGAAGGGAGGGAAGCAGGTGACAAAATCAAACACTAGGACAGCGATATTTTTAGATTCTGAAGACGAGCCAAAGGGTGCAAGAAAATCCGGCATCCCAGAATCCGGAGCATCGGCGAAGAAGCAGCAGAAGACGGTCCGCCTTGAGAAGCCTAGGAAAGGAAAGGAGAGACTACCGGCAGCACCAGAGTCAGATAGGACACTGGGGGCAGATGACCCAGTTGGAAAGCGTCCATCTGCTGAGCATATGTCTACATCAAGTATAAGGCCACCAGCTTCACTGCAGACTCAGTCTCATGCAAATGCTACCCCCAACGCCTCTGCAACAAGCATTGAAGAAAACCCTGAACGTTCCGCCCAAGTGAGGTTGCGTATAGCTTCGAAAAAGCCTCGGAAAAAGCTTATGTATAGGGACCTTCTACCCCAAGCATCATCCGAACATGGTACGGTCAGAAAAAAAAGCAATGCTACCAAAAGCACTTGTGAAGAGCAGCCCAAAGATGCCCTCAGTAACTTTCACCAAGTACAACAGGACCGGCTGACAGCTCGATTGCGTAGGCAAGACGAGATCGAAGCACGTAGATCACACCATACCCCAGAAGAAGGTGAAGTCCAAAGGCCAGAATCTCCAAGTCTGTTTCTTACCCAAGAAGATGATTGTTGGCTTCCACCCGCAAGCCCTGATGCCTATTGCGAGACGCGACCGGAAACCTTTGAGCCTCAATCCCCTGAGCACATCAACCACCAAATTTCCGAGCGATCACCATTCTTGAAACACAATAGACCACCAGATCCGCCTATCACAAGCAGCAATGCAGCTGTTCAGCTGTCTGAGATGGGTCAGCTGCTACTCCGCCGCCCAAGATCAGAAGCTGTCCGCAAACCCTACACTTTATCTCACACCTCGCTGCCAAACCCACCTAAGCCTTCACCACCAACATCCGTGTCCAACCTCACAGAAGACGTGGTAGCAGAACCCCTCCTAGCACCCATACCACCGTCCCCAATACATATTCTTCGACCCCCTTACCTCCCTACCCTCCAGCGCTCACTCTCCGACCCCGCCTCGATCCAGAGAAAAAGATCCCCTCTCAAAAAGACCGTCTCCGACCCAACGGAACTTCGAACCCTCGAAATCCCCCCGTCGCTGCAGGTGAAGGAAGCAGAGCCCGATCCCTGGAGCAGGGAGGCGTGGGATCTGTTTGGTTTTGGGAGGCCGGGGGACAAAGCGGCATGAGAATGGCGGCGACAATTAATGCTACGAGGATAATGGCACAAAGGGGGGACGGGGAAGGATACTACGAGTAAATACGATATCTATGAAATTTTCACTCATGTATTACTTCAGAATACACTTATATACCCAAACAGCATCAATGCATTAAATACCCCAAGGCCACGACTTTCTACGCCATTAGTCTTCTCGGCAGACACTGATCTCAGATATAGATGACATGAGTCGCATAAACGGCAGCAGTGACGCAAGCGTGGTTATCAACAAAGGCCCCAACATCATCATCATTATATACATCCCCCACAGCCAGCCCAGCGCCAAGATACATAGCAAGATGTTTGGTATCTCCACCCATTTCGTTTGCACAGATGTAAAAAGGCCGCCTGATTTGCTAGGCATGCAAGCGTGACGCATGAGAAGTATTTTTTTGAAAAAAAAGCCGTAATAAAGGAAAAAGGGGGGAAGGACCTGTGGCTGATGGAGCTCAAACAAAGCTCTCAATCGAGCATTAATAGTGCACAGCTCTCACTCAGCCGTAGCAGAATTCCGCCCGCTCGCACTAACATGACTCGTATGCGAATGATGCCTCCCGCCCTTAGCCAAAGAGCCCACATCATGTCTCCCTAAACCCCTAGTCAGCATACATCCCACCCTCCCCATTGTCTCTAGCTCAACCACGGACGAACTCACCGTCACAACAACTTCGCACATTCTCCAACGCACCGCCCCTCTCCCCCCTCTCAATCGCCTGTCTCAAATCCTCCGCACTATCCATCTCGCTGCCTATTGCGCTCGCCCTGCCCTGCCTGCTGCCACTCCTCCGACTACTCATGCTGCCCCGGTGGCTCACTGACTTGGGCTTCCAGTACTCGCTGATCCTGCTCGCTACACTTCCGTGGTTCCTACTGGGCTGCTGACTGATCCTGCTGGCAACGGTACTCTGCGCCGTTTGCGGTTGCACGACAGACTGACGTTGGTCCAGTTGCGAGCGCGAGCGCCGGTTCGCTAATCTCTGAGATTTGAAGCTGCTGAGTGAAATGCGCGAGCCGCGGGTGCCGCGGTTGTTGTAAGCGGGGTTGAACTCGGCAACGTCTTCTGCTGTCAGATCGCCATTTGCAGTGGTGGAGCCGTCGGGCCCAGTGCGTAGGAGGAGATAGGAGAGGGCGTTGAACCATGTTTCGTGGCGTTGGCCGGTGGTGGCGGTAAACTTAACGGAGCGACCGGGAGTGATGATTACGATGGATTTGCGGTGAAGGCCTGGGGGCATGGGATTATCGTCCATTACTACTCTTACTGCTTCTATAGCGACAGATTTCGCTTTGAGCTCTGCACGGCCGGCGGTAGCGGGGTCGTGGTCAGACCAGTAAAGGGTGCGAGTGTAGGGATGAACCCAGAAGAAGCGGCGGTGGCGGTTATTGGACATTTCGCCGCGGCCGGCTTTGCGGGTGTATTTCCAGAGGAATTCGCCGATCATGGTTTGGGTGATTGCTTGAATCATGCGTGGGTCGGTGCCGCTTTCGAGGCCTTGGGGCAAAGGCATGCCGTCGAGGCGGATGTTGAAGCGTTCATCGAGTTCAGAAGCAAAAGAGGAGAATGAGGAGCGGCGAGATACCTGACTTCTCGTGGTAGAATAACGAGCACGAGGTGTTGCGCCGTTTCGTGAAGCAACGGTGGTCGAAGGACTTCGAATTTCGCGTTGTTCACTTGGGGTCCGAGGCCTACTCGGAGTTCGGGGACGCATCGAGCCTGTGGGTCGGTATGCAGATGCTGGGGCATTCGGAGGTCCCATCTGACCTGGTTCAGTCGAGGGCGCTTTCTGCGCTGCTGCAGCAATTGCTTGCTGGTGGTCAGGTGGTAATGGAGGATACTGGCCAGCTCTTGAACGTATGCTACTTGTGCTAACAGGTCGCTTGGGAGCTTTAAAGAGAGGAGCAGCTTCCTTGTCGGTTTGCACCACACTTTTGACTCTGCTTGGTCCCATACTGTCCTGGAATCGGTTGTTCTGCAAAGGCGGCGATATCGCTCCGATGTCCGAAAGTGGCTTCATGTTAGAAGCTGCAGCCGTTTTCTGCGAGTCTGCTGCAGGGGCCTTGTCTTTTTGCTTGAGCATACGGTCAATATGTTCAGAAGATAGTAAAGTTTGCGAGCTCTGATCAGCCACGTCTACTGGAATCGCTTCGTGAATTTCTTTGAGATCTTTCTCCATGGCGGGTTCCTGTTGAACTGCATTGGCAGTCACCTCACTGGAAGGTGTCTTGCCATGTGCACTAGTTGATACTGGTAATGGAGCAAAGTCTTGACTTGTCTCATCTTCTGCAATGACCGGTGACGGAGACTCTGGTTTCTCGTCCCAACCAAAGACAGAGCTCAGAATGCGTTCCGTGGTACCTGGTGGTAGTTTACGATCCCGAGGTTTTGATTCAGCGAGGCCTTTCTCTGCTTTTGAAAATTCCGGAACGGTGGCCTGTACCTTGCTATGTGCAGACTCTGGGTCTAGGGTAGGTGTATCTGTAGTCATGACTGACCTAGGCGCCTCTGGAGTAGGAGCGAGCGGCATTGGTTCAATGGGCGCCGTCTCAAGACTATGTATAGGCGACAATGAGAGCTCACGCTGAAAAGTGACATTCTGGGCCTGAGATTCCTGAACGATGCGTTGTTGTTGCTCTGGCGTTTGAGGTCGTGAGACTTGCGTAGAGCTTTCAGCGAAACTTCGTACTTGTTGGTTGTCAACAGGGGCTACAGAGGGGGTTCCGTGAGCTGAAACATCCCGGGAAGCAGTAGACTTTGTAGATGAAGGAGTCGTATTCATTGCTGGTCCAAACGTAGGTATTGTGCTAGAGATGAGTTGCAAAGGCTGATCCCATATAGGACGAGGAGGGGACACCGGGGTAGTCGAAGTCTGCGCTGAATCAGGGCCATTTGCGAAACCCAGATTAATGCCCTTGTTGAGAGGAGTAGCTGGTGCTCCTCGTATGGTAGAATTCCCTGTGCCATCCGCGGCATCACCTTCGCTATATGCGCCGAGAACTGGAGCACCTGTATCATTTTGGTTGCTTGCACTGTGACTAGGTTCCCATGGCTCGGTCATCATGCCAGAGTCAACCAGCGGTAATCGAGGCACTGGCGGCTCTCCAGGCGCGTATATCATAGTGTTTGGCCTCATGGCTGGTGCAGATCGTTGCGAACTGATGCTTCTCCTCGAATTTGATGTTGACCGGTGCGAACTCACACTCCGTGTCATGCTTGGTGTGGATCGTTGCGAGCTCAGATGTCTACTAGGCGTGCCTTCAAGCTCTGGAGAGCTCTCTCTACTATTTAGGTCACCTAATTCGGCAAACAAGCTTTGGCTGGCCTGACCATCATTACCAAGGAAGCTGGCGGGAGAGTTCTTAGCGGTCAACGGATTGCTGTTAGCTGGAGGTTCACTTCCAATACGTGATCGACGAGAACCACGGTTGATCTTCAAGCGATAACGCTGCGGTTGGGCTTGTGTCGGTGTCTTGGGTTTGACATCATCCTCATCTCCGGAAATCGAGGCCGTGCTTAAGAAAGATGTTCTATCGCCCGGTCTTGCATTCGTCAATGGTGACGGTCTTTTACCGCGCACTGTTCCGCGACGTGTTGTGCCTTCCTCAGTCTCAGTCATCTCATCGCTGCTTTCTCCTGCTATGCTCTCAGCACCAGTCTCGAAAGCCTCGCTTTCAGTTGCAGAATCACGCTCGTTGGCTGTTTCAAATGCATCTTCAGTCTCATTGGCTGTCTGGTATGCATCACTTGTATCCGTAAAGCCAGTTCCAGAGCGACTAACAACGCCAAGCGATCCAGTTCCAAGGGTACGTTGAGGACTATCGCCGTTGTGGTCCTCCCAGTCAGCTTCGTCGACCATAATATCAGTCCTGCCGTTTCGGCCGGCACCTAACATATTGGACCGTACTGGTTTTTTGAGTAGGTCTTGTTGAGACTTTGATTTTAGACGCTTAGCTTCACCATTGGAGATTCCGCCCTCGCTTCTCCGTACCTCAAGCTCATCTCTGGCTTCCTGCAACAGTCGCTTTAGATCAAGCTTCTCGGACTTTTCTCGGTGAACGTTACTCTTGAGGTTTTGGATCATTCGATGAGCGTGATGTAATGAACTCTTCAATGTTTCTGACTCGAGCATTGATTGCCGCGGCATGCCCTTTGTAGGCGAAGGGGGAGGAGAGTGTTCTCTATCTGAATGATCCATCGGAAAGTCTTCGGATACCAAACCGTCGTCCTTCATCGGTTCTGCCTCGTCGCCTCTCATATGACTTGCTACAGCCTTCGCCAACTCTTGGTTTTGCGATAGTAGTTCGGCATTTTTGCGCTCAAGGGCTCCTTTTTCAGTCTCACCAAGATTGATATTCTTCCGTAGAACAGCAAGTTCAGCATCATGGGTTTTACGGGCTGCAACATGATCCTCGTTGAGTTGGTCGTGGTTTTGCTTCAAATCATCCAATTCCCTCTGCGCAGTGGTCTTTTCGGCAGCTGTGGCGGCCAGTGCCTGCTGTAACTTTTGTTCTCTACTTGCCGCCTCTTTCGCCGCTGCCATCATATCATGGATCTGTGTCTCCAAATTCCAATTTTCGTCCTTGTAGCGCTGCTCGCTCTCATCCAAATGTTTCAGACGCTGCGAGAACCCCTCCGCTTCTTGTTCTAGCTGAACTACCTTTGAAGCGTTTGTCTTTAGGGCCTCATCTCGCTCGGCAAGCAATCCTTGCAATTGCCTGACCTGTGCCAATAGTGAAGTACTAATCTCAGCGGCGAATTCAATATTATGGACGGATTTCGAGTTCGAGTTTCGTTGCTTTCTCGGAACTGTGAGCTTGGAAGGTGAGTCCATAGCTTCACTAGAAAACTTGGATGGACTTGCAGTATTCTATGGTTAGAAGTCAGTCCCGTATCCTTACCTCAATCCTAGATCAAGAACGTACCCTCCCATCTAGCGCAAACGCTGAGTTGACCCCGTCCGTTGAGGCTGCAATATCCGCCTTCGGAACCAGAGATGCCCTTGCACTTTCCCGACCAACTTCATTGTATTCTTTCTCTATATCAACTAACTTCTGCCGTAACTCAGGCCCTATATCTCCATTCTGTTGACGTGCATCCACTTCCCTTATTCTATCGGTAATGTTCTTGCGCTGCTGCACGAGGGAAGTGCCAAGCCTCGAGGCTTCTTGAAGTCTTCGCTCAGTCTCTGCTAGATGTGCCTCGAGTGCTCGCTTTGCTTGTGATGGAGAAGAGGACGGATGATTCGGTGCGAACAGCTGGGTATCAAACGAGGAATACCGATGCGGCTGTGCTTTGGGGGCCTGAGGCGTGCTTGTAAAAGGATCGTCTCCATGTTGGCCGTTGACACCATTCATACCCTCCACCCCTGTGGCATGAGTTGGCTGGCTTGCAAGGAATGTGGACATCTTGCCAGTGGTGACCAGTGATAGCCAGGTTAGATTCTGCACGATTCGGTAATTCTTAACCTAGATATTTCGAACCATCACAACCTAGGGGTACCAGGAAACTGTTGACAGAACTTCACAAGTTACCAAACAAGTTGTTGCGACTGGCGACGACAGGAATGTTGACCAGATAAATGTCCGCTCAGGTTTCGTCTCCGGACGCGCGGGGTTGCTAACGCGTGTCGGTAGTTTTTGTTGTAATTTGTAGCACAATTATGATATCTCAAGATTTGATTAATTAGATGTCGTATGCAGGGTTATAGGCCGCTTCGAGTGAATTGAAAGACAATGCGTGAGTGTTTACCTCCATACGGATTACGCAAGATAAGTTGGCAGTTGCAGTTGCTTGGCGGATGTCGAAGGCGTTCAGGGGTGTCAGACCCCTGTCAGAACCCTGAGATTGCTTATTCATCTCGACGCCGATCATATATCAACTTTTTACCTGTTGTAACTGTGCACCCAACTAGCTAACCAACAGTCCTTCCCCCTGATCGCCATGGACACACTCACAGCTTCAGCATCACCAGTCGAGGATGCCCAACCCCTCTTCAAAAAGCGCGCTCCCAAAAAATCCAACCTCCGCAAACGCCCCGCAACCCCCCCACCCGCCGCCTTAGATTCCTCCTCCTACTCCTCTTCAGAAGATGACCAAGACCGCCAAATCAAACGCCGCCGAAAGACTACGGGGGTCACTGCCATCTCCAACACTGCCACCAAACACACGACTAGCGACCTCGAAGCTACTAAATTCGCTGCCGACCGATCCTCGCAGATCCAGTCCACCAATGACGCGACTAAGCAGTCGAATTGGTTTGATGAAGGCAGTAAAGACCGGTTCGCAGCAAAAGATCTACTAGGAACCACGCGCGCACTGCCGGCTGCGGTGGGAGAGACTGAACATGACGGGACGTACAAGGGCACATCGAACTACCAGTCCTTCATCCAGAAGAACCCAAATGCCCCCTCCAAAACAGTAGGGCCCGTCAAAGCGCCTACAAACATCCGAACAATCACAGTCACCGACTTCGCGCCCGACGTCTGCAAAGACTACAAACAAACCGGCTTCTGCGGCTTCGGCGACAGTTGCAAATTCCTGCACGCGCGTGAGGACTACAAGCAAGGCTGGGAGCTGGACCGAGACTGGGAGATCGGCACCAAAGGAAAAAAGAAACCCCAGAAACAACCCAGCGGCGCAGACTCGGAAGACGACGATGCGGCGTTAGAGGGCATTCCGTTTGCATGCATCATCTGTAAAAAGCCGTATACGAATCCCATCATTACCAAGTGCGGGCACTACTTCTGCGAGGCCTGCGCGCTGCAGACTTACAGGAAGAATCCGTCTTGCGCGGCGTGTGGGGCTGGGACTGGAGGGGTGTTCAATGGGGCGAAGGGGTTGAAGAAGCTTTTAGAAAGGAAGAGGGAGAGGGCAAGGACGAGGAGGGAGAAGGCTATTGCTGATGGGGAGGATGTTAGTGAGGAGAGTGAGGATGAGGGCGGTGGTGAGGATTGAAGTGGATATACAACATCCCTACAAAAATGGGGCGTCAGTACTGGCGGATGTTAGGTGCTGCAGCTGTACCAAATGAACTTTTGTTCTTACCTGGTACGACTGTAAGGTACCTTTGAAAATCGTGACGAGCATCATTGCCCATGAACGCAGTTATTGGAAATATATATGTTCGTAATGCCAAACCCCCTCAACCAGGATCTAAATGTTTACTCATCGACTTCTCCTTCCTCATATCCTTCATCGCCCTCCTCGCCTGACTCAAACTCCCCCCCCTCCTCTCCACACCCCTCACATCCGCCTCCAACGCACCCTGCGTAATCTCATCCAGCACAAACCGCCCCAAAAACCCATTCCGCCACTGCTGAATCATCCACAGCGCCGCCGCCTCCAGATCCGGCACTCCCCCTTTCTGCAGCCGCCCGGTCTTGATCGCCAGCGCGCTGAGGAATTCCGTGATGTCGTTTGTAGGGGGGAAGTATTTGGCGTAGATGGCGGGGTTGTAGAGGTTCAGGTGGAAGAGGAGGTAGTCTGCTAGGATGGTAGGCGCGATAATCGCGTCCTTGACGCTGCCGCAGAGGGCGAGCTTGAGCATGGATTCGGCGTTTTGCACGTAGGGCACGAATACCCCGGGGGTATCGATGAGATAGACGCCTTCGCCGTGTTCGGTGCCTTCGATGATCTTCACCGTTGTGCCGATCTTTCTGGTGACGCCGGGCTGTGCGCCGGTGAAGGCGACTTTTCGCTTGTGCATTCCGACATTGCGCAAGGCGTTGAGGAGCGAGGATTTGCCTACATTAGGCATGCCGACTACCATCATGCGGGAGCCGGTCAGAGAGTCTTTGGCGATGGCGTGGGCTTGGGCGAAGTTGAGAACGCCGCGGACGGATGAGAGGTCTTTGTGATCGGAGAAGAGGACGTAGGATGGCATGTGCCAGCGTCGAATGAGTTCTTCTCTCTACGTGCATAATAGTTCAATAAAGACACTTTTTCTCTGTACTTTTAGACATCCTTGACCTACAACTCTGTCTCGAGGCTTTCCCGCGCTGCCCAGGTCTTGCTTCGTATAAACAATCAACCGCTCCCGCCCGCCTAGGTTTGCTTCAAATAACGGGTTCCGCGAGGTGAGAGGGACTCGATAGTCGCGACATTCAATGACCAGGTCTATGTATGAAAGCATCGTCTTCATCTTGGTGAGCCCAGCGGCATGATGGCCTAGGAAGTAGGAACGAGGAAGGGAGTTGAGGGTCGGAAACACCCGGCGGGGAATGAAGGATGCCATTGAGGCCGCTGTCATGTAGATTCATGTTGAATAAGTCTGTGCAGCTGAGACCATTTCTGGATCACGATTGGGGAGAATGGAGGTTCTCGCGGGAGATGGATGTTCTACAGTTGGGCTAGTGTACCACGCTAGTCCATTCGTAGGTCTCTCGGACTCTCCACACAAACAAGTTTCAGACGTAATGAGGGTTCAATCTGGCTTGAGGTGTTATTGAACAACTGACTACCTACCTTATGGAACAATGGTTCAAGAGAAGCCCTAGCTTGTCTCATGCAAACATACGGTAGCAACCTACCTTAAAGTAACCTATAACTTAGGGCTTGAAACGGCACAAAGATGTTTGGGATCAACGGCTGAAGCGGGCCAATGAACGACAACAAAAACGCCATGACGACGACTATCACGGTAAAGCTTCAACGTATCAAACTACTGACTACGCCAGTAAACATGGAAGCACCCAAAGTCTTTCTCTTGCTTGGACCAACACCACTGTCTGCTTGCTCTGGGACGCATCCAAGAACTTGTTCCAGCTAACAAAGACCCCTATATTTCCACCGCTATAAGGTATCTGCCAGACCGCCCCGAAGATGAAACTGTCATACGCTCTACGTCCTTTTCGCCTTCTCCGTCAAGACATCACAAACCTTTCGCATCGTTACATCTCCGATTGGGAAGTCTTCAATCAACTGGTCTTTGCAAGTGCTGTCTATGTGTTCTTCACCAATTTATTACCGGGGATCACCTTTGCGAGTGATCTCTATGTGCTGACGGGGAAGCAATGGGGGACGATCGAAGTTGTCTTCAGTACGGGATTGTGTGGTGTGATTTTTGCGCTGTAGGTTTTCCCCTCTATCATTCTTTCAGGGCTTAGTATTGTTGGCTGCTTTCATTTATTGAGTCTTAGATATGCTTTCAAAAAAATACTTTGCCAATGCCCAATATATATGTATATCAAGATCTCGTTGGTCTCCGAGGTATCATGTCATCGCATCCACGTAACATCCTTCCTCTTTTCGTGGGACGCGCATCAATTGTATCCAGAGTCAAGCTGATTACCTTTGCACTTTACCCATATTTCTTTCTGCAAGTTGTATAACTGGTTCTCCTGTATTACTTGGCTGTTGTAAGCTCACTACATTTATAGATTCTCCATTCAGCCCCTTACCATTCTTGGTGTCACCGGCCCTTTCTCCGTACTGGCTGAGAACGTATATTCTCTATGCACTGGATCTTTTAATGTAGGTTGATAGTGGTCTGACGTGTCCTTATCTTACTTCTCTGATTCTGTGAACTAGGTACCTTTCCTGCCTTTCATGGCTTGGTCCCTAATCCATGCTGGATGGATGCATTATATCCTTGCTATAATCAACGCTCACGATTGGACCATGCGCTACGTCACAACTTTCTCAACCGAAATATTCTCCCTACTTAATAGCATCATCTATTTCCACAAAGCCGTGCAGGAGCTCCAGCGAGCACACAGTGACCTGTCTTTTGCGGCTTTTCTGTACGCCATTATTGGAGCGATTGGGACCATGCTCGTTGCTATATTTCTCTCCACCGCCGAAAGCTGGAAGCCGCTATTCCACCGCTATATTCGTATGGGACTCGCAGAATATGCGGCGGCAATTAGTATTATCATCTTCATTGGCATGCCGCACGTTGGAGAATTAGCTGCGTTAGATAAATCAGTGTTGCCAGTCAACACCCATTTCAAACCGTCAAGTCCCGATCGTTCTGTATTCTTTGTGCAGTTTTGGCATTTACCAATCGGCTGGGTATTCGCAGCTATTGTTCCCGGGCTTATTATCACTATTTTGTTTTTCTTCGATCACGAGGTCAGCAGTATTATCTGCACTATTGATCGATATGGTACAAAAAAGCCTGGCGGCTTTGCTTGGGACATCGTACTCCTTGGTACCACTACCGCTATCTGTGGCATGCTAGGCATCCCACCAGCAAATGGACTCCTACCTCAAGCGCCGCTACATTCGGAGAGCTTACTGCATACCGAAAAAGAAGAAGTTCGATTGTTAGAGGATGGCGAAGAAAAGTTCGAAATCAGAGAAGTCAAACGCGTCTATGAGCAGCGATGGAGTGCCTTCCTACACGCTGGAGCAATTTTCGTCTTCATCAGTCCACCATTCCAAGTCGTCCTAGGCCTAACTCCAACGAGCGTTTTAGCCGGACTTTTCCTATTCATGGGGGAGCAAAGTCTTTCCGTAAAGTAAGAACCCGTTTTCACTTCTAGACATACACCTATTGACAGAATCACAAGTCCCATCCTCTACCGAACGTTCTACCTCCTTACCCCCCCATCCGAACTCCCCAAATTACCCAAAGCGGTAAAATCCTATCTAGGCGTCCATATCTACACGCTGGTCCAAATCATAGTAACCGTCGTCATCTTCATCGTTACGCTGACTAAAGGAGCTCCGGCATTTCCGGTCATCATCATCGCCTTGGTTCCAATTCGGCTGTTGCTCATGAACAAGCTGTGGAACAGAGAGACCATGAGATTCGTCGATGCATGGGCATGCAGAGATGGCACGCCTGAAGATGACGAGGACCTTTTTAACAGTAAAGAGAAGAATCCTGGATTCCAGGAAGCCTTGCCGGCGCCTCAGGAAAGTCTTATGCTAGCTTAACATGCTCAGAGAATTCTACATCCGAAAAGCCTAACACATCTGCAAAATGGCTCAGTCATATCAACCTAAACCGACGATACGAATCACGTCTGAGAACTCGAGTCGATGAGCCTGAGCCCTTGTAAAAGAGCCGGTAGGATGAAGTAGCTCTAAATTCAGACTCAGTCCACCATAACTCAGAATTGGCGACAGACTCCTGCGAGCCATACATGACCATTCAAACTAATATGCTTGGCTATAGCTGATAGTAAACGACAACAAACAGCATTCTACCGCAATCGATGGGCTCGAATTTGTGTCACAGATTGTACGTCGCTACGCTGAGATCGGGAGGATTTATTTTCGAGACCAAGACATCCTTGATACCCAAGATCTTGAAGCCGGAGCTCGTCCAGCTGTACAAGTGGGTGCTTGAATATGAGGCCAGAGCTGCTTGCCAGTTCGACCGAAACACAGCGATTTGGATAGCTAGAAATATCGTCGAAGCCGATCTCTGAAACGGCATTATGAAGAGTATCAAGACCTCAGACATAAGTTGTGCGAAGCTCATGCCGATTATCGACGCCAAGGACCAACGACACGGAAGAAGACACTTAGAGATTTTTCTCGCAGAACAAGACGCGATGATGAAAGAGCTACTCCGTATATCCCGTGAGCAAGATGAAACAAACAGGAATGTACTGTCTAGACATCAAGAATGGCGTCAAATTGATGAAGAACGTAAGTGTCATCAGATACTTCGCACATCAGAATATGAAAGACACAAAAGCAGGAATCCGGACCGAATGAATGAGACCTGTGAATGGTGTTTAGTACATCCTAGTTTCAAACAATGGCTTGAGAGCGAAGGCTAGAGTCTGTTATGAGTATCCGCAGATCCGGGCTGCGGAAAGTCCATATTATCTAAATCGCTAGTAGATCACGAGCTAAGTTGTACGGTCTTTCGTACTAGCTGTTACTTCTTCAAGGACGACAATCCAGATCAGAGGAATGTAGTGAATGCTCTCTGCGCGTTGCTGCATCAACTTTTCTCAGCAAAACCGATGCTTCTCAGGCATGCCCTACCTGAATTCAAGCAGAATGGAAACAGTATATGCAAACATTTCGACTTACTATGAAGAATATTGATGAGGGCTGCTGCAGATCCTGAGGCTGGTGAAGTTATCTGTATCTTGGACGCTCTCGATGAATGTGAATGGCCAAGAAGACACGAGCTCACCGAGCGCTTGCGTGGGTTCTTCGATAACCCTCGCAAACGTGAGCCGAATAAGCAAGACTCAAGTTTCTGGTCACCAGCCGGCCGTACGTTGACATAGAAAGACGCTTTCAACCTCTAACTAGCGCCGTTCCCACTGTCCGTCTTGCAGGGGAAGAGGAAACAGAGTCAATCAGTCAGGAGATCGAAAAAGTCATTAAAGCCAAGGTTCAAGAGATTGGCAAGTGACTAAACCTTACCATCCCTGTCCGAATGACGCTTGAGATAAAACTGCTAAGCGTGACCCACCGCACGTATCTATGGCTTAAACTTGTCTTTGATGTTATTACTGAACAACTGCAAGTCACCGAAAAGAGACTTCTGGGGATCATTGATAGATTACCTGAAACCGTTGAGATGGCTTATACAGCAATCTAAGACGGAAGCATACATCGTCTACGGGCAAATGAATGTCTTCATATGATAATTGCAGCTCGCCGTCCACTATGTCTGCGAGGAATGAACGTGGCATTAGCAGTCAAAGAAGACAGTAGATCGTATGAAGACCTCAACCTCGAATCCGAAGAATCGTTTCGGACTACTGTACGAAACCTGTGTGGCCTTTTTGTCGGTGTGATTGATTCAAGGATCTTCCTCATCCATCAAACAGCGAAAGAATACCTCATCCGCGAGGAAGCTACGGTTACATCGGTAGGCGAGTCTACCAGAAGCCTTGAATATTGGAAGCATTCGCTGCAGCCGGCTGACTCCAACTTGATACTCGCCAAGATCTGTATCTCGTATCTCCTTTTCGACGTATTCGAGAGTGAGCCTTTTAAATTAGGATCTAGCGTAAAACACGATGCAGTAGGGAATGACGGAGCACCAGATAATGAGGTACACGACAGTGAGGCAACGTATCACTAGGCACTAATTCGCAAAGCATTGGACGCTCAATAAAAAGCAACACATGCTCAAACAAAAGCATTAGAAGCTAAAGCAAAAGCAATAGATGCTGAAGCAAAAGCAATCGAGGCCGCCATGAATGGAGAGATCGGCATCGAAGTGCCAAATGAAACAGATTCGGAATCGTGCGAAAATGTGGAAATCAGTGTTCAAGGGCTCGAAATCATCAAACCTTGCTTCGTGGTTCTCCGCTCATCCTAATGCCATCAGATTTGATCATTACGCCTATCTACATGACTTTCTGGAATTCTCAGCGGCATACTGGGTTTTCCATTTCGAGACAGCTAACACAACGCATGAAACCCAGGTGTTGATCTCAGCATTGCAAGTTGGCGACCCTCGGCCGTGGAAGTTTTATGACATGGTTCTTCGCGTACGAGCATAAACACGTTGTGGGTTATCTGTTAAGAGATGGCATTACCTTTACCCAGTTAATTACAGTATCACATCTCGGTCTCGAGAACCTAGCGCAGCTACTACTCAGGGGAAATATCGACGTTAATGAGAAATCGAGAGCCGCGGCAAAATGGCCCACCAGGACGGCGTTGTCCACCGCAGATTCTTTATCTAAAAATCCAGATAAGAAAAAGTCGGCGAGCGGGGTTTTCCCTCTTTCAAAAATCGTTCTAAATCACTTTGAAAAAAAATTCAATTTCATTGCATCTTGTGAAACCAGTATTGATGATGCTAGTATACAACACTCTAAACCAATCTCTCTTTCCAAAACTTTTTAACAAAGATGCAACGAGATCGGTTATACACTAAAATTTTGTCCCGAGATAAAGGCACAAGTCAAAAAACCCGCCAGCTACCGATCATCGGAAACCGACGACACCTTCCCCCCCCCCCCACCCTCAAATTAATACGATAAAAGGGCGTAGGCCGCACTAGTGTTGGGAACAGAGAAGCTACTGTATCTACTAGATGTACGGAGGGGGGGTGGGGGCGTTTGGGTCTTGAGAAGGTTTAGCAGCTGCGAGGAGTTCGTGTGAGTTTGTGTGATGGGTCTTTGGGGAGGGGGGGTGGGGAGAGGGTAGTGGGTGGGGAGAGGGTAGTGGGTGGGGAGAGGGGGGGGGGGGTTGCTGGGTTGGAGGTTGGGGGTTGATTGGAGGTATGGGTGGGTGTGTTGGAGATGAGTTTGTGTTGGGGGGCTAGATGGGGGGGTTGTTGTTGCGCAGAGTAATGGCGGGGGGAGTGGGGGGGGTGGTTTTGGTTGAGGTTCAGAGGATTGAGTGGGGGAAGATCGCTGGAGCTTGCTAGGTATGATTGCTAGGTTGTAGCTTGAGTGGAAAGTATAGCTGATTACTTGTAAAATGTTCCTCCTTTGAAATGTTCAAGCAAAAGCAGATATATCCAGCAAGAGCCTCCGTATACAGCATAAGCTTTCAGCTCCAGTGAGAGTATTTAGATCCAGCGGAAGATACATGCGTCGATTACGTAGTTTGTGGCCAGCTATGGCAACCATAGAGCCTGAGGTCTTGCCTGTACTGACTCTTCCTTTACCGCCAAGGTATGCCGCTAGATGAGTCGTACTACCGTAAGGGCTATGACTATCTGTCCGTTCTCGACCTGAATGCTGTAGTGAAAGTCTTGTACTCCATTTCAGTAGCGTGAGCCCAGCGACTGGCACCACGGAATCGTTCGGGGCCTGTCGCACGTGTCAATCCTTTCTTCTTCATTTTTTGCGCTTCAAGCCACAGAGCCCTCTTATGCAGACTGACAAGCTTCATCCCATGTGAGCAGAACCTGCACATAATCATCCCGCAGTTGATACAGATGAAGTAGAAATTCGGGGCAGGATAGGCGCATAATTCACAGGTAGATTTTTCTTCGATGCGTGTCCATTTATGATGTTCGTCATCGCATATAGGCTGCTCCTGAAGGAAAATGCGAACAGCCTTGAGATGCTCTGGAGGCGGTGCTGTGGGTTGGATATGTATATGCATGCCGCTACAGACTAGCGTATTTGCGCGTTCGAGGAGCAACTTTTCATCCCAAGTTCCACAACCACATTCTCGCCATTGCCTGCCACAAATGTAGCAGAACTTTGAACCGCACATACAGCTAAAAGGAATGTCAGCATGGAGGCCTAATTTAGGGGCCAACTGTTATACCTGATCTTATTGCAGCCAGCACTCCGTTCAATCATACGGAAGCAAGCTTTGCAGGTTTGCCAACCCGTCTGACGCGCCTCCTCCAGCAGCAGCGCGAATCCTTCTTCCACTTGGCACCGTCCCTCATGGCTCGTTTGGCCGCATGAAACACACACCAGCGTTAGGCAAATAGGGCAAACTCCAGTGCCATCTTGTTGATTATCGCGCGGAATGAAAGTTGAACAAGTGGGTACGCTGCAGTACACCCTCTTTCCCGACGCGTATTCCTCAGTTTTCGCACGGTATCCATCGATAATCTCCTGTGTGAGAAATATTTTCGCCTTGTCGAGTGCAAGCTTGGACTGGGGACAACACTTGGGGGGAAACACAGATTCATTCTTCAGCGCCAGCTCGAAAAGCAGCACCACACATTCCTTGCAGTAAGCATGATCACGTCCGTACAGAACTCTGTCTTCGTGGACGATGACTAGATCCGCAATTTCTGTATTTTCGCAACAAGCAAGGCAGAGACCGTTTACGCCATCCGTTTGACGACCGCGCCTGTTCTGTTGTCTTGGACGTACGACTAGACCAGGGGGAGCCATTATTGGTACTGTATTGGCGGCCTCTTGAGAAGGAGAAAGAAGCCTTGATATGTCAAAAGCGGTAGCCAAGGCTTCGCTTTCAGATTGGGTCAGATGCGGGACTCCGTTACGCTTATAGGGGTCCTTGGGTAAATTAGTTGCTGACATCCAAGGGAAAATAAAGCGGGTCGGCTCACCTAGAGCCACCAGGTAAGGCTTGCACTCTATCGTATTTTGAAACAACCCCTGGGCTAGGTCTTATCGAAGCTAAAACTGGTAGGATAGAATACCAAAGGAATTCAGTAAAGTGAGGTGGAAGAGGTGAGATGTGAGGTGAGGTGTAAGATCAAGATGTGGGACGAGTTGTGTGAGGCGTGAGATGAGATCATTCGTCTTAAGCGAGTCCAAGTGAGCGGACCACATTGGTTTCTAAGATCAAGAACTTATGATAGTAATTGAGGCATCGGTTATAAGACTCAGCTGGCGAAATAATGGGGTCGTAAATCAAAAGAGACTACGACAAAATCCGAAGGTGGTAGGTAGAAGGGAGGAAGGCCGACAGACAAGATAAAGTAGTGATAGGTAGTGGTGGAAGAAAGTGAGATGATCAGGTCGAGTAAGGAAATTCCTTAATCACAGATGTATGCACTTGATGAGACGGTCATTTTCGGGCTTCTCTCCTGCTGTATGTAGACAGTAAATGCGTAAAGGGTTGATGGCATAATGGAGAGTCAGACATTGGATTTAAAAAAAATAGAAAAATAGAGATGCCCACCCTCAGAATCGAACCCCTACGAAAACCCAACTTAATGGCATTTTACTCTGTTACGTTGGCCTGCCGAGCGTAGTGGAGCCGTATTCAAGTAGCCACATTATCCCACTACACCAAGGTTCACAACAGGAATAATGTTGTTCTTATCGTATATGTACGACAGAATAACAGCACTTCTGATTCTGGCATGAATCATTGCGTACCTCCGAGTAGTAATATCCCTTATTGGTTTTAGGAGTAGTCTACATGTGCCTCACCACACAAACCTTCGAGAGCACCCTAACACTAATCTTAGCGTTTCTGCACAACCGTTGATTAGTTATTGTATCTGCTGCGAAGCCACTTGAGAGTATCAAGAGCTCAGCACCTTCTCGAAGTACCCAGTTTGCCTCAGTAGTAGGTAAGCCAACACAGTGAAATCGGGGTTTGGTAAAGATCATTCGGAAGATGAAGCAACGACAAGCCCGACGTTCTCAGGCAGTCAAAGACGAGACTCTTTACAAGCACGTCTCCAAGCAAATCTCTCATTCCCAGTATTTGTGCTGTTGTGAGTCTCTGAAGGCAGGACAACGTCTTTCGACAAGTCGGGATGATCAACGCGGTTAAGCGGCAAAAGCGTCAATGGCGTCGAAGGTTTGTTACATAACCGCCAAGATGATTCGTGAATTCGAAAACAGCTTTCATCAGAGCAATAATATCCCTTAACGACGGTTTAAGGGATACCATAATCAGGACATCCACCTAGAAAATGCTAAGAGCCAACTCTTCTCCTGGGTATTGATGCTTTCTTCAGAAATCCAAACGCCTGATCGAAGCGAAAAGCTACGTCGTCCTTATTAGCTTTCCTAACGGCTACCTCGCCCTTCAACTCCGTACCCCAACAAATCCTCATCAAGCTTTCCATTCTCTGCGTCCTCTGCTAAGATGGAGTGGCTATGCAGCAAATATCTATATCTTTACTTCAAGCAGTAGTGGTCTCTTAAAGTGGTGATTTTCATCCTCTTAGTGGAACTGAACATCTCAACAATCGAAGTATCACCCACGACGTCGTTCTAGTGCCCTGGAGCTAATTTTGTCGCGACACCAACAACATGATATAATACATACGATTATTGTGTAAGGAAGTTCATAGCTTCTGTCGCGGACATGACCTCAAGTGTAAGACAATGCGTTTTTCTGTCTAAAACCTATCGCCACAGGTTACGACTAGTGTGTAGTGAAAGGAATGTTAAGGTATTAAACCACCCTAGACTGCGAGTGGGTGTGCCCTTGGACTTGTTGAGTGGGATCAGTATTTTTGAGATATTACACGCTATGAAAGTCATGTATCCACTTGGCCAGAATAGTACAAATTTCCCATATCGACACCGTTGACAGTAACCACAGCATCCACTCAAGCGACTATACGACTATCCAAAATACACCCAATCCAAACAATCCAAACAATCCAAACAAACCCAAACACCCAATATGCCAACTCCCCAAACCCCTCACAAAATCCCCCACCCCTTCCCAAACCTCTCTCCCATCTCCACCCTATCATCATACTCCTCATCGCCATCCCCAAAAGCATCCATTCTCATCTCTACATCCCGATTAGCCCCCACCCCACACCACCACCAAACAGCACATACCATTAACAACAAACCCCCACTCCCTCTTCTTCCTCTCCACCACCCCACGCCTCCACTTCTCCAAAACCCCCTTCGCCTCCGCATTTACCTGCCTGCTGGTGCGCAGGAGGGCGACGGGGAGCAGATCGTCGGCTGAGGGTGGAGAAAGGGAGGAGGTGTAGGGCGTGATGTAGCCCTGGATTGGCGGGTGGAAGGCGTCGATGTAGATCATGTCGCGGAGTTCGCGGGGGAGGGCGAGGAGGGGAAAAGGCATGTTGGTTGTGAGTCGAGGTGGTTGGGTGGAGAGGTGGGTGGATGTTTTAGATGGTTTGGATGTCGGGACGTCGAGGTGCTGCTGGATTGGATCGATGGATCGATGGCGAGATTGATGGGGGATTAGAGGTGCGGACGCTGTCTGTTATATAGACCCTCCAGGCCTCGAAGACTCTAAAGGTCTCAAACTTCAAGAAAGCCCAAGAGAGTATGAATGCCAAGAGTTCTGAGCAAGATTGAGAGCAGAACAAGGTACGTTGTGGATACGAAGTCCCACTATATATACATCGACCTTGGTAGAGAATCTTGAAAACACCATGAGTCATTCGGGAACACAGGAACAGTTCCCCGGACCTAGACCTCGAAACACCCTTCCAAAACGACACTTTCGAAACACTCGAGCCTGACGTAAGTTTTTGGGAAGCGATTCACGAAATGAATGTAGAGATTAGCAATAGATGATTCGTGATTTCGGCCTGTCGTACAGACCGGGTTGCAGAGAAACTACCGATCTTGGGCCGTGGGAAATCCCAAAAAGGACTAGTTGGATTCCTGTAAACAGTCATGAGCCAAATCCTCACCCTTGAACCTCACGGTCTGCAAATCGCTCAAACGAAGTTCCTCGGGATAAACTCACACCACCCTCCTCAAAACGGACTCACTGTCAGGCCTAAAGTCTTTTCCCGAATGTTCTATACCAGTTTTAGGAAGTGGCTCAACCATTGCGAGGCCTCTGCTCGGCTGGTGGATACTCCAAGTTATTCTCTATCAAGCCCATTAGCTACTCTCATGATACGGTCCGTAAACCAAAAAGATAATATGTAAACGATGTTCATTCATCTCGCCCGTAATCATCCCCATCTATGGCAGTGCAACAGTAACCGGGAAGACCACCCATATGCAAGTACAATTATCGACAAAACGCCTCCTTCCCAGTCGCTGCAATGACCCACTTTTTGCATCACCTTTTGCTCGGTAACTCCAAGGAACCGCTGAAACATGTAAAAGACGCTACATGGGTGACTCATCCAACTGAAAATGGCGCCATTTGGAAGTCGCCAGGCCACTCATAAGTTTCCCCCAGAATCACACGGCTAACTCACGCCTCACAATTCGAGAGACAACGGGAAGGGATAGGGGGGATTTGCAGGGTTCGACGCAAGCCTTTTGCGTCTCGATGGGTCAACACCGGTAATCCAAGAACCTGCAAAATCCCGAAAGGTTATATATGTTGCAGAGGCCGAAGAGCGATAGTGTACATAGCCGGCAGGTGGAGTGGCAAGACTGTCCTCATGCGCTGGGTGGAGCAATACTCCTGGTCTGAGATTCACCCCCCTTTCCTTTCAGCTTCATTGGCAGGTAGCGGTTCGCCATTGGTTAGCTGTGACATGCTATTCTTCGACTTGTGTTTCTTTCCTTTCTTGGTCGGTTGCTGCCATCCGTTGCTCTGTTGTTGTGTGGCAGTTTTAGGGCTCTCTACCGCATCAGAGGAGATGCCGTTGGGTTTTAGTGCCAAAGCGTCTGCCTGCTTCTGTTTTCCACTTGTTCCTTTCGAGAAAGGAGGAATATGCAGCTTCAGAGGGCCGGTAAATCGGCCCGTGTATAGCCCGGAAGAAACACCATTCGGCCGCCTGCTTGCTGTAGGCGATGGCGTTCTGACCTCCCGAACCGGAGAGAGTAACGGAACAGACTGCAGAGGCTTCTCGTGCTGGAACTTAACGTTGTCTGCCATATTGTCCGGCTTGCGCGCTGAACCTGATTGACGAACGTTCTCCTGTGTAGCCACTTTTTCCAAGCTGGAACTCTGCTGCTTGGCTAGAGTGCCCTCATACTGAATGCCTAACCCATTGGTAGGTTGGCTCTGCATCTCCAGATACGTATTGCGGTCTTGCTCTTTTGGAACGTCGATGGTGTGGGATTTACTAAACCGGATCAAGGACTCCATATCTGCGTTTCGTCTACTGTCCATGACATGGTGCTTGTGTGGCATAGGGTGCGCATGCGAAGAATTCTCAGATGTATAAGGCATGTCCGCAAAGCTAGCCGGAGTGTCATATGCATGGTCATCCGAGCCTGCTGTTGCCTCGCTTGTAGTCGTAGCCAGAGATGAAGACTCGGCTGGCGCTGGATATTCGTTCGTACCCCATCCATCAGACCCGTTTACTATAATAGGTCCAGAACTCCGAGTCGCAGGAGCGGGTGCTTGGGCTCTCTCTTGTTGGACAGGGCCGGATGGGGCAGAAGCTGCCGAGCGGACACTATGAGATCTGTCTCGGAATGGTATTGGAGGGGAGGGCGAAGGAGAGCGGGAGTTGCGCCTTAATCTACTGAAACCCGGCGGCAAGGTCTTATAGCGATATGACAGATCAATGTACCCTGGCATTCGTGCTATAGCTGGGTCATCGCGATAAAGCCGAGAATGTGGAGAGTCATGGACATAATAACCAACGTACTCTTTCGGTAGAGTTTCCTCAAGCTGCGAATCTAACATTGGTGATCGATGATGTGAATAATCATGATGCCTCTGCCGGTTTTGCCCTAGATCCACTGGGTTATAAAGTGGTTGCTGATAAAGCTGTTGGTATTGCTGGATTGCATTGCCACTGAGAGGAAACGGTTGTAGGTTTTGCACAGCTAAGCCGCCGAATGGAAGAGGCCGAGCGGGCTGAGAATGAGATCTTAGGTTTGCGTTGGAAGAATTGCTTCCCGCAGATGACCTCTGAACACTGCGTCTCAATTCCGGCTGGGCAGGCTTCATAGAGGGAGAAGACGGATTGGTGTGCACGCCTGGGTATGGTGTTCCAGGAACAGAAGGATAGGCAAAAGGGTAAAAGTTTCCGCTCCGGAGAGGGGCCGTCAAAGGCGCCTGGCTAACTATTGCCGGACGATTCATGTTCTCTCTCGTTGTCTGGTGCGATATAGACGCCGCAGGCTGTGTGCTCTGAGCCTGTGCTTGAGCGTGCAATTGAGCTTGCGCCTGCAGTAACCGTAATTCGTGTTCTTGAGCTTGCAAAATCTGGTACTCATTGAAGAGCTGGTCATGGAGTTGGAGCTGCTCGTAATAAGCTCGTAATGGATGGTCTCGACCGACAGTACCAGACGCACTAAGCTGAGGACCAACATATCTGCTGGGTGCAGCAGCACTCGAGGCCCGTCGCCCTTGTTCCCTTGCACGATGTTGAGGTTGCGTATGTCTACCTCCTCGGTTTGTGATCCCACCTCTACCACCCCGTCCACTCTGTGATTGGCTCCGAGACCGAGTCAAAACAGGCGCCGGTTTTGGTGGCGGCTTTTCCCATATCCTCTCCTCGATTTCTGGAAATGCATACTGCTCGACACATCCTTCAATTTTCGCATTGGAGATTAATTCGAAAGCACGCCTTAGCTCCATGTGCACGCCTCTGAAAGAAATGTCGTCGGCCGTATTTCCCAGGTTTCTCTCGGTGTTGAAAGGTTCTTCAACGCATAAACGATTGTTTTGCATCAAATGCCAACCTTTAGCCTGTTTAGAGATGAGTTGGCCTTCTCGTACTGACACGACGTTCCGCTCATAGTCAATCTCGTAGGCATACTTTCGGAAGAAATGAAACAGAAGGTCTCCTAGTGTCTCTTTGTTCTTGTGGCCCCAGCCACGAAGGGTGATGAGATCATCGGCGAACGACGATGGTGTCCCATCCTTTCCAATAAGGCGCTGATGCGGTCTTCTGTGGAGGCAGGGCAAGACTGGCGGGGACCGGGTTTGAAGGAAATTCAAAATCATGCAAATCCAGGTGTACGAGCTTAATGTACCACCAAGTGCTAGAATGAAGTTTCAGCACCCGAATCGCCTCATAGCATTAAGATCTCCAAACCTACCAGCATCGTTTAAAATTCGTCGCTTTGTCCAATGCTTGATTATCATGGCCAGAGGCCGCACACGCTCGTCAATTTCTACGTATGTCTTGATCATCCGTGTGTTCTCCAATGCTAAGGTGTTGTTGACGTTCATATCACAGGCTATCTCTAACTCTGGATCCCAAACTTTAACAATCGGAACCTTTGCATGAGAAACACACACGACTCGTTCCATCCCATCTATGTCACGGTCAGTTGCAGTGTGCTATTGGCGCGATAGGAGCACCTACGCTCTGCAAGTGCTTCAGCTAACACACATACTCGTTCGAGCTTCTTCATGCGAGTGGTTATACATATATCCACTACAGCTGTCAGCCTGTTGATGTTCTCTGCGGATCTCCTATCGTACTAACCATCCGAATCGCTAGTACAGAGCATGTTCCCAGAAGAGCCAAAAACGTGGACCTTGATTTCATCCCGAGGCCACCGCTCATTCAAGATCTTTTCCAACTTTTTCACGAATTTCGCCCTTCTAATTTCGCTTTCGGTAGACGGCAGTATTCGGTCGTAAAGCTCTCTCATGTCCCCACTCAGCTTGTTCTCTTCCATAGGGTTCAGGAATTTCTTCGGTATGCTTTTCGGTCTCTCCAGCAGATCACCACCAACAGAATATGGTATACGCCTTCGCGAAAACGCCATTCCCGTCTCATATTTGCACCCGACTACCAAGGATCCTATGGCTCGCGACCGAAGACCGCTATCTGACTCAGACTTCGCAGACCTTGGAGAGCCGTCAACGTGTGCTTTCTCGGGAGACGGCGAACGAGAGTCAAAGGGGAGCTTTCTGCTCTGTCGGTAAGGCGTCGATGGCAAGGAATTTGAGTGCTGATTGACCAAGCCCGGTCGAGGAACCGAGGGCATCTGGACCGTAAGTTTGCTACACTCTTCCGCCTTCGACATCTTGGAGGTTCTCCCCCTTGTCATCGGTGGGGGGCCACCTTCATGTGTACGTAGAAGCTGATGCCCATCGAAGCCTGCTTCCTCTGCGGCGGCCAGTGGAGCGGCCACCTGTGTTTTAGGAGGAGATTCCACGATGAGGAACGTTTATATTGGCGGGTTCTGATACCCCTTTCTCAAGTATTCCCACCTATGTTCCACTCCAAGAATAACTCTTCTAGCAAGGGAATGGACTGCGAATTGCTGTTCGGCGTCAAGAGCCTAGAATGTGCCCGAGGACAGTGCGATGCCAGGGTACTCCTTGGAAAGTCGATGTTGTGAATACACTCTATCGAAAAGCAGTGAACGACTTGAAATGTCTATAGAGAAGCTGATGTCTACCGTAACCAATGTTACGAGCAAATAGCTAGTGCTGAGTATGAAGCGCTCATTCACCCCCGTGGGGGTTTGCGAAGTCGTGACCGTGGTTCAATAGATTGCTGAGGAAACCGCGATGCACACGCCTTGGCAAAGACTACCTTGTAGTTTGGAAGTATCAATGACGCCAATAGGAGCGGAGTGTTAATGTTTGGTTTCCAAAGGTCGGGTTCGAGATGAGTGCCAGGACGATGGGCGTGCTGCGTGCACTGGCTGGTACTTTAAGAAGGACGCTAGTAAAGCCGTGGCGAATCATTGGCGATGCTGACTTGGATTATTCTCCTACAGGGCGAATCTGGGTTGGAACGCAAAGCTTCTGTTTCTTGCTGTCAACCCCATTCATAGCCTCGATCATGGGGAGTTCCAACGAGAGTTCCAACGAGCCAAACACGGGGCGCAATATGCGATTACTACAGCTGGCAAAGGATTTGTGTAACGACTTGTTTCAAACAGTGTGGCCGAAGGGGCATAGAGCAACAGGAGCGAGGGAAATTGCGATCTTGCAGCACCGCATCAACCTAAATCCGGAAACATAGAGAACTTCACGTCTCGTTCACGGCAAGAGCGATTTGACGGAACTGATCGTGCTAACAGGACTCTTTCCTGGTGTTTGACAGCCACGCTTGCGAGAGCTGGCGCTGTGTACCGTACGATGGCAGCAAAGCATGGCTCATTCTTTCATTTAGGTACAGTAGGCCCACGTGTTACCGCTATGCTTACAACGGAAGGCTGAGCCTCTGTCATCAACCTGGGGGCTGCAAGGTCTTTTCACTCGGTGAAAGGCAGAACCACGTTAGATGGGGGCCACCATACAACTTTACGCTCTGCGTCTCCTGCAAAAGGATCTTCTCCGGTGTCGTCACTTCTCGCTGTCAGTGTGTGAGTTCCTCCCGCCCCAAGCCCCAAAAAGGAGTCCGTAAAGGATTCTCCAAACCTGCCGATCTGCAGCCAACGCACAGCATCGGTAGGCTGACCAGATCAGGGACTGAATATGGAAGGGAAAGAGTTCAAGACTCAGAAATCTCTGAAGCACCAATCGGAGAACTCTCGACATCGCTTTAATGAAGGAGGCATGTGTCCATACTGACTGGGAAGTCGAATCCCCAAAACAAATCTGTTTCCCAAAGCACTGGCTTCAAATTCAGTGAAATAAGCCTTGCTCGCCTTACTGACCACCTCACCCCCCGGAGGGTCCCCCGGGGGTTCCGCTGCCTTGCAATTTGACATTCCGTGAGAACTGGCATTGGCTCTTCCCGCGCAACGGGAGGAGCCTTAATTTAGCGAGAATCCCACTTCGAGAAATTCAGCGGAGACGCCAAAAGACTTTCCCGAGCGTGGGGAGCATGAACCATTATTATGCCATGGCAAGCATCGGCGACCTTGCACCAGGAAAACAACCGTTCGGCTGCCCGTTCGTCGTCTTAGGAACAAGCAGATCCCCTCGAGATCCTACACAAGCATGCTTAGTAACCGCTCTTCCTAGTATGCCTATCTCACCAAGCCTCCGTATTTCGTTCACGATCAAGAGGGAAGCCGTATCCGCTGTCAAGAGATAAGCACAAGGAGAAATTAGAATATCACCGAGCGAATAGCCGTTCTTCCAGACGCTCCAGTAATCCCTTGTAGCTTTCCAGCCATAAATCACTACATATCTACGAAACCAACCAGGAACATTCATCTATTACATATCCCATGCAAGTTAACATGATGAAATAGACCTGTAGTCTAACATCAAGGTCACTCACATTTCCACGTTCATTACAACCCAACCATGAGCTGATATCATAACTCTGTCTGCATGATAGACACCCAACTTTCTGTGAAATCACCATACCAAAAAACCAATCGCTCGGACTAGCTCTCCTAAACACAGAACCATTGAAGAACATACATCATACAGGTAATCTACATAGAAGATGGGATACTTGAAAAAAGGGAGAGAGAAAAAAAAGACTCCAATTCTCCAATTATTTCTCGATTTACACAGAGAGAGACCTTTCCCTTCGGAAACCGGTCGTATTATATAGCCAGATCGATCCGTTGCCTCAAGGCCCAACGAATTTCCCCTCCCCAGATAGTCGGAAGAAGCTCCTAAACTCCTGCCTCCAAAAACCGTCGAACATTGGGAACACCAAGCCAAGATCCAGGGGACGACTATGTAATCCAGTGACGCCCCAACGCCGGATGGGTAGACCAAACCATGGCTCATCGATTCATCGCGGCGAATCGCACGCCGATTATAACAGCAAAAGAATCCACCCATATGTCTTTCCTCCTATATTATATCCCTTTCTCCCAATCCCCTCGAGCAACCCACCCCTCACTCCTTCAAGCCTTCATTGACAATCATCTCGACAACCACCTGCCCACGCTCCCACTCCGGATGCTGCATACAAATCTTCACCGTCCCGCCCCCACCCACGCCCTCGTCCAACAGCCTCACATCCCTGCCGCTAACGACCTGCCTCAAGCGTCCATTAACCGCATTTCGCACCTCCACAAACCCGCCCCCGTGATCCACAAGCACAAGATACATACCCCCGTACAACACGGCCTGCCGCGCGCGGCCGACAAACTCCATGACCACCGCTCTGCTGACATCGCCGTGCTTGTTAACGTAGATGCCGACCTCCTCAAAGACGAGCAGGAACTCCGATTCCGAGAGGCGGAACATGCCCAGGGGTCTCTGGTCGCGGATGCGCTGGGCAATGGAGGCGCAGTCCGGGGGTTTGAGGTCGGGGATGCTGAAGGGGACTTTTTTGTCCAAGGTCATAACTTCGATGCCGCGGGCCGTGGCGATGGCGAGGCTGGAGTGGAAGAGGTTGATGGCGTAGCTTTCGCACGGGATGTAAAAGTCGTCGAAATCGCGGAAGAACTCTGTCGTGCCTTTTCTGATGCCGAATCTCCCTCTTGACGTCCCCGAAGATTTCTGATACACGGGCTCTAGCACCTTGAAGGTCGAGGAAATGCCCTCGCGCTTTTTGTAAAAGACGAGGGTGCGGTCTTTCATGCGGCCGGTGGCGAAGAAACCGACATCACGGGCGCCGGAGAGTTTCTGCGGCGCGCGGCGGGAGGAGGATTCGGAGTTGGTGTGGGGAGCCGGGGCGGTGCCGGAGACAGGGCAGACGGAGTCCAGGTGGTAAGCTACGAGGGATTTGTCGGCGAGGATGACGAAGAGGGAGAATTCTTCGAGGACGGCGATTTGAGTTACGCGGGACGTAGAGATTGCCTGGGGGAATGCGGTTTAGTCTTGATACTTGAGAGAATTAGTGGGTGGCAAAAGACTTACCCGTGTCCAACCTCGAGGGTTGCTATAGTTGGATATATATACGCCGTAATCTGTTCCGACTGCGAGCATAGGGTTGCCGTATGGCTGATTAAAAGCGGTAGCACAATTTACTTGAGCCCTGCATACTGGTCCCGGCCTCGTCTGCCCATCAAATTTACGCTCGACTTCTCGGATGGCACGATCGAGCGGAGTCCCAGTGATGACTATACTCTTTGGCCCTCCAGACATCGCATCGTAGGCGAACGCCGTGTCCGCCACAACCCTCAAGCGAAACGGCTCCGCATTTTGCTCAAACAGAGAAGCCGCATGCTTAGTCTTTGCCTCGACGATCTTTTCACACCAATCCTGCCTATTCTGCGCAGTCGGTGCATACAGCGTGTAAACGTCGGATTTTCCAAGATGTTTTATTCGGAAAGGAAACATGACCTTTTCATCTTTCGGACCATCAAGTATAGTGGTGGCAACGAGAGTCTTACCTGAGCCGTTAGTGTTGACGGTAGCAAGGGTATTAGAAGTGGCAGTATGCGTGAGAGTACTGGCGCTTGAGCCATTTTGGTTGGCAAGTGAAGGTCGAGTGACCGTCGTAACAGGTCCAATTCCCCTTACAGAAGACTTTACTACTGGATCATCGTTGACGCTCTCAAGAACAAGCAGGTCCATCGGGATAGGCAGCTTCGAGACATCATATTTCTGGTATTTCAGACCACCAGCGGCATCTCTTTGAGATACCGTCTTAGCCAGTACCAGGTAGTGATCGAATAGTATAGCATGAGTCTCCAGCCATGTAAACTTATTGTTGCCCGACCGCTGTAAATCTCCCTTGAACATGATCTCCCTTCCTAGATGCGTTAGATTCAAGTGAACTTTCTCCATGCCTGGTCTCAAGACTAGCTTATTTTGGAGTTCCGACAAGTCGACATTCTTCGCCATATCGGCAACGCGGGCATCACACTCCATCGTTACCGCCTTGATCTCATCGATCGCTGTCTGTAGGTTGCTTTTTTCATCGGAGTCATGAAGCATATTCTTTTGCACAGTTGAGAGGAGTAGACCATAGCGTTGAAGCCTTGTGATCGGAGCTTTTAGATAAGTATCCCAGCCCAATCGCTTCGAGCGCTCATTTTCTCTCATTTGATCGAGGAACTGCCGGAAGAGGATGTTGCGCTCAGCCTCTTGACGGATTAGAAAGGTCGCGTTCGGAAAGCTGGTGGCATATTCAACGTAAGCACTTTTAGCCTTCCGAATCCACTCCCGGAAAATGTCACTAAAGCCTACTATCCAAGGACCTTGCTCCTGTTGGCGGTACTTAAGTTGCGCAAGTAAGTAGTCCTCATTGACCTGCTTGACCGTATCGACCTTTCCAAATACATCACGAAGAAAACTTTCTTTCCTCTTCGGCGTAATGATTGGCGGCTGCCATTTACCTAGCTCATCTCTGTATAGTATTCTGAGGACGTTAAGCTGATCCATGTATAGGTCTTCCGTTGTGACAACCTCGTGTAGAATGTTCTGTCGTTCAACTTCTTTCTTGTTGATGTCTTCAATATCCGCTTTCGATACCTTATAGAAAGTGGCCCAATCTTCGACCTTGCGTTGAGGCTCCAAAATTTGAGTCTGCAAGTTGATCTTCTTTAGCGTCCTCATACAGTGGTGGGCATAGCATCTTCCCGGCAGCGTAAAGCTATGTAATCGGGGTGAGTAGCAGCCAGTACCAGTCAGCTGGAAAAGTACACCAGACATAGTCGCAGCCCCGAATTTAACCCATTCTTCCTCTTTCTGCAATGTACCCGAGTCAAACATGGCTTTTACTACTCGAGCGCCAAGCGTCTCGGCATCGGCTGTGTTCATCGTCGGCACCTTGTGGGTGAAGAGCGCTACAATTCCGTCAATGATTGCGTGTTCCTTGAGATCAGCCTCGCCTTCGCTCATGTCCTTGATCCATCCCACGATTGAGCTCAATGCCCACGGCTCAGGACATTTCTTGAAATCGTTCGACGACAGCTTGGCTGGATTGAACCTCTTGCGCTTCCCTGCTGGTATCTCTGGAAGACCAAGAAGTTCTGCGCTATGAGCTAGAGACGCATCAGGTGTGGCATCCGAGCCATAAATTGAAGCTGTTCGATTGCCCTGCTGCTGCTGCTGCTTAAGGATTCTGGCCCGGTCTGCATCTGTTTTCGAACGTATCGGTGGTACAGTATGTGGAGTACTGCCATGACTGACTAAAGAGGAAGACCTTGGTACAGGGGTCCCAGACGGGCTAAGTAATTGATCGTAGGCATCTGGAGCTGGTGGATACGTAGGGTGAACGTAAGGATCGTACGGCTGACGTCTCCCAGGATGCTGGTAAGTACCGGCCGGCATCAGTTGTGGTACCCGATTTCTACTTGCAGGCGCTGAAGGTAGTGGTCGGTTGGTACCTACCCCTGGGTGGAAGAACATGTCCGGCATTCCTCCGCCAGGACTCTGGCCTCCCTCGGATTCTACTAGCGCCGCTTCGTCGCCGTCCTCGAAGCTTAGTCTGCGTGGATGCGGACTTGGCTCTGAGAGACCTCCGGTGCCACCGGTGTCAACGCGGGCACCAAGCGTAGGTGGAAATGGATGTATATCATCTTGATTAGGTATTGAGTAATCATACATACCCCTGTACGCTCCTTGTTCATCACTTGACCTTTGAGAACGCTGTGAAGAACTGGGCGTTGGCAAAAAGCGTCGGGAATCGTCCAGCTCGCTCAGATTCGCTTGGCTACTTGGATTCGACAAGCTCTGATCACCGTAATGAACGTGGCCTGAAAAGCCGCCACCATACGAATCCATATCGACAGGAACCTCGCTGCTATCACTCATCTCTGCAGGCGGTACCTCAAGTCTCGAGCTCTGCCGAGAATGGTATGTCCCGCGTACAGGTTCAGCACCGCTGTGTCTTCGGGCTTCTTCTGCTGCATCTTGCTCGTCAGCTAAGTGCATAGCAACTAGGCCAGCTTCCGCTTCTGCATCACTCGAGTCGCTGTCGTCGTACTCCACATACGCATTTGTTTCCGGAACATTCATGTGTCCGTTCGTGTGCGCATGGCCTGTGTTGGGGCTTACAGGTTCTCCAGAGCGTGGCTGATGGAGCTCTTGCTCTTCGTACATTAGCGCCTGAGCGCTGATTTCTCCCAATGGACTTCGCCGAGAGCTTGAAGTCGGAGCTCTTCCCATAACAGCCGCCTCAACCTCTTTCATTAGAACTTCATAACGAGGCTCTTGATTATAACTGTCGTTGGCAAGATAATCGTTGGGATCCCCAAAATAGTCTGAAGACAAGGCAGGCTCAGGTGGAGGTCCCGGTAGAGGCCTGGCCTGAGGATGCCTTCCTGTCGTATTTGTACGCTGGGGCGAATGCTGAGGAGGTGTTGGACCGGGCGTCCCAGGCGTTGGTGGTAAGGAGTTGTCTAATCGAAGAAGCGGAGAATTCAGGCCGTTTGATGGAATTCGGGACGGTAGAGGTGGTAAAGAGTTTTGTGACGGCGAAGATCGATTTAAAGATGAATGTTGAGCGTATTGAGAAGTGGGTCCAGCATGTGAATAGTTTTGAGGCAATGGTCTCGACGGAGCGTTAGATGGAAAAGCATCGCGACCAGGAGAGAATGGCGGGGGCGGGGGTGCAGGTGGAGTATATCCAGTTCCTGAAGTAATAGGAGCCGAGCTAGGTAAAGAGGGAAGCGGTGGTTGTCGATAAGGGTACTCGCGCCGGGCATTCGTTGGTTGGACATGTGGGGTTGTTCCTATTTGGGGTGATATCTGACTACTGTAACGTTGTTCATATGGTCGCTGTGGTGGAGGAGGAGGAGCGTTATTGGGGGATGGATATATCGAAGGGATGGAGTAACTCTGTGGCTGTTGTCCGTAAGACTGACCTACGTAGCTAGCCCGAAGCTGGGTTGCTGATGGTTGGTATGCTGCTGGTATGTAAGGCTGGTATGCAGCGCTGGGACTACTATTAACACCACTGAAGGGCTGCTGTGAATGGTACTGTGGCTGCTGTATCCCATACTGTTGCGGATTGTAAGAAGGTTGGGTGCTCGGTGCAATGCCAGGAATAGGCTGATGCTGATACCCGCCCGCGCCTGAAACGTACGAAGCTGATCGATTCGAGGCCGATGAATTTGGTGATCCCATGAAAAGCTCTTCATTCTGTATCGAGGCACTGCTATGCCTTCCGTGCCCACCTCTCCCATATGCACGCTCTTCCAAATTCCCGTTCACCTCTTCCGGATACCGAGTATCATCTCCTTGATCGAAGCTCGGCGCTCTTCGCATGTACGCATTCTGGCCAGGTTGCGACGGGTCGAAAGCCCCGTGTTCCGACGGCAATGTCGGGGAATCTTGAAGATTATTTCGCTGGCCTTGTTGACGGCGGCCGCTTTGGTAATAAGCCATATCGGTTTGTTTTGCAATCAACCAAGGGAAAGATATAGTTGACCACTTCGTGGGATGTGAGAATAGTATAGCTAGACTGCACTGTAACCTTGGCAATGGATCGGCAACACTGAGCAGAGCGCGCGAGCTTGCAGTGCGGAAGCTTTGGTGTTCTCGGGTTGAAGACGGGGAATTCTTCCGCTACTATACCTTCCTCTTGACTCCGCGATGCTGTGAGACGTACGTCAAATACCTTAGGCTAAGGTAACATTGCAGGATGCAGCCAGTCGCTTGTTTTCTTATCCTGCAGACGCTCCGGTCATGCTCGAGTTGGGGCGTAGCCGAGCTGGGGACATGCAACATGTGGCTGACGTGACAAGGAATTCAAGCGCGCATTAGATTGAAGAAGTCTTTCAGGATGATGACATGAGTTCGAGTCTCCCATTAGATGCGACCATCGATTGTCATGGCACAGTTTGGAGTCTACGTAGTAGACACTGCATGCACTTGGACTGCCAGCAATACACGCTAAAGCCGAGCCCGCAGCGGCGCAGGCTCACTATCCTGCGGGAAAGGCTGAGCAGCCCTACCTCTAGGCCTCCGGAGCTGAGGTCAGCCTTTCAGACTACTGTATATCAAACTCTAGGGAACGATCTAAGAATCTTATTAATTCAGCGATGATCCTACTATTTATTGCTTGGTGTTCTTCAAACATGGCAGATTACACTTCAGATGGTGAGCTAACGATACGATGCATGAGCCTCATTAAGCTCTAGAATATGTAGCCTGTCTGTCGCTACTATATGGTCAAGTAACAGTACTATGGTACAGGTGCTCATTTATGTTCATAGGCGTCGAATGCTCCCAATTACCTCCTGTGAGTAGATACCCGAACGCCCGCTTCGTTGAACCAGAACTCCATTGCCAATCAACCCCCTTCATCCCGTTTTTGATCGGTTTCTCCAGGGCTTTTCACCGTAAGAGAAATCTCTATCTTTTTACTGCCAGTAGGCGAGTCTTTGTTGTTCGAGGCAAAGCCCTTTTTCCGTCGAAGAATGTTGTTAGGGGTCCCAGTACTGCTATTCGTACTACCAGTCGACGAGAACGATGAACTACGCCGTTTCGTATGTGAAAGCTTACCAAGCTCGTCCTCTTCATCGTCTTCTTCTCTTCTTCGTTTTTCAGAGAGTCTTTCCGGCGGGGGCGTTTGTGGTATCGAGGGTCTAGTCCCAGGTGAGGTCGAGCCGTCACTGTTTCTGGTTGTTTGCTCATTTTCGGAGTGAAGAGGTTTTTCATCTTGCGTCTGGATTTTTGCGTCCATTATGTCTTCATCGTCATCGGGATAGTCAACAAGAGACTTGAGCAAGGGTGATGATCCGTTGAGTAACGGCGTTGTAGTCTGTGTATTTGTCTTGGTCGATATCTCGTCCTCGTCATCAGACGTGTTGAAGTACGCCTCTTCCGCAGCATCCAGGTCTCTAACACCCTGCCATCGTTGGTTACCATTGGTCTTCACATGATTGGGCGTGGTGTCGCCTTCGGGTCCAAACAGAGTAGTGTCCATATCTGGATTGAACGCTTGCATTTGGTCATATCGAAGAATCAGGTTTTGGAAAGTGTCGACATAGGTGATCTCCTGAAGCTTCTCCCGGTAATTTTCGACAAGGAAGAGAATCATAGGTTTCACATTCTCTCGCTTGATGTATTCGAAGAATTCTAAACATACAGAATTGAGAAGATTGTCTCGTGGCATGGTCTCGTAAACAACGTTGAGAATGGGTTCGAGCAAGTGACTCTTCGTCATTTGTCCAAGGTAGTTTTCATCCTCTTTCCCTATACCTAAGCACGATCGGAAGAATTTCAACGCCGCTTAGGGATATATCAGCATGTTCTATGCCTGAAAAAATCTAGGATGAACTTACTTAATTTCAGATGCTTTTGTGGGCAGGAGAGCAATTTTGCTATACGCGCTGCAAGTCCCTCTGCAAAGACGAAATATTTACTCCGGAATTGGTGGAAACGAATGAGGAACATGAGGATCTCAATCAGATGATGAAAAAGCGAAACTTCCTGGTAAGTGAGATCTTCTACTACGTTTTGAAGTCAGCATTTCGAAACTAGGCGAAAGCAAGGATGCTAGTGTGTGCACCCAACGTACGTGATTCTCTCTGGTCCAGGGCTTTGAGAGGTTGGAAAAGCTTATTTGCGGACACATCGTAGAAGCTCTGAATGAACGACTCTGTTTGCGAATTAGCGGGTGCAGTACCGCGTAACTTGGACAAAAAGTCGCCATTTGCTCTTCCCATGGCATCTTGTGGTGGAGGAACTCCCTGCGGTTCCAGCAGAACTTTGATTGCATCCGCAGCTTGAGCCTTGACGCCAAGGTCAACTTCAACAAGTAGAAGCTCAATCAAGGTATCTGTCAAGGGAGTTTTGTTTTCGCCAATTGCCTTGAATATATAGGCTCTTACCATGCCTGGATCATGATCTATCATGGCTACAAGGATATCTGTCCCCGCAACCCGTATTGATGCGTCTTCGTTTGAGAGCGCGAATGTTATTACACGCAACAGGCCGTTCTGAATAAAATTCGTGTACAGTGTCTGCCGCGCAGGGGCCTGTAGATTCTTTCCAGTGGCACAGCATGTTTGTATGAAAGAAATCGCGTCCTTCCTGCGAGTTGAATCGGCCTTCGGGGAGTTGATGATGCCAAAGAGTTCTTCGAGGAATGCTATATTCGCTTGCAGATGGGAAACAATGTCGACCTGATTAAAGAATATGAGTGAATTAAGAACTGAGAATGTAGGGTCATCAAGGATTCGCGCAAGGACAACGTCCTTGAGGTATTGCAGCCGCCAAGTGGCATGTATCTTCTTTTTGATCGCAGGGTCCGCAATTGGTACTACTTCTTTATATCGGGAGCGATCTCGGAGATAGCGACGATGGTTGGTTTTGTGGGTAGGAAAATCCGGGTCATCTAAGCAACACATGTGTTAGTCAACCACACTCATCCGTTGATCTCAGACTTTTTACTTACATTCTAGCGCACCCACCACACCAAGAACCACGCCATCGCTCACTACGTGCTCAATGATCTGGGTGTCATTCAGGAGGATGAGCATCTTCATAATGTTACACAAGTGGTGTAGGTCTTCTAAAGATTCGAGGTCCTCCGCCATGCTGACTAAGGGTATCAACTTTCGAATATAGTCCTCTGTTATTACGAATTTTGACAACGAGTCTCGGCCCTGTTGTGTTGATGATACTGCACGCATCATACGTAGTATTTCCTCCAGATTCGAAAGTTCAGGCTTTGGTAGTATAAGAGGATTGGCGAAGTTGTCCATGGCATCGTCAGATAGAGCATCATCTACAGGCCAACGCAGGCCAAATCAGCACGCTGTCGATACAGTGGTCGGAAAACAAATGATAACGACCTACCAGGACCCCCTAGCGTCAGTAGGTGCTGTTGTACTTGGCTTACGAAATCCCTGCACAATAGCTAGTCAGCGTGGAATCTGAGACAACACCATGGGAAGGAGCAATGGTGCTCAATGTCTTACCAGATCGCCGCGCAGCCCTCAGCTTCCTGAAAACTCAAAGCCATATCTGTACCGTTCGACTCAGTCCACACAATGAGCGTGTCTGTACACAGTGAGCCAATGCCCCTATCTTGCGGATATTATGACGATCACCCTGTTGCTTTTGGTATCCATCATCTTTCGAGATCTTAGTTTCCAGGAGCATACGCTCTGGCTGATCTTCTGACTCGACGTAGACCTTTGATTCATCCTGTTTCCCTGGTCAGCAATATTCATACAAGGCGCGCGCAGCCGCTTGGGGTTGACCAGCACAGAGTGCCCTCGAACTGCCTTTGGCGTGCGGGATTCTCTCACATTGATGACCCGTCCCGTACAAAACCCGGTTCCTCGATCAAACCAGTCATTGTTCCTAAGCTCGTAGACTTTTACCCGTTTCTTGTCGTTTGGTGGCGGCGCGGCCAGGGCCATAGCAGGTTGTGACGCCCCTCAGCACACGGGTTGGATCACCTAAGCCCTTCTAGACTGCCCGGACCTGCACCGATCGACTTTGATGATGCGCCGATACGTTGCGGTTGTCGAAATGGTCAGACGTCAGGCGCAAAAAGGCCTTCGCCAAGGAGCACGCGATAACGATAGCAGCCGGTTAACAAGGCAAATCCAAAGGCAAGAGCGTCGTATCTACGACGTCCCGATGGAAGACAGGTGCCGCACAGAGTGTGAGCTGAGTGGGTTGATCTGAATGAGGTAGTATGTTGATGGTGGTGATGGTGTGCTGCGCGCGTTGCGCTTGCAGGCTCAGGGGTGTTGATGCCTCTAGGGGCCGGCAGCCGTTGAGTATTCCGTTTGGGTAGAATACCGAGAACAGTCGTTCTTGGGTCGAATAAGATCCGATGCGATTGACCATGAAACCTATCGCGGACCAGGCTCTGCAAACTCGTCTTGAAACATAGTCGGACTGGATACGTACTTGGAGGACAATCGGCCGCCGTGTTTGATCGCCCACGGTGGCGAGAGTCATGACTAAGATGACGTTGAACATCAACCGAGCCGTTTCATCGTCTATCACAGTTGCTCGACACTACCACAGTGAAATATTCCAGGGCCTCACTAGATACCTGAGGTAGATACTCGCTCTTTCGCATGCGAACACTTTCAACCCTAAATGCTCAAAACACTTTAGGTGGAGAACCCACATGATCAAAGTGCCGCAACCCACAGAGGCTCTTGTAGCAAACATGCTTGCATATATGTGTTGTGGTCTATGTACAATTACTGTATCTGACTTGCATCATTAGTTTGGCAAGTTCATACTCGTAGTGGTATATCCAGTCTCAAGCATTTTGACATCTGACGTTGTATGCCTTTCTGTCGGGACTTCCTCTTTCAGGGCACTCTGGACAATAACCAAATCCGTGTCACACTTCAAGGAGTATTGTAGTAGTTCTTGGGTTAAAAGACTCGGACGATGTTCTTTCCTAAGATGCCTCTAATCGGTATCTGCATTTCTCCGTTTCTACACCATGTTCGACTGTACAAAGTCTCTCTGTAAGTTGTGGAAATAAGGAACTTGAAGGTCTGGCCATCTCATGCCAGTCAGCCACCCCATGCCTCATGCCTCATGGGGTGATGAGAGACTCTCTGCAATGAGGGGAGAAGGACTACACGTAAGACATGATCGAAAACGCCAGGTCGCCAGATTACACTTGCATATAAACCACATCTGCCCGACGTTCTAAGCTGTGTGGCACTCATCGAACTGGGTAGTTCTTCTGTCGACGATTAGGTATGAGGCTGATAGTACGCAATCTCTTTCCAGAATTTGGAATCGTAGAATCTGGCTTCGCGCAATCTGGCGTGGCTTCCTATTCGTTCGAGCGTTATCAGAAGTTTGTTTTAATCCAGAAGCATGATCTTCTTATCTCTGCCGAATGAGGGCAGCCACTCGAAAAACCTGCAGTACGTGCTTCAGCGTTCCCTCGGTCTCTGACCGTCAATGCCACGAATTATCACCTCGCGTGTAAAGATCACCATGGCGAAGTCAGCTGGGTACAAGTTGTAGATTTAGCGGATGTCCTGTCTCATGGCGTACAGTATCTATAAGTCCCCACACCAGATGGCACTCCTCGGTGGCCAAGTCGATTCCAGACATGCAGGATCAGAGAACTTCGAGCAGGCTATCGAAGTAAACCTCCTGTGGAGCCCTTTCGGGATTAGTGGGCAACCCTGTTGCATGGAGGAGTGAAGTCATAAAGTATCTTCCCTTATGCACAAGATCGCCGAAGACCGAAGCATGATATGATATGATACGAGGTGGTCTCGCTCCTCGCGGCCTTTTGGCTTTTTCGATATCGAGGATTGGAACCATTATTGCACCACTGGTGCACTTGAGAATCCATAACCGAATAATCGAATAAATTGAACGCCTTCTACCACGTTACAGACAGCCTCTAAAGTCCACGGGGTCAAGCCCAGTTCTCTGCACAAGTATCTTTTGCCGGAAGTACCGCTTCGGCGGGTTCTGCATGCTCTTCTTTGGATCTCCAGATTTTCACTTGGGGGCATCCTTACTCGCGCATGCAGACCAAGGGTCCACGGCGACTTGGGTTCAATGATGCCAAGGTCCAAGCAAGGCCGAGAACCCCATTCTGCAGCGACTGGGGCGATGGCCACGGAAAGTACTCGTTCAACATGCTTTTACTGTATATGAACTACCGGTTTTCTGTGTTGCGATAAACCCTCAACCCCAAATGGATGGAAGCCGTGCTCGCCTGGAAATAAACAACATCCAACAATATCCCATGTGGCGATGTTTTCTTCCGCGCTAATGCGGATATTCTACCTAGCGTGTCTCAGTTTCTTACTCCGTACCTCCGTATCCATTCACTAATCCTCACTAACCCCCCAAGCCTGCCGCAAGCGAGCCAGGGGGAAGACCCAGTTCGGAGGGTCTTGCAAGGGCTGCCTCATGTCAATCATCTCGATGCAGCATAGGACAGGGGCGCTAAGCACCGCCACGACAACGAATCGTCCACGAACCCCTGCGTGCATCCGCTCATTCGGAATTCATCCCATGAAATCCGGCCGATTCGGTAGGGCACAATCAGTCTCGCTCCGTCTCGCTCAGTCTCGCATCGCCCACCGAAGCCCGGGTCTGGGTGGTGGCATGTGCTGGATGCTCCGTCAGCTGGCATGCCCCCAGTTATCGTGATTCGGATGTGGAAGTAGTGCTGGGCCATGACGATACATCATACAGGAGCGGGAATGCAGATGGCCTGGCTCGCCTGGGCTGCGCAAAGGCCGAAAAAGACAAAAGCAAATGGTAGCCTTTATTTAGTATCTCTCAGATCCCCTCTCGTGCATTTCTAGTTTCGTAGGCCTTCAAGACCATCTTCGATCCTACCCGAGCAAGGCTAAGTTCTTTTCCTCTGTATCCTTCTACAGACCAATCTTCTCCTCCATTGTCATCGTCATCATCACGACCACTATCGCCATCACCATCACCATCACCATCACTATTGTGGCCCTCAGGAAAAAAACTCCGATCTCCCGCTCGGTTCCGCCCTCAGGAAAAATTACCTACCAAACACGTTGGGATCCGCTGCTAGGTTGTTCTTACACACCAAGAGGGGTAACGATCTTCAGCCGTACCGGCTTTCAGAGCTCACTACTAACGAGATACGAAACCCAAAAACCCGCAACCTTCTCTCTTCGGTTTATAATCTTCAAACTCCACATCCGTTTTCTTGTCTACTCCTGATTTCCACCAATTCAAGCAAGAACAATGTCCATCTTCTCCAAAATCAAGGGCGCCAAGAAGGCCGCCAAAGAGCATAAAAACGCAGAAGCTCAAAAGACGCCGGCAGAGAATGTCGACAAGCCCCAGCCTTACAAGCATATTCCCACGCATGCTGCTGCCGACGCACTCTCTGGTGCTCCGTTCAGTTTCCGAGAAGAAGATCGCACTGCCATCCGAGAATCACACAAGCGACGGAGCCAAAACCCGTTGACCCGCAACAGCAGTGCCAACTTTGCTGGAAATCGAAGCAACAGCTACAACGGGTCAGATTGGTCGCACCACAACAGCTTCGGGAACTATGGCATGAGCGGGATCACGACACCAGCCATGATCGAAACGCGGAAGTCGTTCATTGGCAAGCCAGACTATCAACCCAGCCCATTGGCCAGTCATGGTAAGCCTGCCGTATCTGAAAATCCATAATCTACACCGACTAACAGGCCCTGCAGCGGTCTCACCAACTCATTCAGACCACTCGACCTCATCCTCTTCCTCCCGTAAGCATTCATAGTCTCCATTCCTACGTTGCATCGGACATGTCATTAACGAAGATAGAATTGGTTGAGATGCCTTTGCAAGCCCGGAGGGAGCCGCAACTCACCGCCTGCGAGAATCTGCACAAGGACCGTACTCGCAGAGTCGGCGAAGCGCCCATGCTCGATAGGCCCCCTCAACGCATGACCCCACAAGCTGTTACCGCCGCTGTGACTCCCAAGCAGCCCAAGAAACGAAGTTGGGGTATGGGCAAATTCGGAAAGTCTACCGCCATCTCTGCCCACTAAATCGCACAACAACCCATTACGGTCTATCATTCAAATCGGTTACACTGTGTTATAGGATTTGGGCTTGGAGCACTCGATACAGTGCTATAGACTTTGGGACTTGGGATCTGGGGTTTGGTCGGTGGTGGCCACGGACATACTTTCGTAGTGGGTGCTTTGGCGAAGAACTGGGTCAGGTTATACCAGATACACATTGTTGCCTGGGCACATGAACACTCCTTTGGAGCATCGAATATTTCTTTTGTTGGACGAGCGGAGAACGACCTACGGGTTGTCGTTGGTTTCACACGAGTTGGTGGTGCACCCTTTGGGAAATACGACGAAAAGACTTTTTGACCACTCAACCCTGATTCGCTTGCGTGATGCCTTGCATCGCATACACCAGATGACGGTCGAGTCTTTGACAGTTTTTCTATTGAATGGGAGCAGTTGCCGCATGAACCCTACATGATGGAACCTGCGGAAGGTTCGGCCCCCTCTAATATGAAAGTTGGGTTCGGAATTCCTTGATCTGGGGTCATGTTGGCAGCCATATCGCAAACTCATGCGAACATTGCATCCTTTATCTCAGACTGCAATTTCGGCTTTTGATTTGGGTGTGATGTTCTCGCATCATCCAATGTAATGACTTAATCTTCATACGATCTTCATGTGTGTCGTCGCTGTGCAAATGCGTACATGCAACGCGCATGTCAACCCCCTGACGGTTCATGCACGGCATCCCCGTATGTTTGCATGGAACATATACGCAACATCCCACTCCATCCCACTCTTCCCAGATTCCCATGCGCAGATCGAACCCAAAGGGCGGACATATTCGGTTGCTTTCGTGCAGGATGAGTGGGATGGCGTGGATGTTTAGTTTGATTTACCTTGCTTTCCTGGAAATGACGGAACGATCCCGGAACGACCCTTTTCCGCCCTGCACGACGGAACTCCCAAAGAAGAAGTGCCAAGACCGGATTAGGGCAAACCCACAATGATCATGCAAGAAGCAGAATCTTTCCCTCTCCACTCCGTCTTATCGGCCGATTGACATTGGGTTCGCGCAATCGACGCAGTGAGCGACTTCGGGAGTCTTTGCGCTCATTCAGCATACGAAAGCTCCCCCAGGGTGTCCGATTCGTCGGGCTTTTTACCCCCGCTTGTTCGCTCTCTGTCCCCACCTATGGACACCCACAATGGCGAGAATGGCAAAACGGCAGTCGCAAATGATGTTTCCGCCGGTGAGACCAAGGGCTCGCCCTCAAGCATTGCGGCGCCTGTTCATGGTGCTCCGGAAGTGGTAGACCTTCCCAATGGAGGTGATGCATGGAGAAGTGCGGAGGTTACGGCGAGTGAGATTGATGAGAGCAAGAAGGGATGGTTTGCGTATCTCCAGACCAGGGACTTTTATCTTGTGCTACTGCTTGGGTATGAGCTGTTCCGTGAACCCCTATGAACGTGGATATTGTTGCTAACGAACAAAACACAGTCAAGTCCTTGCCCTTTGTATTACCGCTACCAATACCTTCTCTGGCCTCCTTGTCGTCCAAGGCACCTCTATCCCCGCCTTCCAAACCTTCTTCAACTATGTTCTCCTTAACATAATATACACTTCGTACACCATTTACCGCTATGGCTTCAAAGGCTATGCCCGCTTTCTCCTCAAAGACGGTTGGAAATGTAACATCACCCCCAATGCTCCACTTCCCCTTCCCAAACCAACCAATCTAATCCCCGTCGTGAACACAGACCTCATCCTCTCTTTTCTCGACGTCGAAGGCAACTACTTCACCGTCCTCGCCTACCGCTACACCACCATCCTCTCCGCCCAACTCATCAACTTCTGGGCCATCGTCCTCGTCGTCACCGTCTCCTTTCTTTTCCTCCACGTCCGCTACCATCCCACACAAGTCCTCGGCATCTTCATCTGCGTCGGCGGCATGGGGATCCTGCTCGCCAGTGATCACATAACGGGCGCAAACGGCGGTTCAACCTCACGCGGGAACCAAATCAAAGGAGACCTTTTCGCCCTGCTCGGCGCTACGTTCTACGGCATAAGCAATGTGGTGGAAGAGTTTTTGGTCAGCAAGAGACCGCTGTACGAGGTCGTTGGCCAACTTGGATTCTGGGGCATGCTCATCAACGGCACCCAAGCCGGCATCTTCGACCGCGCCTCCTTCCGCTCCGCAACCTGGAACCGCCCCGTCGGCGGCTACCTAGTCGGCTACACTCTCTGCCTCACCCTCTTCTACTCCCTCGCGCCCCTGATGTTCCGACTCGCCTCGGCGGCATTCTTCAACATCAGCTTACTCACTGGCAACTTTTGGGGCGTGATTATTGGGGTCAAAGTGTTTGGATTGAGCATCCATTGGATGTATCCGATTGCGTTTGTGTGCATAATTGGCGGGTTGGTGGTGTATTTTGTTGGGAAGAAGGTGCTGGGGGAGGCGAGGAAGCCGTGGTTGGGACGGAATCAGGAGAGGGGGGTTGCGGGGGTGGGAACCGCGAGGAGGAGGGTTGTTGCGCGAGAAAATGGGGAGGGGGCTGTTGTCTGAAATGAGGGATGGGCGCTGGGTGGCTTTGTACCGCGGCTGCACATGAAGAAACGACTACACGGCCCAAACGAGACCTCGTGCGTTAACGAAGCGTACATACACAACGACCACGTATATGCTCAAAGATGATATTACACATGACAGCACCCGGTTTCTCAGTCCAGAACTTGCTCACAGGCAAAACCCTTGCCACGGGCGGGCATCGACAGTTATCCTCGCGCCCAACCTCGAACACCACGCGAATCTATTCTCCAACAGCAGGTTCCGCTCTCTAACCTACTACTTCAAATGACACGTACTTGACATCCCCCTCCTCTCCATCTCTCCCATCTCCCCTCTCCCCTCTAACCTTTCCTATCCCCCCCCCCCATTCCCCATCCCCACCAAACCCCATCCCTCCCCCCCCCCCCCCTTCCCCCCCTTCTTTCGCCCCAAAAAAATCCCCCCATGCCAACCCATCCCTATTATTTCCCCCCAGGGTTATTCGGAAAAGAAAAACACCACCTTTTCAAACAACCTCGCTCGTATATGTAAGGTATTTTACTATAGAGTAAGGTAGGGCTTATATATCGGAATTTCGTGTGTTGTCTTTTTTTGTTTTTGTTTTTGTTTTTTTTTGGGTATGTGTGGGAGTGGGAGTGGGAGTAGGAAGGGGGAAGTGGGAAGTGGGGAGTGGGGAGTGGGAGTGGGAGTGGGGAGTGGGGAGTGGGAGTGGGAAGTGGGAAGGAAGGGAAGAAAGGTTTGCTGGAAGGGAGGGACGGAGATGATGGTAGAGAGGTAGAGATTGCGTTTGAACGGGGGGGTTTTTTTTGGTTGGGGGGGGGAAAGAACGATGGGTGGCGAAGGGGAATGAATGGGTTCTGAATCATTCATTATCCCATTTCCATTTCAACCCCCCCGTTCGGAATACATTCAAGCCAAGGAGAGAAACAGCCAGTTTGATTGGGATATTTATTACTTTTCTATTCATTATTACGGAGATCTTTCCGTTTTTCTTTTCTTTTCTTTTTTTTTTTTGGGCGGTGGGTTTTTTCGATTGGTCGAAAATCGATGTTTCTTCGTGTGTTTCTTCTTCAGGTTTTTTCGGGGGGGATTTACCCGTTTCGTTGTTTTTTTTGGACACCTTTGCTTGATTATGTTCCTCTCCTTTCTCTGTCTCATGCTCGATCTCGATATCCTACAAATATTCCAAGCTACCCTACCCTAACCCCCTTCTCCTTGCCTTCCCCTCCCCTCACTCCGCCATTCCTCCCCTTTCCCACCCTTTCCCACCCCCTTTCCAAACCTTCCCATGCTGTCCCAATTTCCCATCCCTCCGCCGCCGCCGTCCCGTCTCAAGTCTCAAACCCAAAAAAAAAAAAAAAACCTCGTTCAAGTTTCGCAAAGGTTCCCACACGAACCTCTTAACTTTTTTTTTAGATTTTTTCGGAAACTAAGAAATGTCTCTCTGCTACTGTAGATGGGTTTTGTATTTTTCGGTGCTGGGTGTGGTAGTGAGGGTTGAATGGGGAGGTGGAAGGTTTAGGAAGATACGAGGGATTCGCACTGAAGGTACTCGGACGCTATAGGCCATTCATATATTTCACATCCTAACGGTACACCAAAGATAAACGCCATGCTCGCGCTAAGCGGCAGACCCAGACGTTTATGCTCCAATCTATGCCTCCTGATCGTTGCATCATCGTCGTCATCAGTTTCCAGCCTCATGTATCTACCCACTCTCCTCCTCGTCAGCGCCGGGGTGCGGTGAAGCTGGTTCAGGCTCATCCCAATGTACTTGGATCGGTTAGCCTACACAACCAAGGGCCGAGGGGAGGAAATGGAAGCATACCATTAGGTCTGATAAACCAGCTCAAGAAAAACGCCAGCCCAAATGTCGCCGCTAGACACACAAATACCGTCTGCGTAAACTTCCCAACCGTTTGGCTGTAGATGAGATTAAAGATCGTAGGTCCCATCACCCTGGCCAAGGCATGTAGCAATCCGATAGCTCCAAGTACCTGTCCGGTATGGTCGGGAGGGACATGCTTGGTAACCGCCGACTGCAGCGTTGGGGAGCCCATGCCGCCTATCGAGGCAATGGCGCCAGAAGCGATGAACAACGGCCCAGTGCGGACGGTTGCGTAGCCGACATAGCCCATCATATCGAAAAAGATGGCGGTCCTAATGACGGCCAGATCAACGTGATCGGATCCTGACTGGCGCGCGGGAAGATCGGTTTTTGGGCCGCGGAGAAAGCGAGCGATGAGAGGGAGGAGGACGATCAGGCAGGTGACACGGCAGATGTTGACAACGGACATGAAGACACTGGTTTCGAAGGTGCGCCAGCCGAACATGAATTCGGCGTAGTAAATGACTACGGTCATGGAGCCCATGGCTACGCTGAACATGGTGGTGTCTACCGCGGCGAGCAAGACGAGATTGCGGCGTACGGAGCGGTTGCCGCCTTCGCCTGTGGGCCATAGTGTAGCTAGCGGACCAAATATATTTGTGCCTTTCAGGCCTTTCATGAGAGTGCTCTCCCAACTCTGTGCCTGTCGTTCGCCGTCGTCTTTGAATGCCTTCTTCTCCTGGGCGGCCAACTGGCGCTCGTGGGAAAGAGATTCCGGTATGATAAACATTAAGAAAACGAAGGATATACTATGACAGGCTAGAGCAAAGTAGAAAGCGGTTAGTATGTCGCCGGTTGCTTTGACGGCGTACCCTGCGAGTATTGGTCCCAATGCTATTCCACCGAATAGAACAGAGTGGAGATACCCAAAGGTAACTGCTCTACTGCTTGGAGCTGTACAGTCACTGGCATAAGCATTTGTCAGCGCCAATGCAGCGACAAAGGAGCCGGAGAGACCCTCGAAGACGGAGCCGAGAAGTATCCAGTACACAGAAACCGTGTCAGGATATACTGCAGCGATAACGATGATGAGCTCAGCTAGCAGCCCACCCAAGACTGTGAATGCTATGGTTCTTTTCCGGCCATAGCGATCTGAAAGCGCTCCTAATTGGGGGCTGGTGAACGCTGATAAGAGACCAGCTATGACGCTTTGGTAAAGTGTGAACTTTGCCACCAACGATTGCACCTCTGGTATTTGACACTGCGGGTTGTCCACACCAAAGACGACTGGCAGGACTGGTGTAGTTGTACCATCGATGGGTCTATCTTCGAAATACTGCCGACAGACCAAGGAGAGTATCAGGTTAAGTCTGGGGACGATAATCCCTCCGAACGCGAGAGTATATAGGAAGAAAGGCGGTAATAACCAGTAAACCTAATAACCCTGTCAGCGACTGTCCATCAACGTCGGAATGCTCGGGCTTACACTTGGTTTATTCCACCACAGTCTCCCTTCAAAGTCTCTTTCCCCTGACCACGCCGGCGGTCCTCTCGTGTCACCGTCGTCGGATGCTTCGGTACTAGACCCGTAATCATGATCGACTTCCCGCGACAGCAGAGGCGTCTCATCGAAATCGCTTTCCTTACGTGATCCTATTCCACCGTTTGCTGTTGCTTTTACTACACCATTGCCTCGACGCCTGGAACCATATGATCGCGAGCGCGCTTCGAGCGCGGCTTCCGCCTCGAAGACCTCATTGTTCTCCATTTGGAGTAAGGAAATATCAAATCGACAATCGCATGGGGCCAGTGGCGGCGGAAAGACTTCAAATTGCTTTAGGGGTATTCGGTACCGGAGAAAGCCGAGTGTCGCAAAGGGAAGTTTGGTCCACTCTTTCGCGTTGAATGGGGCAGAAGGAAGTGTAGGAATTGAGGAACGGAGCAGAGGTGGAAGACATGGTTCGGTATTATTGTCAGCAATCACCAACGCTATCGGTTGGTTGTGCGATTGTACCTGGGTCTGACACAGCTAAAATGGAAGTCGTTGCGTCACGATTTGATAGAGTAAGCTCGAGGCCCTAAGTCCGGGTTCCAGCCCTACAGGATTTATCATCATCGTCGGCTATCGACATCGATCTTTTCGTTTCGGGAACATCCAGTCTCCGAACCGACGAATAATCTCTATGCCATGTCACTATGGAGGTAACTCCTCGTATTTGACATTGTTATCAACTTCACTTCTTAATGAGTCGAATCAAGACAGTTAGCTCGAAGTTTTCTTGCGATTAAAAAGAGGTCCACAAGTGCAATCTATGTCTGGTTGCATAGATGATGCTCGAAATAGCGATGATTAGATCAAATACTCTATATTATGAACGCCCGCTCAATCGCTATCACCATAAACGAATACTGCCTCCCTTATCCCATGTACAACCCTCTTGATCACTCTCTCCTGCCCCTCTCCGTCTAAGTCTTCAGCTCCGAAAATATGAACGGAAACAGCACCACGCATGCCTTCCAAAATATCCCCATGCAATCCACCAACGTCAGGGGTAATCTCCATATCGGACTCTTGCTTAGCACAAGCCAAATCGCTAACAATGCCACGCTGAAGAAATGATAGAAGAGAACTAGAGGCTGGCTTATAATGCCGGCAAGGAGACCGACTGGGCCGTCGACACAGTCGCCGCCGCGTTGGAAGTAGCGGAAGCAGCCCATTTGGAGGGACTTGAGTTGGGCATCTGTCTCCAAGTCAGTGTTTGCAATTAGTAAGGTTTGATGTGACCTGAAGTGAAAAGGAAGATAACCGGAAGAAATGGACGTACCATTTGCAGCAAAAAGCTCATAGAGCGCCTGCGCCAAAATGTTGATCACACTCGTCAAACCCTTTCTCCCCCAATGGAACTTTTTCATCTGTGCAATTACTCGCTTGGTATCCCTCAAATCTGGTACGTTCTCCGGACTTAGCAAATCCCGTATCAATACCACGTCGTTGAAAGCGACCGTCATCCCGCCGCCTGTAAGGGGATGGCGCATATTCATTGCATCTCCTAGCATCACCATCCCGGGTGTTTTGTTCGTGCTGGGCGGAAGGAAGGAGTTGGGCATGCTGCGTAATTTGCCTTCATCGAGGGCGATTTCGAAGGAGCTGCGTACGCACTTGGGTAGACTAGGTAATACCACATTTCTCAGATGACCCTTTACACCGCCGTTTGCGGTGCTTGCACTTGGCAGTCCTTCGGGGACGTCGACTAAAACCCGAGTTTCTCTTGTACCAATCTGATACAACAGAACCGGTGCCCCATCCCCTAACACCACATGCCCGTGTAATGGTAGCGGCAGATCCGCATCTATAAGCTCCAGTCCATAAAACTTCGATTTGCTAACCGGCGCATGCGGTATGTACTCCTTTCTAAACCGACTCGCATAGCCATCCGCACCTACAGTCAATTGTCCGAAGTAAACATCTTTCTCCCCTTTCGTCAACGCTTCAACGCCAAGCACTTGGCCTGTCCAGCTGTTCTTGATAGTGCCAGTGACGGTGGTTTCGACAACACTGATATTGGGTTCGCGCATAGCGGTTTCTCGTAAACGCCGTACGAAGCGGCCATGGTGAAAGCTGCGGCCTTCGGGTCTTATGCCTGCTTGAACGGCGTTGGCGGGATAGGGGATTTCGACTTCCTCGCCGTAGTAAATCACTTCGTAGCCTTTGACAACAACTGCATCAATCTCTTCCAAGCAGTCCCTTATTCCCAATTTTTCGAGGGCTTCCACACCGCCAGGCTGGAGTAATTCGCCGACGATGCGGTCAGGTTCTTTCAGTGATTTCTCTAGAAGGATTATAGAACGGCCTTGACGGGCAAGAGTGATTGCCAGAGCACAGCCGAGGATGCCTGCGCCAACGATTACTGCATCGGATTCGTGGTGGATTTGACGGCGGAGTGCTAAGGGATTGCAGGTAAGGATCGCGCGGTCCGATTTGGTCGAGGGGGAAGCAGGAGGTGAATCATCAAGTATGAGGGGCATAGCTTGAGAAATTGGTTGACCTGAACACGAATATGGTGTACGCTCAGGCTCAGGAATATGATGGTATTCAAAGGAAGGTACTCCGTGGATAGGGTTATATTTGGATGATGACTGAGATTCAAGGGACATTGGAAATGACGCTATGTACGAGTAAGATCTCGGGGTCGGCGATTGATTTACATATATTGTTCTAGCCTCATTCATCGCCGCCACGCCGCCAAGCCAATTCAAGCCAGCTGAAGTCCTTCAATTCAACCCCACCAGCCCTCCAGCACGACTGCAAGTAAGGTAAGTGCGTAAATCCAAAGGACCCACAATTTCATGCATGAATACCTTAAGTTGACCTACCTGGCAAAAGGCAGAATATTGGGCAGGTCCAAGTAAGCATCGCTATCAGTTCCGTCGTGAAGCGGTCAAATTCCGAACGGAATGAGCAGCAGCCTAGGTAGAACAGTCGAAAGGTATCTTCTATTTGCAAAACTCTATATCTTTAGTTCCCTTGATAGAAGACAAGGTGGACAGAGCCATCTATCTACTTGCCATATCGAAAGTTATAAACACCCGCTAAGTGTGACCAACTTCATGCACAAGTGTACCGCCCATCTGCCGAATTATTAACATTAGACATTGCTCTACATGGCCTTTCCTATATGCGGACTACGCATCGGGCTCGCCATTGGCGTAGGTACCTCCGCGATGGTAGCGACTCTGACTTCTAACTGCCCCGGTCTCCTTTCCCTGCCCATTTCACCCCTGCCATTGACTGGGCAGTGCGTGGTCGATTTGCCCATTTCTTCCGAATGTCTAGGAGACTGAGAGGTCTCTCTGCTCTGTCGCGAACTTCCCGGCGCTTGATCGTCTCTACTCTGTCGCCAATACGAATCGTAGAGGTCCCCTATCTCCCTCGTGTGACGGTGGCTATTTGTACCACTTTTTGCTCGAGACCCTTCCTTGGACGCTGCCCCGGACGCTGCCTGGTGGCTGCTAGCGTCGCTCTCTCTTCGTGGTTGTTCCGCCGCGAGTGTAGACTTCCGGTTGGAATTCGCGGTTCCGGGCACCAGCACTTGCGGCATGGACCTCCTCTCACCAGGTAGTTGCTTGCTGGTATGACGCGAGGCTGTGTTCGCCTCGCTGTAAATAGAGCTTGAACTTGACAGATGAGGGTTTGCATGCTGCTCTTCTTTGGCCTCAGTGCCTTTGGGAGTAGCAATGGACTGGGAATCTTGTAATGACTCGTTGATTTCTTGAAATATGGCGGGACCCCAATCACCCACAGCGGATATTCTAGGTGGTTTAGGCATTGGAACTAGCCCTCTAATCAGTGTCGGCACCTTAGAAGAACCAAAAACGTTCACTTACCATCCTCGTGCCGTAGTCGATCAATTAGATAGTCAGGTGCGCCACTGGGGATGCTACTTGACCTTGAAGGGTGAACCACCCCGTTTGAGATAGGACTCTGCCAATAAGCTGTCCTAGCAGGTGGTGCAGGAAGCTCGGTGGCCTCATGATTCAGTGATTGGCCTCTCTCGTTGTCACCGCTATCTCCGTCCGTGGATCTGCTAATAATCGAAGCAGACTGTGAATGTATCTCATCGTCTGCATGTTGGACCGTCGACATCCGAGCAGATGATCGTAGATTTGGTGGTAGCGCAAGATGAGGCGGCTCTGCTTGGACGCCGTGCTCAGCGCGCGGGGGCTCAGGGAACGGGAATGCGGACGATAGTGGTTGTCGAACGCTGATATCTGAATGACTACTCATGGGGCGTGAGGGAGCAGCTAGAGGCGATGCTGGTATTTCCAAGTTCATATTGACGGCCGGGTCATGATTAACCCCGCCATTCAGCTCCGCTTCCGACGGCCGCAATGTGGACCTAAGTGGTTGTCGGACTTTTCTGGAGCTCGTACTGATTCCGCTTGCTGAGATAGCATTCTTTGCTAAAGGCGAAGACTGCCTTTGTTCTGGAGGGAGCGAGACTACACTAGTCAACGGCGAAGCGGCAGCCAACTTAGGTGACGGGTGACCAAGGAGAGTGCCAGATCCGTCGAGTGAGGATCCAGCAGCTGAAGTCGGGCGTGACTGCGCTACTCCTCCAAAGTATCCCGACTCTATTGCTCGGACTCCGAATAGATCACCTTCGTCTAGTTCTCGTTGATTGAGCTCAACCCTCTCCTCGTTTGAACCTGAAGCCTCAAGATGAGCGTCCTTCGTATGCTGTTTTAACCTGTTGGAGGAATCAGCACAACCGGCTTATTGGAGCTGATATCATAGCGACGTACTTTCGTCGATTATAGATGACTTTGGCAAAACCGGCGCAGAACACGGAGAAGAAGAGTATACCCAGTACGATGCTGATCAATTAGCTGGTGCACGAGATAGGAAGAACAAGAACTTACGCATATTTATATGCCAAACCGAGACTTCCAAACCACCCCATTATGATTATTTGCTGTGGACAAAGCGTCACTTGGAACCAACTTGGTCTCTCCAATGCCCGGCCAGCCCTTCGGAAGACCTGCCTAAACTCGAGGGAGTCGGAAATCGTATGAATATGCTGCTTGCGAAAAGGTTGCCGTCCCCGGCTCTTTGGTAGCTTGTAGGATAGTTTTGTAAAACTTCAAACGTAGTGATTAGTCCATAGGATCAAACGTTGGAGGAGCGAAGGGATTGATGGGGCTGTGTAGAAAGAGTGAATGACTAGCTGAGCCCCAATTGCCAGGCAGTCGGACTGGGTGAACGAGAGAGACAGTGGTAGTAGTGACGAAGGAGAGTGGAGACACACAGGTGAGAACATCCGGACTACGGGAGCCAGTCTGCCAGAGCACGGGGTAGGATAAGATGAACCCCATGGCCAACAGCGTTTAAGCCAAGACTATTCCGTACTGCCCAGCGGGCCAGCGCCAAACAGACCCCACAAGAGATTTGCCCCCTGATGGCTGATGCCGTGCTAGAAGTTTAAGCGTTGGACTACCGGCGCCGTTTTTGCGGGGCTAACGCTCGATGCAGCCTGCACTATTTTAGGAGACTGCGAAAGAACGTTGAAAAGTCAGAAACAGTCATGCCGCTGTCCGTTCTCGTGAAACACGATACACTCATCATTCGTTTCCTTTGGCGCGTGTCCGCAGGTGTTATCAGAGCACAAGCTGAGCCTCTTGATCTGATAGGCCTGCATCCTACGGAATCCTGACCCTGGGGACTGCGCTTGACCTCTGAGTGGTCGTTGAAAGAAAGGGGCAGGCAGCCTCGGGAAGCATCATAGGAACAGGCTTAGCGCCGTGGATCTAGCGCTTTCAGGGGGCTGGCCAGAAATCGTATCATGTAATCAACTGAAGTACATAGTCATAGAAATGTTAGGAGTTTAAAACTAAATGTATGATGCTTCAACTTCAAGACCGAGATCGATTCATGGGTGCGGTCCCCAAGCGTATCTCAGTTTCAAGACTCTGAAATTGTACGGTCCGTAAGTTTGAATAATTGACTCAACTCCGAGTCTCCGGATATGAACGATGCTCAGGCACCCGAAACTTTGTCTTGATCTTCTAACGTAGACATGATCTCTATCATTCTACAGTGTATGTGTTTGTAAGAACGCAACAATGATTCCAATTATCCCACTTCGCCATCACGAAAAGAAGCAATAAAACATTATGAGTTAGTAGGCCTGGATGGCCCGTCGCACAGCATAGCACATACTCTCATTACCTCCATGTGAGAAATCTTATCACAGCTTCCATCGTCTAGCAATTTCAATACCTTCAGCCAGTGTCCCTACTCTTGCATCGATAGCATAACCCTCCGACTCGAGCCGCTTGCATTCTGCATAGAGGTCCTTCAGAGGCGTCGAAAAGCACTCAATGAACTCATTCTCTTCTAATTCGGGTTTCAATGTCTGGTTTTCCGGTAGCTTCATGTCCACGTTAATGTGAACCATGTTGAGATTCGTGTTACAGAAGCCAGGATCTGGGTTTCGAAGTATAGATCAGCGTTTATTTGCAGAAGAGAGGTGGACATGCTTCATTGAATACAGAAAGTGATCAATCCCCACTCCACTAGGGAATGACTACGAGCTTTCTGTATCTCCTTACTGACAGTGAGGGCAGCCTTACCGTTAAACATTATCGGACTGACCTCCGCTGCAACCCCATGATACCCCGTCTCTTCTCTGAGTTCTCTGACTGCACTTTCTGCTGCAGTCTCTCCCTCATCAACTAATCCTGCAGGTACTTCGATGGTGACTTTGTTGATCGGAGGTCGAAACTGCTTCTGGAGGAGTAGCTCGGGACCGGTCGATTTTTGCAGGATAGCGACAATCCCTACGCCGTCCACGAGAGAATTTTTGGGGCGGGTCTACGCGAGGTGCCGTTAGCCACACCGAGATGAAGTCAGAAGAAAATTGAGCGCGACTAAGGTGTGGTCTAGGTATATAATGTGAGGCTTACCGAGCGCTCGGCGGACTCCCATTTTCGTTCTTTGCCTAGTGGATCTTTATAGGTGATTCTGATACCGCGTAAGAAAGATACACACCCAGGCACGACTTGAAGAGAGTCAAGCATACGATACAAGCTTTGTCCAGCGGGCATCTCTGATCATCTGTAAATCGTTAACTGCTGGCGGCCGGCAATGAGCAGGGATAAACGACCAATGGCTCGGTGGAGATAACCTTGGCATCCAATGCCTTGGGACCAGAGCTTGACATGATTATCACCGAGCTCTCAGAAGCGTACTCGAGTCCTGGGTTTGAGAGTGGATAGCCCACCTACCAGCATGGGAAGCTAGATGTTCTGCGTAAGCGAATGCAGGGTAGCAAAAGTGAGGGTTTGGTCTCAAGTGACGTTAAGCGTTTTCGAGCGTTCCATCGATTACACAGGGTGTACGGATTCACCGTCTATAGTATCTTCAATTCAACTTCAGTGTTTCATTGACATTTAGTGACTTTGCTATCCCGCCCACTGATAGAGTAACATGCTTAGCCTACATCTCAGATCTTCCCTTCTCTTCTCAACCCCTCGTATAGTGCCCATGCAGCCAGAACCTTTGCATCTCTGCCGCCATCTCTCCACACCTTTTCCAATGGACAGAGCTTCAGCGTAATCTTTTCGCCATGTTCTCTAAGCCCCGTCAACTTTCCCGACCATTCCTTCAACTGCTCTCGAGGAATTCGTTTCTGATAGAGAAACAGAGGAACGAATTCGTCACATCCCCCAGGACTTGGATATACACTCTGCTGTAAATGCTCTTCATTGTCTGATGAAGGCTTCGGTAGAGCCAGCTCAGTGAGATTAATAAGGTCTTCAGCGGGTATTTTGAGCCCAGTCTCTTCCTCAATCTCTTTAGCCGCACCACCAGAGAAGGTGCCCGAGTCGTCTAACATGCCAGCTGGCAGTTCAGCAAGCGACAGAGAGCCGCTTGGGATACGAGGTTGCAAAGTAAGGATCACATGCTTGTCTTTTTCAGTATTGGGAGGCACATCATCAGGCTGAAGGATTAGCTAGGTACGGGGTTAGCCTGATGGCCTCTTAGAACAAGTGGGTGACCTGTAGAATGCATACCAACATCCCAACTGAGCCGCCGCGAAGAAACACGGTGCCCGGAAGCTTCTCCCCGTTATCATTTGAGACCTCTGCTTTCAATTTTACTGAAAGATCTCGGAGTTAGTATTTCTCTTTAATGATAGACTCATGAGGTATGAAACATGTCTGTCGAGATGTACTCCGTAAACATGTCCCAATACTCATAACTAGGTCTAGATTAGCTATGAATAACTCCGAAAATATGCATACTGAATCCCAGACGTCCTCCCCCCAAAAAGTCAACGCTCTGCACGTCAATATTGCGAAGTTTATATGGGGCGGCGTGGAAGACGTGCGACTTGTTTTCCTGGATTGAGAGAGAGTGCTGAAGGGTAGATATCCAAGTTTTGAATGCGGGAAAAGATAGAAGCTGATTTTTGGAGAGTTCCGGAGTAAGTCGAACCGGACATTCGGGGCTGCTGTTTGGAAGAGTAAAAGTAGACATAGTAGCACTAAAACATAATGGAAGAACTGGTGTATTTGATGGAATAAAATGCTTAGCGATCAGCCGTGATCCTGAAAGCATAGAGATGTATTTTTATGGTGCTGGCGACGTCTTGAGAGTGGTCCGCACCTCATCATAATGCCTTTAGATGCGAAGTCAACTTGAAGATGTGTCCATGACGTTCCAAGGGAGACCGAAAGCATCCCTGTAACGGACTTTTGACCGGAGATAAACCACTTGATAGAAGACAACCCACCTCTCTTCCATATGCAACTTCGTACTATCAAAGTTCATTTGCGGCTTCACCAAGCTTGGTGGCTAAGCAACAGAGCTACGAAGAAAGTGACAGGTGCTTCTTGATGGATTGGGGTGCCTCGGACTTACACTGGTCGTAACTGAATCACAGGCCATTGTTTCCACATTCATTTGGACTTCAAGGCTCCTCCCCTCTGGAAACCATCATGACTACTCTAACCGCCCACACCACTCGTCTTCCTGAACACTGTCCCCATAAATTACCTACATCGTGTCGCATGACCACCCCTCAATGCTGTGCCTGTTCTGACAAGAGACCACATTCGTTATCTTACTCGAAATACATCGACGGCATAGGATTTGTATCTCAAGGATCCAGGCATCAAAATTATTGCTCATACTGTACAGACTTCTGGACTGCCAGGATTGCAGCATCAGATTTATCAAGATCGTCAAACGCTCAAATACCCCGCATACCTGACCAAACTGCATTCATTGAGAGGTGGTTCGAGTGGCATCGAGGATATACTTATGTGACTGATGAGCATGGACATCCAGAGCTGCGGGGTTTGATAGGTGAAAGACTTGATCAAGTGCCGCCAGGCTATCTTCCACGGACTATTGATGAGTTGAATGCGGATCGTTCGAATCCCTTATCTCAACACAGTGCAACTCGGAGTAACGGTCTTGCCAGACCTACCTATAACACGCATGATTCTGACACATTTGTGGCCCACAATACTATTGGGCCGGCACCGCAAGACTCAAATTCCGAAGAGAGTCTGGCTGACCCTCCATCTTCAACTTCAGCACGCTCCCCTTATCAAGCAAGACAGATCGTATCGCGTTCTGATCCTTTAGCTTCTCTTCGGCAAGAATTACATTGTATAAGAGCAGGCATAGAGCAAGTAATGTCAGGCCTTCGGGATCTTGGAGAAGTTCCTCCGAATTCCCCTACGGCTCTTCGTCAATCAGGTGTTCTCGACGATCGAATCCAACAGATTAATGGCCAATTAGATGGACTACAGGGGACTAGAATGAGTCTATTACCTTCAAACGTTCCGACTGACGTAGCTCCGCACCCTCCCATTAATCAGCACGAGGCTACCACTGCCACGTCAAATCGAAACACCGCCATAACAGGATCAGGCAACTTTCAGGCCAATATCATAACTGTAGAAGATCGTCACGTCCCAGCAAGAGCAGAGCGAGAAAGCGCATCTCTAGATCTCCAACAAGCTGAAAGCGAAGCACAAGCAGCAAACAATGCTCGACGGGATCTCTTACGCCGACATCGCGACGATGAAGCGACAGCTCGTGTGTACGGCACTCGTGAAGAGGTTGAGAGACAAGGGGCTGACTACGAGAGTCCAGTGGGCGAGATGTTTACACGAGCGTTCGAACGCTATAGGGCTGCGGAAGATGCTCGGCAAGGAGAGGGAACGGAGAGAACTTCGGAGCTGGAGCAATCAAGTGATAGAGAGCAGCAGAGACCTCAGGAGGCGAGGAGGAGACTCAGGGCTTTGCCAGAAGCTGGAGGAACACAGGGGCCCTCTAGACCCATCCCACCTCTAATGCCGTTTGGGCCATTGCCACCAAATCTTTCTCAGAACATAAATCATACTACGCAGCATCGGGCCCGAGGACAGTTCTCTAGATTACCGCAACACTCTACTCTTGCAGCAAATAGTCCGCCGGCTGAGCGTCCTCCACCGTTTTCTAGCATGCCGCAGCATCTTACCTCACAACCGGACACAACCGCGCAAGTTCACTCTCGAGTGTATACCCCAACGAACCCCCATTACACGTCAAGGAGCCCTCAATACACGCCAACGAGCCCTCAGTATTCGCCCACAGTAACGGGCTTCGGAGCGGACACTTCACTGCAAGCTCAGTCTCGAGGGTACACGCCAACAACTCCTCATTATATGCCAATGAGCTCTCATTATTCGGCCTCAGCAACGGGGATTGCGGCTGATACTAGAGTATCTGCCTATTCTCAAGAATTCAGCCCAACAAGCCCTCATTTTCCGCCCCCTATAGCGGAATCTGGAGTGGACACTACACTACAAGCTCAGTCTCAAAGGTACACGCCATCGATGCCCCAATATCCGGGCCTTGTAGAGGATTACGCAACTTGGAGAGAACGCATGTTGGCAGTAGAGTCATCATTCAACACAAACTCTATGGACTGGAACCCTTACTCCCAGAGTAACTCAAGATACACTACTCGACCTCCCAATAACACTCCAAGACACGATCCTAGTACGACCATCTACCCCCCTGCTCGTCCAGTTATCCCACCAACTCCATCTCGTCACGCCACTGATTTTTATACAACCAATGCGGCTAGCCAATTCAACAGCTTGGATCAACATGCTGCCCCCCACGGAACGCCGGATTTCTCGACAGTCGCTTCAGATGCAGCACGGATGCAAGACGCAGCTTCACAGGCCCAGCGTCGAATCGTTAGAGACGTCCGAGCCCGCCGCCATGGCCATATGCCATCCACTACATCGGGCGCTTATGACCCAGCTACCCTGAACCGACTCAGTAACCCACCAATCCACGGTAATCGAATTGAAGATAGCACCTCTGACTTGGGCGACGTCACAGCTCTTATGGACCGCCTCCGTAGACGCCGCAACGCCGTCGGCGAAATCGACGATACCCGCCCTGCTAGGCTCGCTTCCATGACGCCTGAGGCCGTGGAGGCAACAATCGCGAATATCCGGGCCCGCCGTCAAGCGGGGCTCTCGGCGGCTATTGATGATTTGCTCGAGCGAGATAATGCCGGCGTAGAGGAGCGAGAGCCGAGGGGATTGGATAGGGACGATGGGAGGCCGGAACCAAGGAGCGAGGAAGAGATGATGGTGAATATGGAGTGCAAGATATGTTTTAGCCAGTTGGCTACTGTGGCTGTGTTGCCTTGTGGTGAGTGCATGCTGCTACTGCTGTAATTTGGGGTTGTGTTAACCAGATCAAGGACATTGTGTGATGTGCAAGTGGTGCGCGGATCAGACCGTCCCCAGTCACAAAGCGGATAGGACGAGACCTGCCATCCAAGCATCTTGTCCCGTCTGTAGGAAGCGCGTCAAGCAGAAGGTGAGTGCTCCTATCATCTAGTCAAGTGGGGCATGCTGACATTTCGAGAAAGGCAAACATCTTTACGGGCTGAGACTCGACACTACTGGACATTCTCTCGCTTTTCTTCTGCTTTCTTGCTCTTTGGTAAAGGCAGTTTGAGCTTGCTCCGAAAGACGCGTGCGATAGATGGCGTGGTGTTGCTCATGGGCTTTGACGGTGATGATGAATTTCACGCTGATGACGCTTTTGGCTTCGGGGAATTAGAGGGGGTTGGTGGTGTAGTATTAAGATAGACTTTCGAAATCTGAGATACCCCTTGTGCTTTAGGAGTATGCTTTGGTGGGTGGTTTTTGAGATGGTGATTTGTGATGGCGGTTGCACGATTGATCCAGAACTGCTGACTGGGTCTCCAAGCCCTGTGAGAGGGTGATATCTCTCCACCGGGCAAACCACAGGCTTCTGCCCTCCAAGTCCCTCAACAACACGTCCCCGTCTACCTTTCCATCCATCATCACAGACTCTAAGCCAGGATCCATTTCCATTCCAGCACGACACCACAGCACCCGCAGCACAAAGCACACCCCCCCATCAACGAGCCGCATTCAGAAACAACAGAAAACGTAGAGCCCGTGTTCATTCTATACGTCATCTCATCTCCAACAGTTGGTCGAATAAATAAGATGTGTATCCTACACACCAAAGCAAAACAAGAAAAGAAAAGGAGAGGGACCCGGTGGTATATCCTTACAAGGCCCAGAACGCCAAACTCGTCAAATCCCGTGAAAATCCCTTCATTGCGTAAAATCCATCGACCATGAAGCCACGCTACCGAAACCAGACGCAGCCTAGAAATGCGCCCCCTCCCAACCCCCCTGCCGTCCCAGATCCCGCTCGCTCCCCGCCCCGCCCCACTCACTCCAATTCTCGGCATGCTCTGGGCGTCCGGGCGGTCGTGGCGGGCCTGTGGCGGGCGCGTATGCGGGCCGCTGCGTGGCGCCGTGGTATCCGGTGTCGAGTTCGTCGAGGGGTCTGCTGTCGATGGTGCCGGACTGTTGTTGCTGCTGGCGCATGGTTCCGGGTGTTGGGTGCATAGTGGGGAGGTGATCGGGCCCTCGGTTGTAGATGCCCGTGGCGCCGATGTCGCCGGCGTGGTCGGGGAGGCGCATACCTGGGCGGGGGTAGAGGCTGTCGGGGCCAGATTGGGGGACTGATTGCGCATGGGAGAGGAGCGTGGCGTCTTCATCGTCGTCGAGGGGGTGGTAGCGAGTGGGGTTTGCGCCGGGGTAGGGGTGATTGATGGGGGCGTTGGTGCCGTTGATGGGGCCATTGCGGTGGAAGGAGTTGTCGCTTCGGGAGGGCTCGAGGCCGGTGTTTTGTTTCGAGGGTAGGTAGCTGATGTCTTGCTCGCGACGCCGGCGGCCGACGGCGAACCAGCGGAAGCCTCTGCCGACAGCTTTGATGAGGTCCCAGGGGTTGAAGACGTCGGCCATGGCGTAGATGCCGAATGGGCCGCCTCGATAGGCTGTCTTGGGGTCTGGTAAGTAGCCAGGGGTCGACTCTGAGGCTACGATTTGAGAGCGTCGGATGTCGTACACTTTCCACGGGAAGGCCCATAGATGGAAGACGCTGAAGATGGCCATCTCGATACAAAGAAGGAGGGATGGGATTCCTACTTTAATATCTGGATAAGAAATTCTTGGGCTAGGCTTGATGGCGCCGGAAGACGTGAGGAACGAGATGATGATCTGCATTGAATATCAGACGGGGCAAATTCGGTGAAGACGAAGAACTTACCGTTTGCCAGAATGAAAGGAAGATGACGAGTTTGATCGCAAGCACTTTCAGAAGCGGATTGTGCTCGGCAAGGTCGTCTTTCAGCTGGATGTAGAACTGGATCAGGCAGTACATAGCGACTGTGACGCAAGCTCCTTCGATCACCATGACCTAGAGGTGTTAGTCTCTATACCTACTGCCTTGGAAGTGTGAGAGGCGCATACCCAAACATGTAAGAAAACCGGGCTTAGCGAATCAAGACAGTATCTGCCGGCGGCCTGAGATCCAACGGCTACCAGGGTCATGAAAACGCGTACGAAGCAATATTGGAAAACACCAAACCATATTATCTGCCCAGTTTGTCAGCAGTCGTACCAATTAACCATTTAGAAAGAAACCCTACATTGAACCAAGTCAATCCACTTCTTGGTGTTCTCCAAGGACCACGTTGACCACAACAGCACTTTCTAAACCAGCTTATAGGTAGTACCCACCCCCTTGGCTGTAGTCCTCTGAAGTAGTCTTTTTGACTGCGTATATCCGGCGCAATATAGTGACAAAGCAACGCGAAGAAACTTGCAATAGCGAATGCTTCGTAGCAGTCCCGAATAACCTCAAAGTATACAGCGTGTTTGTAGTAATAGTAGGATAAAAAGGAGACGAACGCGTAGATAGGGACCATGAAGAGAACGCGGATGATACTGAAGGCACATCAGTAATGGCGGAACAGTGTTACTTTTGACTTGACTTACTGCCGTTGCTCGTATGGCTTTAGATAGTGTGTTGCATGTCGCCAGATTAAGTACCAGGACACGAGGATGGCAATCACACCAAAAATAGCAGAGAGGACAAGCCCAAAGTTATGAAAAGTGTAGTCTTTCCATACTCCAACCTCGTTGACTACAGCATGCGATCAGCAATCCATACCCCAGATCATTATTTCTGCTGTTGAACATACTGGGTGTGTCCTCCAACGTTGTATTGCATACTGTTGCTAACTTCATCTCGGGTCGCGTGCGGCGATGGTGCCCTTTAGATGTTGGATAAGAGGTGCTCCCAACTTGGCAGCTTTTGTTCGTATTATCCTAGGCGCCTGGCCGTTTGCCACCAGACAATAAGAGGTTGTGTGGAAGCGAAGAAAAGCCCACAAGGTGTACTCGCAGAGCTAGGAACCAAGGTTGTTGAAAGCTGATATAGATGTGTCGTCGTTACAGGGAACAAGAGCTGGTGGGCTGGTCCAGAATGGGTCTCACAAGCGTGTGGGCTGAAACCCGAGGGATTCTGCTGCCTTATATGGTAGGCAGTTATCTCACAGCAACAATGGTGAATGGTGCTGCTGCAGCGCAATAAACAAGAGTGAAGAATCACGGAATAGGTCCATTCAAGTATAGGATGAAGTCCTTCGTATTGTGGATCTGATTGTCTGCGGCTCTGTTGAGTTTACCCCGTAAACGGTCGCTACGCCACACGCTAGCCCTTTATCTAGACCCCACGATCTCGCCTGTCAACGTGGCTTGACACGCCACATTAATCCCTGCAGCACATCAAATCTGCTCTGCAAAGCAATGCATTTCCATGAATAGCGCTTGTACCTCGTACGCTGCCATCTCACTTTGTAAAGGTTCCACTATTGTCGGATTTTGGCTAATCTCCACGTAGAGGTTGGTACAACAGATCCGCTCCAAGCTTTCTACGCACAACCGACCACATCAATTCTCCATCCAACGAAGCAAGGCACCAGCCTGATAATTTACAAGAAAGGTATCGTCTTCTCTTAACGTCGGTCTCTCCTGTCACCGCGCCGGCCCCCACCTCTACCCTGATAACCACCTCCATAGCCTCCCCCCCTCCCGCCATAACCTCCTCGCCCGCGAGAGCCAAACTCAGGCCCTCGGTCCACAATAATGTCTTCATCGAAGGTATACCTTCGCATCTCGTTGCCTCTCCCACCTCCACGACCAGCTGCTAGCATATCTAACCTCCGGTTCACGGTGCTTCTTGTAACTGGAAGGTAGTAGAGCTTTGGCTTAGCAGCGGTAGACTCGAAAAGATCATTGAGTGCTTGAAAACCCTTTCCGCTATCAATCTTCAATATTGCACCGGATTGTGAGGTACGTGGCTCGGCGTCTCGGATTCGGGGCCCTGATGGCGCTCCTTGCACGCCCTGCCCAGCTTCAATTCTCGACGACGGAGGCGGCCCCGGCCGAGGAGCGCTACTGTTAGAACCGGCTTCCTGCAGGTACGCCTTCAAACCATCGTCCTCCTCTTCATAGACCACCTCCCACCGTTTGGCAGCTTGACCTCTCCGGATCGACGCCTCTGATTCAACCTCGATCCATTTCTTGAGCTTCTCTTCGGGGACGAAATCAACCCAGAGCGGCTTCCTCGTTCTTTCGTCTGGCCACACTCGGCCATGCAGGCCAGATCTAACCCTTGAAGCAGCGGAAGTATTAGTAAAGCCAGCAAGGCAATGCGTTCGGACTGAGTCGAGGTAGAAGTCTGTAATAACTTCGGTATCGAGTGCAGAGCCGGGTGGTGTTGCAAGGGCAATTAGGTGGTCTTTGAGGTTACCTGATTGAAGAGGGCGTGTGAGATCACGAATGTAGAGAGCAGATGTTGCTGGATGTGTCGCAGGTGTTACAATCCGATCGTCATTATCTGGATCAAGAGTGTGGGGTGGTGATGACCCTTCACGCTTAGAGGACGCTGTGAAAAGATTTTTGAACCTCGTATCTGATGGCGAAGGCTTTGATGGCGAATCTGTTGTTGTTGGGTGCGTTGTCGTCACTTTCTGATCAGGTTGAGGCTGCGCTTGATTTTTCGCTTTGTCCGGATCATCTTCAACCATCTCAACATTCGCATGCAAATGAGTCTGACCATTTGTTGGCATGTCCTTGGAAACTATTTTGATAGGTGCATCTGCCATATTTGCATTAGGCTGCCTGACTTCGTCAAACAGTGCGCTGGTTGCTCCAACGTCTTCTGGTAACTGTACATAAGGTCTGCCATTATCTGCCCTTGCCCTTTTTTGCACGATCTCCATGGACGATAGAGGCGGACTTTGGCTCCTTCGTTTTCTTTTGTTTGTGTCTTCTTGTAGCTCTTGTCTGCTTACAGCAGAACTGTGAGTAGAACCGGCTGCAGCGATCTGGGTAGAGTCGGCCGTAGGAGCCGACCATTCAAGGACCTGCGGGCTTAGCGCATGTTCGTCACTTTGTGGCTCAACGCCTTCCATCTGTGGAGCATGGGCTTCGGTAGGTGTGGAAGCTCCTAAAGGCGGTCCCACCGAGGGTTTGAAGTCGGGGCCATGGCCGACAACTTCTTTTCGGGGTGCTTGCGGCAGAGCCTCTGCATTTTGTGTTGTGTTGCCCGCAATTTCCTCGCTCTGTACTTCATCCTGAATAATTGGTTCTGGCTCAGTTGCAGACCCTGCAACCCGATCTCCTGCCGTGCGATCCGCGCTGTTATCCACTTTTTCGACTGGAATCTGTAGCGCGTCACTGCCATTTATTCCATCTCCTAAAACACCATCATGGCCTTGCGCCGGAGGTGTAATTCGCGTTTCTACCTTTTCCTTCTCATCGTCTTGAGTACTTTCCTCTGGTTCTTGCTTTTGTTGAGCGACCTGCGTATTCCCAGCCTGTGCATCAGCTTCAATCAATCGATTTACCAGCACTGCCTTGAGACCACTCTTTGGGAGCCCACGCTTCACAAGTTCGTCGCGAAGTTTGACGACAGTAAGCTTTTCGTAGTCCGACATCTTGTGAGAAAGCGTGGGCTTAAAGCGCAATTGGTAGATGACTGGTCATCGAGGGTCGCATTCTTCAATGTTTGTCGCGTTAAAGGCACCAAAGTTTGCGGTTATTTTGTCCCCGTTACATAATAATACGCTAAGTCTAAATCTGACCGGATCAGGTTAGCTCAGAGCTTCAGAGCCGCAAACACTTCGGCACTATACGGAAGTACCGCTTTCGTGAATTTCGTTGGAATGATGCCGCCATTCTCTTCTCTAAACAAACAATTTATTTCATAAGGTACACTTCGGGTTTCTTTCACAATGCAATATGCACCAACAAGAAATCGATATGGGAATCACACAGCACGCTCGCTCCATGGTATCCAGTGCTAACGCCCCTTTAGCCAAGCATCGCCAGCCATGTGATATGTGCAATTGCATTTCCACGTCTTCTGTACCCACTCAAAAGTCTTTGAATTCCTTGTCATATTTAGAGGCCATGTCAGAGGTGTACACGCTCTTGCTGTCTGGTGCAGGATCGTAATGATCGAAGTTACTAGCGTCGGCGGGATGCCGTATCTCAGGAATAATAGGACCTTTCATTTGCCGATAATAGAGTGCCTCCCAGTCAATGCCTTTGAAGAATGGATGGGATTTGACGCGATCAATGCCGCCAGATATATTACCAAGCCGGTTAGAAGGGTTTACGGTGCACAGTCCGCCAATGAGATCTCGGGCCTCTGAGGATATACCGCTGGGGTAACGGACCCTGCCTTCGACAATTCTGTTCAAGCGTTAGTCTCGTCCCCTCACAGTAACGAGGGCTGGTCGTCCTACAGTTCGTAAATTTTCATGGGATTCGGATTCCAGAACGGTGGCTGTCCGACAAGGAATTCGTATACCAATATACCAAAGGCCCACCAATCCACTGCGGTACCGTGCCCTGGGAATAAGGGCGTCAAAAGAGGACTATTCCGAACGGCTGCCCAGAGCCTACCTGAATTTCTGATTACTTCTGGGGCAAGATACTCAGGCGTACCGCATAGTGTATATGTCTCTCCTTGAGTCCCTGTTAGAATCCGATGTGGAAGTGAACCAAGCACTGTGACTGACTGTTTCCGATGTTCTTTGCAAACCCAAAGTCCACGAGCTTAAGATGACCCTCTGCGTCAATGAGTATATTCTCCGGCTTCAAATCCCGATAGGCAATGCCTTTGACGTTGTGTAAAAAGTCGAGAATTAGTACTATTTCAGCAGCGTAGAATCGAGCGGTATCCTCGTCGAACTTCTTTGCTCTTCTTAGATATGTAAAAACTTCGCCGCCAGGGCAATAATCGAGCTGTAAATGGTCAGCAAACAAAATGACAATAGTTTACTGCAGGTTCGCGAACTAGCATGTACAAAGAGTCTCGGTCGGAGAAGCTGGTGATCATGGTGATGATAAAGGGGTGGCCGGCGACGGTAGCCAGAGTGTTTCTCTCGTTGCGAATATGCTCTACCTGCTTCAACCGAATAACTGTTTGAATGTCGGTCAATTGCCGGGAAAAAAAGGTACAGGAATGTCATAGAGGGACTCACTGTCGACCTTTCGAAGTATTTTCAAGGCGAAGACCTTGTCGCGGCCCTCTTTTGAAGAGCCAGCCAGGCATGTCAGCCATACTCGGGCAAATGTACCTGTATACCCATAGTTTAGCCCCAGTCACGCTCGACGACTTTGAATGGCCGAACCCGTCCCAATAGTCTTCAGAAGCTTGAAGTCCTGTACTCTCAGCTGCCGCGAGGCACAGCCCAGTTCTTTATTTCTAGGATCTTGTGAGATATGATGAGGGGACAGAGGCCTCGGATTTTCCGTGAAGCGTTCTATGAAGTTTTTCTCCTTTTCTTGCTCTTCTGGGTCGATTGGCTTCGGCTGACCGAAGGCTTTGCTGTTGCTGCGAAGGAGTTTTGGACTGTGCCCGTGGGCTAGGTTCTTTATCGCGGCTGCTGCCATGTTTGCGCTCTGAAATTCATGCCTCTTCTCGGTGATTCTTATAGGAGAGTGGACAATTGGACACGCTCAGCGAGCGAACGAGCGATGAATGGCTGCATGTGAGTGTCACCAAATGTGCTGGATTGGTTGTTTGTTGAATGTGGATGTGGGAAGTATCATTAGAATGAGGAAGGTTGGAACAAGACCGGTTCCAAGAGCCTCGCATGAATGATGAGGGGTGACCCATGGGTCCAGGCGTTGCGGCCAGCTTAAATGACGAAGTTTGGGGGTTCCCCCGGGAATTGCGGTAATTACAATACATATTCAATAATCCGGCCAATTAAAGATATCCATCAAACCATGAACGAATTGAACCTTTGGCATGGCCTGCCAAGACGCTGTACCTTAGCACTTCGTTCCTTGCAGCTCAACCCTGTAGTCCTGTAGGGTGTATCCTAATCCCAAGTGCTTAAGTACATCGACAAAGCCTTTTATCGCTTCGACTACGAGACCGCAATTTCTGTACTATTTATGTTGCACCATTCTCAGGATAGGATCGGGGATGGTCACAGAGTAGGCAGGCCGGTAGAGACCGGCAGCCGCCAACACATTACGAGTCCAATCTCCGGATTCCGAAGCATGTTCTAATGCTCCAACGCCAAGTAAACCTCCATGTAACGCCTCTTCATGAAGGAGGATATCTCAAGCTGTGTTGGTGTTCAAGATGAGAGCCACGATGAGACTAAGATCGGTTAGCAAATCAGGTTGCAAAGGCAGCATAAGTGTTTATCGAAGACTTGCCCATAAAGCCCAAGGACCTCTCCAAAAATCAAGATCAAAACCATCCCCACAAATATCCTTGACTGTAACATGTATGATCGTACTCCCTAAGCCCTGTCAATACCGTCTCCAAGTCATCTTCGTCGATTGTACGATAAGAAGGTGACGTACAACGTCGCCCACGACTCCGATTGCATAACCCGCTGCCAGTCCGGTCAAACCCACCGATAACCCAGCTGCCAGATGCATAAACCCACTGTGAAGAATCAGATCAGTAATGCTTTACCAAAAGAAGCTGTGCAATAGATATGCCGTACTCGAACAAGCCTATGTGATGCTCTGGCGGTGGACTCATATCCCCAGCTATCAGAACCGCTATCACGAGGGAATAGACCGCAATGATTCCGGCCATGACCACCGGGATCAAAGACTATATGACCGACTATTAGCGTTTCATTCAAGACCTCGCTTTGCTTTATCCCATACCTTCATTATTAGGTCTGGTCGAAATGTCCCCACGCCCGCAATCCCTATGCCTGATTTTGCAGTGCCGTACGCTGCGCCGGCGCCTGTATATGTTCGCGTCAGGTTGTGCTGGTGGTGAACGCTTGTTTGACTCGAGACTCACATCCGAAGATCATCTATGGTATATAAGTGTAATTCGTGAGATGGGGTTTGATATTCGTGGACTTACAGCAAAAGCAATTCCACCCTGAGTAGAAGATTAGCAGCTATTGCCGTAAAGGGCTCTCGAGTCATACCATGCTGAAGAATGGCGCAAATTTAGGAGCTGTCTCGTCTGCCATGGTAGGACTTCAACCCTAACAGATGCAACGGAGGCAAAAGTGTGTGGGCCGCGACCTTACCACCTGTCAAGGTGGTCGCAAAGCGATGTACGGGAATGACCACGATCTCTTGTTATGTTTGAGAGCCAAGACAGTGACTTCAAGGATGAAAAGAAAACGTTGGGTGAACAGCCTCTTGATGAAGGGTTTGTTTATAGTGGTTGCAGAAAGAAACGTCACTGCAGGGGGGGCCTTTTCCTAGATGACCCGCTTGCCGTTTTTGACTCTCTTTGACCTTGAATTTCCCACACGTCCATCATACACAGATAACTTCGCGTATCTAACCCACAGGATGTGGGCCTTGTGATATAGGTATTCAGGATACCTACAAATATATTCGAGATCTATCTTTCCTTGAGGGAATACCCGCGCTCTTTCGGCATTGCAAGCAAAGATTGTGGGACACCACCCTGAGGGGCCAGCACTCCGTGGCTTGCAGTACCATCTACCCTGGTATATTCCCCTATCAAGGCCTCTTCCTAACGTTTTACGACGCTTCTACTGTAGGCAATTAAAGATCTGACTGCTATCTTTGACAGGATATCTTTATATTTGGCTGTGTTGCGAAATTGTCGATCACCGGATGTATAGGGATTGTGTACTACGACCCACAAGGCACAAGCGCTTCAGCGAGCATGGCGGACTATAGTGTCCAGCAAGGCAGGAATACTCGGCCGAACAACTATGGTCATGCATCCCCATACCAAAGAGATGCCGCCTTTTCAAACATCTTCGGCGCCGCTCCGCCACCTGGGAGAACTCAGACAATGACATCGGACACAACTCCGCTCCTCCCTGACCGATCTTCGACAATGACTTCTCAGAGTTCCATGATGTCCCAGTCCTCTACAGCAGCATCTACACGAATGCAGTCTCCGATGCGGCAACACCAGAATGGCTATCCTCCTCCTACAACCAATGGATATTATCAAGGCCAACGGCAAAACAACGGCCTTGTACAACCACAGCCACACCCCCAATACCTTCCGCAACCACTGAACCCGGATCGGCGCCCTTATCCTCAGCCACAGCGTATCGACTCTCGACAACCTGCTCAACCACAATATAATAGACCTCCAGCCAATCGTGGGTACCCCCCAAACCTTGTAGATTCATACAAGCCGATTCCCAACCGTGGCTACCCCCAGGATCCTGCACTTAACTCAGACTCATACCGGACGCAGTCAATGGCAGCTATTCCCGGGCCGTCATCATACAATCCCCCAACAACCAACTACAACCAGGCTTCCGCTAACTCTTTCCGACAGCCATCTTATCAATCGATGGGCTCTAGAACAACAGCACAAGGACGCGTTGTCCCTGAGCGGCATGACGAGAGAGCAATGTCGATGAACTCGTTTTCGATGGAAAGGGACCATAATCAGACTATGAGTGGAAGAGTGATACCCAATAGAAGGCGCGAGTCCGGACAAGATGTTCCAATAGCGGAGCTGCCAGGTACAGGCGCGCCATATGGTCCCTCACCGTCAACGGGGCACCCCAACGGACGTCCGCAGAGCGAGAGTACAATAACCCCCCAAGGAAACACCCAGTCACGTACGATGTCCATGGCTTCTACATTAGCGCCATCTGAACGCAGCGACTCGTTACAGCATAGGCCTTCTATGAAAAACGGGGGATCGTCTGGTAGCAGTGTAATTCCTGCACAAACCAGGGCGCCCTTAGTATACCCTGCTCTTCTGTCCCGCGTGGCAGATGTGTTCCGGGAACGGATAGCGGCTGGAGATCGTAACAAGAACGATTTGTCTTACAAATTCGCTTTCACCGGTGCTGAGGCTGTGGACCTTATTGCGTACATTATCAAAACCACAGACCGCAATCTGGCCCTGCTCCTCGGACGTGCTTTGGACGCGCAAAAATTCTTTCACGATGTTACATACGATCATCGACTTAGGGATTCGTCGACTGAGATATATCAGTTCCGGGAATCGCTGATGGAGGACACTGCGAGTAACGTGAACGGCGTTTTCACACTTCTAACAGAATGCTATTCACCAACATGCACAAAAGATCGACTTTGCTATTCAATTGCGTGCCCTCGACGCTTAGAGCAGCAGTCACGACTGAATCTGAAACCACAGCCTGGGTTACGGCGACAACAATCTTCTGCCAGTCTACACGCTGATGAGAATGATGAACAGAAGCTTTGGATCAACACCGTATCGAAAGAGGTGGCTGACAGTGTAGGAGACCGCGAGAAGAAACGACAGGAGGTGATATCGGAGCTCATGTACACAGAACGTGATTTTGTGAAGGACCTGGAGTACCTCAGGGATTTCTGGATGAAACCTTTGCGCTCGACGAACCCAGCCAATCCATCTTCAATTCCCGAGCAGCGCCGAGAAAAGTTCATTCGGGAGGTGTTTTCGAACTGTATGGAAGTGCATGCTGTGAATTCGAAAATGGCGGATCAGTTAACAAGGAGACAACAAGAAAACCCTGTGGTTAAGAACGTGGGTGATATCTTCCTCGCTTTTGTGCCTCGCTTCGATCCGTTCATACAATACGGCGCCAACCAGCTCAATGGGAAGTACGAGTTTGAGAAAGAGCGACAATCGAATGTTGCATTCTCTAGATTTGTTGATGAGACCGAGCGCCTGAAAGAATCTCGAAAGCTAGAACTTAATGGGTACCTGACGAAGCCCACCACAAGATTAGCACGATATCCATTACTTCTAGAGAACATATTAAAGTACACAGCCGAGGACAATCCAGACATTCAGGATATCCCCAAGGCCATTGCTACAATTAAGGAAATCCTGACCAAGGTTAATGCTGAGTCCGGCAAGGCAGAAAACCAACATAATTTGAGACAGCTTTCACAACAACTAAAATGGAGTCCCGGCGAGAAATTCGATCTGAAGCTTCTCGAAGAAGGCCGCGAGCTAGTCTACAAAGGCCCTCTGAAGAAAAGTCCCACAGACTCTAGCGAGGTCTTTGTTTATCTGTTCAACCATGCTCTTTTGCTAGTAAGGATCAAGACTGTCAATAAGAGAGATGAGCAACGGGTGTATAAAAAACCTATACCTCTCGAGCTCTTGGTCATCACACAGATGGACGAGGTAATCCCGAGACTTGGCATATCAAAGAGACCGTCTTCAAGTCTCATTCCTGGAGCAGCCAAGGCAGCTATGAATGTTCCAAAACCTGCATCAGGCACGAAAGAAGGCTATCCCATTACTGTGAAACATATTGGTAAAGGAGGATATGAAATCACGCTTTATGCTCTCTCTCAAGTTCAACGACGAAAATGGATGGAGCATATTGAAGGACAACAGAGCAAGCTCCGAGACCGAGGTACCTTTTACACCAAAACCATACTATCTGACAATTTCTTCACGAGCGCACATGGTGTTAATTGCCTTGTGCCAATTGGTAAGCTTCAGCATTAACATTGAGGTATCGACTGGACTAACTTGATTATCAGATGGTGGACGTAAACTCGTCTTTGGAACCGATGCCGGTGTCTTCATCTCAGACCGTCGGCCAAAAACACCAGATGCCAGACCTAAGCGCGTGATTGACATTAGCTCAGTAACCCAGATTGATGTGTTAGAAGAGTATCAGATTCTTCTTATACTTGCTAACAAGGCTTTGATCTCGTATCCTTTAGAAGTTCTGGATCCTAATGAGTCTCAGTCGCCACTTGCCAGGAGGCCTAGGAAGATTCAGAACCATTCTCAGTTCTTTACTGCCGGAGTATGTATGGGTAGGCATCTGGTATGTACTGCCAAGATGTCGGGAATTTCAACCACTATCAAAGTGTATGAGCCTATGGATACTGTTTCGAAGGGAAATAGAAAGGGAGCAATTCCTAGGATCTTCCAGGGCGGTCAGGACGCTTTGAAGCCTTTTAAGGTTTGTGATTTTTACAATTCTCGTAAAAACAAGTTAATTTTGTTACAGGAATTTTACGTACCAGCAGAGGCAACCGCTGTAAATTACCTAAAGTCCAAACTCTGCGTCGCGTGCGTTCGTGGTTTCGAAGTCGTCAGCCTCGAAACACTAGAAACGCAGCCTTTGCTCGACCTGGCCGATACCTCTTTGGACTTTGTTACTCGCAAGGACAACATGCCCATCTCCATCGAACGGCTCAACGGCGAATTCCTGCTCCACTACTCTGAATTCTCGTTTTTTGTCAACCGCAATGGGTGGCGAGCTCGACCAGATTGGCTTATCAGTTGGGAAGGCAAGCCATTAAGTTTCGCGCTATCGCATCCATATCTGCTTGCGTTCGACCCGAGTTTCATCGAGATACGACATCTGGAGACGAGTGTGTTGGTGCATATCATTACCGGGAAGAATATTCGCATGTTGCATTCGTCGACGAGAGAGGTATTTCCCCCAAACAGACCCTTTACCATTCCATTACAACGTCTTATCATTATTCTCAGATCCTATACGCCTACGAAGAAGACGACGGCCAAGACGTCGTCGCAAGCCTCGACTTCTGGTCCAAGCCCCCACCGCAATAACACGTCCTCACGCCCAAGAAAACCCCCCCTCGCCCACTCTCATCCAGCGCTTCGCGAGCATTTCCCGGTCCTGGCCAACCCCCCTTTAGCGTTTTCTTGGTCTTTACTTTCCGCCCTTCCATCTGTTGCTACGATGCCATCTACAAGCGTGGCATTCTGTTCACCGTGATTGGCTACTTGAACTTTAGACAGGGTGTTCTTGGCGTTTTTAGCGTGTGTTTCGTGGAGATGGGGGCGGTTGATGTTGTGGATTGGTGATGGGAAGCCGGTGGGAGGATGGGGCGTTTGGTGGGCCGGGGAGGCTGTTTGGCTTATGTAGTATCGGTTGGTGGGAGGGCGTAGAAGTAGCGAATGAAACAAGTACGCGGTGCTTGATGTATGCTGGTAAGGGAACGTTGTGGATGCTTTTGATGCTGATGCTTCCAAGTTAATTCTTCTCTCGTTCACTCATTACTATTTTCTTTCTCCGACAGTACATACATATTCCATCATTCCTCGTCTCCAGCCCAACATCTTTACATTTCAAAAATCACAAGCGAAAAATCACGCTCCTCGGCATATGTACCTACATAGAAAGATCCATCGCGAAAAATGTTAAAAATCTTTCACACTTTTTGGAGGTGCGGGGAATGTTTTGCAATCATTCATTCAAGTCTTTCCACCCCACCAACCAATTCTTCCCCATCACGGAAATGATGGTTGAATCCTATCATTTTCTTGGTTCGCTTGCTTGTAGAGTAGATTTACAAAAGTTTTGGTTTCGATCCTCCCACATTTCTCCTCCGTGGCCCCCCTTTCCATCCCCCTCCCATCCCCCTCCCCTCCCTCCCCTCACATCCATCCAACTTTCCACTTCCCACTTCCTCAACCCATCCATTCCAGAACCTCCAAAAACCTCATTACTCGTGTTCCTATGGCTCCCCCCAAAAAATTAAAAATAATTCCGATCCGTTTTACTCGAAAAGAGGGGATGAGATGGGAAAGGATGGGGTGTTTTTATGATAGGTAGGGGGGTTATGTTGAGACGCCCGGGGGGTGTTGGGACGAAGAGGAAGAGGGAGGGTGTTGGAAGTGGGGCTGGGAGGGAGGGTGATACTGCATCCTCCCATCCCCATCCTTCCGTCCTGCCTGGGGAGTGTATCTGGCTGACCAAGTCGTACTTGTTCCGACAGATGAACGGCTGGGTAAGGGAATCCGTGAGATGTCGAGGTCGATAGATCACTGGGGGATGGAAATGTAGAAAAGTGCATGTATATATCGTAGCTCGTCGTGTTTGGAGACAAGCAGATGGACATCTGGAAGGAGGCATTTCGCTAGAGAGTAGCGTTATGAATTTATTGCGGGCTGCCAGCTTCGACAGATAGATCTGTGGTTACTAGGAGATATCCATGAAGTGCACCGTTAATAGAATGCATAGTTCAAGGGTTTCTTCGAGCATGTCCCGTCGGACCAACATTTCAATATGGCGATCGAATATACTCTTCCATTTCCTCTATGTATATATACCTCCTGCACACCAAATCCCTACAATATCCCTCCACCAAAATGCAATGTTTCTCCACAAAGCCAATGCCTAATACCAACAACCGACCGAAATGAGCACTTGCGAGATATTAAAACACAGAGATCACAAGTATTCAGCCCTTGAAACTTTGTGTCGGAAGATAAAGAAGGTCGGGTATGAGACGGCCGGGTTGCGACTGGCCTAAAGATTTCTATGGTCATAAATAGGGAGGATTCGAAGTTAATCTAGTGTCGTAATGTGTTCTTTTGATAGCCACCCTCCATCTATTTTTGGTGGCCGGGAAGTTCGCCTTGCTTGTATAATGCCCAAGAGGCACAGGCGGTGATGAACTTCGAATGAGGTACTCCGGATGTTGTGGTCGAATGTCAATTGGGTGAGAGGTTTGGCGGTCGGACGCCTGAGCGGCGGGACGTGTGATGGAGTGATCAGCGGATCGGAGCGATAAAAATAGCGGGATCATCGAGTATGGATCTTTTCGCTTTCGGGCTTCCATGTACCTGAATGTCTCCGTCAGCTTGAACACCAAACGAATATGATTCACAAAATGTAAAACGCATAGTAAAAAATAAACATACCTTCAAAGTCATGCTTTACGAATGCCATTGGGTCGTCCGGTTCCTTGGAACCCATCTGCTGCACTCCCGGACTGAAACTTGTGATCGGTAAAACTACCACATCTCCAACTTTCTTCGCAGTTTCAATCCCCGTAAAGCTTTCCCACGTAATATTCTTCCCGTCCACTTTAATATTAAAGTATGTAGCGTCGTTCAGGTAGTTGAAGATTGTATCGGTCCATACCGCCGGACCAGTGAACTCAACAGTGCTCTTGTCCATCTTTTTGTCTTTGAGTATGCCCAGTTTCTTCATTCGCAGGGCCTCCTCCGTAATATGTGCTACAACATTGCGAAGAACAGGATGCCCCGGTTTCGACTGGATGGTCCATTGGCAGAATTGTATCCGGCGCGAGTACCATTCGCGCCAGTCTGCCCTGTCCGGGTCGGCTTCAATACCAACAACAAGGCCAATGGTCGACCGAGGGACCTCCTCCGGTAACCACTCGGTCGTAGACTTGAGTGCAGTGGTGTCAATATCCGAGTATATGCCCCCACGAGCGAGGAGAATGAGGTAGCGGAAGAAGTCGGCTTTTAGAATCGGTAAGGGAAGGGATTCGTATGCCTCCAGCACTTCGGGTACTGATGCGTAGAGGTGTCTCAACAGGTAGACTGCTGCTTTGTCCGTCACCACTTCGTGAACGAACCCAGGATGTTGCTCAGTCCAGCTTGCTTCTGGTGTTCTGAACGTATCTGCAAAGTCGCCCGAGCCCGGGGTATACTTCCAGGTCTGCCATATGTAGGCGGGAAACTTTGATTCCAAATCGTAGGGGAATTGGTATTGTAGGTTCTCTCGTAAACTCTTACTACTAGGATCCACCATCGGCTGTTGTGATTTTGATTTGCTATCGGATTTTTGTCGAGGCGGAGGATAGGGTCTTGAGGGTTGTGGAAGGCCTGTCGTTTTGACAGCAGAGGGGCCGTCAGCTTTCGGACTTTCTAAAGGGTTTGTCGGCGTTGTAAATGATGTGTGGCGTGGCGAGTGAAGGAGGTAGACAGTCGTGAGTATGAACGCTGCTAGTATCGCAGCTTTCCGAAAGGTAAGCATCGTTTGCCAGCAGGACACGTAAGCGCGTAAAAGGCGAAGTTGGCCGGTCTGCTGTGTAGGCAAACCGACAGCTTTGATAGCTAGGACGATTACCGAGCGTGCAACAGGGAATGGCGCTCGAAAGGTGGTAAGGGTGGAATTGTCGACAGCTTGGGTTCATCAGTTCCAGACTGAGCTTTTCCGAGCTGGATTAGAAGACGAGGCCTGCAAACGCTGAGTAAGGCCGTTGAAGGGTAAAGATGGAAGACTCGTGATGCATGAAGTACGAGAGTGCTGGGGGTGGCATCCAACGTTGAATACAATTGGGGGCTGGAGCAAAAGCACCCCTATCGATTGTTTTGTTGTTGTTGTGTTTTAGGAAAGAATCCTGTACATCCGGTCACAACGGAAGAGGTCCAACAATTACTGCTAAGTACTGTACTGGACCCTACTGAAAAGGCCGACTGCAAGCGTCGGGGCTAGGAAAGTAGGGACAGGGGGAGACAGGTAGTACATACGGGATGGATCGGTAACGTTGCTTGCTCGTTTCCTACTGCTACTAGGAGAGTACTGTACCACTAAATCGCTTGAAGTAGTAAGGTCAGGTATCGTGAAACTTTGCTGACCTTCGGGATAAGCGAAAAGTGGAAGGCGAGAGCGATTATTATTAGACCGGGTTGTCGGTTGATGAGGAAGGTGAATGCCTACGAAGGTACAGTACCACCAATACCAATCATGTATTCCGTACCGAGGACAGCAACTGGGTAAAAGAGATGAAGGCAGCCTGATATTCATCAACTGTAACACTGCACTGCTGTGGAGATTGTATCATCGCCCGCAGAATCCATGATATGTAAATGCCTTTGCGCAGCAAGGAACCTGTCAGATAAGGATTTGCATGCATGTAGTTTTGTGTGCCCCGCCCCCCACCTAAAAAAGATCAATAATACTGATAATAATGCCACTAAGAGAGAATAAAATACAATAATGATAATGACAATAAGCCTCTATTACCAGCATTACTGCCTACCCAAGATTTGAACCACATTCACGACAGAACTACAGTACAAAAAATCAAGGAATGGCCAGTCTATCTTCTGCAATGTTCCGCCATATTCAACATTCCTTTTTTAGTCAACCAATGAAATATTCACGCAGGATGGCCCATGGTACGGCGTAGATCACGGGTAAAATGCGTGCGTTTCATGGCACCACTCCGACATGATCTTCCGGACGGCATTGTGTTTTTCCGATTCTAGATCGGCCACCGAGGTTCAAAATGATCTCATCGCCGACGTTTGTGCTTATCAGGAATGCATGCAATGTCTGTTCAATGAAAACCGTCTGGGATCGGGTGAATTCAAAACATGTCTACTCGACCCGCACAATCTACAGATAAGCTTGCAGCCTTGAATGCAGCCCACGGCTGTCCATTTAGATCTCACAACCTCTTCCTCGTGCTCTGGCGAGCACTGCATCTTCGCCATCGCCTAGCTATGACTTTGACTGGTGCTCACTCTAATATAAGCTAGCCGTAATCCCTGGACGCCTTACCTGGAACCCTTCGATGTCGCTTCGCCGTGGGGGCCAACGCTCACCCCAAGAAACTCCGGATGTTGGCCCCAATATGCTTCAAATCTAATAAAAAGGTGTCGTGTCCGAACAGTGATGTATCTTCTCCCAGTTCAACGTGTGTGACAGATCGGTTGCCAGCTGATCTCAATGTCTCTGCGATCTCTCGCTGCTGCCAGGCCGGGAACAGAATGTCACTTGCGACCCCCATCACCAGGGTAGGATGGTCGCGGAGCGGAGCAAGACCAGCGACAAGATCGGCCGGTGGGCTCTTGGAATTGACAGCGACAGGCTCCGAAAAAGATTGGGATGATGATTGAGATGGCTGCTCTTCATACGGTCTGTCCGGCAGTGTCAAATTGCAGGACTGGTCCGCCAAAACATTCGGTTCTCCAGATGAGAGCTTGGAATTATTTTCTCGCCGTCGCTGAGACATCTGCAACTGGTGCTCGCGCCCAAGATCAAAGAGATCCATAGCCTTCGAAACATAGAGCAGACTGTTTGCATCATACTCAAGGCAGAACTTTTCGCCTGCATGGTCGAGATAAGTCTCGATCAGGAAATCCGGACAAAGTGCAGGTTGTCTACTCGGATCTGCTCTTCGTCGTCCGAAGCGCTCCTCCCACTCCGGCCCGCTTCTGTATGTCACTGTAGCAATTTCTCGGGCAAGTTTCATTCCGGCATGTGGAGGTATCATATTGTAATAGAAGCCACGAGACCAGTTCGGATCCATCATCAAAACCTGGCGCTGGGTATGCCTCATGGCGATGCTGTACGGATGGCTCCGAGCACAACCGCTGACGCTAACAATCTTGCCTACTCTTTCTGGAAAGAGGGTACCAGCAGCAAGACTTTGCATTCCACCCATGCTAGAACCAACGCTTGCGTACAACTTTGCAATTCCGAAAGCATCTAGTAACCTGAATTGTGCTCGCACCATGTCCTCCATTGTAAGGATCGGGAACCGTGTCGCATATCTCTGACCATCAGCTGGATCAATTGATGCAGGACCTGTGCTGCCATAACAGCCCCCTATCACATTTGTACATATTACAAAGTACTTGTCCGTATCCAGCGAAGCACCAGGACCAATGAACTTCTCCCACCAACCTTGCTTCGGATTTATCTCCGTGCTGTGTGCGTGACTCGAAGCCGAGAGCCCCGTATGCAACAGTACAGCATTGCTCTTACTCCTGTTCAGTGAGCCCCATGTCTCGTATGCGATATTAAATTCGGGTAGCACGCCCCCCCAATCTAGGAGTAAGGGCTCGTGCGAATGCCAACTTTGATGTTGACCGATATTGTAGGAAGGCTCGGGACCAGAGGATATGGAGCGGGTGGAAAGTGACGCGGTTTTTGCCTCTTGAGCATCAAGACACGGAAAGGAAAGCGCAGGGTTTGTCGGATCTGTAGTTTGTTCAGGTATTTCATCCAAAGCCTTTGCTACTGCTGATTGAGCCGTTCGGGATGCTCCTGCATGGAGACTTCGAGATTTTGGGACCTGTAGACTTCGAAAAGGTGAGGGATGTAGCTGGCGATCCAAACATACAGATTTGGACCGAAGGGCAGGCTTTGGGATGTTTCTCGATGCGGTTCGAGCAGCGGCACCGACGCTCCGGGGGAGTGACATGTCGCGGTCGTCTTGTTCTATATACGGAATCAGTAGTTTCGACAGCCCGTTGGGGACTTGAACAGTTTGAGGGCGACATGGTGTGTCAGATTTCTTTGGGTGAAGTAACACCAAAGTTGATTTGTCGTCACAAATGGCGTGCTCGCTTTTACGTAGTACGCCTGTTCGAGAGCAAGCGCCGCTTACCTAATCCATATATACCTGAGGCAATCAATTCAGATCTTTCGTTGCCTTGCCTTACCAATTCTACGATAGCATCAGAAGTGTGAGATTCCGTCTTCTCTTTACGCCAGATCTATATTCGGGACCCTGTTGTCAGTACCATGAGAATCAGGTTGGCAAACGGACCGATCTCTGTGCGGGATTCCTCCCCACGATCGACTAACTAATTCTTATCGAGTATCTTCGGTCACCCGTTGTACGCTGAGGTGTTTCCCCGAGCTAAATCTACTCATTTCATAGTCGAAGCATCATCACAGAGTTATCAAGAAGCAAGCTGGACAGAAATTTTGATGTTGCTAAAGCCTTCCAATATTTTCTAAACTCCGTGTTTACATATGCTATTGAGATTGGGGTCTGAACTTGCTTTATATTTTGGGGCAACTATGACTGCTGCCCTATCTCTCATGGAGCTCTGTTTTGCTGTGCTCTCCATTCCGGTCATCAATTCTTTTGTTGTCTCGTTGGGTTTGATATGCATCGAATGAGGCTGAAATGGTTTTAGCGCTATGAGTCTATTACAAGCAAACGTTCATTATTCCACTGGCTTTCGATCTTTCGACGATGATAAAATGCGCAGAGTGCACCAAGAGGCATGTTCCAAAGCACAAATTCGGTCTCAAACTGGGCGTCCAATAGGTCCCCGGAGTGCAGTATAAATTAGGCGAACATATAAATGAACTCAATTCGATATCGTTTCCCTTCAGCATTATGTACGAGCTCGAAGAAATATACATCCAGGCCACTTTGTGTCGTACCTACCTAGTCACTATCCCAAAAAATCCGATAACAGCATGGCCACGCCGTTGAGCGCTTTCCCACTCCTCTGGAAAAGCTCCAGGACAGAGGGCGATCTACCAAGCTGGAATTAAGTTGGAGAGGCGCGGTGACAAGTAGGAAGCCCTAGTGTATCCAGCTACAACGACCTCGACCATCAATTGTTGATTTGGCTTGGCCTGGAAGAACAATATCTGTATCGAAATGGCGACCAATGGAAGTGTTCCTGATGTGCGGTAAACAAGCTTTGCGGGATCTCCGAAAATGCCCCGAAAGGCGCACATCATATCATAGAGACCGAGGGGACCCAGGCGTGCTAGTGAACTTGTACCGAATCTCAACACTTTTAAGGTTTGCTGCTATTCTACCTTAGCAGTGGATAACTAAGGTACTTTAGGCGGATTTATTCTTTATTTTGTTTCCCTTGACGACCATCTTCTTACATTCAGGCCTTTGCGTCGCACGATTGGTTCTTGACCTTCGATGCTGCCCGTAGGATACATACATACTAGCAAGAGCTACTTGAGTACTCAATCACAGACCTAGAGTACGCATCTTGACCACCACACGCGCTATGGTCAACCCTTCCCCACTCTCTCCGCTTGCGGCTCCCCTGTTGCATCACTTTTATGTTCCAATCGTCCACTCACGCAGGCGCACGGTGTCTCAGAGATACGGAGCTCTCCCAATGATCGAAACGCCCTCAACTGGACGCGCGTCCTGCAAAGGGAAAGCGTGCAGATAGCACAATCTTACGACGGGGCACTAGGAAGAAACAAGCGGAGGTGCGAGAAGTCAGTGAACAACAATCCATAGCTAGGGATGTCACTATTGATAATTTTGGAATGATAAATCGAGATCCATCAGGTCCATATGCTTCTTTGCTTAATTCTTCGTGTCGGATATGCTCTACAATCAAACCCCGGGTCAGATTTTGTTTCTACTCAAGCGTCTGTTTGTCCATTTGGATACCTCTAGAACTACGCAAACCGCTGATTGTTCATCAACTTGCTCATAATACACTGGAACAAGTCTACTTTATCACCTCTACATATTTGCATCCTACCTAATCCATACCCATCCGCATTGTCCCCATGACCCAGCATGGTACTCCTCACGAATACGAATAACCCAATTGCAATACTGTCAAGGTTTCGTGTACAGAACTAGCAACCTCCCGGATATTCTTTCGTCTTATTAACCTCCATCACCCATCGTCGCTGAGAACAATCATAAGACATGCCCGCCCAAGTCCCCCCCCAAGAAAGGTGAGAACCTACCACGCTCGCACTGCGCTTCAAACATTAGTTTCCCTCGCGTAAGCCATATTGATCAAACAAAACGAGCATCGGTTCGAGGAATCTTCAATGGTTCTTTCACACCTCAACACCCCATCCGAGCCCGGTGAGTCTATGCCCTATGCCTCACCAAAACACCTCGCCGCTTGGTTATCCGTTTACCAAACATATCCCGAACCAAGCACTATTCTCTCTGCCTTACAACTCACCTCACCAATCCAGCAACCCTGTTGGAATCAGATACCGCTCTCCAGCTACTTCCATCTTCGCCACCATTCTCTACTTTCCATTTATATATATATATCTCCCACCCCATCCCCCTCTTCCGTTCCATATCACCACACTCCCCTCCCTCCCCTCCAACCCCATCCACACACCATCCACCCACGAAACAAAACCCCTTCCGATCAAAATCCAAAGCCAGAACCCCATACCCCCCCCCCCCCCCCCCAAATTCACATCTCCCACTTCCCAGATCCTTCACGATCTCAGTCGCCGCAGCGCGTTTGTGCGCGCTTGGGGGAGGGTTGGTAGGTGCGGTTTTAGGAGTTTTTTTTTTTTTTTGAGGAATTTGGGCAGAGGAGGGGGGGAGAGGAGAGGGGAGGGGTCTTGTTTTCCTTGGGGTGGTGGTTTGGGGGGGTTTATGTAGTAGTTTTTTGGCTGAGCGGAGAATCCGGAATCGGTATCACGCTGCTAGTTCATGAGCTGGATGCGTAATGCGCATCATCCATACATCTACTCTGGACCCTTATAGAAGCAAAGTACATCAAGCCATCATCTCCACCCCCTCACCACCCTCTCCTCCTCCCTCCTCCTCTCCACCAGCCCCACCACCTCCCTTCCCCACACCCCCTCCGGGCCCTTTGCCCCCCTCAAAACCTCCCTCTCGTGCACTGCTGCCTCCTCCTTGGTCATACAAACCAGATCCCCCAGTGCGAAAGGTAGCACCTTCTGTCCCTCGACGCTCGTATCTATTGTCCAACCCTGATGGGGTTTTATCCACGGTACTAGCACTAGTCTGGTCGCGAGGCCGCTAACGACGCTTTTGCCTCTATGGATTTCTTCGACGACGTAGCCAACGTCGTCTTTGGTGACGGGGATGCGCAGGCCTAACGCATCGGCGCCTGTGCTGCGCACGAGCTTTTCGCCTAGGCCCTGCAGGCGGCCGAGAATATCTTCGTACATCTTGTCTCTGCCTTTGCCGCCAGAAGCCTCGTGCGGGTACCCCGTAATCTCCAGGATGACAAAGTTCGCGACGGCGTACCCAAATACGGCTGGCATCGTGCCCAACACGGGCAGGATCCTTGCGCGGAAGTCGGGCAGCACGCTCAACTGGTTGACCTGGCCTTTGATGAACTCCTCTTCCGGAAGCGGCAGCAGTTGCGCTTTACCCTCGCTGGGCTTCTCCGTGGAAAATACAACCGGGATACCTTCGCTGATGCCCGCGGCTCGGAGTCTTCGTCTCGTGGAGCGAGAAAGAGGATCTTCAGTACTGGCACTGATATCGTCGACACACACTCGTGTGGGGTCACTCTTGCAGCCTGCGCCCATGGAGCTGACGACGCGGATGTTGTGGGAGTGGCAGTATTGGAGGAGCGCGACTTTGCTGTCAATGTTGTCAATAGCGTCGACGACGTAGTCGGGTTTTCCAACACTGCCACCCCAGCCGTTGAGGAGCCTCTCGGCTTTTTCAACGGAGAAGATTTCGTTGAAGCATTCCCATTGCACCCAGGGTGCCACGGCTTCCAGGCGCTTTCGGACGCATTGGACTTTTGGAGTGCCTACGTCTGCGAGGGTGGCAACGGCATGTCTGTTTAGTGAGGAGAGAGTGACTTGGTCGAAGTCAACGAGGCGGATACGTGAGACGCCGGAGCGGGCAAGCGCGGAGACGCAATGAGAGCCGACGCCGCCGAGACCGACTATTGTGACGTTGGAGGCGCGGAGTTTGGAGAACCGGGGAGGAGTGAGGAAGGAGGAGGTACGGGTTAGCTGTTCGGTCACGAGGTCTTCAGAGGATTAGTTTGGAGTTCTTTAGGGAGAAGCAGGTGGTGTGTTATTGCCTTCAGAGTAATCGCCCTGCTGTGCCCGGCGGGCTAAAGCAGCAGCTCGCTCATCTTCCTTACTAGATCGAGGGAGAGGGGCAGCGGCACCAAAGTCTGTGAGCTTCACTAGGATGGTCAGCGAAAGGCCATTCCACGCGATGTCCAAGAAGACGGAGCATAACGCACCCGTTCGGCATGATGGCTTTCGTTCAGCTCCGGAATCGAAGCTTTTAGTTCTTCCACAGCCACTTTTCTACGAATGACTTGGGAGCCGTAGATGATGCCCGCGACTGCGACGCCGGAAAAGACGGCAGTTGCTGCGAGCTGAACTTGGTGAGAGGAAGCCTGGCGTTCCAGCCAGGAGGCCATGGTCTCGGGGGGTGGAGAATCTAGGCTAAAACGAACGGTCTTTTTGCGTCTCAAGTTGTTACTGGGATCCATAATAGGACTGGGACTGTAGTTTGATCATTGTAAAGCTCTGGATCAAGATTGATATATGGAAGAATGGATCAGCCCTGTGGATGACATGGCAAGCTAGCGCTGTCGATCTCCCGAGCTGCATTCAAACTGTGGCTGCTTCAAGCTTCTGCAGAAACCTTAACACACAACAATGTCATGGTGTTGGCAAGTATGTCCTCCTCAGTATCTGTTCAACCCATTCTTCAATTTAGAATTTGAGACTGACACAGCTACCTAGGTTCGACTCAATGCAGAAACCCTCACCCGAGCTCCACGAAGTCCGCCCTTCCTGCTCCTCCAGGAGCTAGGTAGCTCGGCACGCACTTATGACTGAGAGACGTGAACAGAGATCTTAGACTTCCTGCCTAACCCACTCGATATTACCTCCACATTCAAGCTCGATATTCAAGCCTCATGCTCGCATATTTGTGAGAAATAAGAAAGTATGGTTTTACACCTCGCAGTGTTGGGGAAAGCGACGTGCAGCAGCCGTGACGACACTATCTTCTCGGAGACGACGTGCCGTCTTCTTGCGAACTCCCGTTCTGGGAGGGGGCGGGAAGGTGGCGAGATACGGCGTTGGTGATGAGGCGTTTTTGTAGTTTTCAATCGGAGAGGCATTATTGCTCCGTAAGTCCTTCCCTGTTGAAGCTCACACTGCTCATGCTCACAGAGACAACAGATCGACAGTTCCCAACAGTTGTAGTAGGGATCGAAACCTCTTTCCCCACTCGAGCATTTGTGCGAGCGAGATGTGAGATTGTCGGGTTGGAAGAGGAGGCAGAAGGCTCAGTGATGAGAAAATGTGTCAAAAGCCAAAGTCGTAGGGCAGCCTGCTGGGAGCGGCTCTGCTCGAAATAGTGGAGCCGAAGAAGGCAAGGTTGTCAATGAGAACTTGAGAGCTAATCTGAGAGCCTGGAATCGAAATGGATGTGGCATATTATTCTTGTTGATAAGCACGCAGAATTCATTTCATGGAGGCTCTAATTACAATTATAGATTAAAGAGTCCTTTTCATTAAAGTAGCCATTATTTACCTGCTCTCGTTATCATACATACGAAATCTGACTGTTCATGCCACCCTGTTAAACCGATGCCTTGGTCACTCGCACCCTCAGTAGCATCTCTTATTTATTAGTAGCCTTGAGGTGCCACTCAAACACCTTTTGGAAAACCCCCTTTCCATTATTCTCAATCACATCTCCGTGACAGGGGATAATCTTCTCAAAATCCCAGCTGTTAATCTTCTTGACGCTGCGATTAAAGTCCGGCCTATCACTCATACTAGCCGCATACCACAAGAATCTCTTCTGCCATGTCGCCACACCAACTGTGCTTTGAAATTTGATGAAGAACCTCGTCAGGAACCCTTGTGTTGGCCTCTCGTTCGAACGGGAGTACTGCTCGTTTGCAGGTAGGTTGAACATCATGTCCGCCTCAATCAGTGTCCTATCCGGCTTATGACAAAATACCAATTCCTTGTTCGCATGGCTACCAACGTATTCGTAGTTGAACTCGCGATCAAACTCAGGGTCGACGGTCATGGACTCTTTGTTCTTCTTCGTCCACACGTGCGAGAAATTTGTGCCAGCTGTTTCCTTGTTTGCTTCGCGCTTCTCAGGGAGACCCTCGACCCCGAGGAGCTTGGCGTTAGGGTAAGCTTTGGCCCAGTCGGAGACGAAGATGTGGTGCTCAAAGTCCATAGCAGTCACATAGGCGACGTTGTTGCCAAGCTGTTCGACGGTGGAGCGGACCTCAGGGGTGAGGGCAGTTGGGGAGAAGACAGCCAGTGCTCCGGACTGAAGACGGACTGGTAAAGATGTTAGCTTGATCAGGGTTGGCGATGGTGGTTTGAAGTACCAATTGTGCCTCGTCCTCCAATCTTAAGGCGGCCAAAACGTGCGAACGGTGCGGAGCAGGTGGTGATATTAGGGGTGACTTTGCGAATCACCATCACCGAGGACGGGTCTGAAGGGATGAGCTTCTTGGACGACATTGTGGGCTTTTGCGCAAGAGGTGAGCGGTGGTAAATAAATATTAGTTGAATGTGCTGTAGGTCAGGTTGGTTGGTATATGTACGAAGCTTGGGGCAATATCAAGTTAGTATATGGATGCAACTGATTTGCATTTATTGTGCTCAGTAACCAGAAAACGCCCACTAATCAGCCATCTTTGATTGGTGTCTGGTGTCTGGTGAGATTGACATGTGGCGGGGCGGCGTCCTCGGAGTGAGACTTAAGATAGAGCTCGCAAGCCGTCATTGTTTTCCAAACGGGTAAGAAGCGCCCGAGGTCAATGTGAGAGCGTCAAGATTTTGCGTATCTGCATTCCTACTATTCCGTACTGCGTATAGAGTGTTATCAAGAGTCTTGCATACTGTGACAGCACGCCTCCGATCAATAGCTGTCTTCGACGGAAGTCTTAAACGTTCACCGTGCATGATGCATTGTATTGTCTTGCATCATCGGGTTCCTCCAGGTACCTACCTTACCTACCTTAAGGTACCTTTAAGGTACTTAAGTACCTTAGGGCTTTCTTACTACGACAACCTTATCCACATACCCCTGCAACTGCAAGCCCTAAGTTCGAAGACCTCGGCATCTTGAAAGCGACAGACTCAAAACGACCTGATCACTCAGGTACCTTACGTGCGAGTAGTGGATATAAACACCTATTTGGAATTCCAATACGGACTCAAGGTTCATACTCTGCCCCGTGTATCCTGGTCGTACCCTTTACGACAATATCTCTCGTTCCTTCTCTTCTTTTACTCCATCAATATAGATATCCACCTTCTCATTGTAGAAACATACATGTCCCGCAATCAGAGACGACTCGGCCGTCGGATATTCATACCACCATACAATGTCCTTGTACTCTTTTCCGTTGATGTCGGCAGAATAATAGCTTGATTTGCCTTTATATGGACAGTGAGTTACGGTATCACTATTAGTGAAATACTGCCATTGGACCTAGAGTTTTGCATCCATTAGCAGTCGTGTGGCAACAGCTATCTTGGTCCAGCGACTCAGCTTACAGAAGGTTTGGGCATGTAGAATCTCGTCCGCAACCCCGTCTCAAAGAGGAACATGTTATTGCTGCTTTCTGCAACAATCACATCGTCGATCTTGACTGTGATCTTCCTGGATGACGGGAGGATATCGATGCGTTTGTATGGGTCTTTCGGATGGCCATATATCGGTTGGTCCTCTTCAAACCAAGTGTCTACCCTCATCAGCATTCCCATCTCACTGAGGGACGGATGTGGAACAAACCAAGAGCAGCAAATTCAAACCTTATGAGACCAGCAAGCGGGCCCTTCTCGAACACCAGCACACGATCCGTCGAGTTTTTCTCCCCATTTAGCGTTGCTAGAAAGGCCGAACCCTCCTTGTCAACAGCATCGTTCTTCGTCACAGAACCGTCTTTGACTGCCTCGATAGGAATATAGTATTGAGGGTACCAGGGATGCTCCCAGACATGTCGAGCTGCTGTGGTGTCAAATACCCAGAGGTTATCATACAAAGCTCGTACGCGGCGGCTCGTTCTCTCTAATTTATGTGGGCCTTTGACAAGCAAGTCCAGTGCAAGTTTTGTTAGACTAGGCTTGGCTGTTAGCTTTGGTTAGGATCTGTTTGGGTAGATCCTAGATTTTGAAGAATGCTTGATCAAAGAATTATAAACGAAGAGAGTACTAGAAATGACCGTCGATTCGAAGATTCAGCAATATAGATACGAAAAACTGCTGATATTAGTATATCAAGAACATGCCTTCAACAGCTTCCGACCCTTCCAATCCTACCAATAGATTCTTAGCCAATACATGAATGAAGCAACGCAAAACCGAATGAATCAATCCACATACTTAGCCATATCAACTCTTCTGTCTTTTTGTTCTGCTATCTGACATTCAAATGCTTTGGATTATCTACTGGTCTTATACTGCCCTGGCTTCCTTCAGACCCCTCTTTACAGAAACCAATGACGATGAAGCTTAGTCACACAACTTGTATGGCTTTCTCTGTCCATCTTCTGCAATCTTTAACTAACGGTATCAGAATGTAAGTTCAAGAGACCGCTTTTCAGTTTTGATCACTCATCATGACAAATCGATGTCACTGAATTTCTTCGTAACATCTTCTTAACGCTTCTGCATCTGTTGAGCAAACCATTACTGATCTTATATTGCCCTGGCTTCCTTCAGACCCAGAAATCAATGATGATGAAGCTTAGTCACAACTTGTATGGCTTTCTCTGTCCATCTTCTGCAATCTTAACTAACGGTACCAGAATGTAAGTTCAAAAGACCGCTTTTCAGTTTTGATCACTCATCATGACAAACCAATGTCACTGAATTTCGCCTTAACATCTTCTTAACAACGCTTCTGCACCTATTGGGCAAACCATTTCCCGAGCAAATCTACAACTTCCACCTCCCCACCTCCTATTCCCTCCACCCACCAAACACCAAAGCATCAACACCCCTCAACCCCCAACATCCCTGTCTCGCCCAAAACTACACACAACCCCCACCGTGCCCCTCAATAAAATTCCATCATAAGAAGATACCCATTCTGCCCTTCGCCCCTCCCACTCTAAGACTCACTTCCCCCTTCCAGTACCTAACCCCTTCCCACATCTCAACTCATCACCACCACCACCACCACCACAATACACACCGTGGGCAAAACGCGGCATACCACCAAGGCCTACAACAACGGCTCTGGGCGCTTGAGTACGCGCTTATAGCACGTCGACCTCTGAAACTTTGTGGGTAAGAGTGCTGCGTTTGTGAGAAGGGAAGGATCTCGGTGGGAACGCTGGGGGGTTGGGGAGAGAGGGAGGAGTTGCAGGGGATATTGGAGGTGGGGGATGTCGTGAGTGTGGATGAGGTTGGAGAAGGGAATTTTGCTGAATAGGAGCCAAGTGCGGAATGTAGAGGAATAGCCACATTTCTGTTCTGGATTTTCAATTCTATCGGCTCGTGTATGTACCTTGTTAGCAAACCCTGCTTTTGAACGTTGAGATAGAGATGTAGATGGTAGGGCCTACTTAGCTCTAATGGTCGAATATACTACTATATATTTCTGAACTCTATCAGCTTGTTTGACTGCGACAGTTGCTGAGAGATGAATGTGTTGGCCCCAATCATAGTCAAGCACCTGTCGGATCTTACGAGCAATGGAAAGGCAATCTTTCATACCATGTAAGGTTACATGTGCGCAGCTCATGCAAGAAAATGTCTCATTATGAAGACAGGCGTGTACTTCGTGAAATCTCAATTCAGTAGCATATCCGCTTGGTAGATGGTGAAGTAGATGCTAGATAGGGTCCTGATCCTAGCTTGTCCTCTACTACGTGCCTGAGAGGTATCAAAGAATGTCATCTAGCTCCCTGAACCTCAGACGAGCACCTCAACTCCGACGCCCTTATGTACTTGAGAGGTATTAGCAGCTGAACAGCGGGAGCCTTACAGATGGGTTCAATGTACCAGCAACATCATGTTATTCATTGACGACACGGAGATTGCCTCGGTTGCCCGGCATAGTCTTCTTGAGAACACCCCCAACTCCTTGCCTCTCCCTGTCCCGAGTGGTTTGACTGAATCTCCCACTCTCTATCTCTTCTCTCCCAGCAAGAGCCACCCGCTCATCTGCGGCCACCGTCTCGGGTGAGGCATGGAACCGTCTGTCCACGGCCGAGTTCAGCGTGCCACGGAGAGTTTCCCCTGCGCCCTAACCCAGCATAAGCCGCGCTCTGAGGTTAATCTTAATCAACATCTGATGACTCACATGTATCCCCACGGCGGCAGTCTTCAGCCCTTGAAGCGTACTGGGATGTGGCGCAGTGCTTGTTGTTCCCGGTCCCCCACCCCTGCCGTATGGATAGGAGAAATTGGGTCCAGTGGGGCTGATTCCAGGACTTCGTTCTCTGGCTGTGCTCGGCGGAATTTGCACGCTAGGGTTTCGTTCCCTACCTGCAGGTTGGGTGTTTGGAGGGTTTGGGCTTCGCTCTCTCATGGTACTCTTCGCTGGAATCGGCGGACCGTCGTAGCGCTCCTCTGCTTGCGGGTTTGAGCTCCAACTATCGCGTTTTTCGCTCGTGCTATAAGTGGGTTCCTTTACGACGGTGGTGGTTTGCTGAGGTTGACCGCCAACTGTGGTCGTAGTCTTTCATGGAATCAGCTTAATTTTTAAAGCACAGAATGTAGAGCATATCCCTGGCTGCTGCGAGGAGAACTCACAGTTGTGGTGGTAGTAGTGGTTACTACTTGGTTTAAAGACGGGTCATAGTGACTACTGCGAGTCACATCACTGCCTGAGATACTCGGGATTGTGTTCGTACTCGCTGCTTGGGACGTTGTGGGCTCGCTACCACCGTATGTGGAGTCTGGTTGTGGAGTATTCTTGTTGGAGTTGGAGGAAAGGATGCCTGACAGGTGCCATTTGGAGCGCTTCTCCTTTTGCGTGGGTTCAGGCATCGGAGGGGTTCATTCAGCGACTATCCTTGGGTGATGTTCTCGACTGGACGCAAGGTAAAGTTTTGAGATTGTGGAAAGCGGGATACTGGTGTTGGGCAAGCGTGCCGCAAGCCTGACGTCACAAGTCGTGGCTGACGACTTGCCGCCAGGCGCACCCATCAGGCCGTAAAATTAGGTCGGCGATATCCCTCACGAAATCTCAATACGACGCTATCTAATACTCTACACATCTACGTTTAGTCAAATAGATCTTTTTGGATTATCTAGTACGAGCGTCTTTGTGATGAGATTCGACTATGAGAGACAGGAAAGGCGACATTCACGGCAGGCGATTCACTTGATTTCAGCATAAATGCTGCTATGGTGATCAGAGAGCTATCCATCAAGGCCACTGCTTGCATTCTACCCCTGTGGTGCAAGCTGCAATGTCTAAATCCTCTGAAAACTGCGACCTGTCTGCGGTCCCGTCATCTTGAATTCTCTTTACACCTGTCTCATCCATCACCGGTGAAGTGTGCCCTGATGTAAACAGTGCTTGCAGTGGCATGGAAGCTTAACTTCGTTAAGTCTTCGGAAGGTATCAGCCCTTTGCTTTAAGACGTTCTCCGACATAGAAGACGTTCCAAAAACTAGTACCGCCATTTGATGTGACATGCTGATTGACGTATATTCAAGGCCCGCCATTGTGAAATGAGGCCGCCGGAAAGGTAAGTCGGCTTTGCGTTTGGAAGTGAGAGAATGACAGGTGTCTCGGAAGATATGATTGAAATGATGTGACAGTGAGTAAAACTCGAATATGTGTGTTCGACAACGTGGTCAAGCAAGCTCTGTGCTGATGTGCAGTTCTCTGATGTTTGGTTTTGATGAAGTCATCCCCAAGTAAGCTCGATAAGTGGTTTCATTCAATTCACCTTCATCAAGATACGCCGCGCAACGGGTTGGGTTTTGGGTTGGGTGTAATGATGGGTTGGGTTTTTAACGAGGGAACTCCGTGGCAGATATATACTATTAATGGAATAGGGAGGTGCCATATATATGGCTGGTAGGAAGTCATACAAAAAGCCCTGTAGAGAGTCACGTAAGAAGTCATGTAGAAAGCTCTGTAGAAATTCATGTAGAAAGCTATATAGAGTGTTCGATAGGAAGTCTTGTATTTAGGCGAGTAGGTAGATGAGTAGGAAGCTGGATAAGGGGCTGAGTAGGACGATGGGTAGGGAAGTGGGTAGGAAGGTGAACAGGGAGGTGGGTACGGAGATGAATAGAGAGATGGATAGAGAGGTGGATAAGGAGTTATGGGCAGTAATTCCGTTAGTAGATAGGGAATTTTCCTCCATATTGGACCCCGTTTTCTGATTTTCCCCATCTTCGACCCCTTTTTACACCACCTTCTTTGACTATTGATAGTATATATTTGCCACATGGATTCCTCGGTGTTAAAGCAATAGGAGCCGTAGTAGGAGCAATAGTAGGAGCAATAGTAGGAGCAGGAGGAGTAGTCGTTCAATTAGGAACATAGTTTCTGATTAGGAACATAGTACGGCAGACTACTTGCAGTGCCGTTACACTGCCCGCTAGCCTAGTTGGGGCTAGCGCTTATTGCGGTACAAAACATACTAGATAGCCTTATCAGATCTACACTTGATCACCCGGTAAATCCCAACCCGATCCGTCACGCGGCCTACATCAAGAAAATGCGAAGCTGTCTCATTTCAGAACTTTAAGTGCGTACGCAACAAGACAAGGAACATTCAGGGTAATATCAGTTGGTCTGGCTTATCAAAACTGGCAGAATACATTGAAGTGGCATTTCATGAGTGGGAGACGATGACCAGCATACTAATCAAGAAGAGACTCGACGTGTTTCAGGGCGATGAACTTAGCAGTAGTAATTGAGTTGAAGATCGCTCGCTCTCTATAAGTACTCGCAACAGAAGAACAGGCTACTTTAGTCATTCGACTATATCCATGCATCCAAAATTTTCAAGCGTAACCGAGAATTCTGGTAGTAATTTGGAGACACTCCCCCTGGTGGTCCTTCACCCCAGGAGCACGAGGTTTCTACTATAGGTTTGCAATCCAAATGATTTGCAGACACTTCACGAACACCCCATCCAGGTATCCTCACGCTTTCGCAGTGGTATCAATAGTAGTCGCAGGAATTCCCTGTGGCGTCCCATTTGGAAGATTTGGAAGTCTGTGCGGCATGTTGAGCACCCCGATGTCGGGAAGCGTCAGAATTTTCACATCCTTCGCAAGCTTCTTTCCAAACGAGAATTCGAGGGAGAGTTTAAGCCAAACCTCATTTTGGTTCTTCAAATATACCATAATCTCACCCTTCACGAAGCGGAGATTGATGTCAATTGCTATCCCAGTGCCGAGATTGCCGTGGAATTCGCCAAGCTTGAAGCCGTAGATCCAGACAGTGATGTCTGTGTCAAGGGTATCCGTGTCGATTCTGCCATCAATCTGTATGGAGGGGTTCGGTTACTTATGTCGACTGCAGGAGATGAGCTTGAAGTTAAGAAAAGGCACGTACAACCACCGGGCCAATGCCCCATTTGAAGTTAATAACTGACGGTGGCCCGCCACCTGCAGTGTTTCCTGCCGGTGCGGTGAGGTTCCCAAGGATATTGGTAGATACCTGCGGTTTGCTGTTCGGAAAGGTATAGATAGGTGTAAGGTCGGTTGGATCAATACTTGTTGGTACCATAGTAGTGCTTGCTCGCTTCGCGTGGGCGATGCTCTCTGCGGTCCGCTCATGCGGTGCTTGATCGCGACCAAAGAGCTGATCCAATAAAGTGTTGCTCGTGCCTAGTCCGTTCGAACCTGTAGGAAATGCAATTGAGGTCAAGGGCATCAAAGCCCACACCGAAGAAAGGCATAGCATGGAAAGAAGCATGATTGGCGAACTTGTAGACTGTTGGATTGACTGCCGGTTTTTGGCAAGAGGGAAAGACCGATTCTTATCTGAAAATGAAAGACAAACGACGCAACATAGTAAGAAAACCTTATCTTAAGATGCCCACTGAAATGCGGCGCCTTTACAGTCGCAAAATGAGGGTATATTTGAGGGCCATATCTGCTGTAAGCGCAATTCGACAGAGAATACCATGCCTTTGTTTCGACCGTGTCAAAAAACACGGATCGCAAGAAGATGTAAAACATAATTCATGTGTTCGCCCGCGGGGGTTTATCCGAACATCCGACAGGCGCATACAGGATGACCGTCAGCCAATTGTTTACTTGAAGTAAATCACGTTTCGCGGAACAATAGGCAAACGCACCAACCAGTCATACTGTTGCGACAGTGCAACAGTACTGGATCTAGAGCGAGTTAAAAGGTTTAGGGTTTGATCTGGCAGTTGAAGGCTTCGGAAACTGCTTCACCTAAGACAACAAGCGTTTCGCCTTCTGCACAAGAGCGGTGCGATTGAATGAAGAAAGATAATGAAATCAACCATTACTCACTGCATGATGAGCAAATCGCCAGGATGCACAACAGACTCGTAGCTGCAGCACTGTAGTATAGGATATACAATATCACAACCAGAGAGTAAGTAGCTAAAGGAATCGATTTCAATGGGCCAAGGTCTCATGTGGCCGATCGAGCCAGGTTATGAACCGCTCTTCCGATTGTAAGGTATCCAAAGCTGGCTGCCCGTGTCTCAGAATGAAACCTGAGGCTGAGCACAAGCATCAACGAAAGAGAGCTTTGTTGCTATAGCCATGCATCCAAGTGACTAAGAAATACATGAGTTAAGGTGGTTTATGTAGTACTGAACCCCTCTTGGACATACAGGCAGCCAGGCTTACCCCATTCGCTGGTCGTTGGACAGCACGCTCCATTGAGCTCATTGGAATTTGTCGGCGTATAAGTCGACTTTTGTGGCTTTTGTTGGAAACGGGGTACGTATGCACATACGTATGCACATACGTACATACGTATACCCCGGTGGTTAGTTATTTCCGCTCCGGCCGAAGCGGCTTGGCGCTAGGGGTATTTATCCTTCCTCCCACTTCTTTCTTCCTCCGTATGCTCTACCTACTAGATAGTTCAGTCAAATATATCTATATGTCTTTCTACCCTCGTGTCCTCGTATACCAAGAGCTTTAACGTTCAGAGATAGGATATAATGCGTCATGCATGTAGGTATGCGAGGTTCCTGGTATAATATACCAGGACTTGGATTACTGTAATGTAGGTCTGGCATTAGACCGCTTTGCAGCGTGGCTTTTCTCTAGTGCTGGCCCGAGGAGTCGGATGCGAGAGTCGTTGCCGATTTTTATATTAACCGATCCCTACATAGGCATTTCACTACCAAAATCACGAGGAAACCAAATTCAGTAGAATGTCCATCACGCTCTATCCTGCATGCTAGCCTTGCCTATTTTTACCCCCTTGGCATCTGGTTTGCCTTTGGGAGTGAGAAGATCAGTCATCGGTGTAATTTAGCTCGTATTCGAACTTTCTGTAGCGTGCTATGTTTTCTTCCGAGCGTGTGCCGTGTGAGTCATCATCTTCTTGAAAGATGAATTGACGTTCTTCAGCTTCTATTTAAAGCTTTCAATCCTTGACGATAAATAGTATTTCATCAGCATATCGCTGATGAGTCATAGTTTCGCTCATCTTCTGAATCGTGACTCTGATCTTTCCGTTCTTCTGCTGTTTATTCTGTTTCTTCGTGTATTCATAAAACATAAGCTTGCTCTTTTAATTGACTTCTATTATAGCTTATACATTGAATTGACTGTCTGCGTTCGAACAATTTCGTTTCTTATTATTTCTAATAATACAATTCATATGCTGAGAGTTTTGATAAAAATAAGATTCATCTGAAAATTGTTACGGGGTCAGGATTGGATAGGGTTTCCTAAACGGTAAAGCCCTAAGGGTTTGCCTACGGCCATAGTAAACGACTGCCTGAAGGAACAAGGGGTTTCTAGCCCAGATCTGGCCCAGATCTGGCTCGTCACATTACAAGCCCTAACACCCTAACCAACCTAACCGACACCCTAACCGACACTACCCATCACCTTCTAGCGCCTTCTAGGTAACATCTCCTTTGCCCTGTGTCACAACACGTTCCCTTTGGGCCTAGCGCGAACTCTGAGCACTAGGTAGGTACATAAATAGTGTTCTACCTCTATTGATCAAACATTCCATCCACGGTTCCACAGGTTGGCATGGCCACAACAAAAAGTAAATCCGAGAGAAAATTAGAATCTTTTGAATTTACTACTGTAAATTCTTGAGAAAGCTCAGCTTGCTCATAGCTTATTTAGCTCTTCTGACAGGCACGGCACTTGTGATATTCAGCCTTTTTAAAAGCTCTTTTCACAGTGTCTGCACTGCAGCTCAATTCGAAGTACTCACAGCATTCGCCTCACGATCAAATATGTCTCTTATAATGACCTTTCAGAGTGTTGATCGTCTTCTTAACTGTATCATCATCTAGCTTGCTAGGTCAATCAGAACGTTCTGCACCAGGCCGTCGAACAGAAGCTTTAATCATTGCAGTTTAAGTTCTTTCTGGAACTCCCGTTTGTTGACGAATTTCCGAAGCCTTGTGACCCGCGACCCGTAACTGTTGGACACGTGCTCGAGTGGATGTAGTCTAGCAGAAAGTCTGTTGTCTTCTAAATCAGATATTCGAGGTCGTTTCAGGGCGATGTTGTTGATTTTCTCGTGGATTTGGTAGTAAAACGCCTAGAATATGTTTTGGTGGGGATCGGTTAATTTGACAATCGGCAACGACTTTTGCCATAGAAATCTACATTGCCTGTTGCGCCTGGGCACTTAGCTGTATCGACCTTGGAAGACCGTGTCTAATAAACTTGTACAAATTGACACAGAGAACGTCGCCCTAGAAAAGCTTTATCATTTTCTACCTGAAGGAATGGATGGAAAAATTGGTAAGACTGCCACTTATTCTAAAAGCCGGCCTGTATTCCAGCCGGAAAGATTTTACGGACGTAGCGGGCAGATGCTGTGCAGTGCCGTGCGTGCGTAATGTAGTCGTATTCAACGACCGAAGTCTATGCAAAACTGCTTCGCGGCCAGTCTCGAGTTGTCCTTGTAGAAAGCACGGCGGTCAATTGGGCAGCTTTGGATCAAAATTTGTTGTCCCATCGGTCTAATCCCGATGCGCATCTCTCCTCATGCAATTCGAGCGTTCTATCTTGCTACACAACACTTGAGACTTGGATGCCTGGGCCCCTCGAATTTGCTGCGGCCGACGAATTGATGGGGTTGGTCCGTGTCCGACCAAAAGTGTAGCCACATGAAAGATGTTCTGCTAGAACTGTGAGTTATGTGTAGGTATAAGAGTTGGCCTTTCCCAGCATCAGCATGGGCTATCTTCACAAATCTACGTCTATAAGCTTCTATTCCAGTATCGATCTCTAAGGACCGGTACATTATAGTGCAATTCCCAAAAAGATAGCGACACTCTAGAATCCTATACTCTACCCTATCCTTCCAGATTCCTTCAAGATTCTTATACATCACTAAGCTCTTGCTTGCACAAGCTCCCAAGTGGCTTAGGTCCTCAAAGTTGCTGGATCGACTATTGTTAGCGCAAAATCTGTTATGGCGATGGGCACCGATCGCTTAGAACCGTACAATGGATGGCAGAACGAGCAGGGGGCAAGTCACTGACATATGTACCCACAATAAGTACCATGTTGATACTCATACAGTTCGATGGAGATGTTGACTATCGCTCTCCGGTTGAGCTCGTTGTGACCGGACAGATACCAGCTTATGCAGCTGGCATACTATACCGCACTGGTCCGGGTGGCTGCCAAGTTGTCACCGAGAAAGGTACAACGTTTACAGCCTCTCACTGGTTCGATGGCTTCGCCCAGGTTCATCGCTTTGAGATCATAGCCCCGTCCAAACCCAGCGCACAGACCAAAGTTTTCTACAACTCTCGGAAGACTGTAGATAAGCTCATTGAAAACATCCGTAAATCGGGATCTTTCAAGGGGTTTACTTTCGGCCAGAAGCATGACCCATGCGAAAGCTATTTCAAAAAGTTCACCAGCATGTTCACTCCTCGCGAAGCCGATGCCAATGTGAACGTTACATTTTCTATCGACCTACCAGGTCTGCCATCCACCAAATCATCCAAGAAAGAAGGTGGAGGTCATGCATCTGGTATCCAGACTTTGTGGGTCAAGACGGACGCCACCGTCCTCAAGCGATTGGACCCTGAAACACTGGAGCCCATTGGTATGGCCCAGCAAACAAATTTACACCCTGATCTCAAAGGAGCCATGTCCGCTGCACATGCCAAGTCAGACCCCGTTACAGGCGACGTGTACAACTTCAACCTGGATGTAGGCCGTAAGCCTACGTATCGTGTTTTCCACGTCTCTGCCTCGACTGGCGAAACCGAGATTCTCGCGACGATTACGAATGCCAGAAGCGCCTACATTCATTCTCTTTTCTTGACTGAGAACCATGTCGTTCTCTGCGTCTGGGGTAGCTACTACGCATACGGTGGTGCGAAGCTCCTTTGGGAGCAAAACATTCTCGATGCCCTCAACCCTCTCGATGAGTCCATCCCATCAACGTGGTTCGTCGTCGACCGCAAGCATGGCACAGGCGTTGTTGCAACGTACGAATCAACCCCTTTCTTCTGTTTTCACACCATCAACGCCTGGGAGGAGCCTTCAACAACAGACTCCTCTAAGACTGACATTGTAGCCGATTTAGTGGCCTATGACAATTGTGACATTCTTAAAAAACTCTACTATAACAATGTGAAAGCCACCTCTACCGGCTCACGAGATTTTGTCGGCAAGAAAGGCGACTCCGCACGGCCAGCGATCAAGAGATGGCGGCTTCCTAACATTGAAGCCAAGCTCGAATCTGGCATGGGTAAAGCTATTCTTGAGTGGGCTGCTCCAAAGTCTTCCTCGGTAGAGCTTCCTACAATGAACTTCAGAAACATTACACGTCCTTATCGCTACATATATGGTGTTTCAGATACCGGTGCTTCGACCTTTTTTGATCAGATCACCAAGTATGACACCCACACTCATAAGAATATCACGTGGCAGTACCATGGGCAGACTCCTGGAGAACCCATCTTTGTACCTGACCCAAAAGGCAACGAAGAAGACGAGGGGGTTTTGCTAAGCGTCGTACTGGATGGCACCAAGGGAAAGAGCTATCTATTGGTACTCGATGCAAGAAATCTACAGGAGGTAGGGAGGGCGAGCATGGAGAGTGTAGTAGCTTTTGGTTTTCATGGAAACCATATCAAGAGTGGCGATGGCAGACTCGATTACTAATGCTGGTTTGGTGTTTTCACAAAGACCTGCATGATATAAAAGAAAGGTCGAAAGGTCGACGAAGTCGTGAAGGAACATGAAGCAGAAGCAAAATCATTGATATAAAATTCTCTTGTTTGCGCATTGTTGGAAATAGGGGAGTTGGTAACCTCCGCCTCATAGGGCTGGTAGGGCTGGGGCCCGCTAGTAGAGTTTTCACCTTCCTCCTAGATAGCCTCCGAACAGCAACAACCAAAATACCAATATGCCCCATATGACCTCGTATCTCAACACGCATTTCCTTTGAGCACTTCCGCAACAGTTATCTGATCTTGTCCTGTTTCTCTCTTGTGAAGATAGCTTCATAGTTTCATAGATAGATCTGAATAAGACATTCCTCAGAACGAGAATGAGATAGTCATGAACGCTCGACGAGCATGTAGACGTATGAAAAGAGGAAAACATATGTGATTCGAAGATATTAACATGTAAAATATGGCCATGAAGTCATAGTGTTTCAATTTTTACAAAGCGAACGTATTTGTTGAATTATAATGAACAGCGAATGTCGACTTAGATCTACCTGAGTTTTGGTGAGGCCTTTACTTTACACAAAGTACCTCGCAGCAATTGTGCGCTGATCATTTGTGCTTCGTCCTTTGTCTATTCAAGTGACGAATATAGTATGCATACAGTCTATGCAATGCATCAAGCAATGATTTCAGCTTACTTTGCTCTCAATCTCTTCCAAATGTACCTGTGTTCTGCATTCTATTCTAGGGGGTAGTAATTCAAGGTGCTGTATGTTGTTCAAATATGGGCATGGTCAAAGCTTTTACATCTCCCCCCCTCGTCCGGGCATTAATGCAATCCCTGCAGCTTACCTCATGTAAGACTCCAAGCTTCGCCTCCTTTGTTCTCGACGACTTTCATGGCGTCTCTCCAAAGGATCCGAACAAGTTGCGATGCCTGGCTCCCGTTCCCATATGGAGCCTGCGAGCACGGTTCCTTCATCTGTCCTGCCCTCCAATGTCCCCAACACATACAGCTCGGACTCCGACCAAAGTTCAGATGACTTCGATCTCGACGAACCACAATCCTTACATCAAGTTCCTTTTCTGGACGAAAAGCCTAGAGCTTGGTTGAGAAACGAGACCCATGTGGGGTTTCATGGAAACCAATACCAAGATTCCTATTCGGACGAGAAGCGAGGCTTAGGGAATCCGACGTTGAATGGTAATCGCTATGGTCCTCAAGATGGTACAGAGTTCCAGTGGCCTCCCCGACACGCTCACGCATATCGAGACCGGCGGTATTCAAGACCTCTATTGGAGTACGTTCGCAACGATTGGCGAAATAACCTATACGCCGACTCCTCGCCGTCCTCCCCAACTTTTTCCGACGAGGATCCCCCATCCTTGCTTCAGATACTATCAGCGCCACGGTTTCGGCGGTATGCGATTGAGTTCCTATCAATTATGTCGCTGTTGAGCTTTATATGGGCGACTTGGATAGGCTGGGTGCAACCTGCGCGATTGGAAAACAAGGCGTTGAACGAATCTTTGAATTTGACGATGAGCGAAGGCCATGTGCTGTTCGGACATAATATGACACCGGCGTTTTTAGGGATGGTGCAGTTAAAGACACTAGACAAAAAGCTAGTGCCACAGAAAGGAGATAGGAGGAGGCTTGTTCTTGTGGGAGATGTGCATGGGTGCCATGATGAGCGTAAGTATCCTGCTATTCTACCTTCTGATTTCCGGCAAGATGAGATCGGCTCCTGATGTGCATATGGCTGACATTCTCACAGTGGTCCATCTGCTATCTAAACTATCCTTCAACGAACGCGATGACCACCTAGTATTCACCGGCGACCTCGTCTCCAAAGGCCCTTCATCCTCCGCCGTCGTCGACCTCGCCATCTCCCTCGGCGCCTCTTGCGTCCGCGGTAACCACGAAGACCGCATCCTCCTAGCCCACCGCGACACAGTATCCCACCCCCTCACTCTCCCAGGCCTAGTCGACGAAACCATAACTCCACTAGCCGGCTCCAATCGCCCTATCAAATTCTCCCAACCACAGAAGAACAGGGACGAATTGAAACTCGCGAGCGGCGGTAACGACGACCGCGTCCTAGCTCAAACCCTCACCAAAGCCCAGATTGACTACCTCTCCTCCTGCCCTCTAATCCTCCACCTCGGCCACCTCCCCCACCTCGGCCCTACCCACGTCGTCCACGCCGGCCTCGTCCCCGGTCTCGCCCTCGAGGTGCAAGACCCCACCGCCGTCATGAACATGCGCACCATCGATCTCCACAACCACGTCCCGAGCAGTCGCGCCAAGGGCACGCCTTGGGCCAAGCTGTGGAATAGATACCAGACCGTGCTGCCGGCGAAAGAGCGGGCGACTGTGATTTACGGGCATGATTCGCGAAGGGGGCTGCGGGTTGCGAAGTGGAGCATGGGAATCGATAGTAGTTGCGTGAAGGGTGGGAAGTTGACGGCGTTGGTGGTTGAGGGCGAGAGGGAGGTGAGGACGGTGAGTGTGAGATGTAAGAATCATGTTGGGAAGAAGTGGAAGAAGCATGGGTGAGCGAGGGTATCGTGTGCAAGATTAGAATTTTGGAGTCAGTTGTATATGGCAGTGGATATATAAGTATAGCGTTTGGTTATGAGTGTAGAAAGAGCAGTAGCATTTAGAAGGGTGTTTTTGGGGGGCGTGTAAAAGTAGGCTATAGAAGCATCTGAGTAGCGGAGAGGGCGGGTATCTTATAAATCTTGGAGCTCGATTTTCGTAGAGAGTGTGGAATAGACTTTACGACAGCTGCCTATTAATCAAGGGAGGAACGAGGGTAGAATTCGAAATCTAAATCGCATGATTGAGACTAATTCTAGTCAATATTGATAATTTTCAGAAAGAACCAATTCCTTTAACACCCCCAACCAAACCCACCTCCCAAGTAACCTCCCCTAAGCCCTCAAACCCTGCATCATACTATGAATCGTATCAATGACCACCGGAAAAATACTCCCAACACTATCCGCAATCAGCGTCTCAAACCCCCTCATGGCCTCCTCCTCGCTCAGCTCCAAATGGAACCTCTCCCGCACCTTCCACACCGCCTTATCGGGCTCGAGCCGGATATCCGGGATATTGGCGTGGACCATGAGCGCGAATAAATTCAGGATTAGGTTGCTGGACTTGCGCAGAGTGGTGTAGGCGGTGAAGCAGTAGGATTTAAAGGCGGCGTAGTGCGGGGAGGCGCTGCCGCCCATGCCTTCGACCATTTCTTTGCAGAGTTTCATCATCGGGGCAAAGGGTTTGGGGTCGCGGCCGAGGATGTAGCCAAAGTCGGCGTGGAAGAAGTGGCCTTTTTGGGTGTTGGGGTTAGCTAGGAACAATGGAGGCTTTGTGGAGTTGCTTACCATCAGGGGCTAGTAGGAGGTTGTCCAGATGGCGATCTCCGACGCCGAGAAGGTAGGTAATGACGCAGTAACCGGCACAGCTTTTTACAAACGTGTCCATTGTTTCTCTTCGCACACCGAGCGGTTCCTTGTCGTCTGGGTTATTTGCTTTGAGATAGGCTAAGATGCTGCCCTTGTATTTAGCTGAAGCGGCTGCTAAGCTCATGGACGGTACGAATTGTACGGCTCCGGCGTTGGCGCTTGTGGCCAGAATGCGATACGGCGACAGCTTTAGGTCTAAGTTTTCTTTTCGAAGGAGGCGATCCATAAGGGAGATGATCTGGATGACAAGCTGATCTTGGCGGAGATCGTCGCCAGTCTTGAAAATAACGGGGTATTTCTTACCATCGGAAGTCTTGAAGTGGATGAGTAGAGGATAAAGAGATGACTTGAAGACCATAGACTCGTCTGGATAACAGCCCACGACCGAGACACTGGGGTCTAAAGGCAGAGGCAGGGGTGGATCGAATGTCAGCAACTCGTTCTTTGGATCAGCCAAGTACTTCTTCAATCGTTGCAGCTTCCGAGGGCGGTCTTCGCGCGAGAAGCGTATCTCTTTGGAGATTTTGGAAAGAACCGTGATTAGCTCCCCTTGACGTAAGAGGGTCTTCCGGCGCTCTGGCCCATCCGGAGCTTGCGTGAGCTCAATCATGAAATCGAATTCAACTTTAGCAAAGAGCTTGCGATGCTCTTTCGCTTGGTCTGGGCTTCTGTCATCGCACTCTACCATGAGGTACCAATGCAGGTAATTGCCAAGCATGAGGTTGTTAGTAGCACGGCTGATAAGGAACCTAGCTAATGATGAGTCTCGAGTACCGTCATCATCAGTCTCTGAAGATATCTTCTCGAATTTGAGTGCTTGTACTAGTTGGAGAAGATACAATAGCAGTTCTTCGTCATCCGACTCCCGTAAACGATCCACAGCATAAGCTCGAACCGCCTGATTATCAAACGTTGGACCTAGAAGTTCCAGAGCATCGTCTACGTCAATCTCAGTCCACTTTGGTAGGATCTGGACAGCCTGTCGTGCCTCATTGTGGTCTTGCCATGCTACTGATTTGACAAACTTGGTTAAAGCACGCTTGTCCCGCGTCAAATGGTGCCTGAATTTCCATACCAAGTCTTTTTCCTCTGCATTGAGTTCTTGGGTTGGTCCATAGGACATGATCGTATTCAGCTCGTCCCTGATCTTGGCGTTTGGCTTGAGATCTCGGTCTAGAACTCCAGTACGGTGGCTTCGCACTAAGCGCCGATGTTTACTCTCTGCCGGATTGTCCTTTGCACCAACTTCGGGGTCGTAGATTCTGATCAGCGGTGGAGCGTTCTCATCGTCATCTCCATCTCCGCCTCCAGTACCGTTGATACCTGGGCCAAGCTGTACTTCTGGTGGGGGTTTCAAATTTACATTACCGCTGAGTGACGCATTATGTAATTGAGATGAGATTGGAGGAGGAGCATACTCGTGATCTGTAAAAACAATGGGATGGTCGAAACGTGGGAAATCGATAGTCAAGTGGAATCTCTCAGCGCCGTCATCTTGAGATTCTGGGTCTACGTCTTCATCCTTTGCAGATTTGGAAGTAGTGTCGTTGGCACCAGTAGAGCTCTTGTCTGTATACTTCGGTTGCTGCCGTATCGCTTTCGAAGAAAGTTTTGCTGCAGCTTCAACTTGTAACCTCTTCTGGTCCACCGCTTTGAACACGAGTTGGTCTAACCAATCCACCCGCGGTATCTCGCCCATTTCATGCTTCTTGAAAAGTCCTTCCAGTCTTTCAAGCTCCTCCTCTTCAGCCGTCATGGTATGGTCATTGCTAAGATTGTCGCCTCGCTTTCTCCGAGGAGGCGGAACTGCGGGGGTGGTTGTTGATGAGAAACCATCTGCCACTTTATGACGATATACTCGACACTTTTGTCTGCCCTTCTGGAGGGTATTATCCTTATCGAAGAGCGATATGGTAGTGCCTCCAAAAGGTATGGCATGACCTCTGGCGCCTTTCCCTCCTGTTGGCGAGAGATCCCATATTGATATAGCGAGCTGAGAGCTTAGGGGGAGAGTTGATATAGTGATTGGGAGCTCCAGCCATTCATTCCAGATCCGTGAGTTCTTGAATGACCGGTAAGCCGTCTGAAGCGGCACGGTCAACGGCTTAGAGTCCGCCCATAACTGTACAGTCACGTAGAGATCAGAATACAGACTTAGGGTTTGTTAGTATGGCAATTTTACAGCGCTATAGGATACGTCAGTGCACCTTGTGTTTGAACCAATATGTCTCAAGTCAGGTCTTTGCAGTAGAGTGGAGAACGGCGGGGGGTTGTGTTGCCCATCTAAGCTGCCACTGCTTCATGTCAGCAGGCCGCATCGTAAATCCTTCTTGCAGGAACGAACATTCTGACACTGACAGGATAGTCAAGAGCACTGGAGTTGGCAAAGGAATACTCTTCCATAGCTTCTACTGAGCATTGTGATAGTCGCTTTATTTAATTGCCGTAGAAAGCCTTGCCCAGTCGAGGTTTATAGTTGGATAGACGGCTCTTCGACTTACAGTAGCTCCCGAGGATTAGGAGACGAGTGCATGGACCACCGCGTAAATTGGCGGAAAACGGACAAGCAAATGCTCTCCAAGCCGCAACCAAGAACTAAGGCTCAGATTTCTTTCTTTCGAACAAATCCGCTACTATTGGGTCCTTTGTCAAAAGTACTACCCATTCACAAATAGCCTGGTTCACGACCTGATCAAGATCAAAGGATAGGCATCAGAGGATATTGGCAAACCTGGTCGCGCTGCGACTTTGCGTCATTCCAACGCAAACGAAGCAGCTTTACCCACCACATCCCTAAATCTATCACGTTCCCTATGGCACGTCAAGCAAAGCTTTCCGCGCCTGCAGAAGAGAATGCTGAGGAGGAAGAGATATATTCTGATGGAGAACCGACGCGACGAAGGCAACGGCGCGTATCTAACGTAGCCTCACTTTCCCCATCTCCTGCCGCGTCATTTTCATCCGATAAAGAAAATCGAGCGGCTGCGACGAGCTCTGCGCGCGCCAGCAATGGCAAGTCGAAAGCTATGCCACCGCCAAAACTACCTACACCCACATCTATTGAGGCAGCAACACCACGGGCCAGCAAGAGAAGAAAGCTGAGCGAACGCAATGTCCCCAACGCGAGCCAGGTAGCTCACCAGAAACAGCTGGAAGAAATTGACGACATCGAGCACTATGATCCTAATCAGAGTATGGAAGAGCGAAGGGGCATCCGCAAAGAGATCAGAGATCTGTCAAGGGAATTAAATGGTATGTCAAACCCTCTCATATCTTAAATGGTGTAATCTCATCTAATTATATACAGATTCGCGCGCTGAATACCTGGCATCCGGTTCCGATGGGTTGATCAAAACGCTCAATAAGGCGAATGATATATTTACATCGGTCAAGCAGACATCCGATGCAACCCTAGATTCGCGGCTTCTCGTCTCTACCGCAGACCTCTCTGCTAAGAGGACGACTCAACTGAATCTCGGGGACGCAACGCAGGGTATAGATGTCGACGACTTTGTAGGGAAATGCATTACCTTTATGCGTCGTGCTCCAAGTAGTGGTGATCCAGCAGCATCTCGTAGGGCACGACGAAGAGATGAAAGCGACGAAGACCTCAGCGATGCTGAAGGTGGTGCTGACGAGGGGGATGCGTTCAATTGGGACTGGCTTGGTCGTCAAGCGTGCTTCCCCAACAACGTCCGCCCTCCAGTTCCCGGTTTCCTCCTCGGACCCTTGTCGGTGCAGAAAAGGTTACGCAAGCAAACTCAACATCGAGAAAGACTTCAGAAACGAAATCCTAAGGATGCTGTACATCCGGAGGAGCTTAAGGCCAAAGATCTGGAAAGAGTCGAAAACTCGAACCTGACAACGCTATGTAAAAACATTAGAGACCTTCTCGTTCACCAAATGGTTGAGGGGCCCAATAGAGTCGAACAAGAAGTCGACGATGACATGACAGAAGAGCAGATTAGAGCCTTGATGATGAAGCATGGCGTTGCCGACGACGCCGGTATCCCGCTCTTCCACTTCGTTATCAATCCCCATTCCTTCGGCCAAACTGTAGAGAACCTCTTCTACGTGAGCTTTCTAATCAGAGACGGAACTGCGGCAATTGGTAACGACAGCAGTATGCTACCAACACTTCGTGGGTCCCATTCCTTATTAGGTATTGTAAGGCGGTTGTTAACACAGGACAGATGCTACTAAACCTCGTGGTGCAAAGGAAATCAAGGAGGAGGGCATCTCTAAACACCAAGCCGTGTTTCACCTCGACTTCGAAACTTGGGAAGACCTCATTGAGGCTTTCGATATCAACGAAAGTATTATTCCACATCGGCAATCAACTGAAGAGACCCAGGTCAGCGCTTCTGGGTGGTACGGTTGATCGTCTCCGTAGGGCTTTCGCAGTTCGAACTTCATTTCTGTGGTTACTTCAGGATACTTGTATTTGTGTCTTATATGCTGGAGATCTGTTACTTTTGACCTAGGTTTTTCAGCACACTTCTACCTTGGGTGGCATGGCTTGCTTGAAGCAGCATTTTAGCCTTCGGACTGGCCAGAGATGCTTGGCCAAGCCCATCTTATTACTTCATAACATCACAGTCAGCTTGAACGATGGAGCAAGCCGATGATTTTGCCGTGCTCTTAGTTGTGGTCTCATATTCCGCACACTCTTATGTAGTCGACGGGACCAAACTGAGATTATTGACCGTTCCAGGTTCCAAGCGTCCTATAAACCTAACAGATTCATCGCATAGAATCATCTGCAGTCCCTTAGAGCTGGTCCTAAAACAGCAAACATTTCTTTATGATTCCAAACCATTGTTCCACTTACACTCTGATGCACCATATCGCGGCCCAAGGCAGGTTCTGAAGATATTTTTCTGACGATAGTACCGAGGCACGCATACATGCAAGCTCGTGACTGGGTGAAACCCCTACAGCGCTGGATCATACAGGTGAAACCGGAAAGATCTTTTAAGCTTATCTGCACCGCTCATCTTTCATCCCCAAGTATCATCACTGCCATGTTCCCCCTGTCTGCACTCTTGGTTATAAGGTAGTGCTTGCATTGAGCCATAATCCCAGATGGCCTGGGAGTAATAGTGTGGACATGGACATGGCAACATGATCTACTGCAAATAATAGCCCCGTTAGGGCACGATCAATTGCAGAGTATGATATTCTTATCCGTCATCAAGAGCAGGGCCGAGATGCAACAGTCATTTCTTAGGTAAAGAAGCCTGTGGCTCTGCTGTGTGTTTACGTTATGCGTAGGACCGTAACACTTGTACAATAGCTGAGAGTTTGTTGTGTAGTGAGACGCCAGTGTGCGAGTATACTGACAACAAAGTACATTGTGATAAATAAAAAGGAAATCTTTGTCTCTTCAAGTAGAAAGTACTCAATTCCCCCTTTTCTCGATATAAACAAAACTCAAAACAAAACAAAATATCATTCATTAGGATATATATCAAAATAATATTTTATATGCTATCAAGTCAGTTTGTCAGACCCGTCTAGTGCACAGTGTCACGAGAACTCTGACTTCCTGACTTGGTTAGAGGGCTTAATATTCACTGCATCGTGTCAGGGAAATTATCCTTTTGGCTTTTTGATTGGGGGTTCGACTCTTGTTTGAAGCTGTATGTATTTTTATATCTCTGAAAACACTTTCGAGTTATTAGAGGACCGTGGACAAGATTAAGCGGAAGCAACGTAGCCAACACCGCTGCTTGCCTACCTCCTCTTTGTCTTTGGCTCGCGAAAGTGACATCGACTTCGAACAACCTATACAGTGGAATACCATTCTGCCCCAAAGTTTCCAAAAGCGCGAATCTTCCAAGAAAAGGGGTAAGGCATAGCCCTTGTGCGGAGTCGGTGTTTTCCGCGCAGGTAACTCTACGGAACGAGCCCACACTATCTGTGGAATACTATTCAAGAGCAGTTATCAATAAAAGGCAGTGCCACGTCTATACTATGGGGCCCCAATCACCCTTGTAGGAGGATATACCGGGATGACAGAAAGGAAGTTCTTTACTAACCAATGATACTGTCTAGATGCTCCCTTGGCATGACGATAATTATGCAGCTCGCTTGCACAAACAATTCTCTTTCTCTCTACCTATCTGACACTCCTCTTGTGGTATATGCTGACGTATCATTAGGACGGCAGATCTAACCGATAGCCGATACAATTCGCACGGCAATGAATCCATCATGTCCAAACGTTGGAAGCCCTCGACCGCGGTATTTGGGTGACGTTGGCGTCTGACGTACATCTAGATCGGATCTTTGTCCGAGTACCTATGGTTCTCCGTCGCGGCGGGCGTTTTGACTTTTAGATTCGGGGTCTTGCAGAAGCGCGGTTCGGCGGATAGGAAGCGCGCCAATGATGATTCGACCTCCTGCCATCCCTGATATATCAGGTCCTTGACTGCCTTACAATCACGCTTTTACGAAACCACCAGCGCTGGATATCGCATACCTCGGAGTGTTTCTTTCATCCCACAGCATTCTTAATATCGCACCTGGGAGATTCGTCTTGCCAACAAAGATGTTTATTCACACTTCCGAAATATTTACTCTCGAGACAAGCCATTTCAATGAAACCCACTTAAGTGGCCTGCAACTACCATCTCGCCTTCCTCTTCTCCCTCCAAAACCTATTATCCCTTAGGTCAAAACTCAAACTTCAACGTCATCAGTAGAAACTTGCCTAGACGTCCTAACCAACTAGCCAGACACCTCTGCCACAATCATAACCACCGCAGAACATACCCTGTATGCATTACAGCGTGCTATACGCTGGTTCCAAACAGATATCTTCTGACAATTGTTATGCACTTTTACTGAATCGAATGAGCGTATGAAGAACAATGCTTCCGGAGCTTGATTTGGGCACTTGGTAGTTGAGATGTGCAAATTTAAAATACTTATACGACTTAAATGAGGATTATTAAGCTACGCGTCAATTTTCGAGGTGAGGGATTGGGTGTTTAAGAGATGTTCAGGGCATCTCTAGGTCTTTTTCGATGGGGATTTCCGGTTTATGGTGTGGCATAAGTCTGGGTGTGTCGATTTTTCCATAGTTGAGAATTCTTTTAAGGGTATAAAAATTCTGTTAAGTATTAATTGTTAATAACCGTCAAAGACCATCTCGTGAGACGTCGTTTCTTAGCATCGTAGCAGAACTTTCATAATCGGCAGAAGCGACTACGAACTCTTTTTAAGTCAATCTAACAGTAACGGAACGATAGTTGTCTGAAACCATGTGAAAGAAGTCTCGAATTTTATGGTTATATCTGTTGGTATATGAGGGTCAGAAGGAGTATGTGCATGTGCATGTATTGATTGAACTACTCTAGAAAGTAGGAACTACGGAGAGGAAGAAGGTGAGAACCCTGAATCCCCTAGCGCCAGCCCTATAGGGCTCGGAGCGGCTCGGAGCGGCTCGGAGCGGAATCTGACGTTGCCCTTAGGGTACTTTCATTTCAGCCTCATTTCATCTCTCACACCTTACTTTTAAGCGTAGGACTGTGCGCTATTCTAATCCGATGCAGTACGTTTTTCATACCTCTTTGATACAACTAAACATGACCAAGTGGGTAGCCTAGTGTAAGTTTAATCTTTTCAGGGAACATGGTTTGAGGATGTCAAAGCTTTTTTTTAAATTTCTTTGAACTTTTCGATTAACTTACGTATTGAATGCTTGATCGTTGAGACGAAAGTAAGATGAGTGATTCGAAGATCCTTATTATTAGGTTCTTAAAGAGTAATACCGTAGGTATTGATCCATCAAGACTGAAAGGAGTCCCTTAAAGGGCGTATAGCTGAAGAACATGTAGTGGGATTGTGGTCTATGGAGGTGACAGTAGAACACGGCGTCGAAGAAGAGATGGAAACAACATGCTCATATATTCGTGACTCATCGCCATGGGCCCACCGTATCCTTGTTTGGGGAGAAAAAGAATATCCCAGTATACCAGAACGCAACCTAGTGCAACACGCCAATCACCATGGGTAGTCCGATAGCCTACCACCTTGCCAATGACCAGAGCATACACGAATGCCCAATCATGTCAGCCCGGAGGCGGAAGACCCTTCAGTATGGGAACCGAAGTTCATCGGCGAGGATGAAGCTCAAGGGGCTCCAATGATGCTGAAGCTGATGGTGACGGTTGGCTTGCTCCAAGCTGCATGTCTGCTGAGGGCACTTCTTGTTCGACTGGTATAGGACTCGGAACTAGGGTCACAGGAGCTGGTTCCGAGTCTCCGGGTATAGGTGGAAGTGTGCTGTCCCCATCGGTATTTGTACTAACTCTAAGGTGGTCCGCCTCGTTCGGTAGTGGGCGGTTGACGGGTGGTTCTGGGCTAGTGTAGGGAGGCGGCGACCCGCCTAGCTCAAGATCTAGCGGTACAGCTATTGGGGACAAGCAATATTAGCATGTCGAAGTAACAACAACATCCCTAAGTAAGGTACAAGCATACTTGTTTGCGCATGGCGGTGCAGGTGATGCTCTCGCCACATCTTCCAGGTCTTGTGGCCTTGCCAGATGGTGATGGCACTCGCCAATACTGCGAAGATGCCGAAGACAGTATTGATCATGTCCCCTTTCGAGGCCGATTGTATGAAGAAAGAAGGATGACCCGAGCCTTGATCAATTGAGGGAGGATGAGACAGCGACATGATTGTAAATCGATTTGAACAGTGAACAGACGGCGGGCGAGGAATATGAAGAGTTGATTAGTAGGAAAGGAGCAAGGCGCTCTTACTTTATGTAGGTTCATATTGCAGCTGCTTTCTGCTGGGCTGACAACTTTTACTCTTGCACGAAAGACGCGGCTGTGTTAACATGGAATCGCTTGACGGAAAGAGGAAATGGATTGGCCCTCACTTTGTTTGGGAACCCCACATGGCCAAAACTAAGCGGCCGCTACTCAGTAATATAACCGTCTCACCTCAAGGCTACTATTAGCTTTGAGATGTAATACTGAGGTCTCCCATGTAGTCAAATGACAAGCAAGCAATGCAGAAACGCGCACAATCTTTTATGTTCTTGCAGATTGTTCTCATATTTCATAATCATCATGAGATTAAATTCTAAAGAAGTTTAAAATGTTCAAATGTTTCAATAACAGCAAGTCGTTGTGATCTTCATCTTCAAATTTTCTAGAGGTAAGGTAGTTCTACTTCCTACTGTATCCCTGCTAACAGTTATGAATACCGAGCTAGAAGGCTGGGTTGACCCTTTGGAATATTAAACGTCGATCTCCCGACGGTCACCAACTCACCATTGCAGTTACAACTTACATACTATTTTCTTAGCGCACGCCATCATTCCCACCATGCCTTGCATGAGCACTGTACCTATAATGGTATGAACGATACCTATAAGAGTACTTCCGTATGGCGGCTGAAGTTATCTGGCGATGCTGAGTTAACATTCGTACTACCATAGGTACACTACGATAGTGCTCGTGTGCCTTTATTTGCCTGCGAGTTTTCGCTACCATAAGGTAGGTACACTACGGTAGTGCTCGTGCCTTGTTTGCCTGCGAGTTTCGCATGTCATGTAGTGTGTGACGGCACAGCCAAGTCCCGCGTAGCGATTGCTGTTACTGTTCTTGCCTTCATGGCCTTTATAGGCTCAATACAGGTAAACGCTAGATATTCTTGTGGAACATCTTTGGTATTACTTTGAATTGTTCGTCGCTTGGCCGAAATTAAGTCCTATCCTTGCTCTAGAACGTAGTTGCTTACGGCTGGCATGCAAATTTCTTTATGTTTAATAGAAGCGCAAATAGAGTAAATGTGATTCTCATGTCATACCCAACTCTTCTCACTCGAATTCGGAAGACAGTGTGCTAAAGAGACGTGACATCATAATTATATAATATTGCCTTAATACCGTAGGTACCTACCAAACCACACCCGCGGTTTTGTAGGTAGCTTAGCCGAAAAGCCACATGAATATCATTTGCTTATCCGGGTCCGGTCTTCACGCTGCTACTTGTATGTAGTCAGTGGGTGCTAGTACCGATAGCCACCCAGAACCACAGGTCCTTCCTGCAGCGGGCTGACATTGCATTAGCGTATTTATTTAGGCCTCATACATGTATAAGGCAACAGGGGATTCAGAGTTCTCACGTCCCTTCCCAGCTTCCTACTACAGTTCCATCAAAGATACAATTTATATGTGCTCTTTTCTGCACCTCATATACCCATAATGTAGTAGTAATATAGTGACGATCCTATCTTTCTTTACACACATCGTTCCTCGAACGACAAGAAGTCCCCGTCGCCCTTCGTCACAGCTTGGCTTGTGACTGAGGAAGATCATCGTTAATCACTTTACCCCCGGTAGCATGTACATTGAGAGTCTACCGCTATTGTTTTTGTCGTGGGCTTCTCTACCGTATCTCCAGTGTAACTCACTATGTCCTTGTCTGCGAGAGGCATACATCGGTAAATGAATACAAGGTAATAATGAGTATCAAGATAGAGATAGAGATTAAACCGTAGTGCAAGTGAAGGGTCAGGATCACACGTGCGTATTACTCATAGAAAATTAAGATACTCTCACTAATAAGACCAAGCTGAACCGATTCTATTGAGCACTAACAGTCATGTGATATTATTCTGTGTTGAAAGATCTGAAGTGAATGATTGCAATAAAGACCAAGCTGTTCCGCTAAGGTCCAATCAAGACTAGCTCTGTGCGGCTGCGTCTATATCTCTCCTACCTCACTCTTTTCTTTCGCGCTTATCGCGTTTATCTTTACCGACCCTCATCTACGTCATATTGCATAAAGATGGCTGATCAAATTTTACCTGTCCAAGCTCCCATTCCTCGTGCTCGACCACCCACTACCTCAAGTTCTCTTCCACGTCCTTTGCCTCTAGGCCACCCAGAATCTGTTGGGGCTCTCCAAGCAAACGCCAACGACCCCATCGAATTACAAGATTTCTCTCGCCTCCTTCACCAAAGCCAAGTCGTAATACGCGACCTCGACCCAGTACCAGCTCCAGCTCCCCCCACCGCCACCACCACCACACAACGCACCCAGGCCAAGATGCCTTTCAGCTTTGGCAGTTCGTCTTCTGGCTCATCTGTAGCCTTCATCATCAACGCCGTCCTTCGCTTCCTTCAATTCGTCTTTGCGATCGCGGTCATCGGCCTCTACGGCACCGACATCAGCAATGCGAGAAAGGGACATGAGCACCAAGACTCGCGTTGGGTCTATGCCATGGTCGTGGCTACCCTCAGCGCGATCACGTGTCTGGTCTTTGTGATCCCGAAGCTCAAGAGCTACCTCGCGTTTGCCTGGGACCTTGTTCTTTTGTAAGTGCTTCCAGTTGTGTTGATCGCGGTTCCGATCGCGCAAACAGAGATTCGGGCCAGTGGATTTGCTAACATTCCATTTGCAGCATCCTGTGGACGGCTGTCTTTGGCGTCTTCGCCTCCATCTACATCCATCAGAACCCACACGGCGATCACAACATCTCGAGGCTCAAGAACGCCGTCTGGATCGACCTCATCAACATGCTCCTCTGGTTCGTCACCGCGATCATTGGAGCACTCATGTTCTGGAGGAACCGCAACTCGCGGTCCCAGTTCACGGGCAGGGCGGCGGTCTAGGTGGAAGGGGGGAAAGGGGGTGAAGAAGGGGGCGGAGGAATGGCGGAGTTGAGAAAGTGCTAGTTGTAAGCCGTAATGGCGGTAATGCTTGAGGGGACGTCTGTTTGGTCGGATCCTTACGTGGCTTGTACGACATGGTGGATGCTTGATACTATAATGCGCGTGTGCTTCTTTTCCTCACAGCGACATACTCAGAATGCGATCATGAAATTCTACTGCATTCTAGAGCAAAAGTTCTTGCTCTCCGATTTCCAAATTACGAAACAGCCATCCCACCCCCTAAAGAAGGAGGAGGCGTTATCGTTCTCTTGATGTACCCCCACCCTACTCTCACCATCTCCTGCAAAATCTGGAATGAGCACAACTCCTCATGCCTACCATCCACAAGATAAATTTGCAGCCCCTGCAGCGCATTGTGCATGACCTCCCACGGCAAATGCTTTCCTGGAATCGTATGCACCACCATTAAGAACATCGGATCGATTGTATACGTAAAAGGATTTTCGGAGGCTTCTCCTTGGCGATGGAGTCCGATGAAGACTTGCGCGCGTTGGATGAGGCCCTCGAGGCTGGCGCGATCGATGTAGTCGCGAAGGGTGAGGATGACGGTGGTTCGGGTGTTGGGGACGTCGACGTTGACGAGTGGCTGGGCGCGGGTGGGGCTGCGAGGTTTTAGGAAATTGTGACGAGGGGCTGGGAGATTGTTGGGTGGAAAAGAAGAGAGAAGAGAGCGGACCTTAGGAGGTTGTTTGGAAGCTGAAGGGTGGAGAAGCTTGAGGCCCCGTTAAGCCAGGCTGGAGGTGGCGCAGCTACGCTTGCAATGGCATAGTTGAATAAGAGAAGGAGAGGAGACGGTGATAAAGCACGCATTACAATGCAAGGCTGGAATGTAGAGACGAGCGGTGCTTGTAACACGATGGTTTGCCAATGATTCGATCCCAAGCAGTCTTGACGAGTTACGAGTGCGAAGCTATTTGGAGTCGAGCTGGTAGGGTGCGGGGATTTTGTGGGAGCCAAGCATATCTATAACCTCTTTGGCCGTGCATCGGATGGTCGATCGGGTTTTGGCGTGAACCATTCCGCCGTTTCATCCATTTAGTTGGCGATTTGCGACAGCCGACGGCGAGGTCAGACCGGCGCACCAAATCTGATAATTTGCGGCGACATGAGGTATTCAGAGAGTAACATCAAATCAGGATAGTTTGCAGACATGAGGTGTGGAAGACTGATAAGGCCGCTCCCGGCTAGGGCAATTACCAGTTGTTGAAGTTACTGTTCTGCTTGAGCTCGACCAAGCCTTGTAGCTGACTCGGGTTGTTCTGGTGCCGCTGTGCACAGTCAACGTGCAGTTGGTTTGCTTCTTCTACTCTATGCTGCTGCGGTTTGAAAAGAAGAGATAACAGTCAAGCCGTTGGGTATTTTCAATCTGGGAAGCCCATGGCGATAGACCTTGACATATGCTGAGAAATTAGAATGACGAACAATTTTGGTAATCAGTCCACATTACACACATTAGTCTCATCCGCTGTGCCCTTGAATGATCGAACCGCCATCGTAATGGCATCTTTGCCATTGCCCCTGTTGATGGTTTGAACGTATACATCTAATTTCCTTCGTTCCCATTATGATCATACCGCTCGAGAGATCACCCTTACGCACTTCTTTCATATTTCCTGATGAGATTTATCGCCCTACGAAGAATTTCTAACTCGACTGCTGGTTCGCGTCTCGACCAAGTCTTCTGTCCAAGGCTGCTTCGCTTAAATTTCGAAGTTGCTCCCTCATTCGTGTAAGTAGTACTCTCTGTGCCCGTTGAGATCAAGAATACCTAAGATTGCATATAGTCAGAAGGTCTAAGTACATATTGTGCTCTGATAGTGTCGGAGCATCACAACTAGGAGGGTTGACTTCACTAGGTGAGGAGTACAGTACACCTGCGATGTGCTAAAGTGCCCTTCTCGTCCTCGGACCATCTCTGGTCGATCCCTCTCAACCACTTCGATTCAGAATACGAGTTGCCCCGGGCTCGTAACATTCTTGTTCTCTTTAATTATCAAGTCTTCCATGACGTTCATTTTGCTCCGCTCGTCTTTGACTTAATTTTCTGAACAGATGGATAACAGGTTCGCTACCCACAACAGCCGGGCCCGCAGATCTCTTTTACAATTTAGATGCAGACTGGGAAACCACTACGGTAACAAGGTGGCGAAGCCGCAATATGAAGAAGAGCTTGTTGTCGTGGTCTTTATGGCACAAAGATCGGGATAGAAGAGATCATCGCTGGCGTACATGTAGCTCATACGATTAATGGCCTCTCTTCTGTATGCTTGTTGGTTTCCTTTGCCATAGCTGTTGATTAAACTTCATTTCCCGGTCTGCCAATGGAAAGTACATTCTACCAGATCGAGAACTAAGTGGCTATAACAGTTGCAACAGGTCCGGAGAAAGGAACTTGAACGCCATTTTAGGATAAGGAATCCCGGATAAGTGTAGCGACATCAAAGTTTTGCAATACACTGAATTGCCGGTAGATACTGCGCGAAGATTCAAGCGATCATTTTGTTTCACGAACCCTGATATTTTACTGCTCAGGTCTGAGATGGTGATGAAGTCTCAGGGCCTTCAAATTCTACCAATGCAGTCCCTGCCTTGCAAAGATCCTATGTCTCAATTAGCGCGGGAACCAATGGTCAACTTCCAGACTTACGCCTTGCCGATGCACAACCCGAGAGACAACCCCGTCTTGGGGACTCCGGATTACTGTCTCCATCTTCATGCTCTCAATAACAACCAGCGGCTGATCCTTCTTAACGATATCGCCTTCCGCGACTTGCACACTCAATATTTTACAAGGCATAGGAGCTAGAACACTATGCGCTATGTCTTTGATCCCTAGTGCTTTCTCAATCCACTTCGGTGTGGCACATCGCAGACGATATTGCTGACCTTGCTGGAAGAGCGTGAGGTTTCCGCCGTCGCTGATAATTCTGGTTTCAAGCCGTGTATGTGGAAAGTAAGAGGTGATGCGGAGGTTGGAGCTATCCCACTGACTCGCAACTGAGTTATAGGCGTTTCCGTCCACTTTGACGTCGAAGAGACCGGTGCTTATATGTTTCAGCTCTACCACTGTCTCGGCAGCATCGGTGGTGCCGTCTGCCCTATTGGGTATGAAATGGAAGAGGCGACCATGCAGATTAGACATGAAGCCAGCCCGAATTCCCGGGGGATTCGCTTTCCCATTCTGAAACGTAGTCGCCTCAAGGAGGTACATCCCCAATGCAGCTTGTACGTAGACTTCTGGTGCTATGATGACTTGATCGAATAAATCTTTCCGCCACTTGCTGATGAAACCTGTCTCTACATCGCCGGCAATGAAAGCCGGAGTCTCGCATACCTTCTTAAGGAACTCTACATTAGTGATTGGACCAGCAATTTCGTATTCGGTCAATGCAGCATGCAGCTTTTGTATGGCAATGTCGCGAGTAGCGCCACGAACGATCAGCTTAGCTATCATCGGGTCGTAGTGAGAAGACACCTCGTCGCCAGCAACGAAGCCTGCGTCGACTCGAACTGTACTTGTAGTGATGGGCGTTCGCATGTGAATCAGGCGTCCGGAGTCAGGTATAAAGTCCCTATATCCAAGTCAGCCCAGTTAAGATTTTTGTTGTCCTAATTCACAGACATTGCAGGGTTTTCGGCGTAAATTCTTGCTTCGATGGCCCAGCCCCTTTCTGCTATTCTTGATTGAATTTCAGCTTGAGTGAGGGGAAGATTGCCTCCTTCAGCGACAACAATTTGCCAACGAACTAGGTCTTCTCCAGTAACCATCTCCGTAACAGGGTGCTCAACTTGTAGTCTTGTATTCATCTCCATGAAGAAAAATTCGCCGGTTTCATTGTCAAAGATAAACTCCACAGTGCCGGCACCCTCATACTTGACCGCCAAGGCAGCAGCGCGCGCCTTCTCCCAGAGATCTTGACGGACCGCTTCATCCAGATGGGGTGCAGGAGATTCTTCCAAGATCTTCTGGTGCCGCCTCTGAATGCTGCAATCTCGTTCTCCCAGAGCAACGCAATTACCATGCTTGTCCGCGAATATCTGCACTTCAATATGGCGCGGTGTGGTAATGTACTTCTCCACCAGCATAATGTCATCTCCAAATGAATTCCGAGCTTCTGACTTCGCCGAGCTCAACTGGTCTTCGAAATCATTCGGCGTCATTACAATACGCATGCCCTTACCGCCGCCTCCTTTCACAGCCTTGAGAAGTACTGGGAAGCCAATCTTCGATGCTTCCAGCTTTAGAAAATCCACATCTTGGTTGCTGCCATGGTAGCCTGGTATGCAGGGTACGCCTGCCTCAGTCATAATCATCTTCGAACGGCTATGTCTTTCAGCCACGTAAGGCACCATCAATCATGGACTTAGGTACCTCTTGTTGCCCATGGCCTCCATTGCCTCCCATGGCGGACCAATGAAGACAAGGCCTGCTTCTGTACATTTCCTTGCAAAGGCGGAATTTTCACTCAGCTTGTGTATTATCAGTGAGCTTATCCAGGTATTATAGAGACCATAAAACTACGTACGAATCCATACCCTGGATGTATGCCGGTGCAGCCATGCAGTGTAGCAGCTTCAATAATCCTGTCTCCGTTTAGATAAGCCGAAGGGTCCCCCAGGTTGATAGAAAAAGGCGAGCTCAATGCATGCTGCGACCTAGCATCCGGATCGGTATAGATCGTAGTGACCTTGATCCCATACTGGGAGGCGGTTTTACCAACTCGTCTGAAGCATTCATCAGAACGCGGTAGGATTCCAACGGTTTAGTATCGACTCACAAAGCGATCTCACCACGGTTCGCTATCAGAATTGATTTTATAGACTTACCAGGCGTCTCTGTAGTTGAATATCTGGCAACGAGGTTTGAGGCATGATGGGGTAAGACGCGTAGAAGGCCAACTCTGGGGCTACGATACATAGTTCTATTCAGCTCTAGCAGGTCGTTGTGGATCCGCTTTACATAGTGAAGTTGAGATGATATATGAACGAAAATCCAGTAGGTAGTCAGGCTTCTTAACAACACGTTTGATGTGGATGTGAAGTACTCCAACTCTCCACCTATGTAGAGAGTACAGAAAGGTGTTGTGGCCGTTGGTAGCCGAAGTCGACTTCACGGCCCAGACCGAGATGCCGAATCCTGTCATTCTACATTTAGCACCCTGGCACCCTGGTTGCTTACCTTAAAGCTTGAAAAGTTGTGATGACAGTTTGCGCCTTACATTAATATTCGTTCTCCTTGCCGTACTACTCTCCACTGTTCTCCATTGTCCGGTTGCACGGGCAAGCGTCGCTCATAACTTTCACTTTGGAAACGAACAAGCTTCACTCGCAGTAGCCTTTTCACTGATGCCATTCACGCCTCAACTTTCTCTTACAAGCACGAGCTATAAGATATCAACTTCGCTCAGACACCCTAAAATTTACCCAGTCGTAAAGGTTAAGTGGGGGTGAAAGGCTACTCTCGAAAGATTTAGCTAGATGTCCGATGAGGAGGATTATGACGACGACGACTACATCTACTTGGACGATGGTCCATATGCCGAAGCAGTAAGTCGATGGCGTGCAGCCAGTCTTGTAATCCTCATCTAACACTCCTACAGGATGACCTAGCTGAGCATACTATGCACTCACCCGTCTGGCAAGACTACGATCCTGCCATTGAAACCGCCGAGGTCTGGAGTGATTGGGATTACTATTCCGATGATTTCTATGATGAGGACTCACCAAGAAAGAGGAGCAAATTTAGCGACGCGGGAAATACCGTCGATGAGCAAGGAGAGGAGGGATCGCGTCTGAGGCGGAAGCGTCGGAAGTTACACTCAACGAGTAAAATACCAGAGTTGTATCTTGGAGATTCGCTATATGCCAACTCTGGTGATCATCAGGCTGTGGCTCCGATTGTGGTATGGAAGTCGAAAACGGAACCTAACAATGTTCCTGTGGTCAGCGAAGGGCAAGAAGAGAAGGTCGCGCTACTGAAAGACTGGAGGGAGAGATTCAAGATTCCTTCTCAGACTAGTCCAAACCTTTCTAAATCCCAGGGCGTGGCCCGACGAGGTTCTCAAAAAGCAGTCGCTGTAGTCATCGAACAGAAGGCTTCGGAAAAGGACACAAAAAGGAGGGGCCCGACAACTACTCTATTAAAAGATCCAGGGATACCGTCAAGGTCGAGAATCACACAAAAACACAACAACGGCACAGCAATGACCGCCTCGTCAGCTGCAAAGCAGCGACAGAAGGTTTGGGAAACGCCAAAACATGCAGCAGCCACGAAACCAACCCAAAAACCATCAAGTAAACGGACCGTTTCAACCCTATCAGAGGACAAAGCGCCGACCAGCGGATTGAAGAGAAAGGCATCTGCATTGACCGACGACGACGATTGCTCGGCAACTTTCAGTGGAGCCTCTAAGCGACTGAACAGCGCAAAGGCCACTAAAACTACTCAAGCGAACGAACCTCTTAAGAAAGGAACATTAGTCGAATCCGTAGCCTCTGAGACACTTAGGAAAAGCGGAAGGCCCAAGGCCGAAACTTCAATCCCGCCAGTAACATCAAAGGGAAGCACGCATAGTAAGAAAGCCACGAATACCAAGGCCGCGGTTCTCGAACCTCTACCGAATGGGAAAGTAGCTGGTAAAGGCAATAGTGTCACCAATGCAGAGACCAGCAAGGAAGCGCAACCTGAAGCTCCGAAGGGAAGTTTGCGAAAGCGGAAAGTTGAGGAGCTGCAAATCAGAGACGCTGAACCGCGGGCCAAGCGGAATACGCCGCCTGGACCTCGAGGACAGCCGCTGAGTTCGCTGCAAGGGTTACGTTCGAAGCGATAGCAACGCCAGTAACGACGGCAAGGACACGTGGAAGGGTTTAAGGTGATATCAAATAGGTAGGACTGCTGTATATAAAACTAGTTTACTACCATAGCCGGACCTACGTCCCCTGCGGCTTAGACTGACAGCATCACAAACATCACAAGTCTTCCCAAACATAATTAATATCGTCCGAGTACCTCAACCTTCCCATTGCGCCAGAACCACCTAATCAAAACCCCCTACCTCCCCGCCCACTCCCGATTAAAACACCTCCCAATAACCATCCTCCTCACCTCGCTCGTCCCCGCCCCAATCTCGTACAGCTTCGCGTCCCTAACCAATCTCCCCGCCGGCACCTCACTCATATACCCCATCCCCCCCATCAACTGCACCGCGTCAAGCGCGCACTCAGTCGCGCGCTCCGCCGCATACAGGATCGCGCCCGCGCAGTCTTTGGTTTCGATGCGATGAGGGGGCTGGTCGAGCAGGCGCGCGGTGGTGAGGGTGTAGGCGCGTGAGGCGGAGAGTTTGGTGTGCATGTCGGCGAGTTTGGCTTGGATGAGTTGGTTGTGGGCGATGGGGGTGGAGAATTGGGTGCGGGTGTGGGTGTAGGGGAGGACGAGGGAGAGGGCGGATTGCATGAGGCTGGGGGGAGGGTTAGTGGGGGGGGCCTTGCTGGAGGGTAAGGGTGGGGTGTGGTGGGACGGGGAGGTGGACGTACCCTAGGGGTCCGGCGCTCAGGACTAGGCGCTCGATGTCTAGGCCTTCCATCAGGACTTTGACGCCGTGGTTTAGAGCGCCGAGAATGTTCTCTTGTGGCACGAAGACGTTGTCGAAGACGAGTTCGCCGGTGTTGGAGCCGCGCATGCCGAGCTTGTCGAGTTTGCGCGTGCAGGAGAACCCTTGGGTTGCGGAGGGGACGATGAAAGCTGTGATGCCTTTGGAGCCTTTCTCGGGTTCCGTCTTGGCGTAGACAATTACCGTGTGTGCATCTGGGCCCTGTTTTTGTCGACTGGAGGTAAGCTTTCAGAAGTTCATGCAGGATGTGGCAATAGGGCTCGTACGTTTGTGATCCACATCTTTGTGCCGTTAAGGACGTAGCCGCCGTTTACAGCTTTGGCAGTTGTTTTCATACTGACGACATCGGAGCCGGCAGAGTGTTCTGACATGGCTAGAGCACCGATGTTTTCACCTGATATCAGGGGCGGCAGGAATTTCTCCTTTTGCTCAGAGGTGCCATTGAGGGAAAGCTGGTTTATGCAGAGCTGGGAATGGGCGGCGTAGGAGAGTCCGATACTTCCTGAAACCATAAGCATGTGAACCCCCGTTGTTTAATAGATTGACAGTACGAACCTGAGGCGCGACTGATCTCCTCCATGACGATACAGTGAGCTTGGTAGCCCATGGCCAGTCCTCCATAATCTTCATCTGCCGTGATGCCCAGGAATCTTCCATGCGTCAACGGCATTCATTCCAAGATGTTTGGTCAGTGTTACCCTGCTTCTCCAAACTTCTTCCACATATCATTCGGGAATTCATTCTCTCGATCTGTCTTTGCCGCAAATTCCTCGGGGATCTCTCTTCCTGGGAAAATATTAGTTTCGTTTGATCTTACAACAGGCACGCCGCCTTACGCGTAAATTCCTGTAGTCGTTCCCTCAGCTCTACCAGATCTTCATCGCTTGGTGGGACGAATCCTTTTGGATGCTTGGAAGATGCTGCGCGACTCGAAACTAGAATATGGGTTCTGGGTCTTGACCGACCAACCTGTCGCAATGCGTTTGTGAGAGCTCGAGAAACCAATGGAGAAGACATTTCGATGTTGCTGCTCTCTTGAAAATCTTTCTCGGGCTGTCTCTTGCGTTCGGCTAGCATCGGCTATCTATCTGAGACGGGCCGAGGCTATCGCTACCCCAGGTTCCGCGAGGTCAAAAGAGGCTTCGTCAGCATTGCAGTTTCGCCATCCTTTTAGGTACAAGGAGGACTCGTCGCTGCATGACCACTGTTACGAATATACCTTAACAAGGTAGCAAACCTGCCTTAGTGTGACCGGCACTACAGCAGGATCCATTCTCTAGGTATTCCGTACTACTTACTGTATGCAATCGAACGACGGAGACCTGTGGCATTTTGGCCAACTCCATTACTAACGAGGTTATTGGCTCGCCCCATATTACCTGATTACCTCTGTACGCAAGCTGAGAAATGCGGCCAGGATTGGCTGGCTTGATACCTAGCCCGATGATGGTACTCGTCTCTGACATAGGAGCGTTATCCCCGAGCCACCCGGATTTAAGAATTCCTTATATCAGTCTGTGACTCTGTGTTAAGAAGTTGCTCTGATATTTATCAGCTGCAATTTCATTTGGAGCCTTTATCAGCCGGTATCTATCATCAATCAGCTTGACTTATCTCTGCATTTGTCCCGTGTTTCAATCTCCACTTTTGGACTCCTTTAACAAATCAACTCCACAAATCAATTCAATCCAAGAGATAACTTACGAGATATTAGAGCCATGGCGGCAAGTGCAGAGACGCCCCCATTGATGGCAACCCCCCAGGTCCGTATCAATCATGTTCCAGCCAAAGAAGGGGATATCTATAAGCTTGGCATCTTATCTATTCGAATCATCGAAGATGGATCTCGTACCGGTAGTTGCTCCTCTGTTCCTAAGTCCTTCGATCTATCATCTAATCACTAATGGACCATAGATAATCGCCTGGGCGCTGCCGAACTTATCCTGCCTCCGAATTCATCGGGCCCACTCCCTCACTGGCACGAAATGCACGACGAAGGCTTCCTCGTGACCAAGGGCACCGTTCGTTTCCACACCACTGGTCTCAGAGACGCTAAAGATGTGGATTGCAAAACAGGGGATTTTGTGACTGTGCCCGTACGCGCGCCGCACACCTTCTCTAATCCATTTGATGAGGAGGCAAGGTTCTTTAATACCTTTACGCCGGCGTTCTACGTCAACTACTTCAAGCTTCTAAGCGAGATAACCGAGGAGGGAAGGTCATTGCAGGAGGCCAATAAGCAGGCCATGGCATACTTTGCGACAATGCCGGTAGCACAGAAGTGATGGGCTAGCCCACCTCCGTTCACCTTCATTGATCGCTCAAGTCGTCCCGTACAGTTCCGGTATCATACATAAGCAGATGCGTTTTCTCGCGCCATTGAAGTTTCAATCATCGAGTTTTCAAATATTAGGTTGGAAGGACCCTAGAATAATAATTCCAAGCCATGGATCAAAGCCAATTGAACAACCTCACATCAAAAATATAATCACAGGTAATACCTTCGTTTGAAAAAACACAATCTACAATGATATCCAACATAGCTCCAATTTCCTTTCTTGATACACGTTCTTTGAGATCAACATGTATTGATACTGTTTGTATGCCGTCTTTGCTAGAACGATTTTCTTTTCATTAAGAGGTGGTTCTGCAAAATTGACCTTATATGGATTACAGGGACTTTACCTTAATCCCTGGATATATAGCCCTCATACGTGGATTAATGGTCCGGTTCGCGCAACTTTATCACAATCCATGGGTGAGATTTTTCACCAATCCGCGATTTGATCCAAAAAACCCCATTTGATCCCTGTATGAGATCGTTCCATCCATGGATAACAAATATCCATATCTAAAATTTCTACCCAGGTGTACAAAGAGAGAGAGAGATATACATATATATATAAATTACCTCTCCAAGTACTCACTTCAGTCACTAGCAAAAGATCACTGCGCATTTTTGGCCATCTATCATTCAGCTCTGAAGTTCCAACCTTACTCCCGCACTCAAATTACTACTAAGTTCCAACTATGCATCTCAGTATTGGCAGACTTCCTCTCCTCTTGCTCCTCGTGAGCTTCTTGTCACTGCTCTACGACCGAGTAGACGCTCAAGCTACTTCGGTTGGAGTGCCGTCGCCACCATATATGGACCCGTTCAACCTCCCTCCAGAAGCCACGGCCCCATATGTTGAGGCCTCGAACGCTGTGGATACGAAAACGGTCCTAGCTCCAAACATTACAGGTCTGAAAGGTGTACACCCACACGGTGACCGTCTCAAGCGCACTCTTTGCTATTGTAGCAGCCCCGTCGCCGGAACCAGAAACAGCGGGTCGTCCTACTACCACATGGAGTACTACAACTCCCAGCTCGATCGCATCCACTCGCTGAACTGGACATGCATCCATCGCAAGGAAGACAACGCCTGCAAAGACAAGCCCAAGGTGCACGACCGACAATGCCGTACTGTGGATGGAAACGAGTTTTGCTTTGAGCAAAAGGCAAAGGTGGTTTCGGACGACAAGTACTCGTTTGGCGGCTCCGAGCACCCCCTTCCTTTCAATGACCAAAAGAACGGACCTTTCCCAGCACCATGGGGCAGCAAAACCTCGGAGCCGAGAGATGTGATTACGAGAGTGTGCGCGTCGCTGTGCAAGGATTTCGTCGGGCATCCAGCGGACCCTCATGATGAGTTTTTCAATGGGATCGCATATTTTAAAAACTCGATTGACGAGTTTAACTTCTTGGATGATATTTGCTTGGACAACGATAGGAAGGCTGTAAAGTGTCCTGATCCTAAGTGAGATCGTGCAGGCATTTCTTGGTCAATTTGCAGGAGTACATGGTTGTTTGTCTATTGTTTAGTGGTCATATCGTTGGACGTTATGGCGTCTATATGCTTTCTATGTTTTATGTGGAAATACCAACCTTTTGGCTTCGATGTATTTCTGATCCAGCCCACGATGGATGGACAGTTGAAGATTTTAACAGATGAAGCCCAAGCCCGGATACTCTGCAGGGGTATCCTGCTTCCGCTTCCTGTCTTACACTAGCAGATATGCTAAGCTTTGCACGATCTGCAACGCCTTACTACTCTGAGACTTTGTGGCTTGCTCGACTGAGCACATATAGCTAGCGCAAGATCCGAGGCCCCCGTTTTGAGCGGAACCCTCAAGCTCCGACGTTTGTCTTGCATACAAACAAAAACCGGCCGGTACTCGTACCAATGGCATCATCTCCAGGCCATTAAGTACCTTGTTTAATACTCACACTCTACTTTAGGTATCACGGTAATATTACAACAGCCCATGGCGCTCAGTCTACCATCGCCGCTACTGTTGAAAATCGGCTTGCCCATCTTCCGAAACAAATATCTTGCTGTATTTGCTGGTCATAGAAACTTTACCCTCTAGACCCCCCGGTCCCATGAACAATGCATCTCTGCATGCCAAGTCGCATCCTCTGTTTTTCATATATGCGCTCCATCGTCTATTCCAAGTGATCTTACTGTCCTCTAAGATGCTACACGGCATATAGATTCGTTCCCTCCATTCCCTTCTTACTGTCCGTTGCCTTAATCTGTTGCCGAAGATGGACTCAATGGAGCAGACGACTGTTGAAACCATACCAAAGCCTCGAAGAGGCACCCGTATCACCCCTCGGACCTGCCTCTGGCCGCTTGCTGGGAGTCTGGTCGTTACCTTTGGCCTGTCGATTGGCCTGACCTTTCGATCAAACCATCACTGCTATGCCGGAACCTGCGGAGCATGGCTCTTTCCTCTTCAAACACGCCTTCATGTTATAATCTGGTACATGTGGCTTTCAATATCGGTCACCTTCCTCGCCGTGCGAGCCTTCCATCCCGAGATGCAAAAGGTCCTTACTCGACCCATCTGGAGGAGGAAACTACCTCTGGTTGGTAGAAGCCTTACCATTGGAGGGAGTCTGATATTTCTATGGATTATTGCACTATATGCCGTGGTTATCGGAGTTTGGTGGATCAGGCTGCGCGACTACTTCGTTCAACGCAGTATTGCTGGTGGTATTCATCGTGGAGGCAATCGACTTGCCGCGGTTGCCCTGACTGGCCATTTGTGCGACATAACCATGGGAATGGTCTTGGTCCCGATATCCAGGCACAGTGCCCTGGCATCCTTCTTCAAGCTGTCGGTGTCGACGACACTTACTAATCATATGTTAACTGCATACACCCTCTTCACCCTCGTACTCATACATGCGTTCCTATACGTTGCTTGGGTACCAGTATTCAATAGCCTTTCTAACAACGCTCGGATGATAATACCGGTGCTCAACCCAACTTATCTATATAACGAAGTCTGGCCAGGCAACCAAGACTCCCTTGGCATATGGCGAGCATCGTTAATCTTTACTGGGATCACGGCCGTCATTATCATGGCAGCCCTTTCCGTTACTACCCTACCGAGAGTTCGGTCAAAGCACTTTAATCTCTTCTACTTTACACATTTGTTCAGTATTGTCATGGTCATTATCATATGTCTCCACGCCAGTACGATACTTTACTGTACAGCTCCCGGATTGGCCATGTGGTTCCTCGACTGGGGTATGCGGATATACGAATTGAGAAAGGTCTTGGATGGAGACATAACTACAATTGGGAATGGGTGGTATTGGTACGCTTATCTGGATGCTTGTTATGTCAACCGAATACTGACGACATGCAGCGTTACTACTCCTCTTCCTCGGGCAAGATTAACTGGCTGCTCCTGCCGATCACCACTGGCCCACTTCTACATCCATCACGCAGGATCATCCATCAGGGAGCTACACCCTTTCACCACCATCACTCACCTAGCGTCTAAGCATTCCGAAACTCCTTTAATCGATGACGACTTTCCGATACAATTCCTCTTTCGAAAACGAACCCGGCCGGATCAGCCGGCGTCGGATGTCCCAAACCTCGGTCGTTTAGGTGCCTTGAGACGATTGCTACGAGGCAAGAAATCGCGCGCGCATAGTGCGCAATGGACGGACAAACTAGCAGGGCTCGTGGACAAGCAGCAAGAACATGACCTGTCATTTTCCAAAACCGACGACTCGCACTCCACTCCTGGAAAACAATCGTTCCCAAAAATCAACATTGCTCTGCGCCTTGAAGGTCCCTACTTCTCGCCCGCCGACCCATCCCGGTACCACAAGGTCGTCTGCCTCGTAGCAGGCACAGGAATCAGTGGTGCGATAGCCATTGCCGGTGCCTTTGCTGTATCACAACGGAGCCGTCTAGAAACCACATCCGAAAAGCCAATCATGCCCACGAGGTCTCCGTGGCAAAAGTGCTCCATCATTTGGAGCGTCAAGTCTACCGATTTCGTCGAGTTACCGTTCATTGAGAAATGCGAAGGGCTAGAAATGCAGACGTACTTGACGGGACCAGGAAGGGCACGAGTAGACGTTGACCAGGTGCTGGGAGATGTGCGGGAAGCGGAGCCCAAGGGAAGGACGTGGGTGTATATCTCGGGACCCAACCCGTTTATTGAGGCTGGAAAGAGAGCTTGCAAAGCTGCTGGCGATGTAGAGTTTTATGCTCCTAGCTGGGAGATATGAAGAGCTACCGAAGCAACTCATCAGACGATGATGAGTCAATGTTCGTCAAGTTTTAGGACAACAAGCATTGAATATCACCAGTGCTTCAAATCGGCCTTGAATTCATCAATCATTGCTATGTGTAACGATTGCATAAAGAACGCAGATCCATACCCCTTCTGTCCGAGAGATTCCAAAGTATGCCGCAACTCTGCAACGACGCCACTCAATTCCTTCACCAAATGCCTATTCGACGTGATACAACAACACCGAAATTCTCAACCATGGCGTCGTGCGCGATTTTCAACAGCAATACGACCACTTCTCACCACGACCAATCCTGCACTCAAAGCAAACGTCTACGCATAACGCACGCCGAGAAAGCCCAGATGTATCAAGCGCGCTTTTCTAAGATGAAATGTCATACCAAAGGGAGAGCTGTCAGCAGTGGTACGGTGCGGTCTCTCGCCCAAACGGATGGAATATTCTCTGCAAAAAAACATTAGTGTTCATACCCTATCAGCAGAGGTTCTCATCACCTACCACTACAAGTCATACTCCCTCGTGGATCGTCATCTTCACCATTAACTACTTGCACAATCTTCGTCATTGTCTTCACGTCCACATTCCATGCTCCCCTGGAATTAGAGCAGCTACTCCACTCCTTCCTCTACGCACCAGAAACCAACATCTTGTCCCCCTCCATACTATAACCTTACCTCATCTCCATCAACCCACAACGCGCAAACAGGATATCGATCCCAACCGAAGCTCAGTCGGTAGCTCTATGGCGAATTCAATTTCAGTTCAGCACTGACACTACTATAAACCTCATGCATTACTAGCGAACGAATCAAGTAGTCCTAATTTAATACACTCCTATCTTCTTTCCATTTCCAGAAAGAAACAACCTGCTCAGAATGGAGACATCATCCCTCTCCCTAACCCCTCAGATCTCACCGCCAGAAATCCTACACAAACTTCCTTTTATGAAACCGCCCTCCCAACAATCCCCTACACCAATCTTCCCCCCCCCCTCCCTCAAAGAACCTACCACCCAGCAAAAACCCAAAAAACCCACAAACCATCCATAGAAACCACAAACTCACGGGCTTGCTCTCTCCTTCGAGAAAAGAAAAAAAGAAAACGCCTACGACGACATCTCACGTCAGGAGACGGATTATTGATTTGCTTTTCTGTGGGAATTTCGGTGTCTTTGCTCAGATAGTAACTACGTAGGAGGCTCGAGTTGACTTTCATCTCTCCAGCTCCTCATCGGTTCCCCCCCCCCCACTTCTTCCGAAATTCGCTCTCAACGGCTTTTGAAAAGGTTCCAGCACTGTGTGGGCTCTGGGGAAGTTGAAGTCACTGGGGTTTTGAGGACGTGGGGGGTTTGGTATTGGTGGTTTTTTGAGTGTGGGGCTGAGAGATGGGGATTTACTGTAGGAGGGTTTTATAAAATCCATTGATAAAATAATTCACATCAAGGAATATTCACAACGCTGTGAGATAATGCCATACGCCCAAAAGCCCTATGTGGCCTGGAAATATATACGATATCTTACTCTGGGCTTTGCGGAAATATAGAGTCTGATCAGAGGAGAGGTTTTTTTTTGGGTGTGTGTTTCATGCTTAAAGTATGAGGGGAGATAGATGTTGGAAAGGCAACGTTTTCGGCAAAAGGTCTTGCAAGGATGTGGTCATGTCAGTGACTCGGTTTAGGGGGATTCCCTTTTAAATCCTAGGTTCTATGTCGTGCTCTCAATTTGCCTATTTCTTCTTTTGGATTTTCCGAAGCTTTGGGCCTTTTCAACCAAAGCGTATTCGTACCTTGTAGGAATATTGGCCGGATAAAACGCTTTCGATGGGTTTCTCGAGAGGAGAGGGTTTTGGTTGTCGAGTTGAGACGGGGGGCCTTCCTTGCCTGCGAGGCCCAGGATTGTTATTAAAGCCCCCAGCGATGCTAGGTGCCTTTAGGCCAAGTCAGTCTGCATTTACCATTCAGGTGTGCAAAGTCATACCTTACACGAGGGCTGAATAGAAATCGGGTACTCCCCCAAGGTCCTCTGCTTGCATTATCATTAATCTCCATTTCTTGTAGCGCTTGCGTCCTTTGAAATAAGCACCACTTCAGTTGGCTTATGCCTTCGACGACCGGAACCTATAACATGGCCTTTGAAAATAGTCGCGCATAAAGCTATAACAGAATTGAGTGTGATGTGTAGTGGCTAATCTGGAAGAGCTCTACTATTGTACTTTAGGAGTGTAGCGAGAAGAGTAGCTATAACCAATAGACTGACAGTCCATCCAGTCACTTCCCGAATCCACCATTCGTTCCCAATGTTGAAAACCGAACGTGGCAAACGTGGGAGAAGCTTAATACCGTGGTCGCTATCATGGCAACGAGCCTCCGAATCTGAATCTGGGCGTCTAGGTTGATCAGAGGCATTGTAGGAAGAGATCGAGTCAGCTTCACCCCCCCATTTTGCTCGCAGCTGCATCAGCTTTTTGGGGTTCCAGTGGTTCGGCTATAATGCTAGTATATTCCTTATTTGTGAGCAAGGGAGCATTTGACTGATTTTCTTCCACCAAGTATAAAGGAGCCATTTCGTTGCTATGTCATCAAGAACAACAGTCAAATTCTTTGAAAAACTTGGGTTTTCTTAGGTCATGGCTTCACGACTGGATTTTTAGCCGGGATTTGAATCCTTCAGGTTCAGCTGAGAGTTTGAGGTTCAACTGTCATTCCTAAAGTAGCGAAAGCAGCTGTAGCCGAATCGAAGCACACTTTGTTTTAGGACGATTTATCCTGTATTGTCCATACAGGCCTCGTTTGGATGTTGAAATTCTGGCAACTGAGAAGTATATTAAATTATCAAGTCGAGGTATCTCAGACCTACAAAGGCAGCAGGGCACTCGAAACAGAACCTTCCAATTCAGTTCCATTTTCCGAAAACGCTACGACTGCAATCAGAGTCCTGGCTTGGCGAGGATGTGTATATGTTTCTTTCCTTTTTCCCTTCTATTCTCGGATTTGTTAGGATCGAGTTTGGGTATGCTAGGCACCTTCTTGACTAAGTGGTAATGGCGCACAGCCGCAGTGAGTGTCTATGTGACATAGCGAACTCAGGTGCCATAGGAAGATTCAATTTTCGTGGTCGTAGAACGGTCGGTCTTGGTTCTTGTGCAGGACGTCAGGTAGCGGCCTGAAACAAAGACGACGTCGGCCTTGCCGCTCTATTTTTAGGAAATAAAAAGCAAAGAGAATGCTATTTACTTGCGTAATGAATATAGCTAGAATGCTTTAACCTCGCTCGCCGGTGAGGGAAAGGCTGATGCCGCTATCAACGTGATATGGAAACGATTCAAATGGCTCATAGAAAGTGGTAGCTACTAAATATAATGTATATAGCATCCAGCTTTTGAAAGATAGTGCAATGAAGAAGGATGGTAGAAATGAACATATGTGCTTGTATTGGTGCCGCGCATGTAAAATGGCCCAATACGCAATGATAGGTGGCTGATTCGTAAAACAGGTCGACTTATCCAGTTGAGGAAGAGGTAAATTGATGGTAGTCACCCGCAGACAGTGTTGAAAGAACAAGGTTGAAGATAACCCAGTAGGATTTGCAGTAGTCTGATAATACAGGTCCATACCCAGAAGCCTTATCTCGGTCTACCACCACTCTCTACAAATATTCCTCTTAACATTCAAGACATATTACCATGCATACTTTTATTCCTCACCCCCTTCAACCTCGCTAAGGTTATCCTCCTTAGGGACGATCGATCCTTTCACGGCTTTTGCAGTGGCGGCAGGTCCACTCGATTTCGCTGTCGCCTCGGCAGCGTCGTCTCCACTGTCGCCCTCGGCATCCTCTTCGTCATCCTCACCTGGCGCTGCCACAGGCTCCTCCTCGTCGGACGCCTCTTCAGGCTCCTCCTCGTCACTTGCTTCTTCAGGAGCGGCTGGTTTGGTGGGAGCGGTCTTGCGCTTTTTCGAAGCAGGTGGAGCTACACGAACCTCATGAGCTTGGTTGTAAGCCCCATATTTGATTGAAGAAAACTACCTTCGGCTGCGTCTTTACCGTCTTGCTCCTCTTCAGAAGACTCTTCTTCTTCTTCGACATCGGAAGCGTCGGAAGCCTCGTATCTACGGCGTATAGTCAGCAACTGGACTCGACCATTACCGCAACGGAAGCCAATTAGTTAAAAGAAGCGTTGAAAGCGCGCAATTGCGATTCGTATATAATTGGCAATTCAATGCTTCGAAGAGTTGTAAAATGGATGCGCGGAAAAGGGGTATGACGTCAAGACAGCCTTGCTTACTCCTCTTCCTCCTCGCTCTCGTCACTGGGAAGTGCTTGCAGCTCTTCCTCTTCCTCCTGCTTCCTCTTGCGGGTAGACATTGTAGCTTTAGGGGGGGCTTTTGGACCGAGTGTTTGTGGTAGGGTAAATTGGTACGGGGGCGAGATGAAAGGTGGTTGCAGCTTCGAAGAGTGGGAAGAGCTGAGGTTGCAGGAAGCTCAGATCTTGTACCTTGATCTTAGAGCCGAAAGGGCGCTATCGATTAGGCGGGTCCAGGGGCATGACGAAATCCCGTTCAGGGTCCGACCGCGGCCAATGAGGAAAGGGCAAGAGACCGTGGGCTGTCCTGTTAGAGTAGGCTGTTACGGAGGTACTTGTGCTTGAATCTGAATTACTTTCCGCCAAGAGGTGTTTCCCAGGCCCAGGATCGCATCAGGATACCTCGACCATCTAACGGGTTATCTCGCTGGGTACTGTGACCACCTAGTTCATTGTGAATACAGGTGCTATAAAACACATAAGGGCGTCTGAGGAAGAGATACCTTAGCTGTGTAGCCGGTACGTACATAGCTCAAGAAGCTTGAGGTCCCTTACTTGCCTCAGGACCTCAGACGTGTTTCCGTGGCTAAACCCCTTCGGGTTAACCACTTCCCCTAAGCCCCTTTGGGTTAGCTACCCTCTGGATGACTTCGCAGGGGTAATACGTCTAACGCAAGGCGCCGTATTTTTGCCAGATCAGCGTTGTTTTGAAAATCAACATTCGTCTTCCTGCTTTCAGACGCGATCATCAACGCAACACATATATTCTTTCGATATCGACAACTGCAATCAATACTATTATATCTATTCTATCTATTGACTTAAATTCTAAATACATGTTCCGCGGGAAATAGTGTATAATCTCTGTTGCACGGTGATGACCTGGTTTATATCCAAATTTCCAAAATCATTTCAAATTTTCAAAGATATGCTAGGTCCATTTTCCATTGCTTGGTGAGTTCAGCTGATCGTTCGACTGTCCGAGCATATTTTGAAGACTTTCCAACGGTTGGAATATAGTTCTGTAACGACTCGATCGTTTATTAGATAGGGTAGTAGGCCCTCAGTAGATAGGTAGGTAGGTAGACCCTCAGTAGGTAGGTAGATTTGGTAGAGAGTCATAAAGAAAGCCCTGAAGAATGTTTGGTAGGGATCATATTCAGTGCTAGGTAGGGATCAAATTTACTTCTTCTATCACCTCTTCGCCTCTGGTGAGCAAAGCTCTTCCTCGATAATGACCTTGAGGATTTCCTTCCTTCACTAGTACAATCTTTCGCGCTGGATCACCAGTCTGCATATCATACCGCGGAGGCTCCAAAACAGAAGCATTTACATTGATCGGAAGAGCTGCTGAAGCTGCTTGCTTAGCTCCTCTTGCTGCTCGCTTTTTCGAACTTGATGGCTTCATTTATATAGTCTGGAATAGCTTCCAAAGCTCCCAATATTCCTTCTCTCGTTCTTTCTCTGCTATGACTTCCTTCTCCTTTTCGGCAGCTTCTCGCTCCTGAAGAACTTCAGCATCTAAGATTATTCCTTTGATCTGTTCATTAGAACGTTTTTTCTTTTTGTTCTCGTTCTCGTCAGCTTGAATAAGAGCATTGTTCGTATTTTGCATTGTGCCAAGCTTCGCTACAAACTGTGGAGGCAATATACATACAGTGCCCGCTACCTCAGGTCGGACTCACCCCGTCCGCCGCACCTCGAGGCTAGTGTAATTTAAAATGAAGTCCATTAAATGTATTGTCTTTGTGTGTCGGCTGGTTCGAGCTTATGAGTGTGGATATAAACTTACCAGGTGCTCGTAGTCAAACGATATTAAGCAATGTCGTGCAATATTTTCTCCTACGTCTGAATTTCTTCTAACCGCCTGACAACTTTCCTGTGAAAGGATGTTTGCAGCTTCACTCCCACTCTCTGGTCCGATTCATCTTCTTTCGCATCAAGGCCCAATGCTTCCGAACCCTTCAGGCAGATATTTACTGCAGCTTGGAATCTCGCTCCTGCACCCGCCTCCACGGCATCTATGGCTGCTATGCCTAGCAATGTGTTCCGAACGTCTTTAGCAGTCCAATTTGCTTTCCGTCTAGGTGATAATTTTGCCGCTTCACTCGGATCCTCGCCGTCTTGTTTCTTTAATAGCTCCTCCACCGGATACCAGACAGCGATCTCAGTCAAGATGACTCCCAAGCTATAGATATCGAATGACTTCTTGAATGAGATGCCTTCGCGCTCTTCTTCCCCATGTGCATTCGGATGGCGGTACAGACTGTTCTCTGAGCGAATTGTTGGTACTTCCGTCATCTCGCCTGACGATGCAGGTCTTGCATAATCGAATCCGGACACGAAGGGGGAAGCTAAATCAATTTCATGAGTGCTGGTTGGTAGAGAGCTCTCCTTGCCAGCAAATAGGATGTTGGAACTCCGAAGGCTTTTGTGCAGCCAATTGACCGAGTGAAGTGATAGCAAGCAATTGGCGATTGCTTGTGCGAGGGCAATTCGCCGAGAAAGCGATGGCTTCGGGGCCTTGTTTAGGAGATGGTGAAGTGTAACCACAGATCCACCTTCGGGTTTAAGGAAGACGAAGCCAAATCGGCATTCCGGAGGCCTGTCGGCAGCTTCTTCGTCTTCGTCTTCTGGATCTCGTTTGGCATATTCATGCTCCCCATCATCGAAGTACCCCAGGCAAGTGGGCACGCGGAGTGAGCTGGGCTTGTTGACGTCGCAAAGGAGGGCAGCCAGTTTCTGCACGCGATCCAATATGATCGGCTTTGGGCTTAGGCGCGAGTCTGAGGGGACATATTTCTTCCATTCAATCCAGATTTGCTGGGTCTTTGATGCTGATGGGGTATATCTACCATTGGAATGTCGAGGCTGCAGTCTAGCAAACGAAGGATCTTCGTCAACGCGGATGAATTTTCGAGGAAGCCTCGCGTCTTTCAATCTCGTATCAGGCTGAGCGATGGCCAAGTCCTTGGCTATTTGGCTATCCAAGGAGGTACCCTCCTCGATTGATGCATTCGATGCTTTGAAACGAGCGAGCTTGGCTATGGCCATATCATCCTTTTGGATAGGCTCTATCATGCGCCTAGAGGCGTGAGATATTGGGTTTGTATTACTTCGATACTCTCCCTCGTATTCCTGAAACCAACCAATGCTATCACCACTACCTTTGCTATGCTCTGAAATAGGCAGAAGTGCTTTTATTAGTTGGTTCAGATCGTCGATTTTGTTGTGAAGTTGCAAGACAGACATACGCGTCTCTCGTGTGGTTTCAAGGATATTCTTGCCTACATTAGTGTCGAGCAGATTGAGTAAAGCATCGTTCAGCTCTTTCAGACGGTTGATAAGGCCTTCGAACTTGTCATTATCTTGAATTGCCCATCTCACTCTTCTTGGCAAAGTCGAAGAAGTTGCTATATGAAGAGCCTCGTCAAGAAATCTCGTAATGTGTGGCACAAAGTCGCGAAAGTTACCGCCTGTTGATGCTTCCAGAGCAGACTGTGCCAATGGTACCTGTTCATGGTCTTCGTTGGCTTCCAAGTCAGGGACGAGACTACCATATCTGCCTTTATATTTGATAAAGCCCGTGGCTAGAGCTTGCATCTGGGCGAGGACTTCGACGACATCACCTCGGTGGAGCCTAGTCAGGCTGGCATCGAGAGCATTCTCATCTCCCCCCATATAAGACAAAAGGCCACATCCAGATGCCCAACTCAATGTTCGCTGTTGCTCGAGCTGTAACCGGAGCGTAAGATACCTATATTCAGGCTTCAGTCCTCGTGCAGCTGCTATCAGTCGCAAGGCTGACATAAGGCCAGTTAAACATTGCACGGCTACTCCAATAACGGCCAGGCTAAGACCAGCTGCAGTTCCAGGATCCATGATGATCAGGGCAGAAGTCGTGAAGAAAGCTGAAGAGAGAGCCTTATTTATAGACGAGCACTCTTTATAGAAGGCAGGTAGGATGGGGAAATCAACTTCCTACTGAGCAAGCACTCGCTCAAATTAGGTCACAACGAGGCTGAGATGCTGCATTCTGCAAGACCCCGCGTTGACTGCAACCTGTCCTGGTACAGCCTTTCATTTCTCCCTTTAAAACCTTCGAGCACTCATTATCATCTCAAGCGGTTCTGCCTCGAAGTCGATAAGTCATGGCTGATCCTTCTGTGTAAATACTCGAGCATAGTTCGGCCCATCATGTTCGGGACGAGTACGCGCCCCACATACGATCCAAAGCACGCGCTCGAGGTCTTCTTCCACACTCCATGGCAATTCTATTCCGACGAAGATATTTCCCGACTTGGTGGTATCCTGGAAGACAATGGCATGCGCGAATGGTCCAGAGCTCCCCGCCTATACTTTGTGCTTCGTGGTGTTGGACAGCAGCGTTTGATCTCGGCCTTTCTCGAGCTGGGTATTGACGATGGCTCGCTCCCAATGCAGGAATCCGCGCTGCAATCCACGTCGCTCGTTCTATCTCCAGCTATCGTTGTATCCGAAAGTCTAGTTCAGTTTTCGGGTTTTAGCGAATTTGGCGGGGAAAACCCACAAATCAGCCTCAAATTTGGTGCAAATAAAGCAAATACCTAGATATCATCCCCACACCCCCAAAACACCCCAAAGCTTCATTTTTGAAGCTATACAAACCTCAGCCTCACACGGGGGCAATCCTAGATAGTCAGAATGCCCCCCAGACGTATCGAACACAAAAGAGCTTCCTTCAAGGCTCTGCTTCACCTAGATGCATTCAAGGCTTCTAAGGCACGCAAAATCGCCTTCGTATCTAAGAATCCTATCGTACTTTCTTCAGAAACAGAGATCTTCTCACTTTCGACGCTTTCAGATGTAGAAGATCTTTCTTTGCTCAGACTTAATCTCTTCAAGATTTCTCAGCTTAATTCTCTCAAGACTTCTCAGATCTTTCAAGCTGTCAACATAAATGCACTCATCTCGAGCGAGCTTGTGATCTTTGTCGCTAAGACTGCTGCTACTCTTGTCACTTAAAGAGCGTGTGTATCATCATTAATATCATCGTCAGCGAAGCTTGATTGATTTGAAGATGAGAATGAGAATGAGAAGAATCTAGATGATAATCAGTCTAAGATTCAAGCAGCTTCAAAGCAATTCACGAAGCTCACTGCATTGATGAAAAGATGAGAATCAACAAAGTCAAAGTCATCGTTATTACTAAAATTGCTTAGATCATTTATGAACATGACAGTCAAGTATAAAATCACTCTCATCATCAATGATATCTTGCAAATTACTATAAATGATGAGAATGACATCAATCTTCAAGATCTGCATCAAGAGCAAATGCATAAATACTTTGAGCATGTTGATTTCATCAATCTAAAGTATGTGCTAGTATTTATAAAAATCATCATCATTTGATATTTAATAAAGAAGAATGAGTGAATGATTTTGACACTGCATAATTTTTGAAAGAAAGTAGCTTTGAACATTCAACAGAAATACTCAATAAACAAAAAAAATGTAGATATTAATTTAAAACTCATCTTTGATCATGATAAGATTGATATCACATCTTCAGCGCTCATAATTGAGTTTTCAGCGATGAAAATATCATTCACTTAAACAGTGAAGTTGAAGAAGAAAGTTGATGAGCATGATCGACTTCATACAGACATTGTAAAACAGATGAGAGTTCTTCAGATGAGTTGAATTTGCAAAGAAAACTGTCACAATAAGAGAAAGTACTGCTGAATCAACAAGTCAGATGTTTATCATTGACTGACTGCTGATCATATAATATGTTGATCAGAAGCAATCAGTAAAGATGATGAGTCTGCATCATTTACTAAATCTTCAAGAATACTGATCGAAGTTCTGATGACAGCGAAATCTCAAGTCAAGCATGTCAATTCTTTCTCAGCATCTTTTTCAATCATTACATCATCATTTACTTTTATACAATCATTGCAGATCATCAACGAATCAATCAGCATAATAGATGTATTGATGTTACAGATGATATAAAAAGCAACAGCTGAAAAAGAAAGAAAGATTGAAGAGCGAAGAATTAAACAAAAGAGAAAGAATTAATAAAAGCAGATGAATAGTTACAATAAGCTGAAGATGCTCAATATCATGATGTCAGATCATCAACTCAATTTAAAACATAAATCATTAATGTTTTAAATAATTTTAATTCATTGAATCTGTTTTGCAGTTCAATGAATCAAGTCATTAATTTAATCATCATCATTTTAATCTAGTTTCAATAATTCTGTTTTAATCATCTCAGTCATATGTGCAAATTTTTGCAATCTTAAGTTATAAAACTATTGTTTAGTCTTGATTCTGCTCAATTCATGTATATAAAAGTTGAGTTTTCATTCTTTTCTTTCATTCTTTGTCTTTCATCTTATACATTATTTGATGTATTGTCTTGTATTTAAATTCTATCAAAGTAATAATAATATCAATCTTTTATATTGATAGTATCTTTAGTTTAGCTCAGTCTTTGACATTATGAAAGATTTACACTTTCTGCAACGTTTTCATACATTAAAATCTCATCTAGTTATTTTTTCGCTCAAATGAAGTCGCTTCACAATTTCTCAATTGATGATGAGCGTGCTGTTGAACAGTTCACTCAAAGTATGATTGAAAATTCAATTAAGATCTTTCGCGCAATGCAAGAGCTTCAAAATCAAGTTTAACAACATGATATCATTATCTTGTTCTCATTCATTATTCTTAATTCTTTAATCTATATAGAATTGAATTCTCAGTCTTTTGTGATGATAACTCAAATCATTGCACAAATTTTGAATAATCAATCTCTTCTTGTCATTCACTTCTCTGCAAACTCTGTTGCTGTCTTCATTGCTTCTAGATTTGAGAAGCTTCTTGACATATTTAAATATGAGAAAGACAAAGATCAATTGAATGCATGAGAGCAGAGTCTGATACAATGCATGAACATGAACGATGATTATTACTTCTTTCATCGAGTCAAGATCATTTATATCGAGTCACGACTCATCATAAATAAGAAGATTCACAATCTAATGAATCAATATCGAGTCAATGATCTCTGTATCATTTTCATCTTCGCAAATTGATGACATAAATTGCATCATTGCTGCAACAATTCTTTCAAGACAGAAGATGCTCATTTATATCTTTGCAAAACTCTGAAGTAAAACATAAATAACTTTGTTGACTACTACAATCTCTTTTATTAAAAGAAAGAATGTTCTTTGATGAAAAATTTCTCGTTGATTGACTGTCTGAAGCGTAATGTTAATTATTTCACTTAAGTCATTGTCTTCTTTTGATGAAATCTTGATGAAATTCAATCATTCATCTTTCATCAATGAGTAAACTGATCGCGTCAAGTTGAATCATTGAGATCAAGTCAAGTTTTCAACTCATCAAGACTTGATTTAAGTCAGAATTCTTGACTTAAGTATTTGAGTTGAGTCGAGATGTTCAACTTAAGTATTCAAGTTGAGTCAAAGAGTTGAAATCAAGTATTGACTCGAAATTTTCGACTTGACTCATAAAGACATGAAGATAGATAAATAGATATTTTATTATGACTCTCTATTATGACTCTCTATCATGACTCTTTATCAAATAGTCTTCATAGTTTCTTGTCATGACTCTCTATCATAGCTTTCTATCATAGCTCTCTATCAAAGCTCTCTATCAAACGATCTTCATATTTTTCTTCATGTTTCTCTTTATGTTTCTCTTTATGTTTCTCTTCATGTTTTTCTTCATGTTTCTCTTCATGTTTCTCTTCATGTTTCTCTTCATGTTTCTCTTCATGTTTCTCTTCATGTTTCTCTTTATGACTTTCTATCAAAAAGATAATGCAAAAAGATAATGCAAAGACGAAAAATCGAAAAAATTTCTATATTTAGCTTTCTTGACATCATATTCGATTGCTTGACAAGTCAAGTCAAGTCAGTGAGTTTTGACTCGACTCAAGATTGATATTAAGTCAAGTCATGAGATTCAACCTGAGTATTCAAGTCGAGTCAGAAGATTCAACTTGAGTACTTGAGTTGAGTCAGAATGTAGATATGAAAACTCAACTTGATGATCAGTTTATCAATGAGTTCAAGCATTCTTTGACATTGATGAAGAGCTTCAGCAGCTTAAGCATCATCAATCTCACTTCGTCTTCATCATCATTTTATTCATCAAAGTCAAGAGCATCTTTGCATTGATTAATAACTTTTTGAGTTCAAAGATCATCATCTCTGTGACTGTTGTTTCAACAGTCTCTTCATTTCTTTCTTTCTCATTTCTTGATGAATCAATGAATTTAAGCTTCATCATTATCATCATTCAAGATAAGACTCTGATCATTTCTGAGATTAAGAAAATTTGCAACAAGTGAAAGCTGTACTACTACTGCAAATTGCAACATTCAAGCAAAATCATTAAAGAATGCTCAAATAAGAAGTTTTTCACTCTGCATATCATGAACATCTATGACAGTGACATCATCAGTATAGATGAAAAAGTCTCACTACTCATAAGAAAAGTTTAGTCTCTGAACTAAGTCACGCTCAAAGATCTGTATACATATCATCTTGTTTACTAGTCTCAATTTTCTCACTCTTACTTCAATCATATAGAAAGTTTTCTGCTAAATCTGTCTTGAAACTCTTTGAATTCAATTCAACATTCAAAGATAATCACATGATAGTATTCTGTATTTTACATCAAGCTCAATTTAGAGTTCTCATTCTCACTCTGATTGATAGTGAAGTTTTCGCTTATGTCTTTATGAATAAATTCTTCACGCAACAACATCATCTTCTCTTGCATCAATTAACTCACTCTTGCAGACTTCAAGAATTTGATGATCAAGTCACTTTAATCAATGACATTATTCATGTTGTCAAAATCACAATGATTCTTGATGAACACATTGAAAGACTATTCTTTTATGTCATTGAATTAAGTTAATACTTTATCATCATGAGTTTATCATGACTTCATCATCACGTCATTAATGTCAATTTTGAGCACAATATTCTCATCTTGTCTTTCTTCTTCTGTCTTAATCATTGTTGTTCATCTCTCGTCAAGATTTATGATCTTAATCAACAAGAAGAAAATATCTTATTCAAAGTTAACAAAGTAACTTTTTCTCAGTCTCGCTCTCAATTCATTCACAAGAAGCAACTCAGTTTATGAATTGCTCACAAGAAGCAATTCAGTTTACAGATTACTCACAAGAAGCAATTCAGTTTACAGATTACTCACAAGAAGCAATTCAGCATTCAGTTCGCTTGCAAGAAACAATTTAGTTTCTCATTCACTTGAAAGAAGTAACTCAGTTTTCAGTTTGCTTGCAAGAGGCAACTCAGTTTTCAGTTCGCTCACAAGAAGCAATTCAGTTCTCAATTCACTCATAAGAAGTAACTCAGTTTTTCATCTGCTCACAAGAAGCAATATAATTTCTCGTTTGCTTATGAAAAGTCAACTAATATTCAGCTCGTTCACAAGAAACAAATCTCATTCAGTTTTGTCTTTCATCTGAAACAAGAAACTTCTAGTTGTATTCTTTAAGTCATTCAAAAAGAATACTCATCAAAAATCAAGTGTCAAAATTCTTTTCTCTTTAGAACTTCTGTTGTCTTTCAAGCAGATCAATTCAATCAATCTTTTATACAACTTGACATAGTTAAGTTGAGAGCTTGAAGCTTTGATCATGCTGCTCATGTCAAAGACATTGAAGTATTTAACATCACTTTAAAGAAAATCAAAGTTTTCTTGAATCTTGAGTTAATCTTGTCTTTTAGTCTAGACTCTGATGAGTCAAAATTACGTCATGTGACTTTAACTGTCTGTTCAAAGAACAGTTCAACTCTTGCTCAGTTCTTGTCTCATTCTCAAGACAGTATGTATGATAAGAATCATCATTTGAATCTTCATCAAATGAAAAAGAAATTTCATTTAATTGCATTCACGACACAAGAAAATCTTGAAGTCTATTAACAAAGTAAGAATGTCAATTCAGTCACAATTTTATCATTCAGATATTTCAAGTTTCTAGACATCTTCTTCAAGAAGAACGTTGATATCTTGTCTTTGCATCAAGTTCATGATCATGTCATACATCTTAAAGAAGATGCTCAACTCTCAGTCTTTGCTTTGTACAACTTGAGTCATGACAAAATTCTAGAACTTCGTCATTATTTGAATGAAAATCTGAGCAAAGATTTCATTCAAGTCAGTCACTCTCAGATGATCATCTCTATTCTCTTCATTAAGAAACTTGAAGAAGAACTTCACTTTTGCATGAACTATCAAGATCTGAACGTTATCACAGTCAAGAATTGATATTTTCTGTCTCTGATCTCAGAAATGCTGAATCATCTAAGTTGAGCTAAAATTTTTATCAAGCTGAATATCATCTTTGTATTCAATTGACTTCAAATCAAAGAAAAAGATGAAGCTTTCATCGTCTTTTGCACTCGATTTGAATTATTCAAGTATCTAGTCATGCTCTTCAATCTATGTAATGAATTTATCTCATTTCAGAAGTACATCAACAATACTTTTTGCAAACATTTAAATAAGTTTTATACAGCTTATTTGAATGACATCTTGATCTATTTTGACAATAAACTTGAGTACAAGATTCATGTCAAGCACATTCTGTGAAAGCTGCAAGAAGCAAATTTTCAAATGAATATAATCAAATGCAAGTTTCACATCACTCAAGTTTCATATTTAGAATTGATAATCATCATTAAAGAGATCAAGATGAATTTTTCTAAAATAAACATTATTGTCAACTGATTCATCTTGATCAACGTTAAAAACATTCAAAGTTTTCTAGATTTCATGAACTTTTATAAAAGATTCATTTATGATTATAGTAGAATAATTACTTCGCTCACTCATCTCATCAGAAAAAATGTACTCTTTGTCTGATCTCAAAAATGTCAGATTGCATTCAACATTCTTAAGAAAGTCTTCACTTTCAAGATTATTCTTTGTCATTATAATTCAGATCACAAGATTGTGATAGAAATCAATGCTTTGAACTATGTGTTCAAAGACATTCTCTCTCAATATGATGAGAATGAGATTCTTTATTCAGTCGCTTACTTTTCAAAAAAGCATAACTCAGTTGAGTGTAACTACAAAATCTACGATAAAGAACTCATGATCATTGTTTGCACTTTCAAGAAATGATGATCAGAGCTTGAAGACTTTATTTATTCTGTCAAAATGATCATGAATCACAAAAATCTTAAGTATTTCATGTCAATTAAGCAGTTGAGTCATCATTAAACTCGTTGAAGTGAGTTTCTGTCTAAATTTAACTATCACATCGCTTATCATCTTGATAAGATCAATGATAAGTTGAATGCTTTAACACGTTGCTCAGAGAATCTTTTTAAAGAAAGAGATACATTTATGTCACGAACTGAGAGCTGAATGAAATCAGAATGAAATTCTAATAACTAGATTTTAAATACAAGACGTTGCACGAAGAAGAAAGAAAAGAAAGAGATCATTCAGAGATTCTTATACTTCATGAACGCTGAGTATCATTCATATCGAGAAGCTCTCATAACATCACTGATAATCTCACATCTATCATCATCTATAATATTGTTCAACATCATCTAAGTGATTTAACATCTCTTTTCCCAACATCTTTCGAGTAACACATGCTAAAATCGTGACAATAGATTTCTCTTTTTGAAGTCAAAGCTTCTGCGAGACTTTTAATTCTCTGACTCATATTCAGAGTCACTGCTTTCTTGCACGTAAGCGATTCATGAATTCTTATTCGAACGATCGAAATTTCGAGCGTGATAGACGTTCATGACTTCGATGACTTTCATCACATTCGCAAACTTTACTCAACTGTTTTCTTCTATCTCAGTTCACTTAATTAAATACTCTAGCTGAGAGTTCTTTACTTGAAAGTTCAATATTTCGTTCATCTTTCAGCTAAGCACTTCTTCGACGAAGACTATCAAAAACGACGCGAAAGATATTTGTTCAAATAAGAAATCGTTGATCGCAGAATGAAGCAGATAAGTATGAAAGACGTCGAAACAGAATCAGTCATTGAGCAACTCTAGCTGATAAGAATGAGAACTAACAATTTTGATGATTCTGAAAGATTTCTCGAATTTA